>LNQE01001348.1_pt1 | contig 12716 bp, 12 predicted proteins | sample 603111 | NCBI WGS metagenome assembly LNQE01 (sample SAMN04260313, study PRJNA301899) | hydrocarbon metagenome | isolation source: hydrocarbon-contaminated ditch | place: Germany: Bremen | collected 1998
CCCCACAGGCGTGGGGATGAACCGGCCGATGGGTCCTATGAAGAAGGATCGGGTGTGAGTTCCCCACATGCGTGGGGATGAACCGCGACCACCGCCTGCTCTTGTAGTAGCGCCCGAGAGTTCCCCACATGCGTGGGGATGAACCGGTCCAGCATTTCGAGGCGGGTATGCGGTCGGTGAGTTCCCCACATGCGTGGGGATGAACCGATCGATACAGAGCACTCGGTCGGTGTGTGGCCGAGTTCCCCACATGCGTGGGGATGAACCGAGGAGGAGGGCCTGCTCCGGCACCTCGTCGCCGAGTTCCCCACATGCGTGGGGATGAACCGTTTATGCCGGTAATTTACGGTTACGGGATATGGAGTTCCCCACATGCGTGGGGATGAACCGATACCCACGTACAGCCCGGGCACATAGTTGCAGAGTTCCCCACATGCGTGGGGATGAACCGATCACCGGGATACCGAGGAGTTGCGCCTTATAGAGTTCCCCACATGCGTGGGGATGAACCGTAGGGGAGAGATGGAAGGGCAAGCCCACCTCTGAGTTCCCCACATGCGTGGGGATGAACCGACACGGATTCTGCGACAAAAACCGATGGGTATGAGTTCCCCACATGCGTGGGGATGAACCGAAAAAGAGCGCAAACTATGGGAATTTTCCCGTGAGTTCCCCACATGCGTGGGGATGAACCGAAGACACCGTCATGTGGAACATTATTATGCTCGAGTTCCCCACATGCGTGGGGATGAACCGTGATAGACTGAGTTTTCCCGCGCGCGTCTTCAGAGTTCCCCACATGCGTGGGGATGAACCGACCCGATCGCGTGGGGCGTGGGTCTCGTGGCCGAGTTCCCCACATGCGTGGGGATGAACCGTCCCGGCCGCAGTAGTCGTCGACCATATCGGAGAGTTCCCCACATGCGTGGGGATGAACCGAGCGACGACCTCTGCCTGACGTGCCTGGAGGAGAGTTCCCCACATGCGTGGGGATGAACCGGGAGACGTCACGGCGACCACCCCCTGCAGGAGGAGTTCCCCACATGCGTGGGGATGAACCGGCCGAGGCTCTGCTGGGCAAGGGGACGTTCGAGAGTTCCCCACATGCGTGGGGATGAACCGAACAGGACGCTGGCGAAAAAAACCGGTGATCGGAGTTCCCCACATGCGTGGGGATGAACCGGTCCGGGCCGCAGGCTACAACCCCGACTCCGTGAGTTCCCCACATGCGTGGGGATGAACCGAGCGTTCAAGATCGCTTTTCCTTTTGACACTTGAGTTCCCCACATGCGTGGGGATGAACCGGTCGCGAGCGTCCACAAACATCTCCCGGCGGCGAGTTCCCCACATGCGTGGGGATGAACCGAAGGTGCCGGAGGGATACCTCCGATATCACTGGAGTTCCCCACATGCGTGGGGATGAACCGTATCCAGGAGTTTGCCTGCTACCGATGGGGTGGAGTTCCCCACATGCGTGGGGATGAACCGTTCGACGAGCCGGTCGTAGACGCCGGCACCGAGAGTTCCCCACATGCGTGGGGATGAACCGATAGATGCCGCCGAGCCGGCGCCGGAGTCGGTGAGTTCCCCACATGCGTGGGGATGAACCGTCACCTCCTTCACCTCCCGGTCAAGCCGGGTCGAGTTCCCCACATGCGTGGGGATGAACCGGTCTTTGTCCACCGGGATTGCAGCTGCACACAGAGTTCCCCACATGCGTGGGGATGAACCGATAATTCAGGGAGTATAAGAGGGAATGGAAAAGAGTTCCCCACATGCGTGGGGATGAACCGCCCAGACCACGGTCACCGGGCAGGCAATAAAAGAGTTCCCCACATGCGTGGGGATGAACCGGAACATCCCAGAGAGACATATCAAGATGTCATGAGTTCCCCACATGCGTGGGGATGAACCGAGTATGATTGGTGCGATCATCGGTGTGGGGGAGAGTTCCCCACATGCGTGGGGATGAACCGTCGAATACACCGCCCGGGACGAGACACAACTCGAGTTCCCCACATGCGTGGGGATGAACCGTCGGCGCCACGGGCGAGGCGGCGGCGCAGCAGGAGTTCCCCACATGCGTGGGGATGAACCGAGCGGTGTTTCTGCTCTCGCGGTCCCGCGGGCGAGTTCCCCACATGCGTGGGGATGAACCTGTCTATATATGAATAGGAGAGGCATTTCAGGCGAGTTCCCCACATGCGTGGGGATGAACCGGCACTCTCTGGTGGCACTGTCTCAATGCCTCTGAGTTCCCCACATGCGTGGGGATGAACCGTAATCGGCAGATATATGGAGCGGACGACGAAGAGAACCTATTGGGAAAAGTGGGTGACACAGTATCTGATTCCACAGTTTGCTTCACACTGTTGTGCAGGAAACTATAATTTAAACATTAGCCCTCCCGCTTATCATTCACATGATATATGCAGAACAATTTCTAAATGACGCTTGAAATATGCCTTCAAAATATCGATAATTATATCATCCCCTTATCCCTACCTTCCTTCATTATTATGGCTTTGCCGGATGAAAGTGCAATGTATCGCTATTGGGGAAAAGCCGGGTATTCTAATGAGAGTGATCTCTCGTATCACCTCCTCGTTTACCATTCCCTCGACGTCGCGGCCGTTGGCTGTGTACTGCTTAGGAGGGATCCCCAACTCTCGAGAAGAATCGCTGAAGCGGTCCCGCTCCCCGAAGAGTATGTACGTTCTCTTGTTCCCTTTTTCCTTGCACTGCACGACATCGGGAAATTTTCCGGGTGCTTTCAGGGCCTCCGCGCCGATATCCAGGTCAGGCTTCAGGGCAGCAGATCCCGGGTGCCCTATACTCATCGTCATACGACCATGGGGATGCTCATATTTCTTCGAGACATCTGGCCGCTGGCATTGGAAGAGGATTGGTTTGGGGTAGATCCTGATGAAGACCGGCTGGATCTAAGGGATATATATCTCCCCTGGATTCGGGCTGTGACCGGCCATCATGGGGAGCCAGTCAACGAAGACGGCATTCTCAGTGAACTCTTCACCGAAACGGATCGGCAGGCCGCATGCGAATGTGCAAAGGCATGCTCTGCCCTGTTACTGAAGGCGACACCCGGGGAGAGCATCAGATACTCGAGCCCACTTCTCAGGGCGTTCGAAAGCACTTCCTGGCTGATCGCCGGGCTTGCTGTTGTGAGCGACTGGATAGGATCCGATGACCGCCAGTTTCTGTTTTGCCCTGAACCGATGCCCCTTGACGAATACTGGGAGCGCTATGCGCTGCCCCGGGCTGAGGTGGCCGTCGCCGGGGCGGGCATACTGCCGAGTGAGATCAGAGCATTTGCAGGCATTTCATCCATTCTTCCAGAAAGCGCCATTCCCACCCCTCTTCAGGAGACCGCTGCTGCTTGTGAATTAACAGAGGGTCCGCAACTGTTCATTATAGAGGACACGACCGGAAGCGGAAAGACGGAAGCCGCACTCGCGCTGGCGCATCGCCTCATGGAGAAGGGGTGTGCAGAAGGCATCTTCATTGCGCTGCCGACAATGGCGACAGCCAACGCAATGTATGATCGGTTTGCAGAAAAATACCGGCAATTCTTCGATGCCGCAGCTCACCCATCACTCGTTCTCGCCCATAGCGCCCGATATCTATCCGACGCCTGGCGGCAGTCTATCGGCCCCAGGACAGACATCTCCCCCGCTGCCGGATTATCCTCATCAGGCGAAAGAACAGCATCAGCTGAATGTGCCGCCTGGCTCGCGGACAATCGGAAAAAAGCTCTTCTCGCCGACGTTGGTGTCGGCACCGTCGATCAGGCATTGATGGTCGTGCTGCCGATCCGTCACCAGTCCCTCCGGCTTCTCGGCCTTGTCAGGCATGTGCTGATCGTGGATGAGGTACATGCCTATGACGAGTATATGAATACACTTCTTGAACGGCTGCTCCAGTTCCATGGGGCACTCGGAGGAAGCGCTATTTTGCTCTCGGCAACTCTTCCGATCAGGCTTCGGGAGCGTTTCATTGCTGCCTACTGCTCCGGGCTGTCGGTAACTGCCGCGCCGCTCCAAGAGACTGCATATCCCCTGATGACTTCGGCATCTGGCAGGGGGCCTGCGGAACGACAGATCCTCGCAAATACCCTCTCCCGGCGCAACGTCGTCATTGATCTGACAGAGAGCGAAGCAGCTGTGGAAGCGCACCTTGAGCGTGCGCTACGGGAGGGGCGGTGTGCCTGCTGGATCAGGAATACCGTGGCTGATGCAGTCGAGGCGTATGAACGTCTATCCGCACGCTGGGGAGATGAACGCGTAAAACTCTTCCACTCACGGTTTGCCATGGGAGACCGCCAGGCAATTGAGGAGGATGTGTTGCGGTGGTTTGGGAAAAAGAGCGAGGAGGATGACCGCCGCGAGAAGATACTGATTGCCACCCAAGTCGTGGAGCAGTCGCTTGACATAGATTTCGATATCATGGCGACGGATCTCGCACCAATCGACCTGATTATCCAGCGATCCGGGAGGCTGCACCGGCACAGGCGGGGCGAGCGAGGTACACCCGTACTGCTCGTGTTGGTGCCGCCCATGACCGAACACCCGGATCGGGAATGGTATGCTCGGACATTCCCCAGAGCTGCACTGGTGTACGAGAAGCATGGGCAGCTCTGGCTTACTGCGCGTCTGCTTGCAGCGAGGCGGGAGATTACGATACCGGAGGACTCGCGGTTCCTGATTGAGTCCGTCTTTGGAGACGAGGCGCAGGCATCAATTCCTGATCCGCTGCAGGATTGGGAGATAAAGGCGAGCGGAAAAGAAAGAGGGAGCGTCGCTGTCGCACAGATCAATGCGCTGAGCCTGCGTGGCGGGTATGCGAGCACACCCGGTCAGTGGGAGGACGATAGCAGGACACCGACTCGTCTTGGCGATCCAAGTACCCGGGTCGTTCTTGCCCGATGGGTAGAGGGAGAACTGCAGCCCTGGATTGAGGGAGAGAATGCATGGACAAGAAGCCAGGTGTCGATCCGCGAATCCCTGATCGCTGCCCAGGCAGAGTACACTGATGCCGAACAGCAAAAGATCGAGAATGTTAGGCCATTGCTTCCCGGAAGAGGGGAAGGGTGTATCCTCGTGCCCCTCTCCCGCACCGATAACGGATTATGGGAGGGGCGCGCAAGAAACGGAGCGGAGAAGGAGGTGATCGCTGTCTACGACCCCAGGATCGGACTGCAAATCCGGGGATAACGCTTGTGGTAGATCGCCGTTTCACGCTCTATCCTTGAATTGAGCGTTGAAGTGGCCCTGAATTCAAAATGAAGGCACGAGCAGCGCAATACCGGAATACTTAAGATATGCTACAATGGATATTAGTATAACCATTGCCTTGCCTCGTTGTTCAGTTATTCTTCAAAGCACCGGATCAGTCGCCGCCTAGCAGTCAGGCAATGTAGGTGTATTGAGATGGTCAATTTAATAGACGATCCATGGATACCCGTCATGCGCAAGGACGAAGCACGGGAAACCATCGCTCCCTGGGGGATCACCGGAGATATCGACGAAAATCCTGTGATCCGGCTGGATGCACTGCGTCCTGATTTCAACGGGGCGCTCGTACAGTTTCTCATCGGCCTGGTGCAGATGGCTCTTCCACCTGAAGAACATCGGGATTGGAGGAGAGCATTTCGAGCACCACCATCTCCAGAAGAGCTGAAATCTGCGTTTGCACCTTATGCCCCCGCATTCAGCTTCGACGGTGAGGGACCTCGATTCATGCAGGATCTAGCCCTCGAGAAAAGCGTGGAAAGCTCGATTGACCGTCTTCTCATTGAGATGCCGGGAGAACAGACACTGAAACTGAACACTGATCATTTTCTGAAGAGGGGTACGGTAAATCAGATCTGCAGAACCTGTTGCGCAATGGCGCTCTTCACGTTGCAGACGAACGCACCGGGTGGTGGCAGAGGCCACCGGACCTCGCTTCGAGGAGGCGGTCCTCTCACAACGCTGGTTACGGGGAGAAACCTGTGGGAGACGGTCTGGTTGAACATTCTCACCAGGGCTCAATTCGAGCAACTCGGCAACGCTGCCAAAACGGCTGATCATGACAGATTCCCCTGGATGGGCCCAACCCGGACGAGCGAGCAGAATGAAGTTACAACTCCGGTAGATGTACATCCTGCGCAGATATTCTTTGGAATGCCTCGCAGGATTCGTATTGACTTTGACAATCCGGGTACAGGAACATGCGATCTCTGTGGATGCGCCTCAGACATTCTCGTATCCCGTTATCGCACGAAGGATAGCGGGGTAAACTACAAAGGCGGATGGAAACACCCCCTCTCGCCCTATTACCACCCGAAGAACGCAGACGAACCCCTTCCACGGCATGGTCAGGCTGACGGAATCTCCTACCGGAACTGGCTCGGGTTTGTTCAGAACGATGCCGATAGCCGTACTCAGCCGGCAATAACGGTCCATGTATTCCGGAATGAGAGGCAACGTGATATCATCGATCAACTTGGCTATTCTGTACCACTCTGGGCATTCGGCTATAGCATGGACAATATGAAGGCCTGTTGCTGGAATGAGAGCACGATGCCGCTGATCCACGTCGATGATGACGTCAGGGAGCGGTACGAGGGTGCCATTACAGCATTGATCAAGACCGCCGACCTTGTTGCTGCAAGCACCCGCGGATGCATCCGTAAAGCTCTTTTCGGGGAGAGAAGGGACGCAGGAGGGGATATTCCCGAGATTAACTCTCGTTTCTGGCAGGAAACAGAGTCGGCCTTCTACGAGATCCTGTATGCGCTCAGAGATGCAATGCAGGAGAAGCAGGCCGATACCACATCCTTGAAACTGAAATGGCTCGATGCTCTTTACAAAGAGGCGATAGCCCTGTTTGACGAGTACTCGCAGGCCGAGTCGATAGAGGTCGCCGATCCGAGGCGAATTGCACTGGAGAGGCGGAAACTCCGAAACTACTCCTCTGCGAGGAATAAAAAGATCCGTGACGCGCTCGCTCTTCCGAAAGACCAGGAGGAAGGCGATGCTCCCACTTCATTGGAGAAGAAGCGCGCTTGATGAAGATCATGAGGTTGTGACACTGTGAAACAGATGAAATATCTTTCATTTTCCCGGGATGGAGATGCCGGGGAGGCCCTCCTTGACTGGTGGAGAGGGCTTGATAAGGACAGAGGTGGCCGTGCTGAACTTCGTCGATGCCGGAGCTGCATGGACGTTGCATTTGTGCCGGCATTTCACCGGCTCAGGTATGGTCTTCTGAATTTCGGCTATGTCGATGCGGAAAGGCTTGCACTGGTGGCAGGGGTGCTGGCACATGTCAGGAATGATGATCCATCGCTTCGATTTGCGCAGCAGATGGGCAGTCCGAAGGAGGGGAGCGACCATGCCCGGATAAGCGGGCTCCGGTTCCGAAGACTGCTGCAGATCGATGATCGCGATGAGCTCTTAACGGCGATGGTCAGGGTGGTCAGGCTGCTCGGCGGTTCGGTCGATATCCCGAGCCTCACAAAAGGCATCTACTGGTGGAGTCAGGAGACGAAGAAGGGATGGGCGTTTGACTACTACGAAAAAGCTCAAAATGAGGCTTAAATTATTAATGGAGGATTAATATGAGTGAGTTTATTCAACTGCATATTCTTGTTTCGTACCCGCCGTCGAACCTGAACCGGGACGAACTCGGGAGGCCGAAGACGGCCGTAATGGGTGGCGTACAGCGTCTGAGGATATCGTCACAGAGCCTGAAGCGGGCGTGGAGAACATCCGATATCTTCTCAGATGCACTTGCCGGGCACCTTGGAATCAGAACGAAGGAGATGGGTGAGAAGGTCATGCAGTCACTGACGACCGGCATACCGCTGGCTGCCATTCTTGCCGGCGATACAACCGCCACACCTGCATTCCCACCGGTTCCTGAGGAGAAAGCAAGGAAGTGGGCCCACGAGATTGCAGGGGTATTCGGGAAGTTGAAAAAGGGGGATGATTCGCTGGTAATTGAACAGCTGGCCCATTTCAGCCCCGAGGAGATTGCAGCAATCGATCAGCTGCTGGTAAAGCTCGCCTCAAGCGGCGAAGGGCCTGACGAAGACGATAAGAAACTCCTCAAGAGCCGCCATACAGCAGCAGATATCGCCATGTTCGGTCGAATGCTTGCTGCTGCCCCGATATACAACACCGAGGCGGCGGTCCAGGTGGCGCATGCCGTCACGGTGCACAGAGTGGCAGTGGAGGATGACTATTTCACAGCGGTCGATGATTTAAACCGCGGCGATGAGGACATGGGTGCCGGTCATCTTGGGGAGACCGAGTTCGCTTCAGGTCTCTTTTACCTATATCTCTGCATAAACCGCGATCTACTGGCTGAAAACCTTGACGGCGAAACTGTTCTCGTGGAGAATGCCCTGCATGCCCTTGTTGAGGCGGCGGTGAAGGTTGCGCCTACAGGAAAACAGAATAGCTTTGCCTCGCGTGCGTATGCCTCTTACCTCCTCGCGGAGAAGGGCTACCAGCAGCCCCGCTCGCTGTCGGTCGCGTTCCTTAAGCCTGTACAGGGTATGGATATGCTTGGCAGTGCAATCGCGGCATTAAAGGAAACCCAGAGCAAGATGGATGCAGTATACGGGCCCTGCTGCAGTGCGTCGTATGAGATGAATGCCTATACAGGGGAAGGCACACTGCAGCAGGTCCTTGATTTCGTGGCTGGTAAGCATGCATGAATATCTTGTATTCCGCCTGTACGGCATGATGGCGTCCTTTGGGGATATCGCTGTCGGGGAGTACCGCCCGACATACGACCACCCTTCCCGCTCCGCTGTCTTCGGGCTGCTTGCTGCGGCGCTTGGAATCCGGCGGGATGAAGAAGAACGTCTCGCTGCTCTTGCGGCTTCTTACGAGATGGCTGTCCGTGTGGATGCTCCGGGAGAGCTCCTCCGGGACTATCATACGGCGCAGGTTCCTCCTGCAGGAAAAGGGAGAAAGAAATTCTCTTTCGCCACCAGGAGGGAGGAGCTCGCCATGCCCCGCGAGGCTCTCTCAACGATCCTCTCCACTCGGGATTACCGATGCGATGCGGTCTATTCGGTCTGTCTCAGGGCGAAAGGGCGGCAACCTCCGTATAGCCTTGAGGAACTCAAAGAAGCTCTGAATAAGCCGTATTTCAGCCTATATCTCGGCAGGAAATCATGTCCTCTCGGAATTCCGGTGCATGCGCAGGTTGTTTCTGCCGAAACCATCGCGGGGGCGTTTCAGTCAGCACAGTTCCCGGACGATGGACTGCTGAATGAGCTGGTCAGGCCCGGCGATGTCAGGGTTTTCTGGGAAGGAGATGAAGATGCGGGTATCGAGGCGGAACATACGGTTCTCCGGTATGACGATCCGATCAGCAGGAAACGCTGGCAATTCAGGAGCCGACTGGAGAAATACGGCAGGATACAGACATCAGGAGGTACATGATCCGTGTTCATCAGCAGGATGCAGCTCCTGCCCGATGCCGCCGGGAAGAAAGGTTTCTGGCAGATGGTCGGGAGCGAGTACAAGGCACATCACATGGTCTGGGATATCTTCACCGACGATCCTGACAGGAAACGGGATTTCCTGTATCGCATTGAGGAATCTGAAGGGTTACCCACGATATATTCGGTCTGCCAGCGTGAACCGGTGAACCGGGGCGGCATGTGGCGAATCGATACGAAGGAGTACGATCCGATCCTTCGCCCCGGTCAGGAGCTCTCTTTTGTCCTCCGCGCAAACCCAGTCAGAACGAAGCGGAATGATGCCGGAAAACATTCCCGGCACGATGTCGTCATGGAGGCAAAGACCCGGCTCAAGCAGCAGGGACGCCCGAAAGAGTACTGGCCTCCGGAACCGGAGATTGTCCAGAAGGCGGGGTATGCCTGGCTTGCCATGAAGGGCGAAGGAAACGGGTTCGCCGTTGTGGAGGAGAATGTCAGGGCTGATGGTTACGCACAGCGCCGTTTTCGAAAGCAGAAGGCGAAGCAGCCGATCAGCATCAGCACGATCGATTTCACCGGGATTCTGACGGTGACCGATCCGGAAAAGTTTAAATCAGCCCTTTTTTACGGCATCGGGCCGGCAAAGGGCTTTGGCTGCGGTATGATGATGATCCGGCCGGTAGTGTGGTAGGGGGTAGCTGTGCTTCCTCCCCTGAAACCAATTTCTATTAAAGAGCGTGTCTCGATGCTCTTCCTGGAAAAGGGAGAGCTTGACGTGATCGACGGTGCCTTCGTGCTGGTCGACAAGAATGGAGTCCGCACCCAGATACCGGTCGGGAGCGTCGCATGCCTGATGCTTGAGCCCGGAACGAGGGTGTCCCATGCTGCGGTGGTGCTCGCGTCCCGGGTGGGCTGCCTGCTGGTCTGGGTGGGAGAGGCCGGTGTCCGACTGTATGCCGCCGGTCAGCCCGGGGGCGCGAGGTCGGATCGCCTGCTCTATCAGGCAAGACTTGCCCTTGATGAGGAGGCACGCCTCAGGGTGGTGCGGAAGATGTATGAGTACAGATTCCGCGGTCCGGTGCCGTCTTACTATTCGCTGATGCAGCTTCGCGGGATGGAAGGCGCCCGGGTGAAGGAGATGTATGTGCAGCTCTGTCGGAAGTACGGCATTGAGTGGAAGGGGAGGAATTACGATTATTCTGAGTGGGGAAGCGGCGATTTGCCCAACCGCTGTCTGAGTGCCGCAACGGCATGCCTCTACGGCATCTGCGAGGCTGCCGTGCTCGCTGCGGGATATGCGCCTGCTATCGGCTTCATTCATTCAGGCAAACCGCTCTCTTTTGTCTATGATATCGCGGATCTCTTCAAATTTGAGACCGTGGTTCCTGTCGCGTTCAGCGTCGCCGCAAAACAGCCGATCGATCCCGAACGTGCGGTTCGGTTGGCCTGCAGGGACAGTTTCAGGGAGACGCGACTGCTGAAGAAGATCATTCCCACGATCGAGGAAGTGCTTGCTGCCGGGGGCCTTCCTGTGCCTGAAACACCTGAGGATGCGCTAGGGCCTGCAATTCCTGAAGAGAGGGGACTCGGGGATGCTGGTCATCGTCGTTGAGGCCGCACCACCACGTCTCAGGGGGCGGCTGGCGGTGTGGCTGCTTGAGGTGCATGCCGGGGTGTATGTTGGAGATCTCTCGGTCAGGGTGCGGGATATGATCTGGCAGCAGGTTGAGGCTGGTATCGAGGACGGCAGCGCCGTGATGGCCTGGAGCACGAACACCGAGCAGGGCTTCGATTTCGTGACTATAGGGCGAAACCGGCGTATTCCGATTGATATCGATGGTGTGAAATTAATATCGTTTCTTCCCCTCCTCCGCGAAGAAGAGGCCTCCCATGGACTTATAAACGAGGAGGACGAAGAAGAGTATGGAGGGCCCAATGTATTTGGACCTTCTGGGTGAGGCAGATGGCGATCATGATGACGTTCTTCAATGGTCCCCTGACGTTTTGTGATGGTCCTCACGTTTGGTTTGGCAATTGGTGGAAGTGACCTTCCTATTTCTGATATAAAAGTTGAAGAGAGTTCCCCATGTGCGTGGGGATGAACCGTCGCCCGGATCGATACCGAGGTGCTCGATCAGGAGTTCCCCATGTGCGTGGGGATGAACCGGGAGAAAGGTTTATACAAACTATAAAACTACTGAGTTCCCCATGTGCGTGGGGATGAACCGATAAATGATATTACCAATATCGGAACTTTAACGAGTTCCCCATGTGCGTGGGGATGAACCGTCGACGGGGTGCAGACGATCCGCATGTTCGATGAGTTCCCCATGTGCGTGGGGATGAACCGATCGCGCTCGAAGTCGCTGGGAGACTGCGCGCGAGTTCCCCATGTGCGTGGGGATGAACCGACCGACTGGTGGCACAAGCCCGGAAGTGGAACGAGTTCCCCATGTGCGTGGGGATGAACCGAGCCTTAAAATCTGATTGTGGTCTTTTAGATAGAGTTCCCCATGTGCGTGGGGATGAACCGCAAAAATCACGCCAAAAACCAATAAATAGCGCGAGTTCCCCATGTGCGTGGGGATGAACCGGCAATTGCTGTTCGCTGTAGACCGGCAAAAACGAGTTCCCCATGTGCGTGGGGATGAACCGACCGCGACGGAGTCGGGACCGTGCTCCTCCCGGAGTTCCCCATGTGCGTGGGGATGAACCGGCGGCGGGGTTGTTGCCGTACTTGACCGCCCAGAGTTCCCCATGTGCGTGGGGATGAACCGACAGTTTTGACAGTATTGACAGTTTAGACTACGAGTTCCCCATGTGCGTGGGGATGAACCGTCGGTCCACCCGGCAGGGAACCCTATCAGCCAGAGTTCCCCATGTGCGTGGGGATGAACCGAATCATACCAGAGCGATTGAGATATGCCGTTAGAGTTCCCCATGTGCGTGGGGATGAACCGTTTTCAGCGCGCCCTATTGCTTCAAGCCCATCGAGTTCCCCATGTGCGTGGGGATGAACCGAAACGGGCGCGGAAAAAAAGGGGAGGCGGGAAGAGTTCCCCATGTGCGTGGGGATGAACCGAGTGACAACATTGTGATGTACGTTATCAGCGCGAGTTCCCCATGTGCGTGGGGATGAACCGTTAGGGATTCCTACATTGTTTATAGGGTTTATGAGTTCCCCATGTGCGTGGGGATGAACCGCATTAGTAGAAATAACCCTATTTCCACTTCATGAGTTCCCCATGTGCGTGGG
>LNQE01000984.1_pt1 | contig 12678 bp, 12 predicted proteins | sample 603111 | NCBI WGS metagenome assembly LNQE01 (sample SAMN04260313, study PRJNA301899) | hydrocarbon metagenome | isolation source: hydrocarbon-contaminated ditch | place: Germany: Bremen | collected 1998
GCGCAGAGAATCAAACCAGACTTCATTGCCGAAAACAACCTTGCCCTCTTTCGGTTTTTCCAGACCCGCCAGCATGCGGATGATCGTTGTCTTGCCCCCACCCGAGGGGCCGATCATCACCACCATGTTTTTCTTCGCGCAGGAAAACGAAATGTCTATATCAAAATATTTTAATTTCTTTTTAAAAGAAACCTCAATACTCATGAACGCGCTCCTTCATTGAGTTTATTGATTAATAATAAAAAGGCATAGCTGATTGGAATGAAACTCAGCGCGATCATTCCCGCCGCCTTGTAATTCATCATTTCCACGGCTTCATAAATGGCGATGGAGGCGACTTTTGTTTCACCAGGAATACTGCCGCCGACCATCAGCAAAACACCGAAGGCTCCAATCGAATGCAGGAAAACCAGAATGGCAGCAGCAGCAATGCCACTTATGGAGTTGGGAATGATCACCCGGAAAAAGGCCGCTTTTTTGGATAAACCAAGGACATAAGCAGCATCCAGCAACCGGCGGTCTATCTTCGAAAAGGCCGCTTTCATCGGCTGAACAGCAAAGGGAATCGAGTAAATAATGGAGGCAATCGTTATTCCGATGAAGGTAAAAAGAAGTGATCCGCCTGTAAGCATTCCCCATGTTTTACCTACAAAACCCTTCGGCCCCATGACGATAATCAGGTAAAAACCGATCACAGTTGGAGGCAGGGCCATCGGTAGATAGATAAGAGCTTCCAGAAAAGATTTCCCCGTAAAACGGTAATAAGCCAGCGCGTACGCGACAGGCGCAGCGATGACCATCAAAAAGATGGTCGTCACCAGCGCCAGTTTCAATGTAACATATAAAGCAAGATAATCCATTTAACGATAACCGTACTTAACTTTTATTTCTTTTGCGGCGGGAGAGCTCAGAAATTCCACGAACTTCTCCACAGCGGCGCGGTTTGTTGTTCTTTTCAACAAGCAAGCCGACTGAATGATATCAGGCGCTTCGTTGACGACATAGAAACAGCCTTTTTTCCCTTCATCGCTGACCGTTGCCGACAGAGCACAGAACCCGGCGTCGACCGACTCCGTCGATGCGTACTGAAACGATTGCGCAATCGTTTGCGCGACCACCAATTTGCTTTGCAGATCTGTCCAGATTCCGGCTTTCTCCAATGCCTTCATGGCCGATGTCCCGTAGGGCGCGGTCTGCGCATTGGCTATGGCTATTTTTTTAATCTTGTCATTCTTCAAGGCCTCCTGCCAGGTCTTTGCCTTGCAGAAATCCTTATTGGCTGACCACAAAACCGCCAGTCCCTTGGCATAAATAAACGGTGCATCCGCCAAGCCGTCTTTGTTCAATTTTGCCGGTCTTTCCTCATCGGCGGATAAAAACAAATCATAGGGCGCGCCGTTGGTTATCTGGCTGTAAAGATTTCCAGAGGAAGAAAAAGTGCCTTCAACTTTAATCTTGGTCTTTGCTTCAAAGTCAGACGACATATCTTTGAAGGCCGATATAAAATTTGCCGCAACGGCAACGGAAATTTTTTCCTCGGCAACAGCCTGACCGGGCGAGGACATGAAAATCGCCACGCCAATCACCATGAGTAAAATTCTCGTCATTACCTGTTTGAATTTTGATCGTTTCATGAACAATATGTCCTCCCTTTTTTATATTAAATAAATCAGTGGAAGGCTATATTAAAAATAACATTATGTCAAACAAAACATATCAGGGAATTTATAGTGATTGATGGGCGCTATTTCAAGAAAATATCCGATTATTTTGAATATATTGACAATATCGCACTATCTTGCAAAAAATGTCCCGCTTTTTAAACGGGACATTTTTACATATTATTTTATTTTTTCAATCTTCACCGCGCAGGCTTTGTATTCGGCTGTCTGAGTAATCGGATCGTAAACCGGATTGGTTAGCCAGTTGGCGTTACCTTCACGGAAATGGAAAGCCATCCAGACCAGCCCTTGCGGAACCTCTTCTGTTATCCTGGCTTTAACAACAACCTTGCCGCGGCGGGATTTGACCAGAATCTTCTCGCCATGTTCAATGCCCTTGGCTTCGGCATCGGCTGCGGAGATATCGGCTGTTTCTTCGCCGAGCAGATCGTTGATACCCTCGCAGCGTCCGGTCTGTGTTCGGGTATGATAATGATACAGGCGGCGGCCGGTGGAAAGTACCATCGGGTATTCCTTATCGGGAACTTCCGCGGGCGGTATATAGTCAATGGCTTTGAACATACCCAGACCGCGCGTGAATTTTCCGCCTCTGTGCAGTGTCGGAGTACCGGGATGGTCTTCGCTGGGGCATGGCCACTGAAGACCGTCATTTTCCAAACGGGCGTATTTGATTCCGACCAGTGACGGAGCCAGAACGGATACTTCGTTATCCCATATTTCCTGAGCGCTGTTGGACGTCCACTCGTGACCGAAGCGTTTTGCAATTTCTTTGAATATCCACCAGTTTGGCTTGGCATCGCCCGGCGCAACACTGGCTGTGCGGACACGGTTGACACGCCGTTCGGAACTGGAGAAGGTGCCGTCATTTTCGCTCCAGGCGGCAGCCGGAAGTATTACATGAGCAAAGCGTGTTGTTTCCGTGAGAAAAATATCCTGGCAGACCAGGAACTCCGCCGATTGCAGTTCATGTTCAACATGTTTAATATCCGGCTCTGTGTTTGCCAGATTCTCGCCGAAAACATAAAAGCCTTTGACTTTTCCGGTGGTCAGATTTTTCATCATCGTCGGCATCATCATACCGGGTTTGTCCGGAAGCGATTTGACGTTCCATGCCTTCTCGAATTTCGCCCGGGCGTCCGCGTTTACCACCTGCTGATAGCCCGGGAAAACATTGGGCAGCGCGCCCATGTCGCAGGCGCCCTGAACGTTGTTCTGACCGCGCTGCGGATTAACGCCGCCGCACTCAATGCCGACATTGCCCAGGAGCATCTGCAAATTGGCCAGAGACATGACATTGTTGACGCCGCAGATGTGTTCGGTAATACCCAGTGTGTACATCAACATCGCCGGCTTGACGGAAGCCATGGTGCACGCGAGTTCGCGAATGGTATCGGCGGGAATACCGCTGATTTTCGCCGCTTTTTCCGGAGTGTACTCCATCACCTTTTTCTTCAAGTCCTCAAATCCCTCCGTGCAGGATTCGACATAGTTTTTATCATAAAGATTTTCTGTGATGAGGACATTCATGACCGCATTCACCAGAGCAACGTCGGAGCCGACTTTGAGCTGAATGAACATATCGGCAAAATCAACCATCTCGGTGCGCCGCGGATCGATCACAATCAGCTTGCAGCCTTTGAGCACCGCTTCCTTGACAAAAGTCGCGGCAACCGGATGCGCCTCGGTGATATTGGTGCCGATTAGAATTATCATTTTTGCTCTATCGTAATCGGCGAACGAATTGGTCATCGCGCCCGAACCGAATGAAGTCGCCAGACCGGCGACGGTGGGAGCGTGTCAGGTACGCGCGCAATGATCGATATTATTCGTACCGATAACCGCGCGGAAAAGTTTCTGCATCTGATAGGAATCTTCGTTGATACTGCGGGCACAGCTGACGCCGGCAATGGCATCCGGCCCGTCTTTTTTAATAATCTCTTTGAATTTATCAGCCACCAGGTCAAGGGCTTCATCCCAGGAAGCCTCGCGGAACTCGCCGTTGGCCTCACGAATCAGCGGCGTTTTTAATCTTTCCTCTGAATAGATGAAGTCATAAGCAAAGCGGCCTTTTACACAAAGCCTGCCCCGATTGGGCTGGGCATCTTCGACGGCGGTTACCTTGACAATCTTGCCGTCCTTGACATGCAGCCACTGCTGACAACCGACACCGCAGTACGGACAGGTGGTGCGGATTTTCTGGACTTCCCAGGGGCGTCCCAGACCTTTGGATTTTTTCTCCGTCAGAGCGCCGACGGGACAGACTTGCACGCACTGCCCGCAGAACACGCATTCACTTATTTCATCATTGTACGCCGTATCACCGCCGGTAACAATCTTGCTTTTCTTGCCGCGGTAGCCCTGCGAGATGGCGCGGTTCACGACCACTTCATTGCAGGCCTGCACACAGCGGCCGCAGAGAATGCAGCGGCTGAAATCACGAACGATAAACGGATTGACATCTTCCTTGGGATATATCTCTTTTTCATCTTTTTCCGGAAACTGTAATTCTGTAATTTTATAAAAATAGGCCAGATCCTGCAGGCGACAACTGCCGTTGGATTCGCACATCAGGCAATTATGCCTGCCGCTCGAAAGTAAAAATTCTACATTCATCTTGCGCGCTCGATGCACCATCTCGGTATCTGTAAATACTTCCATCCCTGGATTTACCGGTGTGGAACAGGCCGCCACCAGTGACCGCCCACCCTTGACTTCCACACAGCAAATTCGGCAGGCGCCGGTCGGTGTAGAGCCTTTCAAATAACAAAGGGTTGGAATTTCGATGCCACCATTTTTCGCCGCTTCCAGAATCATCTGCCCCGGCTCAAAAGGCGTCTCTTTTCCGTTTAACAAAAAGACATCACTCATGTTTAATTCACCTTTCCATAATAATATTGCTGTCATTTCCGACATATGACAATTATGACATACAGCAAATTCATACAACAGTGACTGGCAGTCTGTCAATATGGAATTTAATTTATAGCAATAATTTTTGAATTAAACCGATGGGTTATGTTAAATATAGCATGACCAGCCATCTATTAATGATGGAACAGCCTGATATTTAAGCAGATATTAGAAGATCCTTCAGGAGAAAATATTATTTTTTAACGAATGATCCGTAGAAGGCTTTAGATAATTTATTAAACCCGACAAAGCGCTCCCAAAATCCTTTACCGTGGAAAGTGTCGATCATGCCCTTCATTCCATCATATTGAATTTTTTCAAAGGGATGCCACCAAAAGTTTCTTCGAATGAATGGCATGGTACTTAATATGTCATCTACAATAACTTGCGGTTGCGTCATTTCCGCAAACCCGACATCTCCATGCGTCCTGCCTATACCGGTTTCCTTAAATCCACCCCAGGGCGTTTCGGCAAGTCCATGACTCATCAAATGATCATTTATCATTACACCACCCGCCATTATTCTGCGGGCAATCTGCCTGGCTTTTCTTCTGTTTTGTGACCACACGGAACCATTTAAACCCAAGTTGGAATCATTGGCCAGCGCAATTGCCTCGTCAATTGTTTCAAATTGCATAACTCCCACAACCGGTCCGAAAGTTTCATCTTTCATGACCAGCATGTCATGGTTGACATCGATAAGCACAGTGCAAGGGATAAAATTTCCTTTACTGTTTTGAGACACTTGGGACTGCGCGAATATTTTCGCGCCCTTCGCCAGAGCATCGTCAATATGCTCCTGCACGGTCATCATCTGTTTTCTGGTAGTCATTGCACCGATATCCGATGCCAGACATTGCCCCTCTCCAACACGCAGTCCTTCGACTTTTTCTTTTAATATTGCCAGAAATTCATGATAGACTTTTTTATCTACATAAATACGCTCCACACCGCCGCACGACTGCCCCGCGTTTTGCATACCGGCCCACACTGCACCGCATGCGGCTCGATATAAATCCGCGTCATCGCAAACAATCATTGCGTCGTTGCCGCCCAGTTCCAGCACAAGCGGAGTCAGCTTTTCGGACGCTTTTTTCATCAAATATTTACCGATAGGTACGGAGCCGGTAAAAAACAGTTTGTCCACACCGGCATCGATAAAAGCATCGCCCGCCTTGCTGCCGGGCATATTAATATACGTAAAAACATGATCGGGAAGCCCGGCGTATTCAACACACTCTTTAAGTACATGACCGACCACCTGCGTTTCCGATGCTGCCTTCAAAATAACAGTATTACCGGCCAATAAACCCATTACTACCTCGGAATAGGGAATGGCGAAGGGATAATTCCAGGGTGAAATAATTCCAACTACACCGAATGGTACCCGGACGATGCGGCTTCGCTTATACATAAGCATGATGTTGCCCATGCCAAGTTTTCTGTCTTTTAAAAACCTGGCAGCATTTTTACAATAGTAGCCTGTTGCCAGTGCGGCCGGTGCTACTTCAGCTACCATCGCATCGCATAGAGTTTTTCCATTATCTTTAGAAATTATTTCCGCTATCTCGGACGAGTGCTTTTGAATATATTCCGCAAACTTCATTACATATTGTGTCTTGTCTTTGAGAGGTAACGCCTGCCATGCCGGCTGAACCCGACGGGCGTTTTTCACTGCATTTATGACGTCTTCGACTGAATGGACAGCGTATTCGGCTATCACTTCGCCTGTCGCGGGATTGGTACAGATTGTAACCTCTTTTTTGGAAATAGAAACTTCTTCGACTACTTCCAAACGCTTTGCTGTGTTTGAAGCTTGAGAACTCATAATACTTTACCCCGCCCTATTCATTTGCGAATTATTTATTGTGAACCTTATATGTGCTTGCATTATGTCATTTATGACATAATGCAAGCACAAGTTATTACAGTAAAACTTCTTATGCTGTCAATAAAAAAGTTCCTCTCCGAAATAACCTTTGATTCTAATGCTTTATGATCTTTTTCTGGTTAATAAATCTACGTAAAAAATATAAAAGGTGTCATTGCTACAGTTAACCCCGGCTTATGCTTGGGAATGCCGGGTGGCAATTTTTTTGTCATTCCCGCTTTCATTATTCAACTTGAATATTTCATGGTTGTAGTGTATTGTAGTTTCGGAGGTGCAAAATGAGAAGCGTTTTATCCGTCAGTTTACCCAAGAAATTGGCTACAGACCTTGATGTTCTTTCCAAAGAAACAGGAAGAAATAAAAGCGATATCGTCAAAGAATCTCTTGCAGAATTTCTATGGGAGAACAGATTTCGTCGCATGAAAAAACGTCTGAGCAACAAAGCCAAGGCCGCTGGTTTTGTTACAGATGATGATGTTTTCAAGGCCATATCGTGAAGGTCGTATTTGATACAAATATTCTGATAGCGGCTTTTCTGACGGAGGGTCTTTGTTCCGGTCTTTTAATTCGCGCTCGCAAACATGACTTCGATTTGATTCTATCTGATGATATCCTCTTGGAATTTAAAGGCATCCTGACAAAAAAATTCAAAATCTCATCTTCTGACATTTCCGAAATTACAGACATTATTACGGAAGCCGCTTCAGAAATACTTCACAACGTTAGTTCAGCCCCGCGTATTTGCCGAGATCCCAATGATGACATGATAATTGCCTGTGCCGTCGATGCAACTGCCGATTATATAGTCACGGGCGATGAAGATCTGTTGACGCTGAAGAAATTCAAGAATATTATAATTCTAAATCCCCGCAATTTTGAAACCCTTTTTGCATAGAACTTAGAACATTGAACGTAGAACTTTTTTCTCTTCACCATTTTGTCTTGACAAGTCCATAATTAATACTTATAGTAGTACTGAAATTGATACTAAAAGGAGTTTATGATTTATGAAAACAATCGCTGCCCAGGAAATTAAGCGCCGGGGTATTGGCGCTGTCGATGAGGCGCTTGCAGATGGCCCCGTACATATAGTTCGTAATAATCAACCCAAGTATGTCGTTCTTTCTGAAAAAGATTATGAAAACATTCTTAGTGATTTAGCCGAAGGACGTCTCGCCGCATCCGAAAACGATCTTAAAGCCGGACGAATAAAGCGTGGAAATTCCAAAAAACTAATGGCCGAACTACTTAAGAGTTAACAGAATGGTCGCCAGCAAATCTACATCTGCTTATTCATTAGTCTGGACGGATACTTTTTCTCGAACTGCGCGAAAATTTTTACGTCGTCATCCTGAGTTAGCAGATTTATTTAAAAACGTATTGCATCTGCTCGAAACAGATCCGCAAACGCCTCAATTACATCTTCATTCCCTTAAAGGACGACATCAAGGAAAGTATGCAGTAAGAATAAACTACGAGTATCGTATAGTTTTACTTCTAAAAATTATTGATAGAGAAGTCATCCTTTTGGATGTTGGTTCACACGACGAGGTATATTATAATTAAGCGTCCATTCACATCTTTCTACTTAACCCTTAATTACTTAAAACTTCTTTTCACCCTTCACTTTTCACTATTCACGTTACTCTAAACCCTTAAATCTTAAAACTAATTCTTTCCCTTATTTCTTCTGCCTCGGGAATACGGAAAATCTCCTCTCCCTTGAGGGGAGAGGTCTGGTGAGGGTGTAATTATTTCTTTTGCGCCGTGAATTTTTTAACGAGTTCTTCACCGAAGGTACGATAACGAGCAAGGTCTTCCGGCTTTACAGCGGGGCCGACCCAAAGGCTCAATGTTGCTCCCGCTTTGGCAACCGGGCCGGCTACATAGTCGGCGCATCCTTTTGCTTTCAGGCGTTCACCTATTGACCGTACTGTGCTTTCCCCTCCGAATGACGAATTAACTGAAAAACCGGCGCAGAGTTTGCCTTTAACTTCATTTGTGATTTTCTTAATCGCATCAGCAATGGGCGCTGCAATGCCATGGGCTACACTGCCGCCCCAGCAGGGACTGCCTACAATAAGCACATCATACTGATTAATGGTTTGGGGAGTAAAGTCTTTGGCCAAAACAAGCGTTACAGAACCTCCGGCTGATTGAATGCCTTGAACAATGGCATTGGCCGCTTCGAGAGTGTGACCTGTTTTGGTGTGGTACAGCAATAAAGCATTCATTTTCGCTTTAACTGCCATATTGGAGCCAGCCTGAATTACTGCTGAATCCTCATTTTTCGCCATTGTATAATTGGCAGTAAATCCGAAAATAATTAAGGCTAAAACCGAAAACAAAAACACTCTTGATGTCACCTTCATTTTAGCACCTCTCTATAATATTAATTTATGTTTATCTGTATCGTATAATAATTGCTAATGTCAATAGCGAGCCAAGCTGAAAACGAATCCCGACGAATCGGGATTGGGAACAATCCCTTTTTTGCAACCACAAATCATCTTGACAGAAGTTAACTCGTAGGTTAACATGCAAATATGAGCCGAACGGTAATTTTTATAAAACTGCGGATGGAGAATGCCCTGTTCAGGAATTTCTTGATTCATTATCAGGCAAAGTTGCCCAGAAAATATTGTGGACGCTTAAACTCTTGGAGGATATGGAAATATTGCCCGCCACGTACTTTAAGAAACTGACCGGTACAAACGGTATATGGGAATGCAGGATTAAATATGCGTCCAATATATATAGAATATTCTGCTTCTTCGGCACACATTCAGTGGTAATATTAACGCATGGTCTGATAAAGAAGACTCAGAAAACGCCAAAACAAGAAATCGAAAGAGCAGAAAGTTATAAAAAGGATTTTTTAAACAGGAGAGGTATAATATGAGTGATTTAAAAAAATATGTAGAAAATAGAAAAAAGAAAGACAAGAAATTCGCTGAGAATTTTGATGAAGGCTATGAGCAGTTTAAGATAGGTGTTGTTTTGCGTCAGGCCAGAGAATCATCAGGACTAACACAGGAAGAACTGGCCCATCGCCTTAAAACAAAAAAAACTGCAATTTCCAGAATTGAAAATCATGCCGAAGATATAAAGCTGTCTACTTTAGAACGTGTCGCTCACGCACTGGGAAAAAGATTGCAGGTTAATATTGCTTAGCTGAAGTTTATATCGCCCATAACATTTCGGAGGATAAAGATTGACAGGGCACACCTGCATACGTGATGTCATGTGTCTCCCGCTACCGCGAAATCGGGATAATTCCCGAAAGATGGATATCCAAACATCCAATCCTCTAAACTTCTAATCCTCTATTTCCCCCCTTCACCCTTTAGCGACACTCGCTAAACGCAAATGGAGTGCAGCGCGAAGAGGAAGTGGAACTATCCCAGGCACGAAGTGCCGTGGGACACTATTCACAATTTGTTTAACATTGAACGTAGAACGGTACAGGTGGACATTCTCCTGGACAAATTATACTTGATAATTGTAAATAATAGTGTATTTATAAGATGTTGCTAAATTAATTAACTGGACATTTTTATGGACAATCACGGCAAAATAGCAGCATCGAATAATATCGAAAGACTTGTAGAAACAGCGCGTTTCGGTCTCTTTACCTTTCAGATAGGCGCTGACCCAATCGATACATCCATGCCCCTGCAACGTATCGTTGATGCCCAAAAAAGGTTTTTGAGTTCCCCATTATCCCAAGTGGCTAAACGTCTGGAGCAGGAAGTTCTTGTCAGTAGTATTTTCAGCACCAATACCATTGAAGGAGGCACACTTACTGAGGAAGAAACAAAGGAAGCTATCAATATAGACCCGGAGCGCGTGAAAGCCGAGGAACAGCGCCGTGCTGTCAACATCAAAACGGCTTATGAAATAGCAGAAAAATCGGCGCAAAGTTCCGGCTGGCGACTGTCCGTTTCTTTCATAAAAAATATCCATGCCACCGTTACCGACGGTATTTCGCACAAGTACAATAATCCGGGCAAAATACGCAACAACCCCAAAAATATCGTAACCCATGTTGGCGATCCCGCCCACGGCGGACGATACAAGCCGCCGCAGTACGGAGGCGACATCGAACGTTTGCTTGAAAATTTGGTCAGATGGCACGATGAACTAACAGCCGCTGCAATGCCGGCCCTGATAAGAGCGCCCTTGATGCATTACTATTTTGAATTAATTCATCCCTTCTGGGATGGCAATGGCCGTGTCGGTCGCGTGCTGGAAGCTACCGTGCTGCATCATGCGGGATTCCGCTACGCCCCATTCGCCATGGCGCGCTATTATCTCGAACAGATTGATCAATACTTCACCCTGTTCAACCTTTGCCGTAAACAGTCGGAAAAGAAAACTGCATATCCGAACACACCTTTTGTCCTGTTTCATCTCGAAGGAATGCTGGCCAGCATCGACCGTCTGCATGATCGGGTAAACGATATGGTAAAATCACTCTTGTTCGAATCGCACATCAAACATTTGCGTGATACAAACGCAATCAACCTGCGTCAGTATGCCATTCTGACCCAGATTATGGAACGCGGCAAACCCATGCCGATAGACGAACTGCGCCGCGCGCCATGGCACAAAGCTCTTTACGCCAAATTGGGCGACAAGACCAAACAGCGCGATTTGAGCAAACTTCGCGAGCAGAACCTTCTGTATATTGATGAGAAAGGTCTCGTCCGCCCGGGACCTGCGAAATAAAGGAAAGCTGGCCAATTTTTATTGTCCCCCTTTTGTAAAGGGGGATTGAGGGGAATTTTTCTTTTACCTTTCACCCTTTAGTGAGGCAATCTGATAATGAGACCCAAGCTTCAGAAACGAAGTGCACCGAAGCTTGCTGGACGAATTATATCAGGCGCGTAGCGCCGTGGTGAAACGAGTCCCGATTCCTCGGGATGATGTTTGAAGCGCAAGTTGAACTATCCCAGGCACGAAGTGCCGTGGGGCACCATTCACTTTTCACCAATTACCACTACTGTTATTTTTAACATAGAATTGCCTTTCTTTTCACCATTCACTTTTCACCTTTCACTATTCACAATCTTTAAAAATTTTCTTGAATTCTTTTTAAAAAAGGCGTTTAAGGAAAGCATCCCCGCGATATGCGGAGGGCGCCGATGGCGCCTTTGGTTCTGCATGTTTCACTGAAATAAAATTATAGTACTCAGAAAAAACTAGTATGGTGTCCCCGGATTTATGAAGCCGAACGGATTATCCTGCAGCCGGGAGACACGCTTTTTCTCTATACCGACGGCGTGACCGAGGCGCAAAACCGGGAAGAAGAATTGTACGGTGAACCGCGGTTACGAGATGATCTGCAACGCGCTCCCAAAGATGATGTTGCGGAAATGATCCATTGGATACGTGCAGAAGTAACAAGGCATGCCAATGGCGCACCCCAATCAGATGATGTTACCATGGTTGCGATAAAATATCGGGGAGTTGACGCTAAATATAGGATACCAACGAGAAGACGCATGAACAAGGCAGTGAGTTAGCGCTCATCCAAAATAAACGTGATAGCAAATATTTCGATATTCACACCTTTTTTGAGCTGGTTCAATCGTTTTTCGATTGCGCTAAAATATTTCGGAGCAATCAGTAACTTGTCCGGCGCATGCCGGATGATTGCTCCAGCAAGACACTTCCACCCCCTGCCCCCGCCAACGGGGGACAATACGCGGAAGCATAATCTGTAATTACGAAACAGTCTCTTCGCGGGAATGACACCTTAGACAAAAAGATATGCCTCTTTTCAGAGGCATATCTTTTTGTTGTACCTACAACTCCACACTTTTTTAGAATCGTCAGAATTGAGAATTACCACTAGAAATGTTCAACGTAGCGTTTAGTCGCGGGCGCGCTTGCCGTCCCGCTTTTGACTCATCCCTGTCAACGTTACTCTTACATCAAATCCGGGGACACCAAACAAATCCGAAATCTGGGAACACCATACTAGTGTAGTGCGTCATAAATAACTTGACATATAATTAAGAAATCATGTATGCTTCTTTCATGAGCCGAACAACAACACCGATTATTTTGAGTCTCCAAGAACAATCAACATTGGACGCCTGGGCACGGGGAAGAAGTTACCCAATGCGCCTCGTCCAGCGCGCCCAAATTATCAAAATGGCAGCAAATGGTAATCAGAGTCAGGATATC
>LNQE01000887.1_pt1 | contig 12623 bp, 16 predicted proteins | sample 603111 | NCBI WGS metagenome assembly LNQE01 (sample SAMN04260313, study PRJNA301899) | hydrocarbon metagenome | isolation source: hydrocarbon-contaminated ditch | place: Germany: Bremen | collected 1998
TTTTTCCTCCCCCCCGCCGCAGGGGTCCGGATTTGCCAGTTCTGCATTTGTACGGGCAGTTAAATATATATTTGCTTTTTTCAGCAGTGTGGCCAGAGGTGTGCTTCCACCTCCCCCAACACTTGAGCCGGTCCAGATTGAATCGGTAACGTAGGCGGTTATACACTCATTCCAGAAATCTGTTATAACCTGCGGACGCGAATCGGCCTGGCAGGACGTCGAGCCATTACCGCAATAAAGATTATAATAGTTATCGCTTATTCCCTTGACAACACGTGCGTAAGGCAATGAATCATATCTGGAAATCAGCGGATATAACATTGTGCCGTATGGGAAAAGCACGTTATTGACGGCTGACTGATCATCCAAAACGGCATCTTTCAGGCGCATATAACCGAATTTAATTCCCAGATGATCATAATCCGCATCATTAATTACGTTGTTGTCGTCACTGTCCAAAACATTAAACATTGCCCGTTTTAATATTGCCAGTTTTGAACAATTTTTATTGCACGCAGCTCTTATGCCCTCTTTACAATAGCCGTATCGGCAATCCCAAATTTTGGTTAAATGAAAAATATCTAACGGACCGTAATGGTAAGTCTCCGGACAGTTCGTGTAATCCGGAGCACAAGAGGATGTGCCCCAGATGTTGGAATTGGCAAGATCAAACCAGTTGGCAGTGCCGGTCTCTGCCGGTGTATCATTCATAGATCCCGATATATCCAGCAGAAAGATAGCTTCCGGATTAAGAGTTGCGAACGTATCGCCCTCACCTCCCTGAGCGAACACATTGTTTGAAACACAAAAAATCAGTATATTTAATATCATCAAAAAAACTACGAAAGCTTTTTTGCAAAACATCAGTTTTCTCCTTAATTTGGTTGTTTTTGACAGCCTATACTTTTACCGACGTCAAACCGTTTAATGTTTATATACTGTATCTTCCGTGCGTCCCGGTGTGTCGGAAACTCCGACTTCTATGTTCACTGTTGATCCGTAAAAAGAATCTTTGCCGGTAATAACAGTTTTAAAAAGATCTGACGAAAAATTATAGTCAAAACTGAACCCTTCGGTGCCGATCGAACGCACCCAAGATACTCTACCGGTATAACTGGCGTTGGGGTCATTGTCAGGATCAATGTATGTCTTCGGAAAAGTATAGAGAACAGCATCTTTATCGGCAGGAGACGGAAGAGCATCATAAATGGCAATATTGGCCGCTGCGGCATACGCCCCTGATTCCGCCGCAGAAAATGCTTTACGTTCACCTGTTAATCTGAAGCTTATCATCAAATCTTCGGAAACAGTCGTCAACGCGAATAATCCTATCGCTATCAAAACAACAATCGCCATAAGCGAGACAAGAAACACAAATCCCTTTTCCGATTCAGCTGTTTTTTTGATTGACTTACGGAGAAAGCACATGATTTTTCACCAAGACATCTGTTGTATAAGGAATTACTCTTACATTGCCTGTAAGCATATCCTTGATCTTTGTTCGAGCGATGATGGTTATACGAATGCGTCTGATATCCTTTATTAATGCTGCAGGACTGCCGTCACGGTCGAAATATTGAAACAAAGGTGTCGTTTCATCGTTGATGACTTTTGTCTCCGCATTGTCGTTGCCGCCCAGAACTGGCTGATTATTCCCGTTACTGACGTTTCTGTAAATGGCATTTTTTGTAGAATCGTAAGTATATAAAATGTATTCATTCCGCACTTCAACTTTCGAACCGTCCGGTTTTGTCACATCACCGATAATACCATCACTATTAAGATCCATTGATATATGAATCTGATTGGCACCGGCGATCTGAATTCCTTTATTACTGACGGAGGGCACGGTTGTCAGACTTAAATTTTCACCGTAAGGAATCGTCGACCACGTACTTCCCGTCGCAGGGGGCTTAGGATTAAATGATGCCATACGAATTTCCATAGCCATGATGTCCAGTACCGCGCGTGCATCCTGCTGGGTTGTGACCCTTCTGGTGACGCTTGCCGAAGAGCGTTGCGCCATGTTTACAGAAGCATAAATTGCTGCCATGATAAATACGCTGATGCCCAGCGCGATCATCAGTTCAAATAAAGTAAAACCTTTCTCCCCAGTTTTTTTATTAAAGTTTAATACTCGCATTAATAATCACTCTGCGGCAACACGATAATGCTGCTGCCAATTCCAGTTTTACTTCCGGGCCATTTTACTTTTACATTAAGCAAACGGGTATTCGCCGGAATGCTTGCGGGAGTTGTTTGCAAATAATGTACTTCAAAAAATGCATCGGCTGCGCCTTCTTGGACCTCCTTACCGTATTGGTCCATCCATTTTGTGTCAGCCGGTATATTATTGCCTCTTAAAATATTGTATTGGCATGTTTCAAGCTCCCTTTGCAAAACCGCCTGTGCCCTTCCCAAATAATCGGATTTCCCGGCACCGCGCCAGGCTAGCGACTGCATTTCGACCAGGCTTATTATTGCTACCGCGGATAAAAGAAGCGCTATTACACACTCAACAAGGGATAACCCTTTTTCAGCTTTTAAAAATTTCTTCACTTCTTATTCTTCCTGTTATACTGGTAATGATTTGTATGATTGAGCCAAGGGAGTTTTGCAATGTTACATGTCCAGGCGTACATGTGCCTCTTGATTGAAAAGTTATGTTATTATAAGTAGTATCACTTGTAAAAGTAACATTACTTCCGTATTTACTAAGATTATTCGTTACATTATAGACACAACCTAAATTGTTACAATTCACATCGCAACAATCTTTAACAGTATAATTATTATTTTCTCTATTTATAGTAATCCTATACTCTATACTTTCTGCCGCCGCTCTTTGCTTGGCAAGCTTCATATCCGACATTAATGCCGCAGCCGCTTCCTTGAGATTTCTGTTTGTTGTAAAAGATCTGAACATCGGAGTTGCAACCGTCATGAGAATGACGGCAATTACCATAACAATGAACAGCTCTATAGTACTGAAGCCTTTTTCTTTTTTGTGATGTGTACTGGAATTCAGCATTATTAAAACTCACCAACAAATCAGTACCGGACAAACAGGAATTTGGTAAAGTTTTCACCCCAGAAAATGTAAGCAATTACAGCCGCAGAAAGAAAAGGTCCGAAAGGTACCGCGTATTTCATGTCTTGTTTTTTGATAATTATTGTGATTATGCCGACAACCGCTCCGGCAAAAGAGCTGAATAAAAGAATGAAAATCAGTGATTTCCAACCCAGAAAACCTCCGATCATCGCCAGCAGTTTAATATCGCCTCCACCCATTCCTTCGCGTTTGGAAATCAATTCATAAACTACAGCAATCACGAAAAGAATACCGCCTCCGAGCAATATACCGAGCAACGCCTCCATCCAGGGCACTTCTGCCACAAAAACTGCAACCAGAAAGAATATGGGTATTCCCGGCAGTGTTAAAATATCGGGAATAATCTGATGATCCAAATCGATAAATGTAATAACAATTAAAACAGCCGTATATATGAAAAAAGCCAGAAATTTTAATGAAAGACCAAATTTAATAAATAATAACAGTGTCAATACTGCCGTAATTAATTCCACTAGGGGATAACGCCAGGAAATCGGCGCATCGCAATCGCGGCATCTACCTTGCAGTAAAAAAAAGCTGATTATTGGAATATTATCATAAAAACGAATGGGGTGATGGCAGTGAGGACATTGGGAATTTGGTTTCACAAGCGATGTTTTGGCCGGTAATCGAAAAATACAAACATTTAAAAAACTTCCTATGGCCGCACCAAAAATAAAAACGAAACAGTTCATGAGCATACGAACAATTCTCCGCTTCCTTTTAAGCTATATAATACAATTGGTGTAGATGCAGGTTTTGCTGGACGACTATAAAAGTTGCCCGGCGGTTCTGCCACCCTATCCTACAATGAAGACTTAGGTCAGTAACTTTGCGTCCCGTCTTTTCAGTACGGTTTGCCTTTCTCAAGCCTCTTGAACACGCTATAAAAATCCAAAACTAAAGTCAAGAAAATATCTTTACCTTATAAATCTATCCGTCTTTTCTTTCCCAATCATACTTTATTTCACTGCAATGCGCGGGAAGCCGATATTCATCCGGTTCGTTATAATTGTAGACTTCTGTCGGTGTGTTAACAACTATAGCTTCTTCTTCTGAAATGCATTTGAAACCGTGATAAACAAAAGCCGGAATATGTACCAAAACGGGATTATGGCAGCCGGCAAATATTTCGTTAATTTCGCCGAAAGTCGGCGAATCTTTGCGGCTATCGTAAAGGACTATCTTCATCATTCCTTTGACTACAGCCATATTATCAGACTGTTTTTTATGATAATGCCAGCCTTTGACAACCCCCGGATAAGCAGTGGTTACGTAAACCTGACCAAATTTCTGAAAAAATTCATCATCGGCGCGCATTATTTCCATCAGATGGCCCCGTTCATCGGGAATTACTTTCAACTTTTTTATTGTTACGCCATTTATCATATTTTGTTTGCTCCTGTTTTCGCCACCATATTACCGGCGGATTGCAGTGACTCAAAAGTCCCGGCGTCCGACCACCATCCATTCAGTACATCCCACTGCATCTTCCCTTCTTTGATATAAAAGTTATTTACATCGGTAATCTCCAACTCGCCGCGTTCTGAAGGTTTTAGCGACCGGATAAATTCAAACACCCTGTAATCATACATGTAAATTCCGATTACGGCATAGTTGGAAGCAGGATTGGCCGGTTTTTCTTCAACGCAAACAATTTTCTTGCCGTCAAAAACCGGGACGCCGAATCTTTGTGGATCAGGAACTTCTTTTAATAATATTCTGGCGCCTTCTTTTTGTTGACGAAATTCATCCGCGGCTTTTTTTATATTGTTTTCAATAATATTATCTCCCAGAACCACAACAATCTTGTCCTGATCGGCAAAATGCTCAGCAAGACTCAAAGCCGCAGCAATGCCGCCCTCTCCCTGCTGATATGTATAATTAATGTGTCTAAGACCGAATTCCTTGCCGTTTTCCAAAAGTCGTAAAAAATCACCGGCATTATTTCCACCGGTAACGATTAATATTTCTTCAATTCCGGCATTGACCAGTATTCTGATGGGATAATAAATCATCGGTTCGTTATAAACCGGAAGCAAATGTTTATTGGTGACTTTTGTCAGGGGATAGAGTCTGCTGCCTAATCCACCGGCAAGAACAACTCCTTTCATGATTTCTCCTTAAGTCGTATTTATTTTTAATATGAATTTTTTTTCTTATCATATCTGAATGGTTATCTACAATAAATTTCTTTACATCTTAAATAATAATGAGGTAGTTATTAAACTATGAAAGACGAATATTATATGAAACTTGCTATCGGGCTGGCACGTAAAGGACGATTTAATGTGGGCCCCAATCCTATGGTTGGTGCCGTAATTGTTAAAAACGGTAGAATTATCGGACGGGGTTATCATAAAAAATTTGGCGGAAATCATGCCGAAATAAACGCAATCAACAATGCCGGAGAAAATATCGCCGGCTCAACACTTTATGTCACTTTAGAACCATGCTGTCATAAAGGTAAAACACCTCCCTGCACAGACAGCATCGTTAAACATAAAATTGCCCGTGTTGTTGTGGGGACAATAGATTCCAATCCCTTTGTTTCTTCCCGGGGCATTAATTACCTGCAACGCCATGGAATTGAAGTGAGGACCGGTGTTCTGGAACAAGAATGCAGGAATCTTAATGAAAAGTTTTTCTATTACATGGAAAAAGGCCGGCCTTTTATAACATTAAAATATGCCCAGACACTAGATGGACGTATAGCAACGGCAACCGGTCAGTCGCAGTGGATAAGTTCGTCATCATCGCTTAAATTCGCTCATCAGCTACGAGCCGAGCACGACGCTATTTTAGTTGGTCGAAAAACAGTGGCCCAAGACAACCCTGAACTAACTGTCAGGCTGGTAAAAGGACGTAACCCTCTGCGCGTTATTGTTGATTCCGGATTAAAAATATCTCCTAAAGCTAAAGTTCTACAAAATATTTCTAAAGCTCCCACTCTTATCGCCACAATTAAAAGATCTGACGACGCTAAATTCAAAAGCATTGTTTCTTCTGGTGTGGAAATAATAACTGTTAAAGCGGATAATAAAGGTCAGGTTGACTTAAAAAAACTATTTAATATTCTTGCGGCAAAACAAATATCTTCAATTTTAATTGAAGGCGGTTCTCAAATAATCACTTCCGTACTAAAAAATAATTTGGCCAACCGCATAGTTACTGTTATCGCGCCGAAAATTATCGGCAAAGGTATCGAGGCGGTCGGGGAACTTAATATCAGAAACCTGAACTCTGCAAAAATATTATCTGTCAAAAAAGTATTAAGATACGAAAACGATATTATTATCGATAGCCGATTAATCTGACCACTTCTAAATCAAAGATGATATTGAGGCGGCCAGGCGGAGGTGACGAGGCCTATTGTACATACGTTCAGGACGCCGACAACCCCGGCCTGCGCCGGGGCGCAGGCTGTGCCGACAAAAACAGCGCTTTGATTTAGAAGTGGTATAAATTATTGATTAAATTTTGCGCCGCCTTAATTCCATCCAGTGCTGAACTGACAATCCCTCCCGCATATCCGGATCCTTCACCGCAAGGATAAATGCCCCCGATACTTTCACTCTGCCCATCACTACGGCGGCAGATGCGTAAAGGCGAAGAAGTTCTTGTCTCCACTCCGATCAAATGGGCGTCTTCGGTTATAAATCCGGTCATTTTTCTATCGAATTCTTTTATACCATACCTTAAAGAATTTGTTACGAATTCCGGCAACACATCCTCCAGCGCAGCAGGTTTTATTCCCGGGGAAAAACTTGTTTTCCCGATCACATTGGCCTTCTTGCCCTGCAAAAAATCAGTTATCTTTTGTGCCGGCGCACAATAATTGTTCCCTCCTGACTGAAAAGCTTTCTTCTCCCAAATTTGACGAAATTCAAGACCGCTGAGATTTTGATTACTGGAAGCAAAATCATCCACGCGGATGTTGACGACTATGGCGCTATTTCCAAATTCACCGGAGCGTGCGGCATTACTCATACCATTGGTTACAACCAGGCCATCGGAATCTGCGCAGCCTATAACCGCTCCTCCCGGACACATGCAAAAAGTGTATACAGAACGATTCAAATCAGGAACTGAAACTGTTATAAAATATTCAGCTGGTGGTAATTGCGGATGATTACGCCATTTACCGTACTGAATAGAATTAATTAATTCCTGAGGATGTTCCACACGCAAACCCATAGCAAAAGGTTTGTCTTCTATTTGAATTCCACGATTAAAAAGTTTACGATAAGTTTCATCAGCACTTTGACCAATCGCCAGAATTATATTATTGGTTTTAACCTCTTCTTTTTCATTAATAATGATCGCCTTTATATTTCTTTTAAAAATTAAAAAATCAGTCACCTCTGCTTTAAACTCAATCCTGCAACCCATCTCCATAAGAGTTTTTCTCAAGTTCACTATTATTTTACGGAGTTTATCAGTTCCGATGTGTGGTTTGGCATCGTAAACTATTGTTGATGGAGCACCCATCTGCACCAAAATATTTTTTATCCATAAAGAGTCCGGATTTTTTGTTCGGCTTGTTAACTTCCCATCAGAGAAAGTTCCGGCACCACCTTCACCAAAAAGAACATTGCTTTGCGGATTAAGAATACCCTGCTCCCAGAATTTATTTACATCTTTAACCCGCTCCTCCAGCTGTGCGCCTCTTTCTAAAATAAGTACCGGAATATTTCTCAGAGCAAGAACATAAGCGGCAAAAAGACCTGCCGGACCACTGCCAATAACCACAACAGGAAGTTTCGGCGGTGATAATAAAGAAAGTGCTGGAGATCTCTTTTTGTTTTTTTCCCCCGGCATTAGATGTTCTTGCTCGGATTCGACAGGTAATTTGGTATTATCCGAAACACTCACCCCAAGAGCATAAACAAAATGGGGAGGTTTGTGACGACGGGCATCCAAAGCTTTTTTAATGACGTCTATAGCGATAATATCATTGACAGCAATGTTCAGAGTCGCTGCAGCCTTTACTACCAGGAGTTCTTCGCTCTCGCTCAAATCTAATTTTATTCCATTAAGCTTTATAATTTTCATAATTTATATATTGCATAACACATACAAATATTATAATTTTAAAAAAATATTAAAGGTTTATTATAATGCCCTGGTACGTAGTACATACAAGAAGCCGTCATGAATACAAGGTAAACACGCGTCTTATACAAAAGAATTTAACGACTTTTTTACCTGAGATAGAATCATGGAGCAAGCAAAAAGACAGGAGAAAGAAAATACTTCTTCCCCTTTTCCCCGGATATGTTTTTACGGAAGTCAATGTTTTGGATAATGAAACAAAGCTTTCTATATTAAAAACTGCCGGTGTAGTAAGTATATTAGGTAAAAAAGAAAATTCAGAAGCCATTCCGGTTTCCGATAAAAAAATTGACGCAATACGACGCTTTATAAATACCGAAACTGAACTCTTTACAATTCAATTCCCGCGCGAGGGAGAACCAGCCAGAATAATTGACGGACCTTTTGCCGGGATAGAAGGAATTGTTTTAAAAAGTAATGTCAAAAAAGAGCTTTTTGTTGTGTCCATAGAACTATTACAGAGATCTGTTGCAATACAAATAAAAGGATTTCAAATAAGCAAAATATAATGTATCTTTATTACAAGCTAATCATTGTCATATCTGTCATATTAATTGATCATTAAGTTCTTCTCTAAATCTTTTGTGAGGCTAAAAATACTTGACTTTCTGATAATTATGAGCAAGATACCGTGTCCGAGAATTTTTTGAGGTGTGATTTTGAAGGGATATATTAAAATTAATAAAGAAATCTGTAAGGAATGCCTGCTTTGCATACACTTTTGTCCCAAGGGACACATTATTCCCACTAAAGAATATAATTTTTATAGTTATCATCCTGTCGGCACAAATGAAGAAAAAGAATGCACCGGTTGCGGCATATGCGCCACTATATGCCCTGAGGTAGCTATCGAGGTTTATCGTGAATAAAGTACTGATGTCCGGAAATTTTCTTATCTGTGAGGCTGCGATTAGAGCCGGATGTCGTTTCTACGGCGGCTATCCCATCACTCCGCAGAATGAACTCACAGAATATATGGCAGAACATATGCGCAAAGCCGAAGGCGGCATTTTCATTCAGTCGGAAAGTGAAATTGCCGCTATTAACATGATTGCCGGCGCCAGTGCCGCCGGTCTTAGAGCAATGACTTCTTCATCCAGCCCCGGTATTTCCTTGAAACAGGAAGGTATTTCTTCCATGGCGGCCTGCGAACTTCCCGGTGTCATCGTCAATATTATGCGTGGTGGTCCCGGCTTAGGTAATATTCGTCCTTCGCAGGGTGATTATTTTCAGGCAACACGCGGCGGTGGACACGGAGATTATCGCACTATTGTTTTAGCTCCGGCAACCTGTCAGGAGCTGGCTGATTTAACAATGGAAGCCTTTGACCTGGCTGATAAATATCGTAATCCCGTTATGATTCTGGCTGACGGCATGATGGGTCAGATGATGGAACCGGTTATTTTTAAAAAACCCAAACCCCGTACTTATAATAAGAAATTTATGCTGCAAGGCGCCGGTTCCGGCAAAAGCAAATTTATTCACGGTTTGATTCTGGATCCTATTGACATGGAAGAACACAATTGGAAACTGGCCCGCAAATATGGAGTTATTGCTAAAAAAGAGACGCTTTATGAAGAATATAACATTGACGATGCAAAAATGGTCATCGTTGCCTATGGAACGGCGGCTCGCATAGCTAAAGGAGCTATCAAACGTCTGCAGAGCAACGGAATGAACCTGGGACTTTTCCGTCCCATAACTCTCTGGCCTTTTCCTGAGCAACAATTGCGTTCATTGTCGGCAAAGTCAAAAAACTTTCTTGTTTTTGAAATGAGTACCGGACAAATGCTGGAGGATGTACGGCTCGCCCTTCAGGGTTATGCCGATATTAGATTCCACGGCCGACCGGGCGGTGCAGTGCCTACTCCTTCTGAATTGGCTAATGTTATTGCAAGAATTTACGAAAGAACGATTAAATAATAAAAGGTAATTAGAGTATGGCAAAAACCGTTTATCAACGGCCAAAAAGTTTAAAAGAAGCTATCTTCCATTATTGCCCTGGTTGCGGACATAGTATTGTTCATCGGATTGTAGCTGAAATTATTGATGCGTTGGATATAAGGGGAATTACCATAGGTGTTCCTCCGGCAGGGTGTGCGGTTCTGGCTTATAATTATTTTGACATAGATATGATTGAAGCGCCTCATGGCCGAGGTCCGGCAATGGCATCGGCAATTAAACGTGCTCTACCTGATCGCGTTGTCTTTTCATACCAGGGCGATGGTGACCTGGCTGCAATTGGAATTGCGGAAAGCTTTCACGCAGCAAACCGTGGTGAAAATATAACAATTATCTTCATTAATAATGCTGTTTATGGAATGACCGGCGGGCAGATGGCTCCGACAACAATGTTGGAACAAAAGACAACCACTTCTCCTCTAGGCAGAAATAACAAATTGGACGGTTATCCTGTAAAGGTAAGTGAAATTTTCTCTCAATTGAAAGGTGTAACCTATCTGGAACGATGCATGGTAAATTCTCCCGCCAATGTAAATAAGACAAAAAAGGCCATCAGGAAAGCGTTTCAATGCCAGATAGACGGACATGGTTTTTCTCTTATCGAAATTCTTTCGCCCTGTCCTACCAACTGGAAAATGAATGCTGTTAATTCCTGCAAATGGATTGACGAAGTAATGAGCAAGGAATTTCCTCCCGGCGTTTTTAAAGATGACATTCCCTCGGCAACAAAATCTGCGGAGGTGGACTCATGATTGTCAAAACGATATTTTCCGGATTTGGCGGCCAGGGAGTCATGATGATGGGAATTAGTTTGGCCAACAGCGGGATGAATAAAGGCTTTCATGTGACCTATCTACCCGCATATGGAGCGGAAATGCGCGGTGGAACAGCCAACTGCACTGTAGCGATAGCTGATGAAGAAATCGCTTCTCCCGTCGCTTCAGAACCTAACTATCTTGTAGTTTTGAATTCCCCTTCCCTTTTCACTTTTCAAAATAAAGTTATTGCGGACGGAACGATTTTTTTGAATTCATCAATAATCAAAGATCGTCCCCATCGACCAGACGTCAATGTCATTTGCGTTCCCTGCGCCGATATCGCTCAGGAACTTGGAAACATCAAAGTAGTTAATATCATCATGATGGGAGCATTCATAAAAGTATCAGGCATTGTTTCTCCCGATATTTATTTAAACTCTCTGGAATCTATTATGGGCAGCCGTAAAAAATCTCTTGCGGAAATTAACCGCAAAGCTTTTACTGCCGGGTTCGATTACCTGAAAAATTAATAAGGTTGACTTTATGTCTGTTAAACAAATTTCCGTACTTTTAGGTAATGTGCCCGGTTCGTTTGCTGCGCTTACCCATATACTCGACTCGGAAGATATCAGCGTAAAAGCAGTATCAGCAGCCAGCATCGCTGAAGATAGCAGGGTTCGTCTTGTTGTTAATGATCCTGACCGCGCTGCAGCGCTTCTGGAAAGTTATAATTTAAATATCGAAGTAACACCTGTTTTAGCGGCAGAAGTCCCTTTGCATGCCGGCGGCATGAACGCCATATTAAAGCCGCTGGCTAAAGCAGATGTTAATATCCATTATCTATACACCACTATCAATCGTATTGGCAGGGAGACTATAGTTATTATCGGTGTAGATAAACTGGAAGAAGCCAAAGAAATACTTATTGAACATTGGGTAAACTTGATCGGCGACGAAATTTATTCCATCCCTTAAATTGCTTGTGTAAAATCATGTCCGTTTCTTCCGACAAAGCAAAATTCCTTGCTGACAGGATGCTTACACTTGGTGTAGCAGAAAGTGATTTTGAGGAATCATTTATCCGTTCTTCAGGTCCCGGCGGACAAAAAGTCAATAAAAGTTCTTCCTGTGTTTATTTAATTCACATTCCAACCGGCCTTTCAGTCAAATGTCAACGGGAGCGATCCCAATCATTAAATCGTTTTTTAGCGCGAAGGCTACTGCTGGATAAAATCGAAAAACAGCAAAATGGTTTTATCGCCCAGGAAAAAGAAAAGCTGGAAAAGATTCGCCGACAAAAAAGGAAACGCAGCAAAAGGGCGAAAGAAAAAATCCTTACAGCCAAACATCAACAATCAGAAAAGAAAGCTTTGCGCGGTAAAGTTCGCGTTGAAGAATAACTTGATCTGATTGGCTGATCTGAGTGTGCTTCGTTTGTAAAAGAGGTGTCACTAATCACGCTACACTTTGATCTGGTCAAGTAAAAACGGACACCCTGTTAAGCTGCATTTGCCAACATAAAACTCTTTTCAAAATCATTCGGTTGTTTGTATCCTAAATACGAATGAAGACGCTGGCTGTTATAAAACATTTCAATGTACTTGATCACATCATTGCGGGCATCATTTCTTGTTCGATATACCATATCAGACGTCCATTCTGTTTTTAAACTGTGA
>LNQE01001019.1_pt1 | contig 12594 bp, 11 predicted proteins | sample 603111 | NCBI WGS metagenome assembly LNQE01 (sample SAMN04260313, study PRJNA301899) | hydrocarbon metagenome | isolation source: hydrocarbon-contaminated ditch | place: Germany: Bremen | collected 1998
GGTAGCCTTTAAAGATTGCACGGTACCTGTCGAAAATTGTCTCGGTGGGGAAAAGGGAATTGATTACACAAGACTATTATGTCTTTCCCGTATCGGACTTTCCGCCACAATGGTCGGTGTTTCACAGGCAGTACTGGATTACTCCATCAAATATGCAAAAGAACGTGTAGCTTTCGGATTTCCTATTGCCACACGTCAGTCAATCGCATTTATGCTTGCCGATGCAGCCATAGAAATTGAAGGAATGAGATCTATGACCTGGAAAGCGGCCTGGACAGCAGACCAGGGAGAAGCAATGAATAACGAGCTTTTGAGGATCTCCTATCTAACCAAGACGTATGCTGCTGAGCAGGCATTTAAGATTTCTGATTATGGTGTGTCGATATTGGGAGGACATGGCCTTATCCGTGAACATAACATCGAGCTGTGGTTCAGGAATGCAAGGGCATTTTCAATGTTAGAAGGTCTGATAATGGCCTAAGCCTAAATGAAGGAGGAGCAAAATGATAAGCTTTAAAGTATCTGATATGGAAAAACAGGTTGCAGATTTAATCCATGGTATGGCCAATGATATCATGAGACCTATTGCACGCTTTTATGACGAACATGAGCATCAGAGACCAACGGAACTGGAGCCTTTTCGCGTTATAATGCAGGCAGGGGGAATGGGAGCAGGCAGAAAAAAGGCGAGTGGTGAAAAGAAGGAAATTAAAGTAACTGATGATAAGATTGGCGCAAATGCAATGTCTATTACCGGGGCCGAAGAACTGGCCTGGGGTGATGTCGGATTAATGCTGGCCTTGCCCGGATCAGGATTGGGAAACGCAGCCATCGGATCTGTTGCTACCGATGAACAGTATGAGCGATTCGGACAGAAGTATGCCGCCATGGCTATTACCGAGCCAGGTTGCGGATCGGATGCCAGCGCCGTCAGCACAACAGCCGTCCCTGATGGGGATGATTATATATTGAACGGTGAGAAAATATTTGTAACGGATGGCGATCGCTGTGAGGTAGTTGTTGTCTGGGCTACCCTTGACAAGAGTAAGGGTAGAAATGCAATTAAATCCTTTGTAGTAGAAAAAGGAACACCGGGCCTGACCGTAGGTAAACTGGAACATAAATGCGGTATTCGGGCTTCAGATACTGCAGTGCTGATTCTTCAGGATTGCAGAATACCAAAAACCAATATATTGGGTGACCCTGAGATAAGACCCGAAGGTGGTTTCAAGGGTGTTATGGCAACCTTCGATGCTTCACGGCCGTTGGTTGGTGCTCTGGCACTGGGTTGCGCAAGAGCCGCTTATGAATTCACCAAAGAAGTCCTGGCCAAAGAAGGCATAGAAATAAGATATGACAAGCCTCTTGTTAAATTAAGCTCTATTGAAAAAGACATGCTCTGGATGGAAGCCCAGTTGGAAATGATGCGCGTCATAATACAAAAGGCTGCATGGATGGCCGATAATGGTCGACCGAACAATTTAGAGGCTTCCATGGCCAAGGCAAAAGGAGGAAAGGCAGGCAATCTGGTTGTTCAGAAGTGTGTTGAAATCCTTGGACCTATCGGATATTCGCAGAGATATCTGCTGGAAAAATGGATGAGAGACAATAAGGTCAATGATATTTATGAAGGCACGCAACAGATTCAGATGATTGTTATAGCAAGACGTATCCTTGATTATGGCAGAGATATGCTAGCTTAAAACAAAAATACATTGTTTTTTCCGGTGGCTTGTGTGTACAACACGCAAGCCACCTTTTTTTTTAACAACAGTACTATTCAATAATATTGACGTCACATTTGGCAATTAAGAAGAGGTCCGATCAATGAAAGTAGCCATCATTGCCCCACCGTATCCGTTGGAAGAAGCACCGGCACCACCTTTGGGTATTTCTTATGTTGCGGCTGCCTTCGAAGCGGCTGGCGCAGAGGTGGAAATTTTTGATTACATCGTTTCTCAATATACACCGGACAAACTAAGAGAAAGGCTGGACAGATTTAAGCCTGATATAGTGGGTGCAACGTCGGTTACATTGAATTTTAAATCGGCAGCAGAAATTGTTGGAATTGCAAAAAGGCATAATCCTTCCGTGATTACGATAATGGGAGGTCCCCACGTTTCCTTTGACGCAACTAATGTTCTTCAGTCTTATCCGGAAATAGACATGATCGTGATAGGAGAAGGGGAAGAAACCGTCAAGGAATTGATGTTAATCAAAATGGTCATGAACAAATGGAGTAATGTCAAAGGCATTGCATTTCGTCAGGATAATGAAGTCATTTTTACCGAAACACGAGAATTAATCTCCGATCTCGATACGTTGCCCCTCCCGGCAAGGCATCTATTGTCTTTATCCCGGTATCAGGCTCTGGGTTTTCCTGTCAGCATAATCACAAGTCGAGGTTGTCCTTATCAATGCATCTTTTGCCAGGGTCGCAGAATGGTGGGGAAGAAAGTCCGCCATAGAAGTCCCTCTCTGGTAGTCGATGAAATCGAAAACATCTTATCTTATGGAATAACCAGAATCAATGTGGCAGATGATCTTTTTACTGCAAACAAGAAAAGGGCAAGAAAGGTCTGCGAGGAAATTCAACGTCGGAGTTTAAAATTTGCCTGGAGCGCATTTTCACGCGTGGATACAATCGATAAAGAAACTCTGGAAATCATGCGCGACACTGGATGTGATAGTGTAGGCTTGGGAATTGAATCGGGGAACCAGGAAATACTTGATCGCATCAAGAAAAAGATTACTTTGGACGAAACAAGGCTGGCAGTAAAGATATGTAAGGAAGTGGGACTATCCGCCCATGCATATTTTATAGTGGGGCTCCCGGGAGAATCTCCTCAAACCTTAAGGGAAACAAAAGAATTTGCCGAAAGTCTAGATGTGCCTTTCGGATATCATTTGCTTGCACCTTTTCCCGGTACAACGGTAAGGGAAAATATTGATGAGTATGATCTTGAAATTTTGACTGATGATTGGGATCAGTATGATGCAAACAGAGCAATTGTAAAAACTTCAAAAATTTCATCGGAACAAATTGCTGAATTTGTAGCTGAATATGATAAAGAAGTTAATGATGGATGGGAAGATTTTTTACAGCAATACAAAAACAAGACGGGCAAAAACACGCCAGAGGAAAATTTCATGGTTGAAGGACACTTAAGGACGGATCTGATTTACAAACTTTTAGCACAAGACATCATTGAGCGATACGGTTCCTTCCCTACAGAAAGTTTTCAAAAGAACACTTCTCATGAAAGCGTTGACATACTATGCAGAAAAGTTCAGAAAATTACGGATATGGAAACGCATATAGTTAATAGTACATTAAAAAGCCTTATTAATTCCGGCTATATAAAATCTCAATTTGCTGGTGATAAAATCACTTGGCATTGGACACACAACAACAAGGCATAACGATTTGTGCCTGAATTTTATCTTTCAGCTTTGCAGTATTTCTTCATCTGCATATTGGCGTTTCACCATTTCCGGTTTAAAAATAATTTCATGCCACTTCATTTCAAAGAATATAGAGAGTTATTAATTATCAATATAACTTTCCGCATTGTTATTTTTCTTATTTTCCCAATTCATACAACATTTCAATCCGTAATGAATGGGGCGTAGTATTTTTCTTTTAAAAAAACGAGGCTTATAAAATAAAGATCACACATTATACATTCGTTGAGAAAGCCGATAATCCTGATGAATCGGAACCAATAAAAATAGCGCGTTGATTTAGAATCGAGATTAGATTTATGCAATTAAATCGTGTTATTCTGATATAAATATGATATAAATTTAGTTCATTTTTGCAGGAGGCAATTATGGCAGACAGGTCCAAGTTGGGTATGGAATTCCCTGCCTACACTTTTACAATAGAAAAAGATAAAATTATCGAGTTTGCCATTGCCGTTTCTCAAAAAGATAGTAAGGAACAAATCAATCCCATTTATTGTGATGAAGAAGCTGCAAAAAAAGCAGGTTATCAAGGGATACCGATTCCTCCGACCTTTCCAATCTGCTCTTTTTTTTGGACTGGTGGCGGTCTGATGGGTACAGCTAAAATTTTGGGTATTGATTTAAACAGGCTTTTGCACAGAGAAGAAGAATATGAATATTTTGGCAGCATTTACGCCGGCGACGTCATTACCCGAAAAATGAAAGTTATCGATATGTTTAAAAAGGGAAGCAGCAACAGGACTGTAGAGGCTACTGTCCTCGAAACAGAATTTATTAATCAACGGGGCGAATTGGTGCTTAAAGCCCGCTCAAGATTAATGGAACGATAGGAATATAAATATGGCCCCAAATTATGATGATATTGAAGTGGGACACAAAATGCCTGTTTATACATCCGCACCCATTACCAGAACACATCTGGTCCGTTACGCCGGTGCTTCGGGTGATTTTAACCCGCTTCATCATGATCAGACCTTCATTAAAATGATAGGCATGAAAAATGTTATTGCCCACGGCATGTTAATCATGGGTATTGCCGGCGAAGCCGTTACTTCCTGGATTGAAAACAAATATTTAAGAAAATTTAACGCCCGTTTCTTGAGTATGACAGAACCGGCCGATATGGATGATATGGAAAACACAAAAGATCGAGCAATAATCATAGTTAGCGGTGAGATAGTTAAAAAGTTTGAAGAAAATGGTGAAAAAAGAATTCAGTGCGACATAATTGCTCAAGATGCTTTAGGCAGTAAAAAGCTCTCGGGATTTTTTATTGCGGCCCTGCCTTAACACTCAACTTTATAAGTTGATCTTTTTATCAAAAATAAATACAGGTAATTTTATGAAGGCCCATATTTTAGTGATTGACGACGACGCGGTCGCCTGCGAGTTTTTACAGGAAGCTCTTTCGCTTGATGGCTATGATGTAAAAACTTATACATCTGCCAAAGAAGCTTTAAAGCAAGACCTCTCCCTATATGATCTGCTTCTGTCCGATATTCGTATGCCTGAAATGGATGGCCTGCAATTTCTGGGTGAAGTGCACAAAAAGTGGCCGGATTTACCGGTTATACTAATGACCGCTTACGGTTCTTTGGAAACTACAATGGAGGCTATAAGTCTGGGCGCCTGGGATTATATAAGCAAACCATTCTCACCTGAAGATTGCCGGTCTATTGTTAAAAAAGTATTGGAAGTCAGGGAACTTCGTGAAAAACGCCTGAAGCTTGATTTATCCGAAACAGAAAAAGGCCCTGCATTACTGGGATCATCTGCGGCAATGGTAGAATTTTACAAGCAGATTGCCCGTGTCGCCGATGCCTCTGCCAGTGTTTTAATAGAAGGTGAAAGCGGGACAGGGAAAGAATTGACTGCCCGTTCTTTACACAACATGTCTTCCAGGCGCGACAAGCCCTTTGTTGTAGTCCATTGCGGTGCTATCCCCGACAACTTGCTGGAGTCGGAGCTGTTCGGATATGAAAAAGGAGCGTTTACCGGTGCCAGTCACCAGCACGTCGGATTATTAGAATCAGCGGAAGGCGGAACTGTCTTTCTAGACGAAATTACAGAAATGTCGACAGCCTTACAAGGCAAGTTTTTACGTTTTATGCAAAACGGGGAAATAAGAAAAATCGGCAGCCACGAAGTTCACCACGTTGCTGTGCGTGTAGTTGCGGCAGCAAATAAAAATATTGATCAGGAAGTGAATGCCGGGCGTTTTCGCCTGGATTTGTTATACAGATTTATTGTACGTTTACATGTTCCGCCTTTAAGAGAAAGGAAAGAAGATATTCCTTTGCTTATCGAATCAATGTTGAAAATATTCGGTTACACCAATGTACGCATCTCTGTAGAAGCAATGGAATTACTTATGTCCTATGATTGGCCGGGTAATGTCCGGGAGATGGAAAACGTGCTTCAGCAAACTCTTCTGTTGTCTCCATTCGCGGTTATTTTGCCGGAAAATCTGCCGGTGCGCTTTCAACAACAACAAGAGCTTGTAAAAAGTGACGCTCCGTACGAACTTTCACCGCTGGAAATTGCCGAAAGAGAGAAAATATTACAAACCCTGCAGGCGACTCTTTGGAACCAGTCCAAGGCTGCTCAAATTCTAGACATTGACCGCAAAACCTTACGTATGAAAATCCGCCGTTACGGATTAGTCAGCGGAAAAAATCTATAAAAATAATCTTTATTGTTTTTATAGAGACCAATAAGAATATTTAGTTGTTTATGTTGGAAAAGAATTTTCCTGCCGGGCTATCGGCAAATTAAGAATAATCGAAGTTCCCTGCCCCTGAACACTTTTTATTTCCATTGTGCCGCCATGGACTTTGATTATGTCACGAACGATAGCCAGCCCCAATCCACGCATACCTTCGTCCTGTCTTGTGCTGAAAAACGGCTCGCACACTTTTTCAACCATATCAGGAGCCATTCCTACACCTGTATCACTAATTATTATCGACTCAAAATTCTTAGAGGAAAGATTTTCAGCCGATATATTGATTTCTCCCCCTTCAGGCATTGCTTCAAGAGCATTTTGAATTAAATTCATCAGGGCAGTTTGAATACGAAAACGGTCTACATACAGAGGTTTAACTTTTTCGTTGATATTCACTTTCATTTTCACTTTGTTTTTCTGCATGAACGGTTCTACAAGTGGCAGCGTCTCACTTAAAATTTGCTGAACAGTCAATACCTCAAAATGCGGTTCAGGAAGGCGTGTGGCTTTACGCACATTTTGAATTACATTATCCAACCGTTGGGTCTGCTGCACTATCAAATTAAGCTTGTGTGCTACATCCGGCGTCCAGCCTCCTTTTTCTAAAAGAAGTTTAGCCAATCCTCCGATGGAATGAAGCGGCGTACCTAAATCATGAGCCAGATTGGCCGTTAATTGACCAAGAGCGGTTAATTGTTTCAAGTCTGTAACCTGTTTTTGTAACTGAACAACCTTGATTGTCTCTTCACGGACACGATCTTCCAGATGTCTGTTGAGTTCCAGATATCTGGTCATTACTTCCTGAATTTCATCAGCCATGACGTTGAAGTGTTTGGATATCTGACCCCATTCATCATTACGAACTATGGGAATTCGATTTATATATTGCCCTTTTTGAAACTCATCAATTGTTTGAATAATTGATTTCAGCGGTCTTCCAATTATCCAACCGTAACTCAATCCTAATACCAGGAGAATGAATAGCAATAAACCGATACTGCTAAAAATCAGCAATTGTCTGGCACTGTTCATAATCTCGGCATTCGACCGCGAAAAACCGATAATACCCACAACAATTTGAGATTCTTTTGTATCTCCTGAAACAGGATAAAGTAAGCCCAGCGCCGGACCGCTTTTCGTTTCTATCCTAACATAACGCACCTTGTCTTTTGAATTAACAGCAGCAGCAATAATATTATCCGGCCATTCATATTGAACCCGGCTTGCACCGGCTACGTAATCAACATCACCACGGTTAGTATCAAAAATATCAATTCTCGCCAGACGAACATCTGATTGGATAAAATCTTTTAGAGCTAAATCAAGGGCACGAAGCCCGCGCTTCGTCGGGAAATACTGATAAAAAGTGCTGATTGTATCAGCCACGCCTTCAAGTCTTTTTGCCTGTTGATCAACCAAAATTTTATCCATGGCAGTTAGTTGAACAACGCCCCAAATGGCCATAGTTAAAGCAAGACCAACGACCGTTAACGCCATCAGTCTTACCCTTACTGTCAGGTTATAGTTGTAAGTGATTATCCTGTCGAAGATTTTTTTAAACATTTTATATTTATATCAAAAATAAAATCAATTAACCAGTAATACCATTCTAAATCAAAGATGATATTGAGAGGCCAGGCGGAGGCCAGGCATACACCGGGTAAACTCTTAGGCGTATTGTACACGTGTGACCTTCAGCTTATTTGTTCATGAAGTTTGTGTTTCATTATCAGCGAGTGTCAAATCCCATTCCGCTTTGCTTCAGGGATAATTCTACTTGCCCTTTAATGAGCCTGATTTTCCGAAACGTAGTGCACGGAAAATCTTAGAGCGAATTATCCCGCCACCTTCAGGTGGCAGGGACAAACTTCACTTCATTTGTTCTTAGCGAGTGTCATTAAAAGAAGGGACAGGTAAAAAACCTGTCCCTTCTTTAAAAACATTATAAATTTTTTACAAATTTATTTTGCAGCAGGTACTTCAGCTACTTTCTCTGCCGCTGCTTTCTCTGCGGCTGCTTTCTTAGCGGCTGCTTTTTTAGCGGCTCTGGCTTTTTTAGCGGCTGCTTTTTTCTCTGCTTTAGCTTTCTTCTCGGCAGCTACTTTCTCGGCATCAGCCGTTACATCAACAGCGGCCTTTTCAGCTACAACAGCAGCATCCTTTACAGGAGCAACAACTGCCTTATCTGCTGCCATTACGGTGGTGCTCAATGCGAAAACCAATGCAACAACAAACAATACTAATCGCTTCATCTTTTAACTCCTCCTTAAATTACACTTAATTTTAATATTCCCCTTTTAATTAAGGGACTCCTACCAACAACTACTTTTTCCTTGAAACAGGTTTTGTTTCAAGTATTTTAATATCTTTTTTTCTTAAAAGTTACTTTTGATACTCTTGATGCTATTAACTTACCTTCACTTTCCGTATAGTCTATTTTTACAGAATCATTGATATTGATGTTTTTTACAGGCTTTTCTAAAGCAAACTCCATAGTTTCTACGTCACCCTTTACGGTGCGTTCAATTTTAACCGCCTCATCGGAGATCTCTACGACTTTGCCTGTCGCATGCATTCTGGCGGCTTTAACAATATTTGTTTTAACCGTATCGGCCTTAACAGTGGAAGCAGGTCTATCAACGGCAAAAGCAAAAGTTGACAAAATAAAAAACAAGCCAACCATGCATAAAGGTATCCTCATGATTAACTACCCCCGTATCATTTCAGACGCATATAACAGCAACTAGCATGCCAATATAAATAATTAATCAGTGGTTCGTAAATGACTGTAATGATTAATTAATATTTTCTACTTAAAAAACCAACCTGCTTTTTTACTTGGCAAACGATGAATAATTCCCCACTGCTGGGGAATTATTCATCAAATATATTCCTGGTACTCATGGCAAACCCAGGGGAAAAATTAGTTTTTTTAAGGAATAATATGATGCAGGATTGACCGGCCATATCCTTTCATGTTACGTCCACAAAAAAAGTGGAAATGAACACATGAACGAAGAGAATATGGATTGGGACATTATCGTTGTGGGAGGTGGAGCCGCTGGTCTTATGGCCGCAGGTCGTGCTGCGGAATGCGGCGCAAAAGTTTTTTTAATCGAAAAAACTGACGGTTGCGGTAAAAAAATTCTGGTCAGCGGTAAGACACGTTGCAACCTAACCAATTCGGCGGAGCTTAAAAATTTTATTTCCATGTACGGCAACAATGGCCGTTTTCTTTTCGGCGCTTTTCATAATTTTTTCCGTCCCGAATTACTCGACTTCTTAAACAAGTACGGTCTGGCTACCAAGTTGGAACGCGGCGGCAGAATATTTCCTATATCCGATAACGCCCATGATGTTTTACGAGTCTTCAGAAAATATCTCTCCGTTAACAATGTACAAACAAAACTAAACACCAAAGTTAACAGCATTATAATAAAAAATAATGTTATTTGTGGCCTTAAAACAGAACATGGAATCTATCATTGCAAAGCTGTAATTATGGCAACAGGAGGCGCTACCTGGCCTTCCACCGGGTCCACCGGCGATGGCTATAAGATAAGCGCCGCACTCGGACACACCATCATAAAACCTAAACCGGCATTAGTTCCCTTGATTGTCCGCGAGCAGAAACTTGCCCAATCCATGCAGGGAGTAAGTCTGCGCAATGTTCGCATTACAGCGTTTCAAGGAGGAGCTGCCACAATCGACCCCACGCTAACGCCTGATTGTGTTTATGGACGCGGGGAAAAGAAAAGGCCGCGCCCGCCAATAATCGAAAGCCGCTTCGGGGAAATGCTTTTCACGCATTTCGGCTTGGGCGGGCCGATTATTTTACTGATTAGTCTGTCCGTCGTTGAAGCTTTGGAGAAAGGTCCTGTATCCATACTAATTGATCTGAAACCGGCTCTATCGCGCGAGCAGTTGCGCAAGCGCCTGCAAAATGATCTGGAGAAACACAGCAAGAGAAAAATATCCGGTATCATGAAAGAGTACCTTCCCGCCAAGATGATTGAACCGTTTATCGAACTGACCGGCATTGATAAAGAAAAACTGGCGCATCAGATAACTGCCCCGGAGAGAGGAAAAATTGTAGAGCTTTTCAAAGCCCTGCGCTTTAATATTAAATCACCCTTACCACTCGAAAAAGCTATTGTTACCGCTGGCGGCGTTTCGCTCGATGAAATCGATCAACGTACAATGGCTTCCAAACTAATTAAAGGATTATACTTCTGCGGTGAGGTTATGGACATAGACGCCGATACCGGCGGTTATAATTTGCAGGCTGCTTTCTCTACAGGTTATGTGGCCGGAGAAAAAGCCGCTGAATACGTGAACCATCTCTAAATAAAAGCGCTATCTTTGTTGGCCGCGTCGTCAGTTTCCTCAACGTATTACTAATACGTCTCGTCACATCCTCCTTGCCGCCTCGATATCATCTTTGATTTAGAAATGGTATTATTTATCAAACAATTATGATGTTGTTGGCATTTTCGAATAATGTTTTACCTTATAATTCTGGCGCGGCAGACGGTACAAGACACGCCAGAATCAAAAGTTCTCTCCCTGTATTTCTGACCTGATGTTCCTCATCAGGCGGCATAAAAACAACATTCCCCGGCTCTAACGGATTCCATTTGCCATTGCCGTATATTTCACCGATACCCGAATGAATAAACATTTCGTGTTCCCAGGGATGAGCATGCTTCGGCGTATGCCCTCCCGGCGAAATTTCAAAAATACGCATACAGAAATTATTTGCGCCGTCAGCCTTGCCCGCCACCACACGACCGGCAATTTCCTTTGCCACGTCATTGTTAAAATGGGTTGGTGAAACTGACGAGTAATGTATTAATTTCATAATGAACTCCTTTTTAACTAACTATTGGTGCAAATATTTCACTAAGCGTCGGATGCGGAAGCACCCATGAACGTAATTGTTTTTTATTTAATTCGTTGGACACTGCCAAAGCAAGCGGCGCAATCAAATCCGCGGCGTCTTCGCCGACAATTGTTGCGCCGATAATTTTATCCTGATGAAAGATCGCTTTGACAAAGCCCTGCCCCATCAATTCGGCGCGGGCAATAATGTTGGCGCTGTATTGAGATTTAACAACTTCTATGGATAGGCCTTCATCTTCAGCGCGTTTTTGCGTGTAGCCCACGCGCGAGATTTGCGGATGGCTGTAAACGACGGAAGGAATAAAATTTTCGTTATAGTAAAAGCCATCATCCCCGAAGATTTTTCCTGTCGCGAATTTTGCCTGTTGCATCGCTCGATGCGCCAGCATCATACCGCCGGTAACGTCGCCCACCGCGTAAATGCCGGACACATTCGTCATCATATTTTTATCTATCTTGATCCCGGATTTTGTATATTCAATGCCGAGCTTGTCCAGTTCTTCCGTATTCAACAACGGTTTTCTACCCGTACAAAGAAGCGTATGGTCGGCGCTCATCTCCAATTGTTTGCCTTCTTTCTGAGCAAGCATCACAACCGAGCTGCCCGTATCCTTCAGACTCTCCAATTTTGTCGAGGTGTTAATGGCAACGCCCAGACGGGTCAATTCCTGTTTAAGCAAATCAGCGCATTCCTGATCTTCAAGAGGTATAATCGTCTCTAATATTTCAACTATGGTCACCTTTGATCCCAGTTCGGCAAAGAAAGTGGCAAATTCCACACCGATGACACTGCCACCAACGATTATAATGCTCGACGGTAGTGTATTTAAATTCAAAATGCCATCCGATGTTAAAATCCTTTCGGAAAGATTGATTCCCGGAAGAACTTGAGGCACGGAGCCCCAGGCAATGATGATATTCTGAGCCGAGAATACCTCACTTTTTCCTGATGAATCGGTAAAACGCACTTCCTGGGGAGAAATAATTTCGCCTGTGCCCTGTTTAATTTTCACCCCAGCTTCGGCAAGAACTTTTTGCGCGCCCAGAGCGGACACCTTTACAATCTGCTGCTGATGCTTTTTGACGGCGGAAAAATCGACGGACGCATCTGTAATGTTTATTCCCATCCTCTTTAGTTTTTTCAAATCAGCAAAATATTTGCTGCAACTCAGTAAAGCTTTCGTCGGAATGCAGCCTCTGTGCGTGCATGTGCCACCCCAACCTTCTTTCTCGATAATGAGGACTCTTTTTTTCTTTGCCGCGGCAAATTCGGCCACGGTAAGCCCGCCCGGCCCACCACCGATTATTATCAAATCATATTTTTCAGACATCAAAACACCTCTCTACTTTTTTCCCCTCCACCTGTGGGAGGGGACTAAGGGGTGGGGTATTTTTTCACTTTTCACCCTCCCTAAATCCCTCCCCTCAAGGGAGGGACGCAAAAATAATTTGTTATTGCCGGACTTGATCCGGCAATCCAGTATTCTTCTTAATTAAGT
>LNQE01000879.1_pt1 | contig 12565 bp, 10 predicted proteins | sample 603111 | NCBI WGS metagenome assembly LNQE01 (sample SAMN04260313, study PRJNA301899) | hydrocarbon metagenome | isolation source: hydrocarbon-contaminated ditch | place: Germany: Bremen | collected 1998
GCCCGCCGTAACCGTTGGGCTTCCATAGACGGGTTTTAATCTGGCGAGCGCTTCCATACTAGTTGAGCGGGGGGATTCATCCTTTTCGATAACTATTGGATTACCTTTTTTCTGAGGAATAATAACCGGAAGAATTTCTTCTCCGATCTTGAACTTTCCTTCAGCAAAAGCCCGTGCGTATTTTATCTGGCTGCCTAATGCCCATTCATCCTGCATTTCTCTTGTTACACCGTGTTCCAGGGCAACTTCTCCCGCATCCTTGGCTACAGGATTAAAACCCTTGGCCGTGTACCCCAGTTCGAAAAGACCATCAATTAGTTGAATATGTCCCAACCGGATTCCTTTTCGCAAACCGGGAGCCAGATGAGGTGTCCGCGGCATGTTTTCGGAACCGACGGCCATGGCGATTTCCGCTTCACCTGCTTTAATGGCCCGAAAGCCCAGCCGCAGACAGGTGAGCGATGAGCAACAGGCCCGATCCAGAGTAAGCGAAATATTTTCCGCCGGAAATCCGGCGAGAAGTGTTGCCTGCCGCGCCGGCACGTCGGTTTCCAGTGCGACTTCCGCCAGAACGCAGCTGCCGTAGTTGATTTCATCGACTTCATCGGGATTTATTCCTGCTCGCTTAACAACCTCTTGCATGACCATGACTCCCAGATCAATGCTGGGAATGTCCGCCATAGCCGAGTTAAAATTGCTGAAAGGTGTCCTTACAGCACTGACAATGACTATATCATCATCCTTGTTTTGCATATGGGATTATCTCCTTATCAGTTTTTTTGTTTTTGTATGGAAACTATTAGCTATCGGGCAGCCATTCGAATGGCTCCGTCCAGCCTTATTACTTCACCGTTCAACATGCGATTTTCGATTATATGTCTGACTAAAAATGCGAACTCATCCGGTTTCCCCAATCTCTGGGGGAAAGGCACCGTTTTCCCCAGGGCTTCGCGTACCGCGTCGGGCAAACCGCGAAGCAGCGGCGTATCAAAAAGGCCGGGGGCTATCGTCATTACCCGGATTCCGTAATCAGCGCATTCTCTGGCAATCGGCAGCGTCATGGAGACTATCCCTCCCTTGGCTGCGCTGTAGGCAGCCTGACCGATCTGACCGTCATAAGCAGCGACGGAAGAAGTATTGATGATGACGCCTTTCTCTCCGTCAGTGTCAGGTGAATTTTTGACCATTTGTTCAACGACCAGTCTGACGACGTTGAATGTACCGATAAGGTTTAGCTGAATCACCTGGCTAAAAGACGCAAGAGGCATGGGACCTTTTTTGGAGAAAACCTTCATGGGAACGCCTCCCCCGGCACAGTTGACGGCGATATTAATCGCGCCGAAGGCTTCCATGGTTTTGTCAACGGCTCCTTGGACAGCCGCCTCATCAGTCACGTCAGTTTTGGCAAAAATAACGTCTTTACCCAGCTCGGCGGCAATTTTTTCGCCTCTGTCAGCGGCGAAATCGAAGATGGCTATTTTTGCGCCACCGGCGAGCAGATTTCTGACGCAAGCCTCCCCCAGTCCCGAAGCGCCACCGGTTACAACAACAGTACTGCCTTGTACGTTCATATAATTCTCCTGTTTTTATTGTTGATAAGAATGGTGTTCCATAATCTGTTGCTTATGCCCTTTCAAAAATAGTCGCCGGCGCCGTACCGCCGCCTGTGCATAATGAGACAAGGGCATAACGGGCTTTCCGGCGGCGAAGCTCATGAATGGCGGTAACGCTCAAACGGCAGCCGGAGTTGCCCACTGGATGCCCAAGGGCCAGGGCACCTCCATTGACGTTGAGCTTATTCATATCCGCGCCAAGTTCTTTAGCCCAGGCCAAAGGAATGGGCGCGAAAGCTTCGTTGATTTCAAAAATATCAATATCCTTCATTTTAAGACCTGATTTATCCAGTACCTTTGGCGTTGCAATGATAGGTCCTGTGAGCATGAGTCGGGGGTCAGATCCGACAACGGCATTGGCTACGATCCGCGCCATAGGTTCAAGGCGGAGCTCTTTCATCTTTTTTTCACTCATAAGAACAACTGCCGACGACCCATCCGTGATAGTGCTCGATATGCCTGCCGTTATCCATTTTGTATTAGGTATAATTTTGAGAGCGTTTAATGTTTCATGGCTTGTTTCCGGCCTGATGGTTTCATCGGAATGACGGACAATTTCATTATTTTCTTTATCTACACCCTTCATTGGCAAAATCTCATTCTTAAAATAGCCGTTGATAGTTGCTTCATGGGACTTCCTGTGGCTGGCTATAGCGAATTCATGGCATTCGTTCCGTGATATTTCCCATTGTTCGGCGATCATCTGGGCGGCTACAATCTGATCGGCTTTGCCGTATTTACTGATGTAAAATTCGCAGAGAGGATTTCCCATGGGCTTTCCTGTATACAGGGTGCCGTTCATATCCGAACTTATGGTGTATTTCGACATTAATTCGCATCCGCTGGCAATGACGATATCCATGGTGCCTGAGGAAATAAGGGCGTGGGCAAGTTGAATGGCAGTAAGAGAGCTTCCGCACTGGCGATTTACGGAGACTCCTGGAACAGAGAATGGAAACCTGGATGCCAGTATTCCCATGCGACCAATATTAAATCCCTGTTCGCCGACCTGATATACTGTGCCGTTGATGACATCTTCCACGAGGGCGGGATCGAGACCTATCCGGTCGACGACCTCGTCGAGCACGGCTCCCAGGAGTTCCGGAGCGGTCCAATTGCGAAGATACCCGTTCTGACGGCCTATTGGCGTTCTTGCTGCACTAACGATAAAAACATCACTCATGACCTTTTCCCCCTTGCCTTGATCTCAGATCGAATTAATATCAATATTCCTGTTGGATTATGACAAAAGTGTCAGCCCATGGTTTGTGAATATTTTCGATCGTTGCATAAATGTTTTGAAACGTTAGAAACGTCTGTTTAGGTGAGGTAAGTAACACATACTTATCTGGCTGTCAAATATTTTTTTGCTGTTTAGTTATATGAATTTCCTGAAGATCATTTATTCTCTAAATGATTTAAACAATTATAAAAAATTGCATTTTTATGAGAAAAAATAAAGACGACATGATGTCCGTGGGTGGAGTATATCTGATATTAAAAGGTGGCAGGTTAAAAGTAGCTGCGACAGTTCTGAGATTATTAAGGTAAAAATAAGTGTAGTGAATATTTCCCGGCTGTTTTACAGGCCTCTTTTTTTCGAGCCGGTCTTGTCTTGTTTTACAATGCCGGTAAAAACTAACTTGCAGATTTCTTCCGTATAGTCTTTTGTTTTTATTTTTGTTCCGAATATTATTTTGGGCAGGCACAAATGTTCAATGGCGCCCATAATGATCTGACGAATATGACGAGGAGATATGTCCGAACGTATTTCTCCCTGTTTTACGCCTTTTTCAATGATGTCCAATAGAATGTCTGCATATTCTCTGATCAGCTCGTAGGTCTCACCGGTGAAAAATGCCGGGAAATTGCGTATTTCAATTATTAGAATTTTTGCAAACACCGGTGTTTCCTGATAATAATTCAAGGTCGAAGAAATGAATGTTTTAAGTTTATTAAATGTTCCCTTGGTATTATCAAGGTCCTGGCGGAGAATCTTTACGAAATCCGCTGAGTATTCCTGCAAAACATAATGCAGTAAATTTCGTTTATCTTTAAAATACTTGTAAATCAAAGCTTCATTGACCCCGGCAGTGTTGGCAATTTCCGCCCAGGTAATGACATCGAAGTTTTTCTTCTTCAAAAGAGAAATCATCGCTTTGGAAATTTTAAGGTGTCCCGGCGGGATTGATAGTTGTTTCTGATCCGGCGGCGCGTTATCATTTCTGCACAGCAGAGTTTTCATCGATAAATCTGTTTTTATATTTAGATGGGAAGTATTTTTTAGAGAGAGAGTATTTTTGTTTGTTTTTTTGATGTTCGACTTGATAAGAGATTCCTTATTCATAAGTTCAATATAAAAAGTCCAGTTCTTTATGTCAAGAAAAACTTGGTTGCAAAGGTTAAGCCTTTTCCGCTTCAACTTCAAGTCGCATCATGTCTATGTGATAATTTCCAAACTCATCCCGGGGAGATTTTTCATCAAATCCATCGATTAAATCTTCAATGAATTGATTGCGAAGGTCTTCAGGTATCATATCCGTAAATGTCATCCATACAGATTTGATGTTTCCTCTCATCCCCTCTCTGCCGTGGAAGGACGCGTCCTTGGGAAACAGCTCAACACGTTTCTCAACTAATCCAAGTTCTTTCAGCCATGCATGATAATCATCGGGTCCATAATAATTAAGAGATGATGAAACTCCGTAGATGAAATATTTGCTCCACTTCTCCTTTGATATTACATCGACTAATACCCCGGCTGCGTTAAGTGCGTTTCCTTTGCCTGCCATCTGGAATAAAATCGTGCCGCCTGATTTCAAACTTTTTTTCACTCCTTTGAGTACAGCAACATGTTCCTTAACCCAATGAAGCACGGCGTTGGAATAAGCCGCGTCGAATTTATTATCAAAATGGATTTCTGTCGCATCCATGAGTTGCCAGTCAACGTTCGGATATTTGTCTTTCGGGAAATTCCTGGTGGCAAAATTTATCATTTCTTCCGAATTATCTATACCGACTACATGCCCATCAGGTACTCTTTTCGCGATTTCCATTGTCAGTCTTCCATCGCCACACCCTATATCCAGGACGCTTTCATTTCCTTTCAGCTTAAGTTTATCTAAAAGCTCAATACCCCATTTAAATTGTTCATGTGATGAGTCTTTATAAGTTTCCGCATTCCATTTTACCATAACGGAATCTTGTCCTTTGTAATATTCCGGGCAGAGCAATAGTTGAAGATATGCTCTGTCTGTCTTTTGTATTGCAGATAAAAAATCCGGCATGTCTCTGTGAGTTTGAACTAAACTCACAGAGACAAAAATCATCGGAAATATATTATTATGCTGCCAGCTTTTTGGCTATCGCAGATGCTTTTTCAATAATGCGGTCAAAGAGTTCTTTCAAAGTCGGAATATCGTGACACAGACCGACGTCCTGACCGCACGAAATGATACCCGCGCCCAGATCTCCATCATGATACATCATTCTGGCTCTTTCACCGGATACGATTTGCAGAACTTCCATAATATCACCGTTATTGTTCTCAAGCTCAAGACACCTCTGTGCGGCCTGATTAATCCATACCCGGTGTGTTGCTCCCAAAGACCTCATAATGAGCATCGTATCCAGTTCACTGGCTTTTATTAGAGCGTTCTTTAAATTGTCATGAAGGGGGGCTTCTTTTGTCGTCAATAAACGGGTACCCATGATAACAGCCTGTGCTCCCAAAGCCAATACGGCAAGGAATGCCTCACCGGTGGCAACACCACCACCGCCAATAACCGGGATTTTTAGACTTTCAACAACTTTGGGAACCAAAACCATTGTTCCGATATCAAGTTTGCCCGTTGCCCCGCCGTTTTCCTGACCAACAACTGTGACAATGTCGGCTCCCAGACTTTCCGCCTTCTGCGCGTAACGAACACCGACGCATTTATGGATCCATGTTAAACCGGCTTTTTTAAAGCGCTGGCACATTTCCTCCGGTGCGGAATGCCCTGATGTTTCAACGATCTTTACGCCTTTTTCCAGTAACACATCCAGGTATTCATTATTGTCAATTGGTTGCATGGTCGGGAAAAAGTTGATATTTGCCGCGAAAGGTTTGTCTGTCAATTCTTGGATACGATCAAGTGCTTTAGAAAAATCTTCTCTGGTTTTGTACATGCAAGAGGCAATGCAACCCAAACCACCGGCATTTGAAATAGCCGCGACAAAATCCGCTGATGAAATCCACATCATCGTCCCGCCAATAATCGGGTATTTAATCTTTAACATTTCTGTAATCTTCGTCTGGAACATGAACAACCTCCTGTTTTAGTATTCAGTCAAATTTATTTTTGCCGCAAAAAAACATTTTTATTTAATACCACTGTTTTCGCATGGGGTGAACCATAAAAAACTAGGTAGTGTATGTCAAGGAAATCTTAACCGCAAAATAAAGACGGAATAATTATTAATTATTGCGGTGCGATTTTTCCGGAATACCCTGCTTGCTTCAGGGGCTTATTGCGGGAAATAAATAACAGCCCGGTCAAGAAGAAATTTCGACTTGACTCTGGCCAGTTCATTCAAAATATATCCGCCGGGTAGAATAGCAGGGTCTGTTTCTATCGCCTCATTCAAAGACTTATTGAACATAACCTGATCTTTCGCCAGCGGACAGTAGTATTTGGCCCTGAAATATTTTGCCATCATGAATCTGTTACCGCTTACTCTGTCGGCGGCATCGAATTCTCTTCGCGAATTTTCGACACCTCCGGTAAGTCTAGCGAATTCAGGCAAAATGGAATTAACTATCCCCATAACTATATGAGATATCCCATAAAAATAAGTCTCATCCAGTTCAATAGCTTTTAGAGCCAGCCCCGAAATAAGAGGCACATCCATAGCTGCCGCAGCGTTGGCCAGTGTCAGCAATGTCTTTAATCCATAAGCTGTTGATGTCCAGGCCAGCGAATCCACATACTCTTTCCCCAGATGTTTTGAGCATTCAGCATAGTCAAGTCCCTGTTCAAACTTTTTACGGAATTCTTTATCCTGCTTTAAGGCTCGTAATCCGTAATCAATGGCAATATCATACATTTCTACGGCATAGTCGGGATTTTCATCTTCGACGAAAAGTCCGTACGCAGTATAAAGCATGCAGGTTCTGGTCAATAATTTATAGTTGTTCGGTGACATTTCCGTGACCCCGGTAACCACCAGCAGAGCGCCCGGAAGCCCGTTTCTTATCTCACCATAATTCTTACTGTCCAAAAGTCCTTCCACAAGGTCATCAAGGGAGGTATCAATCATATTCACAGCGGTTTTTTGAACCGTGTGGCGTGTGGCGGTGCAACCGGTAAAACAAATCATCAGGAAGACAAACAAAAACGGCATTGATAAGATACTTAAGAATCGCTTCTCCTTCATAAGGCTCCCTCCATTTTAAATTATGTAATCAATAATTCTAGTGAAAGATCTTAACGGGAAACTAAACTTACACGCTAATCTGCTTAGTGTTTCTAATTTTCCAAAGGAACTGTTACGGCAACAAATAACATCATTGTCTTTTTCTGCTGTTCCCGGTATTGCCGGGCGGATCAGAAGCAGTAACTTATGCAGCGATCTAAAACAGCAAAAGACTGTTTAGCACTTTTGTTTTGAAATGTTAGGAAGCCTTCCGCTTATCGGATGAAAGTTTTTAACAATGGTGGTTAATGATGAGCCTAAAAACTACCACCGTATTTTTATTTCGATAAGCGCTTCTTGTTTAGGAGATGCGAAAACATAATTCATGTCTTATTGTATGTCAAGAACAAATATGAAGTAAGTATCACTATAATTACTGTGGCAACTGATATAAGTTCATCTGCCCGATATTAAATTCAATCTTGTTTTACCCTCCAATATCTGGTAGTTCTCCATGCAGGATTATACAAATGGAAGAAATTCTTACAGTTTCACAACTGAATAATAATATTAAGTTTCTTTTAGAAGAAACATTCGGATCTCTTTTGGTCGAAGGGGAGGTTTCCAATCTGCGGCGACCACAGTCGGGGCATGTTTATTTTACCCTTAAGGACGATAAAAGTCAGATTAATGCGGTTTTTTTCCGCCAATTCGGGGCCTATAAGAGAAAGAGTAATTTTGAGTTGGAGGAAGGTTTAAAAGTTTTGTGCCGGGCGCGTTTGAATGTTTATCTGCCGCGCGGAGAATATCAGCTTGTGATCGAATCGGTGGAACCGCTCGGCATCGGTGCTTTGCAAAAAGCATTTGAACAACTGAAAGCCAAACTTGCAGAGGAGGGTCTATTTGATGAACGCTATAAGAAAAATCTTCCCTTCCTGCCCCGGAAAATCGGTGTGGTGACTTCGCCTACCGGCGCGGTAATTAAAGATATTTTAAATATAACCCATAGACGTTTTCCCGTGGCGGATATATTAATTGCTCCGGTCAGGGTGCAGGGCGATGAAGCGGCAGCCGAAATAATTCAGGCTCTGCGCAATTTGCATTCTCACGGAGGCGTTGAAGTGATTGTTATTGCCCGGGGTGGTGGTTCTCTGGAAGATATCGCTCCTTTTAATGATGAGGCTCTGGCACGCGAAATTTTCAATTCTTCTATACCTATAGTGTCGGCAGTCGGCCACGAAACCGATTTTACCATTTGTGATTTTGTGGCGGATTTGCGTGCGCCCACGCCGTCTGCCGCAGCGGAATTGATTGTGCCGGAATGGATGGAATTGCTCACGAAAATTGATAGCATTAAACAAAGACTAATTAACGTTTATTGCCGCTACGTGAAAGATAAGAAAGATACAATTGTCGAATTGCAGCGAAGGCTCAAAGATCCGCGCCGTTTTATGGTTAATTTACAGATTCAACTGGATTATCTCAGAGAGAGAATGAAGGCGGCCGTGTATCAAAAACAGCATTATTTATATAATAATTTGAGGGAGCTGGATTTACGGATCCGGCATCAAAGTCCGGCAAGGCAAATCAATGAAAAAAGACTCTTAGTGAAAAATGCTCGAGATAATATGATTAAAAGTTTTTCATATCGCATGACAGCGTTTAATGAAAGGCTTAGAAAAAATTCTGCCGTTTTGCAATCTTTGAGTCCTCTGGTCGTTTTACAAAGGGGATACAGCATTACCCGCAGTGTGGTCAGCGGTGCAATTATCCGTCAAGCGGACGTTTTAAACGTAGGGGAAGATGTTATTGTCCAACTGGCAAAAGGTAGTTTTTACGCTAAAGTAGAAAAAATATCTGAGGAGTAATTTATGGCAAAAGAAAAATTTGAAGATGCTCTGGAAAAACTCGAAGATATAGTAAGAAAAATGGAAGCCGGCGATATACCGTTGGATGAAGCCTTAAAATCTTTTGAAGAAGGGATAAGGCTCATTCGTTTTTGTTCGGCTAAATTGGAGGAGACTGAGAGACGCGTTGAATTACTGCTGGGCAAAGAAGATTCATTAAAAGTGAAAAATTTTCAGGATGAAGACCGTGATTGAAAATGAGGAGTTCTTAAAAGCTTACCTGCAGGACCGGCAGAAGATCGTGGAAGAAGCTCTGGAACGTTATCTTCCCGGCGAGGACAATATTCCGTCTGATGTATATAAAGCGGTTCGTTATAGTGTCTTCAACGGGGGAAAACGGATTCGTCCGATTTTATGCCTGGCAGCGGCAGATGCAGTTGGTGGGGATCTGGGAGTGACTATACCGGTTGCCTGCGCTCTGGAGTTAATTCACTCCTACTCCCTTATTCATGACGATTTACCCGCAATGGATAACGATGATTTCCGGCGTGGTAAACCAACATGCCACAAAGTCTTTGGCGAGGACATAGCCATACTGGCCGGTGACGCTCTGCTTACGGAAGCTTTTGTTCTTTTATCGCGTACGGAAAAAGTGAGGCTGTCCGCGGAAAAGCGCCTGGCGGTCATTCAGGAAATTGCACAGGCTGCGGGAATTGACGGCATGGTTGGCGGCCAGGCTTTGGACGTGCTTTCAGAAAAATTCGCGTCTGAAGAAAAAACTCTCCGTGAAATTCACCGGCGGAAAACAGGAGCACTGATTGCTGCAGCGGTAAAATCGGGAGCCATTATTTCCAATGCTCCCAAAGAAAAAATTCAGGCACTGGCTGAATATGGAATAAATGTGGGTTTAGCTTTTCAGATAGCAGATGATATTTTAAACGTGGAAGGAGACCGTGAGTTAATGGGTAAAGAAACAGGCAGTGATGCCGCTCGCGGCAAACTGACCTATCCGTCTTTAATGGGACTGGAAAAAGCTAAAGAAAAATTGGCAAAATATATAGAGGCGGCGGAAGTTAGTCTTTCCGACTTTGATGAACGGGCGCGGCCGCTGCTTTTAATTGCGCGCTATGTGAAGGAAAGAAAATCGTGAGCTATACCAATTCTAAATCAAAGCGCTATTTTTGTTGGCGTCGTTGTCGGTGTCCTCAGCGTATGTGCAATACGCCTCGTCGCCTCCGCCTAGCCGCCTCAATATCATCTTTGATTTATAAATGGTCTTAATTATATCGTTAGAAAGGAATTAGTTTTGGTAAAACAACTGAAAACAGTAAAATACAGCGTCCTGCAAAAAATAGAATTCCCTGCTGACATCCGCAAACTTAATCTGGCTGAGTTGAATACTCTGGCGAAGGAAATCAGGAGTTTGATTATTAATACAGTGGCAACTTCCGGCGGACATTTGGCTTCATCTTTGGGAACGGTGGAACTGACTCTGGCACTTCATTACGTTTTTGACACGCCTCAGGATAAAATCATCTGGGATGTTGGCCATCAATCATATACGCATAAAATTATTACCGGCCGCAAAGACAAATTTGCCACATTACGCAAACAAAACGGTATCAGCGGATTTCCCCGAAAGGAAGAAAGTATTTACGATATTTTTAATGTCGGACACAGCGGAACATCTATTTCTGCCGCGTCCGGATTTGCCGAAGCCGGAAGCTTAAAAGGTGATACAAAAAAAATAATAGCTGTCATTGGAGATGGTTCCATGACAACAGGAATGGCTTTCGAAGGCTTGAACTGGGCCGGCGATCGCGAGAAAAACATGATTGTAGTTTTAAATGACAACGAAATGTCTATCTCTCCGAATGTCGGCGCGTTATCTTCTTATTTAAACCGCCTGATGACCGGTAACGCATTAACCAAACTGAGAATAAATACAAAAAAATTGCTGAAGAAGATTCCCGGTATTGGCAAGTATATAATCAAATTTATTCATCAGATAGAAGAATCATGGAAAACCTTGTTTGTTCCGGGAGCACTTTTTGAAGAAATGGGTTTTACTTATGTCGGTCCGCTGGAAGGTCACCGTCTGAATCATCTTATAAAAAACTTTGAGAATGTCAGAGGATTCCCGGGGCCGGTGCTTGTTCATGTTGTCACCAAAAAAGGCAAGGGTTACGAATTTGCCGAAGAAGATCCGTTGGGTTTTCACGGAGTGGCGCCCTTTGATGTGGAAACGGGTCAGGCTATTTCTTCACCGTCTGATATTCCTTCATATACTAAAGTATTCGGAGAGACTTTGGTCAAACTGGCACATGCCGAATCCCGCATTGTGGCCGTTACAGCCGCGATGTGTGAGGGTACTGGTCTTAATCAGTTCTCTCAGGAATTTCCCGAGCGCTTTTACGATGTGGGCATAGCCGAACAGCACGCCGTAACCTTCGCTGCGGGTTTGGCAATAGAAGGTTTAATTCCTGTTGTTGCCATTTATTCGACTTTCCTGCAAAGAGCCTACGATCAGATTATAAACGACGTGTGCATGCAAAATCTGCCGGTTATTTTTGCCATTGACCGTGGTGGACTTGTTGGTGAAGACGGAGCCACTCATCAGGGACTTCTGGATTATTCTTATATGCGTTCCATTCCTAATATTATTGTAATGGCGCCGAAGGACGAAAATGAACTGCAGCACATGCTGAAAACGGCCGTTGGCTGCGGCCGTCCGGTTTCGTTGCGCTATCCGAGAGGCAGGGGAGTAGGTGTCGGCTTGGACAATGAATTGAAAACTCTGCAAATGGGCAAAGGCGAAGTGCTTAGAGAAGGTTCAGATCTGGCAATTATTGCTATCGGTTCGATTGTAAATCCTGCTATGGCCGCGGCAGAAAAACTTTTCAAAGAAGGGTTGAGTATCAAGGTCATCAATGCCCGTTTTGTCAAACCTCTTGACGAAGAACTGATAATAAAAACGGCGGCGACAATTAAAAAAATTATTACAATTGAAGAAAACGTTTTACAGGGCGGATTCGGTAGTGCTTTACTGGAACTATTGGCTGAAAAAAATATAAATGACATCATGTTGAGACGACTGGGCATACCTGACGAATTTGTCTATCATGCCACGCAGGCCGAACAGCGTCACAAGTACGGCCTTGATGAAGAAGGTATTATTATGGCTGTAAAAGAAATGCTTTCGAAGTAATGCCAATTCTAAATCAAAGCGCTATTTTTGTTGGTCCCGATTTATCGGGATTGTCGGCTTCCTCAACGTATGTATAATACGCCTCGTTGCCTCCGCCTAGCCGCCTCAATATCATCTTTGATTTAGAATGGCATAAGATGTCTAAAGGTTGGCGGAAATATTACTGCCCACAGGAATATTCAATACCTTCTGAGCCATTCCAACACCTTGGGGAAGTGATCAATCGGAGCGTCTCTGTGCGTCATCATGGAGACATGGTTGTAATCGTTCAGATTACCGTTTTTTTTGCTGAGTACCATGAAGTCTTTTACGTGATCACCTGATTCCATCATAAAATTCCAAACATCCTTATGGTGGCCCAGGCATGGGTCATCGATTGCTGCCATGTAGAGTGCCGGCGGGAGATGAACCTTTTTTGCCGCCTCACCGTAATCAAACCCATCGGTAGTATCGACCCACTTCAGTGACCATATCCAGGCATCTGTGCCATGACGCATTCC
>LNQE01001817.1_pt1 | contig 12558 bp, 12 predicted proteins | sample 603111 | NCBI WGS metagenome assembly LNQE01 (sample SAMN04260313, study PRJNA301899) | hydrocarbon metagenome | isolation source: hydrocarbon-contaminated ditch | place: Germany: Bremen | collected 1998
AGACAGGGTACAACTTCGTCGGCTGGAACACCGCAGCCAACGGCAGCGGCACAAGCTATACGGAAGGTCAAAGCTTCGCCATGGGCAGCAGCAATGTGACCCTGTATGCCAAGTGGACTATCAACCAATACACGATTAGCTTTAATAGTAACGGCGGCAGTTCAGTAACTGCCATTACTCAGGATTATGGAACCACCGTCAGTGAGCCCGCTGCTCCGACCAGGACAGGATATACCTTTGCTGGCTGGTACAGTGATTCAGCCCTGACGACGGCCTATACTTTTACCACCATGTCTGCTGAAAACATCACCCTCTATGCTAAATGGACGGCATTGCCAACCTACACCGTGAGCTACAATGGCAACGGCAATACCGGCGGTAGCGCACCTACCGATAGCAATGCCTATTACCAGGACGACACCGTGACGGTGCTTGGCAATACCGGAAATCTGACCAAGACCGGTTACACTTTCGCCGGCTGGAACACCGCAGCCAACGGTAGTGGTGACAGCTATAACGCCGGCGACACATTCCAGATGGGCACGGCCAATAGGATCTTGTATGCACAGTGGTCAGCCAATGACTACTACGTTTACTACACTAACAACACCGGCACCGGCAGCCAGACCGACTCTAACAACCCTTATAATATCGGTGAGATAGTCACCGTATTAGATAAGGGTTCCATGGCCAAGGAAGGTTACACTTTTACTGGTTGGAACACCGCTGCTAATGGAAGTGGAACTGCATATGCACCAGCTGCAACCTTCAGCATGCCGGGCGCTGATGTGACCCTGTATGCCCAGTGGACGGCGATAGCCACCCATGCCCCTACAATAACCGTCCAGCCTCAAGATATGATGGCTGCAGTGGGAGAACAGGCCAGCTTCGATGTAGAATACACTGGTTTTCCGGAACCTGATTTTCAGTGGCAGCTGAGCACTAACAACGGTAGAAAGTGGAGCAACATCGCCGGGGCTAATTCAGATACCTACATTACTCCGGCGGCAACCAGCAAGATGAACGGATATAAGTATAGAGTCAAACTTTCCAACAATCTTGGTTCCGTCATCAGCGAGGCAGCTACCCTGACAGTAAGCGCTGCACCGGCAGCAGTGGCAGATGTCAGTATTACCAAGACTGGCATATATAATCTGGCGACCAATACCGTTACCTGGACCATAACTTTGTCCAATTCAGGGCCTGATGCGGCTGAAGGAGTGGTGGTGGCAGATAATCTGTCCAACAACTGCAGAGTTCTCTCTGTAACTACTGGTTACAACTACAAAATAAGCGGCAAGAAGGTAATTTTCGAGATAGGTACACTTGGAAATGGATCCTCAGTAGAGATTACCGTTATTGAGGCGCTGGTTATACGGGCCACCGGTGAGGTGACCAACACCGCTACAGTGACCACGACCAGCTACGATCCCGATTTAACCAATAATACAGATACAAAATCCATTACCATATTGTGATGGTCTTATTGTAAGGCCTATGGCTTAGAAATAATGAAGGCTGAATAAGGATAAAGGAATTATTATACAGGTGGATGACCCGGGGAAGGAGATCAGATCCTCGGGTCATCCCTTTTTGGCTTTAGATGGTTTTGCCTGATAATACCAGATAGATTAATCGCGGCCAGCACGAGTACAGTTCTTAAAATGAAGTAACGAAATTGGCTGATAAAATTGGCTATGGTTATAGCTAATTACTGATTAATGGTTTTCTTCAGCGTCTTCCCTGGTTTCGTGCACCGTGCCCCATGGATGTTGGGGCGGTGCATAAATGGAGTATAATTTAATGGGCTCGCGACCCGTGTTGATGAGGTTGTGCCAAATGCCTGCGGGGATTATAATTGCATAGGCGTCGCGAACTTTGCGCCGGAAATTCAGATTATCTCTGCTGTCTCCCATCATTATAATTCCTTCCCCCTGTTCGAGACGGATAAACTGATCAAGATTGGGGTGCATCTCTACACCAATCTCATCCTCAATGCTCATCAGGGTAAGTTGAAGAAACTTGCCAGTCCACAAAGCGGTGCGGAAGTTATCGTTTTTCAAGGTCTCCTGTTCAATGTTAGTTACAAAGGGGCAGGGACCTCGGTCATAAAAAGGACGGTAGTATTTTCTAAATTTCGTGCACTTTGGACACTTGCATCTGTGATCATAGTAACGATTCATTATCATCTTTCCTTTCTTTGAAAATTCCCCCATCCATAATATGGGGCAGATTTACCAGGGACCATAAAAATCTGGGGCAGTTCAGGTTGGACTGAACGTACAGTTATTTATTTTAATCTCTAAGGTCACAAAAAGGCTGTTCTATTGCCTGCCAACAGCGTCTATAAGGTTCTGTCCAACAAGCGGTAATACTACTTCGAACAAAATCCCCAGACGGAGTTAGCCTAATCCAGAAAATGGCTATTAAACTCCGACAAACCAATACCTCCTTTTAGTGGTATTTGATAAAAAATTTACCATTTGTTTTGATATATGTAATAATTGGCTAATTGGTTCCTCCGAGCAGGTAGCTAGCGTTGTCAGCGGCTTTATTTTGGCAAACATACTATCCAATAGTGAAGCAGTTCGTTGACCATTATACTATCAAGGCTATCTCCAATCAGAAGTGTTTCCTGCTATAGTGAACACAGGTCTCAAACGTTAGCATTTTTGAAAAGTGAGTAATTTAAAAGTAAATTGTTACAGCTTGCTTTTTTGACGGACAAATACTAGTCTGTGTAGGTGGACATGGAGGTATACCGAGTCTGGCAAAGATGCCCAGTTTATGAGAAGCGGTGATATGATATTCAGGAGACCATAGAGTACTTTTCAAGGATACTATACAGTGGGTTTGAAAGCGGAAATGGTTTGCAAAGCCTCGCCTCTTCTTGCGTAAGCCTGAACGAACAGGTATCAGCATGACAAACGGAAATACCCACTATAGCACAGTTTATGTCTTCGATAACTTTATGTAGTTTGGCAGATCAACCCAATAAGGTTTGAAAAACGTGTCACGGCCATATAACCCCAGATTTTTAAGTAATCCTGGCAGTATTTTAAGAACATCTGAAGTAAAACGTGTAGCTTTGAAAATTGGACTTACGTTTGTCAAAACTACACGTTGCATTTAATCTTGTTAAATTAATTAATTTTATCAAGATATAATATCCTTTTTTCAACAATTTTTGTCCCTGTATCAAGCCGTCTTGAAGAATGGGCTGGAACTTTTTGCATATGCTCAGGGAAAAGACTGGATCAGATAAAGATAAATAAGCGTTATTTCAAAAGGTTATCAGATAACTATTTTGCCTGTAAGAATGCCCATTTCGCCTGTGCGCTTGTTAAATGGAGATGGTGCTGTTTAATCCTAGCAGGAGAATTTTTCTTTAAGAAAGCTGGATATGGCCGATATGGTTTCATCGGGCTTTTCCAGCATCAGGTGGTGGCCTGCTCCGGGTACTATTTGCAGCACCGAACCGCTGATGTTTTCCTGCAGGTATTGGGAATTTTTTATTGGCGTCATTTTATCCTGGTCTCCTACCAGTATTAATACCGGGATTTTTATTTCTCCCAACTGCTTGGAAACATCATAATTATTGCAGGCTGTAAAATCGATATAAAGCTGCTGCTGGGAAACCTGGCTCCAGGTCTGCAGCTCTTCCGCCAGCAATTGGGGATCTATATCGCGGCTGTAGGCGATTTTCAAAAAACCAGTATCAAAGGTGCCTTGAGATAACTGTTCCAGCATAGTTGGGTTTACTGGCATATTGGCTCCTGATCCAATAAGTATTAGCCCATTAACTGTCTCCGGGTAGGTCAGGGCAGCTTGCAAAGCTATGCTGCCTCCCATGGAATGGCCCGCCATTATCCACGGTCTGGGAAAACCGTTGGCATCAAGAAATTCTTTAATAGACTTGGCATAAGCTTTGACCTCATCTACCGGGGTGCCCGGTGACGAGCCATGCCCTATCAGGTCAACAGCAACATGAGTGAATCCGTTAATACTTTTTTCCATCAATGTTGCCCACTTGCGGTGAGTGCCTCCAGCTCCGTGAATCAAAATCAGGCTGCCCCCGGTAATGCCGCCGGGGTCGCTAACCGTTTGATAAAATAAATTTGCATCTGCCATAATCTAACCTCCTCATTATCTTTCAAGCTAACATGATCCCTTGATTAAATATTCCCACAACTCTGGGAATCCGTCAAAAGATGTTCTGTTCTAGACATTACTGTCAGCTGAACTTCAGCAAAAGTAAAAAATTATGGTCCAGGGACCAGCCAGAAGGCTCCGAAGAGGATTTGAACACCGGTTTGAATTTGTTTAAAAATAATCCACCTATATTTGAAAAACCCCCGGTTGGTAAGCCAGCAAATAAGTATACCGGTTATTAAATAACCAATAGCTGCTGGAAATAATGAAATCATCCATGAGCTTAACCGAGGCGTTCACGGCGTAGAGTTCATCCCGGTTGGGGGTGTGGCCTTTCATAAAGCCGAGCAGCATCATTGAAAGGGCGGTGCCAATCCAATAGCAGACAAAAACTATTCATCCAGTATTTTCTGATATGCAACAACGTCAAGCACCTGGTCGAATTTCCTACCTACATCTTTATAATGTGCACACTTGAAATAACCGTTGCGGCAGAAAAGGTTGATGCTTTTCAAATTCTCTCCGCAGATGTAGGCAATGAGGACATGAATGCCCACGGTCTTTGCATAACTTTCAATGTATTGAACCGCAAGACTGCCCAGCCTTCTGCCGATATATTCGGTTTTAAGATAAACTGTCACTTCAGCGGTTGCATCATAAGCCCCCTTTTCCTTGTACCGTTTCAAGATGACATATCCGGCAATAACCTCATCCTCAATGATGATAAATGTCCTGTACTTGGAGTTGTCAAAGAAAACAAGCTTCTTCATTTCATCAACCGATAATGCATGGTCATGAAAGGTTGCCGTGGTGTTCAACACATAATACTGGTAAATATCCAATATGCTGTTTAAATGCTCTTCCTCAATCTGTTCAAACCTTACTTTACACATTTTGCCCTCCCTATGATCCCTAAGGTAGTCATTCGACTCATGCAACCGCTGTCTATTATAGAATATTTCTACAAATCTTCAAATTATTAAATAGAAATTTTAATAAAGCCAAGCCACTAGATCATGTTTTAAAAGACAACCAGGACAGTAAACGCAAAGGAGACTATGTCTGAAGCGAGCGTCCATTATAGTCAGAAACCATGAAGAATCAAGCTTAATAGCACAGCAATCTTCCTTGGTGTTGAATATTAAAATAATGCCGCAATAATAACAGCAAACAGAAGGAGATATTTTATGCCAACTATTACGGCAATTACCTATTTTTAAGGAATTATTACGAAGTTTTACGTAACATAAAGGCGGAGTCACCTTTGACAAAAAACGAGTGGGGTCTTGCTTATGGATATACAGGAATATGAAAGAACACAGGCAACATTAAAATTACTGGCTGAGCTTGCTAGAGGTGAAAAGGAAGAGCGCGAACATGGATGGCTAAGCATTGTTGAACTTGAAGTATGTGTGGGGGTAACGAATGGTAGTCTTGATTTCCCCCCAAGCACAACAACTTCAGAAGTGAAGGAGGGTATTTACAAACAAATCCATACCACAGGGATTAATGTAAAAAATAATCGATATGTAAATATTTTAGTTTTTAGCCATATTATTTTACAATATGGGTACACAAATTTCACAATAATGATTATTAATCATTTGGCCTGTATATCTTTCGATGATTGGCCTTGTTTCATCAAATTGATGTCCTTGCCTTAATAATTCTGGGAAAATATCCCCCCACGCCTTTCGAACTGCTTCTGATGTATGATCAATTATAAAAACAGCATATTTTCCTCCAACAATGTTGCCTTCTCTTATATTGCCATCAATAAAGTCTTTTGAAACCACAATACCGGTATCGTAACGACAGTTTTCAGGTTTAGTAGTTTCAGGATTATCATAGGCAATTCCAAGTATTATCGATTCATCATTAAATAAACGATGAATTTTTGCCCATTTTTTCAACTCTTCCATAGTTTGCACATTGCTAATTCCATAAGGGCCAATCTGCCTTATATAAGCTATTCGATATGCCGGCAACTTTTCAATTATAATATCCATGATCAGTTTTCTTAACCTCCTTTAAAGACTAAATTATTTCTTCATTAACAGGCTACTACGCTTTAAAATAGAATGCAAAGCATCTTTTTAAGAAGGTCTGACCCTTGACAAAATGCTTGAAAATATAGACTGCTTCTTGGACTTTTTCAATGGTATAGGAAACGATAAAATAGGAGATGATGGCATGAGATTTACGGAGATAATGGGGCAAGCGAACTCAGCCGAGTAGTTGCAGCCAATTATACCAGATGGGCTATAGGAAAGAACTGCTTCAATAAAATGGCTTAATATGGTACCATAAATACACATCTTAATACCGAAAGGACATTGAGTGCATGCTTGATCCAATCTATCACTAGTTTTCAAATGCAACCAAATAACTGCGGCAAATGGCTATGATCTATTGCCTTAATTTGTAATGCATTTGAATAATGGTTGATAGTGGATGAGTTGTGCAAGCAAAAATGTCTTGTTGCAACAGCACACTATCCTGGTGTGCTGTTTTCATGTAATTTTTGCTTGAGAAATTAAAGAAATGAGGTTTTATGATGTTTGAGATTAGAAAAATCCAGGAGCAGGTACTGTTTAATGCGATAAAATCAGCAAGCAACGATGAAAACGCAACCAGAATTATCTATGGGGAACACGAAGAGGACGATGCGACCTGGGTGAAGTCCACCATGACCAGACTGGAAAACTGCTTTGATGGCTCTTCCGTTAAGCAGATCAGAATGAACTGTCAATGCGGATATGGCATGGATGAAAAACTGGAGCTGGTGAAGGAGCTGGTTGCAGCATCGTCCAGCATGGGAGAGTTCGGGAGCCTGGAAAAGGCCAACGCAGCCGGCATGTTCTGTACCGAGGGGGAACTCTATCTGCAGTTTCCGTTTTGCCCCTGCCCGATGCTGGCGGATGTGGACAAATTGGACACGTGCGCATGGTGTCAATGCACTACCGGGTACAGCAAGGTCCTTTTCGAGGAAGCGTTTGGTTGTGAAGTCGATGTGGAACTATTGAAAAGTGTCAAGATGGGCGATGGGATATGCCTTATGAAAATTATTCCTCTCGGAACGATTTGGAAATAGAGCAACCAAACTTACTGATTTCAACCAGAACAAACCAGGCAAAACACGAGGGCGGCGATGTCATGTGCCGCCCTTGTTTTACCACCTTTTTTAAGACCCAGGGGAGATGAACCTGGCATTTTAGAAGCCAACAAAGTGGTATTGGAGTATCCTATAAGGTACCTTCAGCCTTGCCATTTGTTCCTATCTTTTTGCTGACAGTCGCATCAAGACGGTTGCAAGCTGTGCCCTGGTTGCGTTGCTTGCTACAGAAAGGGTCGAGTGCGATGTGCCGACAATAATGCCGGACCCGCACGCCCACTGAAATGCGGCGTAGGCTTTGTCCTTACTGATATTGAATACATCACTGTAAGATAGGATATTTGTATCTTCACCGGCAGTGGGATCTTTTCCATAAAGGAGTGCAAAATCGTAAAGCAGGGTTACCATTTGTTCTCTGGTTATTAAATCATTAATCCCTAGCTTGGTAGCTCCCGCTGCTTCCGGAATCAATCCGGAGCCGCAAGCCCACTGGTAAGCTTCGTAAGCTCCCTCGGATATGTTCAAAGCGTCATCGTAGGATAGGATATTTGTGTCTTCTCCTACTGAGACATCATAACCTTGCGTAACCGTGTATTTATACAAGGTCGTTATAAGCAGCGTACGGTTGATTTCGGAATTCGGCATAAAACTGGCATCCGTGACGCCTGTCATAATTCCGTTCCCATGAGCATATACCACCCCGCTATAGAACCAATCAGTTTCATCCACATCATGAAAACCTCCGGCTGCCAAAACGGTGCCGGTTGCTGATACAAAAGCAAATAGTAAGGTGAATACCAGGCAAATGATCTTTTTCAAGAATTATCCCTCCATTCTTTTTTGATTGCAAAAGTAAGTAACTATTTTATATATACGTTGCTTACCAGGATATCCTGTATCTCTTCAATTGGAATAATAAATTCGACAATTCCCATACTACCAGGAGCGACCTCATACTCATCAAAGACTATGGTTAGCTTTGAATCTGAATTGATATAAAACGTCTGATCGGGAGAAATTTTATCAAATCCGCCACCGCCGATAGTTTTGTCTCCGGCGACGAAATATATTATGCCATCATCTCTGTTGGTTTTCTGTTTCATTTGGCTTTTTATATTGGCGCTGATGACATCAATATAGCTGTCATCTTTAAAAAGGCTCGGTAAAGTGATTATAATTTGATTTTTTAAGTCTATATTAGTATAAGTTACCGATTCTGTTCCCGAAGCAGCAACTTCCGTTTTTATTTCTTCTATCGTAAATATATCTTCAGTATAAGTCTTAACTGTATAATTGGTGAACAAAGCCAAGATTTGCGGGCTGAGTTCGTTTTCTCCTATTTTCTGCAAGAAATCATTGTACAGTTTCGTGTTTTCCGCCAAATATTCTTGGTTAAGGAATTTTTCCAGTCCTTTGTCTTCTAGTCCTTTAACCTGCGGCACTTTGATATCGGCGACATACTTATCGCTTTGATAACTCAATTCCTCAAAAGTAACCAGCTGTACCAAGTTTTTTACAATAGGAACCCTGGATAATGCACTGGCAGCCATGGGGCTTAAATTAACTGTGCTGATAAATACAACTATAACTGCAGCCGCAGAAATTGCACATCGAATGAGGATTCGATTTTTCTTTCTCCGCTGTTTAAAGTTGGCGATCGTTTTAGCAGCCGTCTGCTCTAATTCGTCTGGGATAGCTATGTTTTGGTATTCGCTGATTAAAGATTCAAGACTTTTCATAGCAGCACCTCCTTATCCACAACATCTTTATCGTACTCTTGCAAATGGATGTTCATTTTCTTAAGCGATGAGTAAAGCCTGGTTTTTATGGTGTTTATATTTTCATCCATTATGTTAGCAATCTCCTCCAGGGTCATATCTTCATAAAATCGCAGCATGATAATCGTTTTATTTTTGATGGGAAGAGTATCAAGCGCGTTTTTTATTTCAAATTTCAGATAATTATCTAATGGATCTGATTCTGCAGCTTCAAGGGTTTTAACCTCTAAAGAGGTATATTTTTTATTTTTTCTCAGCAAATCTATCGCTGCGTTTACTAATATGCGATAGAACCAAGGCTTAATACGCTCTTTATTTTTTAAATGCTTTACTGAAGCCAACGCTTTGCAGATAGAATCCTGTATGATGTCCAGAGCATCCTCTTTATTATTTACATAACTGTACGCCAGTCTATAAGCAGAATCTCTATTTTCTGCTATAAAATCGATTACGATTTCATAACCATCATCTTTACCCATACCACACCCCTTTTCGTTCCGCATTACTTATTTGCCATCCTACTTTTAGGACGTTACATAAAAGCAAATAGTTTTAAATTTAAATTTGCTATGGGAATAAATTTTGTTGACTATATACGGTTTAGCTATCTGAGGGAACATAACTGTATCAATGTTATCTTACTGTTATGGGCCATTCCGTTTCCTCCATTTATCCAAATACCGCAATATGGTGTTTCCGAGGATATAATTATGTTTGTTGTTGGTACCCCTTATTGCATAACCTTGACAAGCAGGAAATGGTAACTTCTTATGAGGGAAATTGCAGATAGTGCAAGAGTGAGAAAATGCTTGTCCCTATCACCAACCGAATCGTACTACAAAAGTCGCTCTCAACGCAAATGCAATATATAATATACATTTAGCATATAATATATTACGATATTCAATATAGGGGGGTGGTGTGCTTTGAAAAATAAGAGAATGAAAATTGCGCGGATTGAATCTGATGTTTCACAGGAGCAGTTAGCTGAACTAGTTGGTGTTACACGACAAACGATCAGCCTTATCGAGTCCGGCAACTATAATCCAACACTTAAGCTGTGCATTGACATTTGCAAAGCACTTAATAAAACCTTGAACGATTTATTCTGGGAGGAATGATATATGAACACTGAGAAAATTGTCAAAGAAGCAAGAGTGATAATGGTTATTTGCCTAATTATCGGAATTGTGCTACTCGGTGCCGGCATGGTCTTTAGTGCTATCAATGTAAGTTTTATTTCGAATCATAAAGCGATAGTTGGATTATCCTTCATACCGTTAAGTATCGCTTTTGTCTATTACCTTAAGCTTAAAAACATAATAAAAAATCCACAAAAAATGAAGAAAGTTATTATCCACGAAAGTGACGAAAGGCTTGTCGCGTTAAAGAATGAAGCTGATGCAAAAGCGCTTAAAATTATTCAGGGAGCAATATTTTTAGGGTATATGGGTTATACCTTGATGGTGCCAGAGGATGTTTTTGAATCTGTTGGTTGGTGGATATTAATGGCTCTCCTGTTTGTTGCTTTTGTAGCTCAGGGAGTTATGCATATCTTATCAAACACTGAGAAAAAGAATGACACGGAATAGATCTATAATAGACCATTTCTGAATCCTATACGTAGGGTGCGTAGTTCTGCTGTTAAGAGGTGATTAGGGAGATGGAAGAGAATCTTATTGCTCCCTGCGGGATGATTTGTAGCTTATGCATCTCTTATCATTTTATGGAAAAAGACTTGAATAAGCAGGGATTTCACAAGACATATTGGGAAAGTGGCGCTGCCCAGAGTGCGGTGGATTGATATCACAACGGGTTATGCATGAATTGTAATCTTGATACTTTGCGCCAGGATAAAAAATATCGCTGGAATGAGGAACAGACTTATGGACTCCCTCATCTCCCCAAGACATTGGATCCGGCAAATAAAAGATTGTTGAATTTCACTTTGCAGATTTGCACAATCTACTTTATATAATTATGCCGTAATGTAAAAGGAGAATGGAAATGTACCGCACCCAAGTACATGTTGAATTAAATGGATTTAAGGGAACAGTAACAATTAATGAACCGGTTTTGCGTTACCCTGGCAATCCCGTATTAACATGCCATGACGTTAATAAAGTCTGGGGTACTGATAGCCGCTTATATACATACACGGTTCATAATGCAGGAATGGCAAAAGTCACAGGTGCAAATGGCAAGAATCAAACCATAATGCTTTTTCGTTCCCACATTGCTGATGGTCGCAGTGTAATAGGTAAAGCTGTAAGCGACAATGGCCTGAACAGTTGGAGGGTAGACCCCAGACCATTTTTATTGCCGGCGACAGAGAATGATGTATATGCTGAAGGAGTCAATGTTAACTCTGTTATAGAATATGAGGCCGGCGGGGTGGAAGATATTCGGGTCAATCCGGTTGGGAGCGACTTATATGTATTGACTTACAGTGCCTACCACCAACAGATACCTGATAGAGTCAAGGTTATGATGGCCGTAACCAATGACTTTAGGACTGTTATTCGCTATGGTCCAATTTCTGAACAGGATATGCGCAATGTAGTTATATTTCCTGAACCTGATAAAAATAAAACATGGAGAGCCTTGCTGCGTCCAAACGATAAAGGAAGGGAAGTTTCCGGCTCCGGTCACATCGGTGGCTCATTTGGAGAAATATGCGCAGGTTTCGCGCCAAGTCCTACCGGACCTTGGGAAATCGGTAATGTAATCATGAGAAGCGGTCACGGGCCGAGTGCATTTCAGGCTAAGATCGGTCCAGGTGCGCCGCCGATCAGAACTCGATACGGGTGGCTGAATATCTTTCATGGTGTTCGGTCAACCATGGCTGGCAATCCTTATACTCTGGGTGTGGCATTCCATGACCTTGAAGACCCAACCGATACAAGTAAAATTCGTATTAGTGCTAAACCGATATTAATGCACAGTAGAAGTGATTGTTTAGTAAAAGAGACTGATTATGTCCACGTTCCTAATGTAGTATTCAGCTGTGGTGCATTAACTGGCCGGGACGATACGGTAGCTATATATTATGGCGGCAATGATACAGTGATGAATGTGGGCCTGGCAAATATACAAATATTAAGTGAGATGTGTAATGTATTCCGCCTGAACCCATTGACAGGGAAACATCTATATTCTCTATAAAAGCCGACCCTAGCTGTTAAATCGTAGGTCAGCAGGTAAAAACAGAGAAAAAGGACGATGTGATGGCTAAATTCTTCCTCTATTTAGAGGGAATCTGGGATGCAGATCAAGAACTTTGGGAATGGACAGACAAGGGGACGTCAGACTGTGTGAAAAGTCATAGAAAATAGCAGGAATTAGCAAAGAAAAAAGAGTAATTATAAGGTGATAGAGAGGTGGAGAAAATGGCCTATATTCGGGGCGAAGACCGCACTCAAATCACCCTATTTCCTGAGGCGGTAGATGACTATATTACAACAGACAATCCAGTTCGAGTTATCGAAGTTTTTGTTAACTCACTAAATATGT
>LNQE01001315.1_pt1 | contig 12538 bp, 13 predicted proteins | sample 603111 | NCBI WGS metagenome assembly LNQE01 (sample SAMN04260313, study PRJNA301899) | hydrocarbon metagenome | isolation source: hydrocarbon-contaminated ditch | place: Germany: Bremen | collected 1998
GGATGGCGGCCCGCGGGCCACGCCCCGCCGCCGGCGCCCGGGCCGGAGCCCGGCCCGGCGGCCTGCCCCGCACTCCACGGGCTCACCCGGAGCGAGATGCTCCGGACATCGAGCTTCTACGGCCTCTGGATCTGCTTCTTCATCGGCTGCGTGGCCGGCCTGATGGCAATCTCCATAGCAATCCCGGTCGGCACCGAGATCGTCGGGATCGAGGCCGGGTTTGCCACCCTGCTCGTCGGCCTCTTTGCGATCTTCAACGGCGGCGGCAGGCCGCTCTTCGGGGCGCTGACCGACCGGTTCACCCCCAGGAACACAGCGATCCTCTCGTTCGCCCTAATCACGCTCGCTTCCCTCACCCTCTGGCGGGTGCCGACGACCCCGGTCTACATCATCGCATTCGCCATCCTCTGGGGCTCGCTCGGCGCCTGGCCGGCGATCGCCCCCACCTCCACGGCCGCCTTCTTCGGGATGTGCGACTACCCCCGCTGCTACGGCGTCGTCTACCTGGCCTACGGCGCCGGCGCCCTCGCCGGCCCCATGCTTGCCGGCAGCGTCCGGACCGCCACCGGCAGCTACCTCGGGGTCTTCCCCTACGTCGCGGCGCTTGCGGCCGCGGGCATCGTGATTGCGCATCTGCTGATGCACCCTCCGGGGAAGGAAGCGGGGACGACTGAGGAAGCAGAGACGGCGTGAACGGCGGATACGGCCGATACAGCAGAGTGAAGGGAGAAGCCGGAACAATAGAGCGCTGTCTCGGCACCTGCCTCCCCCATCGCCTGCCGCCCGGCATGGGGAACAATACCTATATGCAGGAGTGTGTAGCAGCGGCTGCAACAGATCAGGAGATGGTGCAACCATGGAAGAGAAAGAGTCACCATACGAGTGCCGGTGCGCATTCGGCGAGAATATCTGCGAGATGCACAGGCGGTTCCACGATATGACGGATGCCGTCGGAAGAGCGGGAGAGCGGAGCATGCCCGTGATCCGGGGTGCCGGGATTCCGGTCGATGTCCGGGAGACCGGGGACGAGATCGTCGTCGCCGCAGACCTCCCCGGCATGGAGGGAGGCGACGTCACCATACGGCTTACCCGGCCAGCAACGCTGAAGATCCATGCCCGGCGGCGAAAGGAGGAAGAGAAAGGCTACGCAGTCAGGGAGCGGGCCTCCGGCGAGATGATCAGGATCGTGGATCTTCCTGCAGACGCCACGGACGAGGGCTCGTCGGCCGACCTCAGAAACGGTGTTTTGACCGTGCGGCTGAAGAAGATCCCGGAGGAGCGGGAGGGCGAGATCCCGGTCCGCGGGGAGGAGTAGCCGCAGGGGGCTCGAGCGGGAACCTCAAGCGGCCTCATTAAAGGAGTCCCCTGGGGATAAGCTCGGCAGCCGGGCGCCGACTCCGATAGCCGCTGCACTGGGGGCGATATGTGTAATCTCTCCCGCTCCCTACCCGTACCCCGGAGACAGGACGATGTTTCAGAGAACCATACGGGGTGGATAGCATCCCGCACGCATGGGATCCGCAGGACTACCGGCAGCACTCCTCCGCCCAACAGGCGTGGGCGCGGGAACTGGCCCAGAAGCTCCGGTTGCGAGGCGATGAGCGGGTGCTCGATCTCGGGTGCGGCGACGGGACGGTGACCGCGGAGATCGCAGCCCTCCTGCCCCGCGGATCGGTGGTCGGGCTTGACATATCCCGCGACATGATCTCTTACACCCGGGAGCGCCTGCCACCCGAGCGGTACCAAAATCTCCGGTTCGTCGAGGGCGACATGTTCGACCTGCCGTTTTATCGGGAGTTCGACGCGGTCTTCTCCAACGCCGCCCTGCACTGGGTCTCCGACCACGGCAGGGTCTATCGGGGCATCGGGCGTGCGCTTTTACCCGGCGGGAGGGTGCTGCTCCAGATGGGCGGCAGAGGGAACGCCGCGCCCGTTCTCGCTATCGCGGACGAGATGCTGGCAGAAGAACCCTGGAACGAGCTCTCGCTGGCTTTTCCGGGACATATGCCTTCTACGGCCCGGACGAAGAGCGGCGATGGCTCGAAGGGTCCGGGCTCTCGCCCCTGCGGGTCGAGCTGATCCCGAAGGATATGGCCTTTGATGACCGGGACGGCCTCGCCGGATGGGTCCGGACCACCTGGCACCTGTACCTCGAACGGCTGCCTGAAGATGCCCGGCCGGGTTTCGTCGCCGGCGTGGTGGAGCGCTACGTGGCGAGACACCCCTCTGCCGACGGCCGTATCCACGTCCCCATGGTCCGGCTCGAGGTGGAGGCGGAGGCAGAGGCGGAGGCGGTCAGGCCGTAGTCAAGCGGCAGACCCCTCTCTTTCCGTAGCCGGTAACAAGCGGTCCGATCCGAAGCAGACGTCCTCTCCCGGTACCTCGACGATAAGAATACCCTCGAATGGTTCGACAGGATCCTGCTGGAGAAGGCGATATGGTTTGTATTCAGGTCGATTGATCCGGCATGAGGTGCAGATAGGGCAGATGCAACAGTCCTCACGGAAAATACGCAATATCAAGTGCGATGAGCTCTCATTCTCCAGTCTTCTAACTGCTCCCGACACTCGGCCAGGGGCAAGCGGCTATTCTTCTGCAGCATCATCTCTAACGCAACAATTGCCTGCTCATAATCTAACGCCTCTTCCTGCAACAGTTGGTTGAGGCACCAGAGGATGCCATGAACCGATATGCCGGCCTCTTCCGCGGCTCTTCTCAGGCATCTATCGCCGGTCAGCATCGGGCAACCGAGATCTTTTGCCAGAACGAGGGCGAAGACGTCCGGAACTGAAAGGCATGTATGACGGGCCTTTATGCTGATTGCTTCGCTCACCAATCTCCCCTGCAGCTCTTCGACCCGCAGTCCGGAATAACTTTGTCGAATCTCCACAGAGCCGCGTATCTCTTCTATCACGACGTCGGGAGTGACCAATTGAATCTTAAGGCTGAAAAATCGTGATAAGAGGCCCCCGTTCTGCAGATCTATCAGAATATTTGCATCAATGACATAGCTCGATGGGGAATCCTCCATGCCTCTCCTCCTCGATGGCGCAGAATCTTTCAATACTCTCCCCGAAGAGTTCCGAAGCTCGTGAGGAGGAGATGATGCCCTCGGTATACGCCCTCATAACCAGGCGCTTCATCCGTTTCGGTTCCTCCGGTGGGATCTGATCGCCGGGTTCTCGCTGACGCCAGTTCTTCTCGCTGAATATCTCGAAGAGTCGATGGTATTCTTTCTGGGAGATGATGCCCAGATCTCTCGCACGGTAGATCCATGCCTGCATGGAGAGGCCGTATTTATGTTTGAGCAGGTGCAGTTCGAAGAGATCCAGCCTGGTCCGACGCTCTCCAAGTTCCATTTTTGCAATGCTCTCCGGAACCAAGAATGCTCCTGCAAACCGAAACGCACACTTCTCTCTGCCTTCCTCGGTATCCATATCCTCGGGAGGGAGAACCATGAGGTGCCCGAGCTCGTGAGCCAGGCTCAGCCGCTGACGGTCACCTGGAACGCCATCCCGCACCGCGACGACGGGAGTGCTGTTAAACCAGAACGTGACGGCCTCAAAGGTTTCGGGTGCGGGCACAACACCCACTTTTATGCCGCGATCTTCTAAAAGGTCGGTGAGGCTTTCAATAGCATCGAATCCCAGGTTCCATTCATACCGCAATTTTTCAGCAACCCGTTCAATCTCTTCGATGCCTGATACTTGTATCGGGTAGCCTAACGGCATACGAAATGCCGACGTCATATCGATATCCAGGAGGTCCTCGACTTCCAGGTAGCGTTCCAGCCAGTCTCTGACCCGCTCTTTGACGATCACTTCTTCTTTGTGGCTCATCTCCAGTCGGCGAAACGCAGGCGCTTCCAGCTTGATATGGTAGGTCTTTGGGCGGAGGAAATACTCTATCTTTACATCCAGTGCCTTACTCAGACGGATAAGCACCCCGGAACCGGGGATGTTTATCCCCCTCTCATACTTCGATATCGCATTCGCGCTGACACCGGCTCTCCCTGCAAGTTCCCGCTGGCTTAATCCCCGCATCTGGCGAGCCATCTTTAACCGTTCCGCGATTGCCATCGCATATCACCTCATCTCTGCTCCATGCCGGAAGTTTACAAAACACTATAGTATTCTCAGTATGTAAACCTGCCGCAGATGCCACGTCGGGAGATGCGGGGAATGTGATATGCTTCCGCCGGTTTAACGTGATTAGTTGACTATTTCACGCATGGGATTATTCCTACTCGTGTAAACCCTGCTGCCACGGAGGCTCATAACTCGGAACCCGGCGGCCGTGTCCACGTCCCCATCCCATGGTCATCCCTATCCCTCCCCTCATAAGGGCACCAGCTCGCCAAGCACCCTCGTGCGGTACCGCTCCTTAAGCGCCGCCTCCGTCACCACATCCACCTTGCACCCGAGGTCATCCTCCAGGTCCTGGATGAGCGCGATGTGATCGAGAAGGCTTCTGCCCGGCTCCATCTCCACCAGAAGGTCGAGGTCGCTCTCGGAATCCGCCTCGCCTCGGGCGACCGACCCGAAGATCCGCAGGTTTGTTGCGCCGTGTCGCTTGGCTATTGCAAGAATCCTGGATCGCTTCTTCCGGATTGCATCCAGTGTCACGGACATGCCTGCTCAAGAAATGCTATCGTATCGGGTGCAGTGGCTATAAACCTGCCTCACAGGACTGCCCTGCGCAAAAATACTCCCAAGATATGCCCATGATATTCCCACGATATCCCCACGATATCCCCAAGAGACGATCCCCTTTCGCCGAAGGCTACTCCCGCAGATACCTCCCGCCGACCGGCACGAACCGGTCCGGCTTCTCCGCCTGCGGATACCGTCTGATATTTTCCAGTTCGAGCGCGAGCCAGGGGCGCTTCTTCGCCCCTCCTCTCGCCTCCCCTTTTCCTTCCCCTTTCCAGACCCGCACTCCCTGCCACCTCTCCTGATCGCCCAGATACGCCTCCAGTTCCTCCCGGGTGAGAAACACCGCATCCCCATACGTATCCAGGAACGTGAGCGGGTCGTCGGCGACGATGATCCGCTTGATATCCGCCTCCCCGACGTAGCCAGTATCCTCGTGCGACTGGTAGAAGACGAGCTTCATGCCACGCCGGAGATCCTTATAGACGGTTGCCGGCTTGACAAAGACGGTCTTCCCCTCCTCAAAGAATCGGGGCATGTACTTCTTCGGGACGGGAAAGGTGACGCCGGTGATCCCGCTCAACGCTCACGCCCCCTGCCTGTTATGCCTGCCCTGATTGCCGGGCTTGCTCTGCTTCCCCTGCCCAGCCTTCCCGGCCTGCCTGCCCTGCCCGGCCTGCCCGGCCCGCTCGAGGATCAGCCGGTAGTCCTCCTCCGGGATCTCCCGCATCGCTATCCGGAGGTGGCCGGACCACATCGTCTTGTTCGTGATAAACCCGAGATCCGGCACGAGCGGCCTGAACTCGACCGGCTCATCGAAGGCATGGATCGGCGTCACCCTGACCCGATAGGGGAATACTTCGTCGCCCATCTGCGGCGGCGTCCCGAAGATGCGGGTATGCTCTTCGTATGGTTCGGACGCAACCTCGCCATCCCCCACGATTGCAGACGGCAGCATCTCATCCCCCTCTTTCTCCTTCTCCTGCTTCACATAGAAGAGTATGCTGTCGCCCAGCTTCACCCGCTGCACGACGTTCTGATTCCGCTTCGGAACCCCCCATACCTGCTTCTCCCTGACGACCTCCCAGTTCTCCCGGTTCAGGGAGGCGATCCAGCGTGTCATAAGAGATTAGAGTGTGCTCTTTGAATATGATATTTTTTGATTCTTGTCGCAATGAGGCTCTACTCATTTCTGATCAAATCACCCTGACGCTCTTCCTCGAGAGAATCAAGTTGGCTAGATATTATCAGGCATTTCTGGGTTTGCGATACCTAGAATCGATTGCTAAAAACGGCCGCCAAGAAAGCTAAAATTCAAAATGATGTGATTTTCAGGTTATCCATTTAGTGATGTGCTTTGTTACCTGCCTATCATATATTCACATTACCTATTCACCTAATTACTTTTAACTTCCAACAATATCAAACTCACTTCCAAATCAATAAATAATACTTCCAAGAATCTCTTAACATGGTAGATGCTCACGTAAGTGATGTTGACTCATTTGAATCGATGATCCACCAGTTTCCGGCAATTCGTGGGATACAAGCAGGAAAAGAATACTATATTACAATGTTTCCATTGAAAGTTGTCGCAAAACTCTTTTCTTTCGATGATAGTGATATTCCTCCAAAAATGCGCGCCCAGAGAACACTGAATCGTGCAAGGATCCCTGTCATTGCAAATTACCTTGTAAATAATCCGAAAGATTATGTTTTTTCGTCAATTACTGCATCTATCGATGGTAAAGTGCAATTTGTACCGCTGGCGTCAAGCGGGCCAGAAAACAAGATCGGAAAGTTGATCATTCCAATGACAGCGCGAATAATCATCAACGATGGACAGCATAGGAGAGCTGCTATTGAAGAAGCGCTCAATTCAAGGCCAGAATTAGGATTTGATACAATTTCTGTAGTGCTCTTCTTAGATTCGGGACTCACTCGAAGTCAGCAGATGTTTGCAGATTTAAATAAACACGCTGTTCATCCCACGAAATCGCTCGGGATACTATACGATAATCGAGATCCGCTGTCTCAAATGGTCTTATCACTTCTTGAGACGGTTCCTATCTTCAACGGGCTGACCGAGTTCGAGAAGACCACCATATCCAACCGGTCCGTCAAAATGTTCACGCTTAGCAGTATCTACCAAGCAACACAAGAGCTTATAGGGAAAGACCCAGAGTTACATGCCAATTTCGATAGTTACATGAGTCTCGCCTCAGAATATTGGAATGAGGTCTACCAAAATATCCCTGAATGGCAGTGGGTAGTCGAAAGGCGAATCCCTACTGCAGAATTGCGCAAAGAGTATATTCATGCACACGGTGTTGCTCTTCATGCGCTCGGCAGAGTCGGGCACGCTTTGATCGAGCAGTATCCAGATATTTGGCGAGATAAAATCCAGCAGTTGCAGAGGATCAACTGGTCGAGAGAGAACTCGAAAGTATGGGAAGGCAGGGCAATGATTGGAGGCCGGATCAATAAATCGCAGACCAACATGATCTTGACAACAAGCATAATCAAATTGTTTTTGGGATTGGAGCTCACCTCAGAAGAATTGACGGCTGAAAAGAATCTTAACAAAGGAGTCCGGGGAACCCCTGCATGACTAATACAACACCCGCTGACAAACCGCCATCTACAGAGGTATCCTCAATATTTGATATCCGGAGTATCCATGATATCTATGCTGAAATTCAGGACTTATATTTAAGCGATCACAGACCCTGGATTATCGGCTATAGCGGGGGGAAAGATTCAACGACCGTTGTTCAGCTAGTATGGAATGCGATCAAGGCCGTTACACCTGAACAGCAAACAAAGCCGATATATGTGATATCTTCCGATACACTCGTTGAGACACCAATAATCATCGATACCATCAATAAAAACCTCGATCTTATAAATATTGCCGCTCAAGAACAAAAATTACCAATACGATCCTTCAAACTCTATCCAAAGATAAAAGATACTTTTTGGGTCTTATTAATCGGGAAAGGATATCCAACGCCGTCGCAATCATTTCGATGGTGCACTGAAAGGCTCAAAATCAGGACCGCAGACACTTTTATCTTAAATAAGGCGTCTGAACACGGAGAAGTCATTCTTGTGCTGGGTATACGAAAATCCGAAAGCTCTGCCAGGGCTCAGCTCATGAATTTATATAAGATTAAAGGGAGTCTGCTTTCTCGGCACTCAAAATTTGCCCAGTCATTTATTTATACCCCCATAGAGGATTTTTCCAAAGATGATATCTGGACGTATCTCCTCCAAAATCCCTCACCTTGGGGTGGAAACAATAGAGATCTCCTGGCACTTTATAAGAGCGCGGATTCTGGAGAATGCCCACTTGTCGTGGACGAGTACTCTCCGCCCTGTGGAAATAGTCGGTTTGGGTGCTGGACATGTACATTGGTCACTGAAGATAAGGCTATAAAGGGCTTGATAGACAGTGGAGAGGAATGGCTTGAGCCCCTCCTTGAATATCGGAATATGTTGGCCGAGACCCAGGAAAAAGAGAAGAAACCAATTTTCCGTGACTATAAACGGATGGATGGTAAGATCAAGTTTAAACGAGATGGAAGCGGCGAGCTTATCCGCGGTCCATATAAACTTGAATACTGCAAACAGTTTTTGAAGGAACTTCTGGAAGCTCAGCGGAAGATCCAGGAGAACGGCCCGAATCCCAATCTCCTATTGATTCGCCCTGAGGAGCTTCATGAAATACGGCGTATCTGGCGCCAGGAAAAAGGCGACTGGGAAGACTCGGTTCCGAAGATCTACCGTCAAGTGATGGGAACTGATCTTGATTGGGTGCAGGATGATCTGGGCTCATTTTCTGAGCAAGAAAGGGAACTTCTTGATGAGATGTGCAAAAAGCATGATGTGCCCATTCGGCTGGTCACAAAGCTGCTCGACCTGGAACATCAAACGCAGGGAATGAGACGCCGCGCTGCAGTCTACTCTAGAATAGAGGATGTCCTAAGCGAAGAATGGCGGTCAGAAGAGGAGATTACCCAGCAAAAGTGGTGCTGCATTCTCAGGTAGGAATAATCATGCTCATAACAAAACTTACCCTGGAAAATTTCGGTCTCTTCCGAGGAACCCAAGTCTTTGATCTCCGCCCCACTGACACTGAGGGTCATATAAAGCCGATTGTATTGATCGGCGGAAAGAATGGAGCGGGAAAGACTACATTATTCGAAGCCATTCGACTCTGTCTGTATGGCCCAAACCTGGGAGAGTACCGATTTAGAAAAGGTGAGTATGAGAACTACGTCTTCGGGCGCCTCCATATAATTGCAGGCTCACCTTTCCACGTCAGTAGAGGCGCGGTGGAGCTTGAGTTTGAACATGCTCACCTTGGTGTTGTTGACACCTATAATGTCAACCGGTCCTGGCATCGACATAAAACAAGATTTAGGGAATTGTTAAATGTAACAAAGAATGGCGAACCGATGCGGGATCTGGATGTACAGCAATGGCAGGAGTTTATTAATGAACTGATCCCACCGGGAATATCACAATTGTTCTTCTTTGATGGGGAGAAGATTCAGAGCCTAGCTCAAGATGATGATGCGAATATTCAGTTTAAAGATTCGTTTAAATCCCTCTTAGGACTTCATATGGTCGACCAGCTGCGCACCGACCTGGGAATTTTTGTCTCCAGACAGATTAAAAATTCAAAAGAATCTGATATTAGAGACTATCTCTCCGAGATCATCCTCAAACTTGAACAGCTGGAAGAGGAGCGTCTAATAAAATACCAGGAAAGAGCTCAAAAACAGAGTCACTTCGACCAGAAGCTCGGTGAGATTGAACGGTTAGAGCTGAAATTGTCCAGCGAGGGCGGAAGCTTTGCAAGCAGGAGGGCAGAACTGAAGGCGCAGAAAACCAGGCTTGAGCATGAGATTGAGGGGGAAAAAAGCCATATTCGTGAGCTTTGTGCTTCCATTCTACCCTTTGCGTTAACACCCAAGTACTGCTCTCTTTTAAAGGAGAGGATTACAGAAGAAGAACAGTACCATCAGTGGAAGAACAGTCAGAAGATTTTCGGTGAGAAGATAGAAGAGATCGAAAACGTCATAGAGTCCAATGACTTTTGGAATAATGCCACACTGACAGCCGATCAGAAGCAGCACCTGGTCGATAAATTGTCTGAATTGATGAGAAAAACTCTGCGGCCACTGCCACGGTTCAATAATTACACCCCTGTTCACAACTTTTCGCCGATAGAGCAACAGAAGATTCTGGCATGGATGGATGAGGCATTGACCTCTATTCCGGCTCGGCTGCGACAGCATAGTAATAAGCTTGAGAAACTCGTAAGTGAAAGAAGGAGTGTTGAGCAGGCGATTCAACGAGCCCCAGGAGATGAACTCATCTCGCCGATTATTGAAAAACTTAACGAATCGAGCAAGGATATTGGGCAGTTGGAGGAACAGCTGAAACAGATGGACGATGAGCTCCGTCAGCTTGAGTGGAAAATAAAAGAGCATGAAAAGCAAAAAGAGATTCACCTCGATAAGCTGAAGTTGCTAAAAAACCTATCAGCACAACTGGCCCTTGCAACCCGGGTGCAGGATGTGCTGAAAGATTACAGCAACGTCCTCCAAAGTACAAAACTATCTGAATTTCAACAGGTATTCCTCGATTGTTTCAACCGACTGATTCGCAAAAAGGATTTCATTTACAATGTTGAGATCAACCCTGACGATTTTTCGCTAGTACTCTATACAAAGCATAATACCCCTGTACTGAAGAGCAAACTTTCTGAGGGAGAGAAGCAGATATATGCAGTAGCCATGCTCTGGGCGCTGACCATATGTTCAGGTCGACCTCTCCCATTTATTATTGATACACCGCTGGGCAGGCTTGATAGTGAGCATCGAGAGCGTATTGTCAAAGAGTTCTTTCCGAATGCAAGTCACCAGATGGTGATTTTATCAACAGATACTGAGATCGATACGGAATACTTCAGGAGTCTGCAGCCCTACATTGCCAAAGCATATCGGCTGGAGTATGACAAGAATGAGGGAGCCACATCGGTTGTCTCTGGCTACTTCTGGGCTGATGGAAACGGACAGGAGGTGACCAATGGCCTTTAATAGGGTGCGTATGAGCAAAGGTGCAACGCATCGCCTTCAGATGCTGAAAGGAAAAACGGGACTGACACCGAATATTCTCCTCCGCATTGCCGTGTGCTACTCCCTGAACGAGCCAAAGATCCCGAACCCGAATGATTATGACGAAGAAGGCCAGGAATTGAACCGATATACGCTGACAGGTGAATGGGACGCATTCTATATGGGACTGCTCCGTGAGCGGCTTATAGTTGACAGTCTTGATCCCGAACAGGATCTCTTCCCTCAGTTTAAGGCGCATTTAAACAGAGGTGTCTTCTCGATTTTTTCCAGGATCAAGGATTTGAGTGACTTTCAAAGTCTTCTTCCGGCAGAGAATGCTGTGAGTCCGCTTGCTGAGCTAGATGAGGTTGATATGTATGACGCTTAAGCTGCCAATTTACATGGATCACCATGCAACGACCCCTATAGATCCCCGTGTACTCGAAGCTATGCTCCCCTTCTTTACTCAGGATTTTGGGAATGCTTCGAGCACTGATCATCTTTATGGAGTAAGGGCTCATGAAGCTGTGGAGAGAGGCCGTGAGCAGGTAGCGTCAATTCTTAATGCCCGACCGGACGAGGTCATCTTCACGAGCGGCGCTACGGAGTCGGACAATCTTGCACTTTTAGGGGTGAGCGACAGATTAGCCTCAAAGGGCGATCATATCATCACCTGCGTGACCGAACACAAAGCAGTCCTTGACACGGCAAAGCATCTGGAAAAGATGGGTAAAGCGGTGACCTATCTCCCCGTCGATAGGTACGGAATGGTGGATCCAGCCGATGTCGAAGAGGCTATCACCGACCGAACCATTCTAATCTCCATCATGGCCGCCAATAACGAGATTGGGACGATTGCTCCATTAAAAGAGATCGGGAAGGTCGCAAAGAAGCATGGGGTGTTGTTCCATACCGATGCAGCACAGGCCGTCGGTCATATTCCCATTGATGTGAAGGAGATGGGCATCGATCTGCTCTCGTTGTCAGGGCATAAGGTGTATGGACCGAAGGGTATCGGTGCTCTTTACATCAAGGGAGCGAACCCGAAAGGAAAGATATCTCCAGTAATGTTTGGCGGAGGTCATGAGCGGGGAATTCGCTCGGGAACGTACAATGTTCCAGGGATCGTCGGGCTTGGTCTGGCTCTTGAAATTGCTCAGCATGAGATGGAAATGGAGAATGAAAGGTTCATACGGTGGACAAAACGCATGTTTGAATCTTTTCAAGAGAGTATTGAAGGCGTATTTCTCAATGGACATCCAGAGAGGAGACTCGCTCATAATCTCAACGTCTGTTTCCCTGGCATTGAGAGTAAGGCTTTGATGCACCTTTTACGGAATGACATTGCAATCTCGGCGGGATCGGCTTGCACAACTATGTCAGTTGAGCCGTCCTACGTGCTGAAATCAATTGGTTTGGGAGACAGTGAGATTTACTCAGCAGTGCGCTTTGGGCTGGGTAGGCAAAATAGCGAAGATGAAGTTGATTATTGTATAAATAAGTTTACACACGGAATAGATAGATTAAAAAAATTTACAATGCAATAAACCCATCTTCCGCAGTAACCCGATCAACTCCTGAAATAATTAATGAGAACGAGCTAACCTCAAGCTAGTCCTTTATATATTTAAACCTTGATCTAAACCTTTTTAGCTTCCCTGTGACCATATTCTTAAGGGATGGTATCAGAGCGAGTCATCCTCAAATCCTTCTCAAAGAAACTGGAACACCTTGGGCTCATCGCCGCCCTTGTCGACG
>LNQE01000216.1_pt1 | contig 12524 bp, 12 predicted proteins | sample 603111 | NCBI WGS metagenome assembly LNQE01 (sample SAMN04260313, study PRJNA301899) | hydrocarbon metagenome | isolation source: hydrocarbon-contaminated ditch | place: Germany: Bremen | collected 1998
AGTCCCATGAACAGGAAGCTGCCCCAGGAGGTCAGATCCTTCTTGGTCACCAGGCCGTAGACGCTCATGGCCCCGAACATGCCGGCGCTGACCACGAAGGCGTTGAAGATGGCCGTGGGGCTGTAGGCCAGGAAGATGGCCGACAGGGTCAGGCCGTTCAGCGCGCTGTAGAGCAAAAACATCCCGCTGGCCGCGCCGCTGGAGAGGCGGTTGATGGCGGCGCTTAGGCCCACCACCAGCCCCAGTTCGGCGATGATCAGCCCGAAGAACACGATCTGGTTGCCGAGCACCACCTGGGCGATGGCCGGGGTGCTTATGGTGAAAAGCGCGGCCACGGCGGTGACGCCAAGGCCCATGCACATCCAGGCGTACACGCCGCGCATGAAGGCATTGACGACTTCGGCCCGGGCGCGGGTCGAGTCCATGGTGCGATACGGTTGATTCATGTCGGGAACTCCTCCTTACATTCGCATCGGGGTTGCCTTAAGTCAGGGTTGCTGTATTTATCCCTTATAACGCCGAAAACACGCCGAGGCAAGGGGAATCGGACGGGCCTTCGGCCCGAGCGCCGGGCATGGCCGCCCCTGCCGTGACGCCTTGTGCGGGCGGTGCGGGCGGTGCGGTCAATCACGGCAAGCGCCTGGCCCATGGCCCGGGAGGCCGCGAAGGCGCGCCTTCTTCGATGTCCAAGGGGGGCCAGGGCCAAGGCCGTCCGAGGGCTTCCTTGCCTCCACGGCGGCCCCCTGGTAGCCTTCGGGCATGACCTCCCGCCCCCGCGCGACCATCGCCCTTTTATGGGACCATTCCCATCTCTGGGGGCTCCTTTTGCACCGCGCCCTGACCGCCTCCGGGCTGCCCTTCGTCCTGGTGCGCGGACGGGACGTGCCGCAACTTCTGGACGGCGGCGCGCCGCCCCGGCTTTTGGCCGTCCCCGGCGGATTCGCCCGGAAAAAGCTGGAGGCCCTGGGGCCGCAGGGTGTGGACGCCGTGCGTCGTTTCGTGGCCGCCGGGGGGGCCTACCTGGGCATCTGCGGCGGCGCGGGCCTGGCCCTGTCCGACCCCGACGGCCTGTCCCTTTGCCCCTGGCGGCGGGCGGGATTCACCAACCGGCTCAAGCATTTCATCAGCGGCCACGTGGGGGTGGTTCCGGATCGGGATTCGCCCCTGACGCCGCCGTGGCTGCCCGAACGTCCCCTGGTGCCGGTCTGGTGGCCGGCCCGGTTCGCGCCGCCCCTGGCGGCGGAACCGGAGGGGGTTCTGGCGGCCTACGACGGGCCGGGACCGGATTTCATGCTGGCCGACCTGGACGTGGCCGGGCTTCCCGCCGCCACCCTGACATCCTGGCGGGAACGGTTCGGGCTGGGCTTCGGGCCGGAATTCCTGGGGGCCGGGCCATGCATCCTGGCCGGGCGCTTCGGCCAGGGCACGGTCGTGTTGTCCCACGCCCACCTGGAGACCCCGGACTCGCCCCAGGCCAACGCCTGGCTTGCGCACCTCCTGGCCGTCCTGACCGGCGAGCCTCCCCCGGCCTCGCCGCCGGACGCCGTGCCCGCCTGGAATCCGGCCGAGGAGCCGCGCCGGTTCGGGGAGGACGGGCTTGATCAGGCCGTGTGCCTGCTCGACGCGGTCATCGATCTGGGCATCGCCCACCGTCTGCTTTTCCGCCGCAGCCCGTGGCTTCTGGGCTGGCGGCCGGGCACCCCGGGGTTTGCCGTGAGCAACCTGCGGGCCATGGCCCACCTGGCCGCCGCATGCCCGGCCACGGCCCCGGCCCGGGCCTTCTGGCGCGAGCACGGGGAGCGGTTTGCGGCCGGGATGCGCCGTTTTCACGACGGGGTCGCGGAATATTTCCTCTCCGAACGGCTGGCCGCCACCCTGTCCCGCTTCGACCGCGAGACCGTGCCCGAGGCGGCCCTGGCCCGGGAGCGCCATGAACTGTTCGGGCCGCCGCCGGGGGTCGGCGGGGCCTGCGGCCGTCTTGTGGCCACCCTGGACGAGCTGGTCCGGCTGCTCCTGGCGGGCTGACCGGCGGCCGTTGCCTACGCCTGGGCGGCGGCGGATCGGCGTCCTCCCGCGCGCGCCTCGGAAAATCTTTCGGGACAAGGCGGCGTCGCGGGGTTCAGTCCACCTCGATACAGTCGTGGGGGCAATAGGCCTGGGCGCGCAGGGCGTCTTCCTCGGGGCAGTCGTCGCAGACGACCACGGGTTTTTCGGTCAGGGGGTCCATCCGGAAGATCTCCGGGGCCATCTCGGCGCAGGCGCCGCAGCCGTTGCAACACACCGGATTGACCGAAACGCTTCGCATGGGGCAGGTCGTGGACATGGATCTCCTCGTCGGGGCTGCATTGGGGATCAGGCCGGGAGCGGCCGGGTGCGGCCGGGAGCGGCCGCCCCGGGACTATCGCATCCTGGCCTGAAAGGCTATGCTCGGCTTTGGAAAAGTCAATGCCCGGCAGCGGGCGGGGGACGGCCAGCGGGATGTACCCATGATCTGCAACAGATGCGGCGCGGAAAACGACGACGGCCTGCGGTTCTGCCTGGCCTGCGGGCACAAGCTGCGTTCCCGGGAGCGCGGGGAGCCCGAGTCTCCGGGCGGGGATGCGCCGGCCGGGGACTCCCCCGCCGGAAGCCCCGGCGAGGGCCGGGACGGGGAGGGGCAAGGCCCCGGATCCGGCGCGTCCCTGGAGAAGCGCCTGTTCCTTTCCGCCCTCGGCGGGGGGCGGACGCCCATGTGGCGCGGGCTGGCCTTGGCCTGGATCCTGGCCCTGATGTTGGGCGGGGCGGCGGTCTGGTTGATCGCGGCCGGGGTCTACTGGCCCCTGTATCCCCTGACGGGGCTGGCGGCCCTCCTGGCCTGGCGGCGCAAGCTCTGATCCGCCATACCGGCCCCGGGGCTATGAGGCCTTGGAGATGCCGCCCGGTTCCCGGGCGGGCATGCCGTCCAGGCGCTTCTTGATTTCCTTGTAGTATTCCACCTGGAACCGGTGCACCAGCCGGCCGATTTCATCCACGCCGCCCTGTTCCACACTTTTCCAGGCCGGTTTTTTCCCGGTCTGGTGCAAGGCCAGAAACTGCATCCCCACCTCCACCCGGCCGCCCTGGCCCGGCACCACGTTGCACACGCGGGAGATGAGCCGGAACAGGTGCCTGGAGTCGAAGGCCTTGCCCGCGAAATTCAGTTCCAGAAGCAGCCGCTTGCCCGGCTCCAGATGGACCTCGTTGTTGGAGAAGTCCGGTTTGCTCAAGGACAGGCGCATGCCGCCGCTGGACAGGTTGCGGATGGTCAGGCCGATGCTGGAATGGCCGGGCGGGATGTCCAGGATGGGCCGGGACATGATGCGCGGCGCGGCCTTGCCCCCGCCGCCGATCACCGGCCAGACGCCCAGGCGGGGCATGTGGCGCATCTGCAGGGCGATGCGCACGTTCTGGCGGCGTTCCAGGGGCGTGATGGCGCTTGGCTGGGCGAGGACCAGCCGTCCCTGGCGGGGGGCGACGGACAAGACCCGGGAGGTGAATTCGAAGAGCCGGGTGCGGCCGCAATCGCGGGAACACAGGATGAACCGGAAGGGGAAACTTTGGCCTTTCCAGTGCAGGAACGTGTCCAGCCGAAGCCCCTTGGGTTCCAGTTCGAGGCCGCCGGGGGTGAACTCGGCGGCGAGGAAGTAGTGCCGGTCTCCCGATCCTTCGCCTACCGCGATGCGGAAGACGGCCCGTTGCGCGGCGGCCTCCTCAAGGAGCTGCCGGGTGCCGGTGGATGTTTTTTTGGGACGGAAAAAAGAAAGGATACGTCGTAACATGGGGTAAGCCTGCCTCGTGCCGCAAGGTTTCCGACAAAAAAGACACTGCGGAAGCCCATACCGGTTTTGGACGATGCCGTGGCATGTTGCGGGAAAATGCCGTGGAAACGTCGCCCAACCGGCGCTTTTCGTCCCCGCGCCAGCGACCGGCCAGACCCCTCTGGTCCGGTGTGGAGCCCATGGTTCCGTGGGACGTGCGTCCCGGGGCGGGGGGATGGGGATACAGTGCGCGTCATTTGAAACGTATCTGAAGGCTTATGGCCGTATTGCCGTCCGTGAAGGTCAAATCCTTGAAGAGTTTTTGCCGGTCCACGCTGTAGGTGTCCATGGACTGGATGTCCACGCGGGTGATTTCCTTGCGGGTCACGGGGATGGTGGCCTGGGAGGAGCCGATCTTGATGACGATGCGGTCGCCGTTGTTGTACCAGAAATAATAGCTGCGGTTTTCGGTGAAATAATAGGCCGGGGAAAAATCCATGATGTCCTGTTCCATCTTTTTGGAAAAGGCCATGTCCAGGCGGTAGATGTCGCCGGTTAAGCGGGTGATGTGGCTGGCGGCCAGGAAATAGCGTCCGGAGCTTTCCGTGGACCCGGTGGCGATGTCGGCGAAGCCTCCCACCACCTCGAAGTCGATGGCCGGGGCCGAGCCTTTGCTCTCCTGGCCTTTGAAGAACTGCTGCAGGGAGGCGATGGGGTCGGACGTGGCGGCGGCCGCCCCGAGGGCCGGGCCGGGCGCCGCCAGCAGGGCCCCCAAAAAGATCAGGACGGCCGCCAGCGATGTACCCGCAACGATCATGGTTTTTCGGACGGACATGCCCCGTATGCTCCTCTTTTTCCCGTCGTGGCGGCCACGGCGCGCATGGGCCGGACGCCGCGCCGGCGGGCCAGGGCTGGCGCGGCGAGCCAAAAAGAGCTATGCCGCACCACACGGCATCAATCAGTAACCCGCCAAACGGCGAATTGCAACGCCATGCACGACACCACCGCGGCCGCGCGCCGCATCCTGGACGAGCTTCCCGGCCGCCGCCTGACCCGCGACGAGGCCATCATCCTGGCCGAGCAGGCCGGCCTGCACGATCTGTGCGCCGCGGCCATGGCCGACCGCCTGCGCCGCCACGGCAAGGCCGCCTATTACGTCTTCAACCAGCACATCAATTTCACCAACGAATGCGTCAACGCCTGCCGGTTCTGCGCCTTCGGCAAGCGCCCGGGCAGTCCGGACGCCGTGACCCACAGCGTGGACGAGATACGGGCCATGGTCCGCTCCAAACGCGGCCAGACCGTGCGCGAGACGCACATCGTGGGGGGCTTGAACCCCAAGCTGCCCTTTTCGTATTACGTGGAGCTTCTGCGGGCCGTGTCCGAGGAGCGCCCCGAGGCCGGGATCAAGGCCTTCACCGCCGTGGAGGTGGCCCATCTGGCCGACGTGGAGGGCCGCCCCGAGGCGGACATCCTGACCGCCCTGATGCAGGCCGGCCTGCTCATGCTGCCCGGCGGCGGGGCCGAGGTGTTCTCCCCGGCGCTTCGGGCCAAATTGTGTCCCGAGAAGATCTCCGGCGAACGCTGGCTGTCGGTGCACGAGACGGCCCACGGCCTGGGCATGAACACCAACGCCACCATGCTCTTCGGCCACATCGAGACCTTCGCCGACCGCATCGACCACCTGGACGCCCTGCGCAGGTTGCAGGACAAGACCGGCGGCTTTTTGTGCTTCATCCCCCTGCCGTACCAGCCGGGCAACAATTCCCTGTCGGCCCGGGGCCCGGACGGGACCGACTACCTGCGCACCATGGCCGTCTCCAGGCTGTATCTGGACAACATCCCGCACCTGAAGGCCTATTGGGTCATGGCCGGGATCAAGGCCGCCCAGATGGCCCTGTGGGCCGGGGCCGACGACTTCGACGGCACCCTGGTGGAGGAGCGGGTGGGCCATGCCGCCGGGGCCGACACCCCCAAGGGACTGACGGAGGCGCAGTTGCGCCAGGCCATCGTCATGGCCGGATTCACGCCGGTCGAGCGCGACGCCCGCTTTGTGCCCGTGGCCGGGGCGTAAGGGCGGGGGGAGGGCATGTCGCGCCCCTTTGGCCATGCCGGCGGCGTATCGAAACGGTTTTCGCAAAACCCGAGGAGACGGCAATGAAAGGACGCGTGCTCAGTTGGGACGGTTCCGCACGAGCGGGCATCATTTCCGGGGATGACGGCAACAGGTATCCCTTCGCCCTGGCGGACTGGAAGGCGGGGGCCTCGCCCGTGGCCGGGGCCGAGGTGGATTTCGTGGCCAAGGGTGGCGCGGCGTCCGAGATTTATTTCCTGTCCTCCGGAACCAACGCCGGCCCGAACAAGATCATCGCCGCGCTCCTGGCCTTTTTCGTCGGCGGTTTCGGGATCCACAAGTTCTATCTGGGCTACAAGAAGCAGGGCCTGATCATGCTTGTCGTCTTCCTGCTCGGGTTCATCCTGGCCGGCATCCCCTCTCTGGTCATCGGGCTGATCTCGCTGGTGGAATGCTTCATGTACGTCAGCAAGTCCGACGAGGAGTTCCGGCGGGTCTACGTGGACGGCCACAAGCCCTGGTTCTAGTGTCGCGTCCACGAAAAGCGCAGATGGCGTTTCGCAGGCAACAAACGAAAACCATTGTTTTTTCTTAAAAAATTCGATCGTATTTTTTAAGGGACGTGACACGAGCCCCCGCCCGTCATGCATAAGGCCCGGACATCCGTTCGGGCCTCGGACTGATGACAACGCCCCGATTTCTTGAAATCGGGGCGTTGCGCCGCTCTGGCGGGCGAAGTCCTGCTCCAGGCGCATGCTTCCCGTTGAAATTAAAAGGAATCGTTTCTAAAAACTACGCTTGACGTAGCTCGTAAAACTGGTATGATTCATCATCCGTCGTGAGGCGTCGGCAGTCGCCAGAAGAAGGGGCTATGATTCAAGGCTTTGGATGCAAGAAAACAGAGCGGCTTTTCGCGAATGGTATCTGCGATAAGAAGTTTCGCAGCTTTCGGGAACAGGCAGAAAAGAGATTGAATATTCTGGATGCGGCGGAAACCATGTACGACCTGATGCGTTTGGGAAGCAACCGCTTTGAGGCCTTGCATGGTGACAGGGATGGACAATGTAGCATCCGCATCAACAAGCAGTGGCGGATATGCTTCACATGGACTGAGGGTGAGCCTGGTCCGTCGAATGTTGAGATTGTTGATTATCATTGATTCAGTTTGGATAGGATTCAATGGATATCAAGAATGCCAAGGTGGCGTAGTAAAAAAGAAATTGGCAATTACAACACTCTATTATATAAGATATTAAAGGTTACCAAAATGCGCACACCAATTCACCCCGGCGAAGTTTTGTCCGACGAGTTGGAATTCCGTGGGATCAATGCAAACCAGTTCGCAGAGAAGATACGCGTCCCGGCGAATCGTATTACGCAAATCCTCAAAAGACAGCGTGGGATTACCGCCGACACCGCGTTGCGCCTGGGACGTGCGTTCGGAACCTCTGCGGGTTTTTGGATGAATTTGCAAAAGACGTATGAACTCGATCTCGCCCGGCAGTTGCATGGCAAAGAGATCGAGGAGATTCAGCCGCTTCAGGCCGTGGCGTAAACGGCCGGCACGATCCTGCCGGGACCGGGAGTCCTCCCGGCCCTGATGAATGGCAAAGCCCCGGTTTGTTGGGACCGGGGCTTTGCGTTGCCGGCGGCGGCAGGGCCGCCTGGCAAAAAGGCAAGGAAAACACGCGCTTGCGGCGCGGGATCAGCCGCAGCCTGGACGTTCGTCCGGGCCTTTCGTTTTCGTGCGGGGGGGCCGTGCCGCCTACGATGCGGCGTCCTTCGGCTCCGTGCGGCCGCAGGCCAGGGGCCATATCTCGTCCATGTGCTCCACGGGCTGGACCACGATCCTGGCCCGCAGGTCTTTGGGAATCTCCTCCAGATCTTTTTCGTTGCGCTTGGGGATGATCACCCGGGTCATGCCGGCCGCCACGGCGGCCAGGATCTTTTCCTTCACGCCGCCCACGGGCAGAACCCGCCCGCGCAGGGTGATCTCCCCGGTCATGGCCACGTCGTGGCACACCGGGGTGTTGGTCAGGGCGGAAATGAGCGCCGTGACCAGGGTCACGCCCGCCGAGGGGCCGTCCTTGGGGGTGGCCCCCGAGGGCACGTGCACGTGGATGTCCAGCTTCTCGGTGAAATCCGGGTCGAGGCCCAGTTCCTTGGCCCGGGACCGGGCATAGGACAGGGCGGCCTGGGCCGATTCCTTCATCACGTCCCCGAGCTTGCCCGTCAGGTGCAGGTGCCCCTTGCCGGGCATGGTGGCCACCTCGATGTGCAGGATCTCGCCGCCCACCGGCGTCCAGGCCAGTCCCACGGCCACGCCCGGCGGCAGCACCTTTTCGTGCTCCTCGTCCAGATGCCGGGGCTGCCCCAGGAGTTTCACCAGGGCCTTGGCGGTGATGCGAAACGGCGGCTTCTCGCCCTCGGCCTTGCGCCGGGCCAGCTTGCGGCACACCGCCCCCACCTCGCGCTCCAGGTTGCGCAGCCCCGCCTCCCGGGTATAGTCCTTGATGATCTGGGACAGAACCTGGTCGGAGAGCACCACGTCGGTCTTTTTCAGGCCGTTTTCCTGAATCTGCCGGGGCAGGATGAAGCGCTTGGCGATATGCACCTTTTCCTGCTCGGTGTAGCCGGGCAGGCGGATGGTCTCCATGCGGTCCAGGAGCGCCGCCGGGATGGTGTCCAGGATGTTGGCGGTACAGATGAACATGACCTTGGACAGGTCGAAGGGCACGTTCAGGTAATGGTCCGAGAAGGAGAAGTTCTGTTCCGGGTCCAGCACCTCAAGGAGGGCCGATGACGGGTCGCCCCTGAAATCCGTGCCCACCTTGTCGATCTCGTCCAGCATGATCACCGGGTTGCGGGTGCCGGCCTGCTTGATGCTCTGCACGATGCGTCCGGGCATGGACCCGATGTAGGTCCGCCGATGGCCGCGTATCTCGGCCTCGTCGCGCATGCCGCCCAGGGACATGCGCACGAACTTGCGCTTGAGCGCCCGGGCGATGGACCGGCCAAGCGAGGTCTTGCCCACGCCCGGAGGCCCCACGAAGCACAGGATCGGCCCCTTCATGCCCGGGTTGAGCTTGCGCACGCTCAAGTATTCGAGGATGCGCTCCTTGACCTTGTCCAGGTCGTAGTGGTCCTCGTCCAGGATGCGCTTGGCCTCCTTGATGTCGAGCTGGTCCCGGGACAGCTTTTTCCAGGGCAGTTCGGCCATCCAGTCCAGGTAGGTGCGGATGACCGAGGCCTCGGAGGAGTCGGGGTGCATGGAGGTCAGGCGCTTGAGCTGCTTGTCCGCCTCCTTTTTGACCTCCTTTGGCATGCCCGCCTTGTCCAGGGACTTCCGGAGCCCCTCCATCTCGTCGTCTTCGTCTTCGGCCTCGCCCAGTTCCTTGCGGATGGCCTTCATCTGCTCGCGCAGGAAGAAGTCCTTCTGGGCCTTGTCCATGCCCTCCTTGGCCATGTTCTGGATCTTGGCCTGCATGGAGGCCACCTCGACCTCCTTGACCAGCTGGTTGTTGACCAGGTGCATGCGCTCGATGGGGTCTTCGCATTCGAGGATTTTCTGGGCCTCGTCCACGCGCATGCGCAGGTTGGAGGCGATGAGGTCGGCCAGGCGACCGGGCTCGTTGACGCTGTTTAGGACGGACATGATGTCCGCCGTGGCGATGCCGCGAAGCGACAGGATCTTTTCGCTCTGTTCGCGGGCGGCGCGCATCATGGCCTCCTGCTCCAGGGAGATCTCCTTGACGTCGCGCTCCTCCAGCACCTCGATCTTGGCCAGATGGAAGGGGTCCGAGGAGGTGAACTCCGTGACCCTGGCCCGGGTCAGGCCCTGCACCAGCACTTTGAGGCGGCCGTCGGGCATCTTCAGCATGCGCATGATCATGCCCACGGTGCCCACGGTGTGCAGATCGTCCGGGGCGGGATCGTCGACCTTTTCATCCTTCTGGGTCAGGATGAGGATGTACCTGTTGCCGCTTAGGGCCGCGTCCACGGCCTGCACGGATTTGTCGCGCCCCACGAAAAGGGGCAGGATCATGTAGTTGAAAACCACGATGTCGCGTACGGGCAGCACCGGCATCTCCAGGGGGATGTCGAGCTGGGCCTTGTCCCCGTCGCCGGGGCCGGTCTTTTCGTCCACCGGAGGCGTGTCCGGGCCTGCGGACGCCTCGGGCGCAACCCGCAGCACCTCGCCACCCTCGGGAACGTTTGTATTTTCACCATTCATAGGTCTGGATTCTCCTTGTTTCAGATGGGATCAGAGGACGGCCGCAACGCGGCACACAGCCCGCGCAACGGCTCGAATCCGCCCCGACGCCACCGCCCGGCGCGTCGCGGGAGGCGGATGGCGCGAAAGAGAAAGCGTGTTTCCCGGGCGGGGGCATGGCCTTGCGTCCCGCGTCCCTGCCGGGAGGCGCTTCAGCCCTTTCCGGGCACTTCCGGGCAACCCGGGCGGTCCTGGGCAATCCGGGCATTGGCCCGGCGCCGGGGTCAGCCGCGGATCTCGAAGCCCGGATACGTCTTGTCGTAGTCGATGTGGCTGGTCTCCACATGCTCCACCCGGGCCATGGCCGGTCCCTGCCACAGGAGGTCGACGAGGGCCTTCTGGGCCTCGCCGTCTCCCTGGGCCAGCACTTCCAGCTTGCCGTCCGCCAGGTTGCGCACCCAGCCGCGAAGCCCCAGGCTCTGGGCCTGTTCCTGGACGAAGGCGCGGAAATAGACGCCCTGGACCTTTCCGGAGATGACGCAATGCAAGCTCTTTTCCATGGTCCCCTCCTTGTGTTCCGGGCCGTGCGGCGCTCCCGGAGGGATCGAGATTCATGCGGCGGTTTACAGCATGCCTTCGGACTGGAAGCTGAAATAGCTTTTTTCCGTGACCACCAGATGGTCCAGGATCCGCAGGTCCACTTCCCGGGCCGCGGTGGCGATGCGCTTGGTGAGCTCCACATCCTGCCGGGAGGGCTTGGGGTCGTTTCCCGGATGGTTGTGCACCAGGATCACCCCGCTGGCCTTGCGCACCAGGGCCAGGGCCAGCACCTCCCGGGGATAGACGGCGGTCTGGTCCACGGTGCCCTTGCTGACCTGTTCCCAGCCGATGAGCCGGTTCTTGTTGTCCACCAGGGCCAGCCAGAACTCCTCGTCCTCAAGCGAGCCCAGGCGGGCCATGGCCATGCGGGCCACCACATCGGGGCTGCTTAAAATGGCGCGCTCCCGTACGGGGTCCTCGTTGATCCGGGCCCAGAACTCCTTCCACAACATCCAGAACCGGGCATAGCCGGGACCGAAGCCGTCCACGGCGGTCAGTTCGGCCATCCTGGCCGAAAACACCCCGCCCAGGCTGCCGAAGCGCTCAAGCAGGGCCTTGGCCAGGGGTTTGTTGTCCCGCCGGGGGTTGGCGTAGCTCAAAAGCAACTCCAACACCTCGTATTCCGCAAGACCCCGGGGATTGTCCGCCAGCCGGTCTTTGAGCCGCTTGCGGTGCCCGTGGTAATGGGGGTGACTTTCCTTAATAAGCATGGCTTCCCGCCCGGGCAAGGGTTTCTCCCCGGAAAACATGGCTGCAACCGGCCCTGTTATCTGGAAAGTGACGCAAAAGGGGGGGGAGCACAAGAAGAAACGGGGGGTGTGGCCGGCTTCTCATGGCGAAAAAAGGGAAAAAAGCTCTGCGGCCAGGATTTCCATGGCCTGATCCGGATTTTTCGCCCCGGACTTGATGCCCAGTTCCGCATCCATGGCCAGGTCGAACAGGCGGGTCAGGCCGGAGACCCCCAGGCGGCGGGCCATGGCCTCCTTTTGCGACCTGACGAAGGGCGGCAGGCGCACGGCCTCGGACTCGCCCATATGGAGCTGCCACATCTGGCGGGCGTCGCTGCGCAAAAGCCCCAGGAACTTGAAGATCATGTCGTCCGGCGACAGGCTTTGCTCGAAGATTTCGCGCCACACGGCGGCCTCGGCGCCGCGTTTGGCAAAGGCGTTGAGGAAGGCGAAGGCGTCCATGCCCGGCCGGGAGGCCAGGATGGCCAGGTCCGCCTGTTCGATGCGCCCGGGCCGGGACGCCGTGCCGCGGCCTGCGGGCGGCGCGTCGTCCCGGGAATGGACCAGAAGCTCGATTTTTTCCAGCTCCCGCCCGGCCATGGCCATCTCCTCGGGCAACACGGCGGCCAGGGCGTCGAGCACGCCCGGGGCGAAGGACAGGCCCTTCGTGGCGGCCCAGTCCTTGAGCATGGGGGCCATGTCGCGGCGGGTGAGCCCGGGCGAGGTCCATATCCAGCGGCGTTTTTCGGCCACCTGGTAATAGGGCTGGGAGGCCAGGGCCTTGGAGATGGGCGGCCCCTTTTTCCCGAAGGGCTTCTCCAGGCAGATCATGGGCCAGACATGGGCGGAAAAGCCGGACAGGGGGCCTTTGAGCCTGGGCCAGAAGTCGTCGGGCAGGCTGTCGGCCCGGCGCAGGATGACGGCCTTGGGCTCGGCGAAAAGGGAGGGCGCGGTCAACGACCGCCAGAAGGCGTCGGGAATCTCCTCGTCGCCCTGGTAGACCTCGCGGGTGAAGACCTCGCCGGATTCGCCGATGAGGCGCTCGGCGCGGTGGCGGATCATTTCCGGGTCCGGGCAGACGAGGAAGGTGAAGCCGGGGCGTTGCATGGGGGTGAGGATACGTGAGGGGGGTG
>LNQE01001854.1_pt1 | contig 12519 bp, 8 predicted proteins | sample 603111 | NCBI WGS metagenome assembly LNQE01 (sample SAMN04260313, study PRJNA301899) | hydrocarbon metagenome | isolation source: hydrocarbon-contaminated ditch | place: Germany: Bremen | collected 1998
CCCACAAACTTATTATATTTTTTCTTTAATAGTTACTTATGAATACTTAATGTTTTATCGATAAAACCAATAGAGTGAAATCACAAAATATATTTAATATTCTGCCAATATAAATTAATTTAGGACCATATATTCTAATTATATATGATATATGATAATAGCTGCTATATTTGGTGGTATATCCTGAATGAAGGGGGAGGTGTCATGGAATCTGTCCAGGTTATTTATTTTTGAACAAGGGTTCATTCATGCAGATTTTACTTATTTGTTCTAATAGTTACGAGAGGCTTTTCAGCATAGGAGCTATTAATGAAGGGGGAGATAGTGGTGATTTCTACACGAGCTATAGATGCTTGTAAAGCATTGTCGGAAATGTTGGTCAAGATGATACCTGGTGGGGTTTTGTTTGTTGTAGTGGAAGGCAGCACAGTGGTATGGATGAAACAATCTGATTCATTTACCATCGAATTATTTAAGGTTGGGCACAAATTAGATGAATCAACTACAACTATGAAGGCCATACGAGGGAAACAGGTACTGACTGAAAATATTCCTCGTTCAGTATATGGAATGAGATTGGAGATATCATCAATACCTGTTACTAATGATGATGGAGAATCGGTAGGAGCCTTTTCCATAGTGGTGCCCAAGTTGCATCCGGTTGCAGCAGCTTTCGGTGATTTTGCACCGATATTGGTAGAGATGTTTAACGAAGGGTCGATCATATACATGACAGATTTACAGAAAGTAGCATATAGACAGGAATCAAAGAATTGGTCTGTTACAATAGAACCCACCAACCTGGGTCATGAGTTAAGACCCGAAGATGTTGCTTACAGAGCTTTAAAAGCCAAACAACCTATGAATGTAGAAATTGATGCTTCCAGATATGGCATTCCGATAAATGTAGTAAGCTATCCACTACTGGATGATAAAAAGGAGAACCTGGTAGCTACACTGGGTATTGTTACCCCGAAACAAACAGCTGTTTCCCTGCGTGATATGGCCAATAATCTTGGACACGGTCTGGGCAGTATAGGTGCTGCTATTCAGCAGCTGGCAGAATCTGCGTCTGAAATACATACTAATGAGCAGTCGTTAAATGCAAGTATTAAAGAAATTATTGACTATGCAGAACAGATCAACGAAGTCTCAGTATTTATAAAAGAAATAGCTGAGGAAACAAAGATGCTGGGTCTTAATGCAGCTATAGAAGCTGCACGGGCAGGAGAAGCGGGCCGTGGCTTTGGCGTAGTCGCTGAAGAAATAAGGCACCTTTCCGAACAATCCAAGGGTACAGTACCAAAGATAGCACAATTAACCAACACCATAAAAGACATAACCAGGCAGGCAAATGAAAAGAGCAGGCTTTCTCTATCCTCAGTTCAGGAGCAGGCAGCAGCCACGGAGGAGATCACAGCTAGTATTGAAGAAATAACCGCCCTGTCTGAGGAATTAAATAATATCTCCAAAAAATTATAATACTTAAGGTGCCAGGCCCTAATTTATTTACGTATTCTGGAATAACTTAAAGAAGAAGTAAATAAATTAGGGCCTGGCACCGATGCTTTAATAACGACTGAGAAGTTCCACCGGATGGAGCACTTCTACATCCCACTTATGACGTTTACAGCCATAATTTAACTGCATCATACAGCTGGGACAGCAAGTGGCCAGTATGTCAGCACCCGTCTCCATGGCATGATCCATTTTTTTATCCAAGATCTTCATAGACATCTCATAATGAGTGGTACTGTACGTTCCAGAACCTCCGCAGCAGGTATTAGCTGCTTTCATCTCCACTAATTCGACTCCGGGAATTCTTCTTAACACCTCTCGGGGTTGATTTTTGATCAACTGGGCATTTGCCAGGTGACATGGGTCATGATAGGTAACTCTTATTTTTTTGGCATTAATATTTTCTGGCAGTCGTATATCGAGAACATCGATCAAGAATACCGTCAGATCCATAACTTTCTCTGAGAGGGCCAATGCTGCATCTTCGATTTTTAGACCGGCGAACAGAAACTCCATGTTTTTTCTGGATAAAGCAGAAGAACAAGAAGCACAATCAGTAATTATATAATCTAAATCATAGGTGTTGAACACCTTTATATTATGGGCGGCCAACTTTTGCGCGGTTTCCATTTTTCCGTTGGCTATATGAGGCAGACCGCAGCACTTCATGTCTTTAGGAATGATCACTTCACATCCATTACGGGTCAACACGTCTACTGCAGCTATTGCCACACTTGGGCTGAACAGGTCAGTTCCGCATCCCAGAAAATACCCTACCGTATATTTCTTTTTACCTTGGGCAGGATTTACCTCAGATAAGCTGCTTCGCGCTGATTTAGAGGGTATATTATCCATCATCTGTTCAGCTTCCTTCAAGTCACCGGGCAATATCCTGGTAAGTCCTGTTTTTCTGGCCAGGGTCTGTAAGCCCAACTTCTGCACTGTACTCATAAATCGCGCTGAAGAACGGAGCATTGCAGGTTTAGTCCACAGGGTTTCGAATAATAACTCTTTGCCGACGCTAGGATTATTATCATATATATACGATCTTGCTGCGGCGTTCAACTCATGTACATCGATACCGGACGGGCAGTTGACTGAACAAGTTTCACATAACAGGCACTGGCCAAGTCTCTCGTATACTTCATTAGTAGGTTCCACTTTACCGTCCCTCAGCATTTGTACCATAAATACATGACCACGAGGAGCGGTAGTCTCAATTCCTACTTCGGCAAATACCGGACAAACACTCCGGCACTTGCCGCAACGCACACATTTCATCAACTGTTCCTGTACCGGCGGTAATTTTTTAAACTCCATAACTAACCTCACTACTCCCTAGAACACTTTTCCTGGATTCATTATTCCTGCTGGATCAAAGGCTTCTTTGATTTTACGCATATATTCAACTGCCTTACCGTGTTCAAGTTCTGCATAAGCTCGTCTTACTGCTCCCACCCCATGTTCTCCGGTAGTTGACCCATTCATTTCGATAGCCAGCAGATGTACTTCATCAACAAATTTAATTACTTTCTCAACTTCTTCAGGTATTTCAGGATTAATGACCGGGGCAGTATGCACATTACCATCCCCGATGTGACCGTAGTTTACGATCTGGATACCATGTTGGTCGGCTAAATCACGTAAAGCTCTCAAGGTATCAGCAACACGAGAAATCGGAACACTTATATCTTCACCGGCAAATATTCTGCTTCCATCCGGTCGCACCCTGGCGGAAGCAGCAGCAGTAACACTTCTTCCTTCCCAAAGCTCAGCCATACGTTTAGGTTCTGTAGCCCACTCAACGTTACGAGCCCTACGGTTGGCCACTTCCTGTATCACCTGTCCCTCATATTCCACGCTGGGTGGGTTGCCATCTACTTCAAACAGCAGAATCGCTTCCGCATCAGGCAGTTTAATATCCGGCTTAAAATCATTTACTGCCTTGATGGCTGAACTATCGAGTATTTCTATGCCAGATGGCAGTATTCCAGCCTGGTAGACATCCATCACCGTAGCAGGCGCATCATCCAGATTATCAAATACGGCCATAGCTATACCCCGAGCTTTTGGTTTAGGAAAACACCTCAGCCTTATTCTGGTAACGATACCTAGAATTCCTTCTGATCCTACCATAAGCTTGGTTAGATTGATTCCCGAAACATTCTTAATACACCTGGCTTTCATCCCGCCGGTTATTATAACATCCCCGTTGGGCATTACCACTTCCAATCCCAGTATATAAGGTTCAGTCGCCCAGTATTTAACAGCCCGAAGACCAGAGGCATTATTAGCCACCATTCCACCAACTGTACACATCATACTGCTGCCCGGATCTGGTGGGAAAAAGAGATTATATTTAGCCAGTTCATTGTTTAATTCGGCATGAATTACTCCAGGGCTGACGATAACCTGCATATTTTTAACATCAATTTCAATGATTTCATTCCAGGTGGATAAATCCAGTACGATACCGCCCTGGACTGCGATACATCCACCCGTTTCACCGGTTCCAGCTCCTCGGGGGACAACATTGATCTGGTTCTTATAAGCGAATTCGACTACCTTCTGTACATCTTCTGTGGATTTTGGGAATACAACTGCATTAGGCGGAGCAGGCTCTAATTTAGTTAAAAATGAGCTGTCGTACGAATAGTACATTAGATCAAGGTCCTGGGTCAGAACCTTATCCTTACCCAGCAGTCGGACCAATTCCTGTTTTATCTGTGAAGTATCCATATTTTCTCCCCCTTATGGGCATTTTATCTTCCAATCAAATCAATGCTTATTATATCACAAAGAATATTAACATTTATCCTGTAAATTTATAGTTGAATAGGATCGCCACTGTCCTCAGGGTTGATTTTAACGCAAAGGAGCAATAAACTATAATAAATTCGTAAATAATCAATGAATAGCAGGGGTTTTGAAATGATTATGAAAATGGCCTATGGAAAGAAACAAATTGAACTTAACCTGTCGGACTCGAATTTACTTCAGGTCGTTGAACCACCACCAACCAGTAATGCTATTAAAGGCAGTGAAGTGTTGGAAAATGCTTTTGCCAGCCCGGTATCTACTAAAACGCTAAGAGAGATCATACATGAAAAACAGGCTGCTAACGCAGTCATCGTTGTTAATGATATTACCCGCCCTACGCCCTACAACTTGATATTGCCACCACTTTTAAGTGAAATGGAAGGAGCAGGTATAGCAGCAGAGAATATTACCCTGCTGGTCGCTCTTGGAATCCATCGTCCTCATACAGATGAGGAAAACCGCATGATTTTTGGTGATGCCATATGCAGCAAATACTGTATTGAAAACCATAATTGTGATGAAAATCTGGTGTCATTAGGGTATTTAAGCAATGGAATGGAATTAGTTATCAATAAAACAGCAGCAGACGCAGATTTATTGATAACTACTGGACTGGTCAATCTGCACTATTTTGCTGGCTATTCCGGAGGCAGGAAATCCATTCTGCCAGGGGTGGCAGGGAGGAAACTTATTGAGATCAATCATAAAATGATGAGTGATGAGCGTGCCTGTCTGGGCAACTACAGCAGTAACCCGGTCAGCGATATTATGATAGAAGCGGCCCGTAGGGCTGGAGTAGACTATATTATCAATGTGGTCACAGCCGGAAAAAATGAAATTCTTTATGCTGCGGCAGGAGACGTCTATGATGCATGGATGTCATGTGTAAAATATTGTGAAAAGCATAATGTAGTACCTATCCAGCATCCTGCTGATATAGTGATCGCAGGCTGTGGCGGATATCCTAAGGATATAAACATGTACCAATCTCAGAAGGCCCTTGATTCTGCTGCATTGGCAGTAAACAATGGGGGTACGATCATACTTGTAGCCGAATGCAGTGAAGGTCTGGGAGAAGAGACCTTTGAGGAATGGATCAGTCAGGCTTGCACTGTAGAAGATATCATCAATCGTTTCTATAACAAATTTGAGCTTGGTGGACATAAAGCCTATGCCATCTGCAGGACTTTAAAAAAAGCCGACATCATCCTGGTCAGCAGTCTAAGCCCAAGTATAGTGTCGGATATGTTTCTGCAATACGCTGAGACCGTTGATGATGCATTGAGAATAGCTCGCGAGAAACATGGGGATAATCCTTCTATCATTATAATGCCAGAAGCCAGCAAGACTGGAATCAAGATAACTAACCGGGAATAAACTTAAGCATGCTTAAATAGAATAGGCTTATATAAGCTAACGGGAGAAATTTATGTATTCAAAGCTTAGTGAGATATTACCCGCTGATCAGATCAGGTTTGATGAGCAAATGAAATATCATACTTCATTTCAGATTGGTGGTCCCGCAGATGTGCTGGTGCTCCCCCGCAGCATTACAGATATTTGCAGGACGATCACTTTCTGCCATGAAAACAACCTGAGCTTCATTTTTTTAGGCCAGGGAAGTAATGTGCTGGTCAGAGACAAAGGAATTAGAGGAATAGTCATTAAATTAGGAAATGGCCTTAATCGGCTTTCAATTGCAGGACAGGAAATATATGCTGAGGCAGGAATAAGTTTATCAACTCTCGCATTTGAAGCCGCTGAACATAGCTTGAGCGGCCTGGAATTTGCTGAGGGAATACCGGGAAGTCTGGGTGGAGCAGTAGTTATGAACGCCGGGGCATATGATGGAGAAATGAAGGATATTATTTACGAAGTACTGGCAATAGATACTGCTGGTAATTATAAGACTTTCACCCGGGAGCAGATGGAATTTGGCTATAGGAGCAGCATATTTCAAGAAGAAACCTATGTGGTTCTGGCAGCTCGTCTACATCTTAACCGGGGCGATAAAAAAGAGATCCTGAAGACTATGCGGGATTTTGCCCGCCGCCGAAGCGAAAAACAGCCCCTGGAACACCCTAGTGCGGGAAGCACTTTCAGGAGACCGGAAGGGTTTTTCGTTGGTCCTATTATCGAGGGTTTAGGCCTTAAAGGCTTTGCTATTGGCGGTGCTCAGGTATCCAGCAAACATGCAGGATTTATCGTAAATAAGGGCGATGCTACCGCAGGAGATGTTATTGATCTGATAGCTTATATACAGAAAAAAGTCCGAGAAAAGCATGGCGTAGATCTTTGGCCGGAAATTAAAATAGTTGGAGAGGAGTAGGCCCAACAAAAAGGAGATAGTGGCAAGGATTAGATGACCGCTCGGCGGTCATTTGTTCACCATAAGCAATCTTCGCCGTTATTGCCAATCAATAACCTGGCAGGGATAATCAATTGATCGCTGCTTATTGCAACATTGGGCGATAAATATGAAAGTATTGATCACTACCTTAAATGCCCGGTATACACATTCTTCGCTGGCAATAGCTTACCTTAGGGAATCATGCAGGGATGAAAAGTGGGAACTGGAATGCCGGGAATTTACCATTAATGATAGGCTGGCAGATATCATGGCACAGATATATCGTATACGTCCGGTGGTGCTATGTTTTTCTTGTTATATCTGGAATGTGCAACAAATCCTGGAGCTGTGCTCTGATTACAAACAGGTAGATCCGGATTGTATAATAGTTTTGGGAGGCCCTGAGGTCTCTTATGATTGCCAGAATATTATGAGGGCCAATGATGCCATAGATATAATTATAAGCGGGGAAGGGGAGCAAACTTTAAAAGTACTCTTGCAGCATTTATACTCAGGTAGTGATCACACTCACCTCAATGGGCTTGCCTGGCGCTGCGGTGAGAGCATAATTCTTAATGAACCAGCCGTCTTGATCAATGATCTGTCCAGCATACCTTCACCCTACGAGGGAGATATGTCTTTTTATAAACACAAGATGGTATATTACGAAACTTCCCGGGGATGCCCATTCAACTGCAGTTATTGTATCTCTTCGACATTCAAGGGAGTTAGATATTTTCCGTTGGAGCGAGTTAAAAAGGATTTAAGATTTTTAATGGGCAATAAAACCAAAAAAATCAAATTTGTTGATCGTACTTTCAACAGTAATGAGAAACGCTCCCTTGAACTAATGAAATTCATCCTCGATGAAATGGGGGAAAACCGAAATACTTCATTCCACTTTGAGGTATGTGCAGACCTATTCTCAGATAAAATGCTGACTTTTCTAAAAGATATCCCGGGGGGGATCTTCGATTTCGAAATTGGTGTCCAATCTACCTGTCCCGCATCTTTACAGGCAGTCAATCGCACCATGGACTGGAACAAGCTATTAATCAACATCCAAAAAATCCAATCATATCAGAATATTCATCTGCATTTAGATCTGATTGCCGGGCTGCCGTATGAAGATTACAAAAGGTTTGGGCAGTCTTTCAATGACGTATATCAGTTAAAACCTGATGTTATTCAACTAGGGTTTCTAAAGATGTTAAAAGGTTCTCAGATCTATATTCAAAGAGATAGGCACGAATATAGGTATCGTAATCTGGCCCCATATGAAATATTATCCAATGCCTATATAACCTATGATGATTTGATCAAGCTTCATGATATTGAAGACTTGATAGAGAAATATTATAATACCGGTCTGATGATACACACCATGCAATATATCATAGACAATATCTATCAGGGTAACGCTTTTGCATTGCTGGAAGAAAAGGCATGGTACTGGCGCAGTAGAGATCTATATGAGAAGCCTCACCGACGAGACAACTTGTATATATTACTATCCCAATTCATCAAGGACAATTACGGAGAATACTTACCTGCAGTAATTGAATTACTAAAATATGATTATCTTCTGAACAATCGCGTATATAAGGTTCCCGAGCAGCTTCAGAGCCATAATCCAGCAGAAGCTCAAGAACTTCTGAACTCTATATTAAAGGATAATGATTTTTTGATGGAATATGTCCCAGAGATGAGAGGTTGGAGCTTAAGGGAGATGAAGAAATATGCTTACCTGGAATACCTGAAAATCAATCCTTTGAATCCACTGGCTGTGCAGGAAGACAACATACCGATAGTTTTCCTCTATAATCAAAAGGACCATAAGTGTTATCGGAATATTGTTCTTGATTTTCAATAAGGTTAAATGAGCTATTGATCAAGATATAAACCCCAACAGGGGGCCAGATTCTTCCGCCTACTTCTTATAGACCCGATTGCGGCCTTTATTTTTAGCTATATAAAGGGCGTCATCAGCCCGTTTCAGTACTGTTTCCCATTCTTTGTCCAGGCTCTTATAGGGTGAATAATTAGATACACCAGCACTAACAGTGACCTTTCCGTAATTCTCGTTCCCCTCGTGTTTGATATTTAGTTTTTCCACTGAAGTTATTATTCTTTTGGCAATCGTATAACTCGATTCCTCATCAGTCTCCATCAGCAGCACTACGATTTCTTCTCCTCCATATCTGGCCACGAAATCTGTTTCCCGGCAAGCAGTCTTTATTGTTTGAGCTACTTTCGTAAGAATGACATCTCCCTGCTGATGTCCATACATGTCATTATAAGGTTTAAAATGATCCAAATCTATTATAATCAGACTATAATGCCTTAAATATCTTACCGAATAGTTATGGGTGTTGTTCATCTGTTCATTAAAAGCTCTCCGGTTCCATATTTGAGTTAATTCGTCCATGCGGGCCATTTCTTCCAGCCTGGCATTAAGTTGTAACAATAAATCCGAGTATTCTTCCAGGACTTGATTCTTCCGGGTTAGTTCTTCTTCACATTCCTTTAAACGGAGATGTATCTTCATTCTAGCTAACACTTCCCGCAGATAAAAAGGTTTGGTTATATAGTCTACAGCTCCTGCCTCAAGACCGATAACTCGTTCTTCCCCATCTGCTTTGGCAGTCAGTAAAAGTACCGGGATTCCTGCAGTGCGGTGATCCTTGCTCAAACGCTGCAGCACCTGATATCCATTGACATCTGGCATCATGATATCGAGCAAAATCATGTCCGGGGGCAGAATTACGGCTTTGTCAAATCCTTCTATGCCGTCTGCTGCAGTTATTACATCATAACCCTCGTTTATAAGCGAAGATCTAAGCAGGCTTCTTATACTCTCTTCATCGTCAATTACCAGGATTCTACGTTTACGCATTAATAGTATCACTCCCAAAATCATTTAAAATCACACACTTATTTATGGCAGAAAGTAGTGATTGGGTAGTATAGGGCCGGTTTAGATAAATTTTGATCTTATCGTGGTATTGGAAGTCGTTTTTCTTTAATCCAATTAATTTTAAATCAAAGCGGCGGTCATTTGTTATATTATCAAACCAGTCCAGATTGGAATCCACCATCTCCATATCGATTATCAGAATGACAATTTTCATATCTTCAAGGAGATGGTCTGTCTCTAGATAAGTAGTAACCGTATAGGCTTCAAACTCTGAATTTTGCAGAGTGGTAGATAATAACTTTAGATTCAATTCGTCGCTATCAAGAATAAGGACCGGATGCTTAAGGGAATCTTCTTCCAGGGCAACACTTTCTCTTTGCCTGGCATCCAGCAGCTTAATCAATCTGGAAGTCTCTAGCGGAGTACCGATTAAGCCTGTACAACCGTATCGATGAACTTCTGCTTCACTCATGCAATTAGAGTATACCAGCAGAAGAGTTTTGTCCATATCGGGCAGATTATTAATTTCTAAAATACTGCTTTTTTGATATTCACTCATATTATCCATATCAACTATAACCGCATGAGGTTGGTAAAAATTGATAGCGGTTTCAAGTTTTTTATTATAGCCAACGATAACCAGCAGATATTCTGAACCGGTTAAAATCGCATTGAATTGTGATATTAGAACGCTGTTATCTGATACCAGTACAACTTTGCGTCGGGAAATAAAGGAGTTATCCCTTAGATCCAGAACTTCTTCCTGACTATCAGCGTATTTCAAGGGAAGTATAACTTCGAATTTAGAGCCCTGGCCCGGAATCGATTCCACTGATATCGAACCATTCATTAATTCAACCAGACGCTTGCTTATTGCTAACCCCAGGCCGGTACCTCCATATTCTGTAGTTGTAGAACTATCCGCTTGAGTAAAGGGAGTAAAAATATCTGCTATTTTATCAATTGGGACCCCTATGCCGCTATCTATGACACTTATGGATAAAGGTATTTCGTATTGACTGCTATTTGTAACAGGTATATCGACCAGGATAGATATTTCTCCCCTTTTGGTAAATTTTACTGCATTGGAGAGCAGATTATTGTACACTTGTCGTATTCTTACTCTATCTCCTCGCAGTTTATCAGGCACATTTTCGTCAATATTTATATTTACTTTCAATTTCTTTTTCTTAACAATGGGCTCAAATACTTTCAAACTTGCATAAATAAGATCTCTAACATCAAAAGATACTTCATTAAGTAGCATACTGTTAGCTTCAATCTTGGATAAATCAAGGAAATCGTTGATTAGATCCAACAGTTGATTGGCATTTTGCTTGATGCCTCTTAAATATTGCCGTTCTTTGGCGTTGAACTTATTTTCGTCCAGCAGTTCTGCATATCCAATAACACTGCTCATAGGGGTTCTTATTTCATGACTGATATTGGCCATAAATTCACTCTTAAAGCGCACTGCTTCTTCAGCCCTAAGGCGAGATTCGATAATTTCGCTTATGTCAGTGAATACGATTACTAAAAAATCGGACTGCCCACTTTCATCATATATGGTATTTATCGACATACGAACATATTTTTTGCCACCTTCAGAGGTATTAACTCTTTTCACACTCTCCCATTGGGCAGGATCAACCTGCTGTATATTGTAAAAAAGGTCGTCGAAATCTTCCTCAACAAAAAGAGTGGAATAAGATTTCCCCAGCATTTCTTGAGCATTCCAACCAAACATGCGTTCCGACCCCTGATTCCAATAGGTTATTTTTCCGTCAAAATCAGCTCCTACAATAGAATCATTAACTGCTTCCAACAACCGGGACTGGTAAAATATTTTTTTCTCCGATAACTTTTCCAGGCTTATATCGCGGCTGAAGAATGATATACCATCAATTTTTGCTTGTTCATCCCTGATGGGAGAAATGCTTAATTCTATGTCCACCAGTATACCTTGTTTTGTCCAGGCGTAAGTTCTCTGTTTTGGTACTGTTTCTCCGTTAATAATTCGATTGAGCAAAGAAAACCTGATGTCGGGTGGCATAATAATGGAAATGTTTCTTCCTATCACATCTTCAGATGTATATCCGTAGACATCTGTAGCAGCATGGTTCCAGCTTACAATGGTGCCTTGCAGGTCGGTCCCTATGATACACTGGGCAGAATCCTGGATTAAACTGTACATATATGCTAATTGTTTCTGCACACTATCAGTCCTTATGTTTTCAATGATTATCAGGATTTGCTCTGACCCGGCATTGATATCAACTCTGCTGGAATAACAGGGAATTTTGTCTCCATAATTATTTATTATAAAGACTTGTTCATATTTACTATCATTTTCAGTTAGTTCATCTGACCTATCAATATCAATAATATCATTCAATGCCAGAGTTTCTAATTCATGATGATCATAGACTAATAAATCAATCATACGCTGGTTTATGTATATTAATCGGTCATTGTGATAAATTAAGATACCATGAGGCAAATTATCAATGCAGGAATGAAGCAGTTGCTGGTCAAGCAAAATTATTCCTCCAGTAATCTTATGTAATAGCATTTTATGGTAATGATGTTCTATCCATAGAAAACAACTAATAAAATTATATCAGATTAGGACAAGAGTCATTATCCTAAAATCAATTGCAATAATATTTATTTATCTCATAAAAATAATATTTCACAAAAACAATTTACAAATCAATTTGGAATATATTAAGATATTTTAAGATATTACCCTTAATGTTGTTATAATATAAAGGAATATGACAATATATGACGAATCCTACACTATAATCAAGTCTTTGGTTATAGTGTAGGACCAGGGAAAGGTGATTTGATGGATTTGCTTTGCAATAATTCAGTAATCAGGGATTTAACCATAAATTTCAAACCTGATGAT
>LNQE01000999.1_pt1 | contig 12454 bp, 13 predicted proteins | sample 603111 | NCBI WGS metagenome assembly LNQE01 (sample SAMN04260313, study PRJNA301899) | hydrocarbon metagenome | isolation source: hydrocarbon-contaminated ditch | place: Germany: Bremen | collected 1998
TTAAATTTACGGGCAGAAGGTTCTATTTGACAGAGTTACTTGCCGGTCAGCCTGTTGGACTCAAAGAAATCGAAGATGGACGTTGGCAAATTCAGTTTAGCTTTTATGTACTTGGTTCCATAGATTTGAGAAAAAATATGATTATTCGTAACTGAAAAAGTGTAAACGATGTGCCCGGTCTAAAATGTAAACGATGTTTTAGTTGCACAGCAAGGTGAATAGTGAAAAGAAAAAAGCTGTTCAATGTTCTACGTTCAACGTTCAAGGTTAAAAAATAGTGACCAATAGAGGATTGGATAATAACGAGTTTCATTGCAGAAAATAAAAGGGAGGGGAGCATGGGTGAAGATAACCGGATATTGTTTACGTCTAAAGATATCGGGAATGTAACGATAAAAAACAGGTTTGTCCGCTCCGCAACATTTGAAAACGCCGCTAACAAAGATGGAAGCATCGGCGAAGAATATATCAAAATTTATGAAAGACTCTCAAAGGGAGAGGTTGGACTTATCATAACAGGTATGGTCCACACCAGCGATGACGGGAAAAGTTATGATCGCCAGGCCGGTCTTCATTCCGATGAGATGATTGCCGGTTTTTCCGCCATGAACGAAATGGTTCATAAAAACGGTTCAAAGATTTTTGCGCAATTATGTCATGGCGGCAGGCAGTCTATGATTCTCGGCTTTCGGCCGCCGGCGCCGTCTGCCGGTATGATGGATCTGACTTTTCGGGTTTTTCCCCGTCCTATGAAAAATCAGGAAATATTATCCGCAATCAAAACTCTTGCTGTCGGGGCTAAAAGGGCGCAGAAAGCCGGGTTTGACGGGATTCAGATTCATGCGGCTCACGGATATCTGGTCAACGAATTTCTTTCACCCTATTTTAACCGGCGTAACGATGAATGGGGCGGATCTCCGGAGAAAAGATTCAATTTTTTAAAGAGAGTGTATGAATCAATGAGAGAAGCGGTGGGTTCGTCATATCCGATCACTGCAAAAATGAATATTGAAGATCATACGCCTAAACCCGGTTTAACAATAGAAGAATCTGCCGGGCATATTAAAAGACTGGTAGACCTTGGCATTGATGCGGTAGAAATTACCTGCGGCACTGTTTCTTTTTCCTTGTTCAAGCAATGCCGGGGCAATGTTCCGGTGAAGGCTTTGGCAAAGGCTATGATTAAACCCATTCAGCCTTTTACGGAAATTACTTTAAAAATAGCATGGCCGGATAAAAATTATACTTTTTATGAAAATTACAATCTTGAGGCATGCGACAAGGTAAAACCTCTAATGGGCAATACTCCGCTGATTCTTGTGGGTGGCTTGCGCAATTACGAATCAATGGAAAAAATTATACGTGACCGGAAAGCGGATTTTATCTCTATGTGCCGCCCGTTTATACGTCAGCCGATGATTGTGAAAAACTGGAGCAGTGGAGATATCAAACAGATTACTTGTAATAATTGTAATAATTGCTTTGGGTATGTACCTCTGGATGAATCCGTAAGATGCAATTTAAACCGTGCTTTTTAGCACAGGAAGATTATAAGCGAATAGTATAACTATGACTAAGACGAGTGCGGGAATTTTACTGTATCGAATTGTTGAGGGCAAGCTGGAAGTTTTTCTTGTTCATCCCGGCGGACCTTACTGGGAAAAGAAGGATGAAGGAGCGTGGTCTGTTCCCAAAGGGGAGTTTGAAGCGGGCGAAGATTCTTTGGAAACGGCCAGACGTGAATTTTGGGAAGAAACCGGTTCTGATGTCACGGGTGACTTTATGGAATTAAAGCCGCTAAAGCAGCCCAGTGGAAAAATAGTTTATGTTTGGGCGGTTGAAGGGAATATTGATGCAACTTCAATAAAAAGTAATTTGTTTAAGATGGAATGGCCACCGAATTCCGGGAAAGAGCAGGAGTTCCTGGAAGTGGATAGAGGCGACTGGTTTAAAATTCCGCAGGCACGGGAAAAGTTATTGAAGGGACAAGTTGGTTTTCTGGACGAGCTGCAAAAGAAGCTGGGAAGAAGTGAAGAATAGATGATTAGACGGATTAGAAGGTTAGCCGTTTAGAGGATTGGGAAAAAACAGTGAAGAGTGCCCCACGGCACATGTCATTCCGGCGAAGGCCGGAATCCAGGAATATTAACAATTAGTACCTTTAAAATAGATTTAAGATTTATGTATAACAGATTGTCATTTCGAGGAGTGAAGCGACGAGAAATCTTTAAGATTCCTCATCCTCGACACGTCGAGATTCGGAATGACATGGGTAAAGAGATATGAAAGAGAAGATAATTTGTTTTAGCCTGGGTTTGTCGGAAGAGGATATAGAAAAAGGGAGAGCTTCTTTTTGCGGAAAGAATAAGGAAGCGCCACCGCTGGAAGTTATTGCTCTTAACAAATCCATGCTTTCCTCGAAAGTAGGTGACGTATTAGACTGCATGACAGAGGATTCGTGGCCGACTAGTGCCGGAAAGCAGCAAGGTTCAGCTTTATCTCCGGGCATCTATAAATACCGTGTGGTTATTGTCCTTACGTCAGAGCGAGAACGGGTGCTGCAGATTATGAGGAACTTCAAGGCGGTCCTGTCCGAACCGCAAAATATAATTTTTGCCGTGATAACTCAGACGGCTCTGACATGGACATTTGAGGAATACATCGAACATCTTGGCAACGAGCACGAATACATGAAAACCAGAAAATAAAAATGGCATTCTCCCAATCGGAAGATAATGCCAGGAAAGGAGATTCTTATGCCGGCGTACAGGATTGATGTTGAGACAGGGAACAGGTATTTCGGTGACACCCGTTCCAATGTAAGCATTAAACTTTTCGACTGGCATGGACATGAAACCAACAGTATTCCTCTTGTTCCTAATCGACCCGAGCACGCTTTTTGGATAAATTATACGGAAAGTTTTACTGTGAACATCGATGGATTAACGGGAGACATAGCTGCCGTTGAAATAGCAAAAGATAATTCCGGCAGGCAGCCCGCCTGGTATTTAAGAACTGTGAAGGTAACTAATCTGGAAACCAATGCCTCATATCCGTTTGGTTTTTATCATTGGTTTTCTCTACGCAACGGCCTGAATCACCGGAGAGAGTATGCCGGCACCGTCTACTGGAGCTGCCGGGATATGTCGGACTCGCCCATTGTTAACCATCATTTCATTACTATCATTTTTAGTAATGAGGATGCGGCAAGAAGCATATGCAACATAGTCTATCCCGATATTTACATTCTTGGCAATCCGTTATCGGAAACGTGTGCCGGGAATACTGTATATTTTATCACTATCGGATGGTTTGCCCACGGAGCGGGTCAGGGGCAGCCTATGTACTGTGTTATTAACCAGCAGGACGACGTTATGTCTGTTCGCGAGCATTTAAATCCTGATCAATACGTTGATATTTATGCGCCTGATTTCAGTTATGAGAAGAAGGCTATGCCGATTATGCTTCTTGACGAAGCTTTGAACGACGAGGGCAAAATAATCAGGGCGGTAATGGGAGCGGCGGCATGTTATTCCCGCTATCAGCAGCAACATGATGATCTTCCTGAATTTGATACAATCGCATTAGATCCTGTTACGTGCGCATCTTTTGTCAATACTCTGTTCGCGAAAATAGGATATTCAAAAAGGCAACGGGAGAAAGCATCCGACATGACAGGCTTCGACGTGGGTGAATGTACTACATTGAGCATGTCTTATTTTTTGCCGCCGGAAACTTAGTTGGATGGTGAACAGATAGACTGTTCAACGTTCTATGTTCAAGGTTCAAGGTTGAAAACGTGAAAAGTGCCCCACGGCACTTCGTGACTGGGATAGTTTGCCTTACGCTTCAATCATCGATTCACTTGATTTCAGCTTGGCTCACTAAATGGTGAATGGCAAAATGACTGGATTCCCGCCTGCCAAGGCATTCCCGGCATACGTCGGGCAGGCTGCCGGGGTCCCCTGCGGGAATTAAAGCAATTTCCCTCTCCCTTGATGGGAGAGGGGTAGGGAGAGGGTGATACTTGCAAACATTTCACCCTCCCTTGCTCAATCCCTCCCCTCAAGGGAGGGACGGACAGCAGGTGAATAGTGAAAAGAAAAGACCGTGTTTGTCATTCTCGCGAAGCTGTGTCGGAATGACAAAAAATGTCATTCCGAATCCCGATAAGTCGGGATGAGGAATCTTGAAGATGCTGAAGTTATTAAAACCAAGATTTCTCGTCTCTTCGCTCCTCGAAATGACAAGAAAAGTATTTGTGACAAAGCTTTTTCGCCAAAATGAAAAATTTAATCTTCAGCGTACTTCATTTATGAAGTTTCACTATACTACTTCAATCGTTGAAGTTGGTTTGCTGGTGATGTTGTAGGTCACGCTGACGACTTCAGGAAGAGCCCTGGTTATTTTAGCGGCGATGCCTTCCAGAACATCAAAAGAAAGACGGGTAGGCGTAGCGACTCGCGCATCTACGCTGTTCCAGCAGCGTATTTCAATTTGATTGCCGAAAACTCTCTTGTTGTTACGCATGCCTGTTACGCGGTCTTCGTGCAGAATAGCCAGATACTGAAATGCTTTAACATTTTTTAGCGTCTCTTCTGTGATAGCTGTTGCTTTTCTGACCAGGGAAATCCTGGCAGGTGTGACTTCGCCGATTACGCGGGCGGCCAGCGCCGGTCCCGGGAATGGTATTCTGTTAAACATGGACTCCGGCAAACCCAGCCCACGTCCGGCTTTGCGCACTCCGTCTTTGCGCAGTTCAATCAGCGGTTCCAGAATTTTATAGCCGAAGGCTTTTTGCGGATCGATTCCCAGTTGTTCGAAAACATTGTGTTGTCTTTTAATTCCCGCTACGGTTTCATCAACATCGGTCAGAATGGTTCCCTGAAGGAGATATTTTGCTTTACTCTTGACGACCAGTTTGCCGAATATATTTTTGTAGAAGGTCTGGGTGATGGCTTCTCTTTTTTCTTCGGGGTCGGTAATGCCCTTGAGTGCGGCGAAGAATGCTTTGGAAGCAGGTACTATTTCTACCTTGATGCCGAGCTTTTTAAAAGCCGCTGCCACTTTAGCCGGTTCGTTTTCCCGCATGATGCCATTATCAATGAAACAAGTTTTCAGCCTGTTGCCCAGCGCGCGGTGTCCCAGCGCCGTGACTACCGAAGAATCGACTCCTCCGGAGAGTGCGTTAATGGCCAGCCCTTCACCGACGGCTTCCCTGATATCGCGTACTTTATCTTCGATAAATTTATTCACGTTCATGTTTGCTGCTTTGATTTCCTTGATTTTAATCATGGCATCTCCTTTACGGTAAATAAGATGGTTGATTATCTAAATTAAAATGGTTTGCTTTTCAAGAATTAAATACTTTTTTATTGTAAATTGCATGAGTTCGGTTTAAAAGGGCCACATATAAAAAATAATTTGGAGGAATGCTATGCGGCCGATTAAGATAATGCCTTGTCTGGATATGAAAAACGGAAGAGTTGTAAAAGGTATTAATTTTGTTGATATCAAAGATGCGGGCGATCCGGTGGAAAACGCTTCCTTTTATCAGGCCGAAGGGGCCGACGAGTTGGCGATGCTGGATATTGCCGCTACGTTGGAAAACCGAAAAACGCGTCTGGAATGGGTAAAGAACGTTTCCAAAGTGATAAAAATTCCCCTGACTGTCGGCGGCGGAATTTCTTCTTTGGAAGATATTGAGTTGGTTTTAGCGGCGGGAGCGTCAAAAGTTTCGATGAACAGCGCGGCAGTGAAAAATCCCCAGCTTATCCGGGATGCGGCGGATAAATTCGGCAAGGATAAAATAACGGTGGCCATCGATGCGAAAAGAAACGTCCAGATGCCTTCGGGTTTTGAGCTGGTCGTTTCCGGTGGTACGTTGCCAGTAGCCAAAGATGCTGTGGTCTGGGCGCAAATCTGTCAGGAAAAAGGTGCCGGTGTAATTCTGCCCACGAGTATGGACGGCGACGGTACCAAAGCCGGTTACGATATTCCTTTTACCAAAGCGATTTCCGCAGCTGTTGCCTTGCCGGTGGTGGCCTCCGGCGGCGCGGGCAAGTTGGAGGATTTTTACGAAGCAGTTGTGGAAGGCGGTGCCACAATACTGCTGGCCGCTTCGGTTTTTCATTTCCGCCTACTGAAGATTCAGGATGTAAAAACATATTTGCGTAATAAAGGTCTGACCGTGGCTTAATAAATTTAAAATAACTGTGAAACGATCCTTTTATTACTCCGGCAATTAGACATGTTAATAATTGTACCCATTATGCGTGTCCCCCGCTGGCGGGGGATTAAGGGGGTGGATGCTTTTAAGGCAGTTATAATATTCATAAGTTACATCAACACTCTTTGTCCACCTCCGTCACTACGTGACAACTCCGCCAGCGGAGGATAGGGAAGGAAACATTGTATATATTTAATTGCCGAAGTAATAGTAAAGAACGGGACAGGGGGGATTTCGATCCCCCTTTTTTAAATCGGAATCAACGAAAACACCACATATAAATAACAATTGACAGACATCCAATACTCTCCTATCTTTTTACCTTATAGAAAAAATTTTCATCAAATATAACCTTAGGAGCAGATATATGACAAAAGATAATAAAATAGTTCTGCGCAACAAGAAGGGTGATCTTAGAAAACTAGTCATTTTGATGAATAGACAAAACAAGAGATTTATGCCGCCGTTTGAGCCGATACTCCAGGCCATTGATTTGGTTACAACGCCGGAAGAGCTTGCTCTACTCTTGAAGATGGGCACAGGTTTGTACTCATATGAGCAAGCTTTAGCGCTCAGCGGCATGAGTAGTGAAAAATTCAATCCATTATTCGAAATTCTTAAACAAAAAGCATTTATAAGAACACAATACACTGAAGCGGGCCAGGAACAATATACCCTTAATCCTTTTATTGTCGGCTGGTTTGAAGGCATTGTTACTTACTTGCTCGGCAAACCGGAAGAAAAGGAATTCGCGAGAAGATATATGACTTTTTTTAGCTCGCTGCGAAACCGTAATTTCTTTCCCATCAGAAAGGTAATGGATCTCATGGGTAAGTACGCACCAGTGTCCAATCAGAGTGTCGGCACAGTCCGTGAGGCAAAAAATGAAAAAGGGAAGTCCAAAATCATTATTGATGAAAAAATAGTTGTGCAGGATTCTATGATTTATCCGGCAAGTTCCATTAATGATATGATTTCGGACTATGGTAGCAAAAGCATAATTGGTCAGTTCAAAGCCTGCATGTGCCGTAAAGTAACGGAAAATGTTGGGAATCCATGCCGCTTTAAGATGCCGGACGATATAGCATGTATGGGTTTTGGCGATCATATCAAAACTTATATGCAGTACGGCTATATGCGGCAAATCAGCAAAGAAGAAGCTTTTGATATAATCCAAAAGGCAAGAGATTGTGGCGCCATCCATACGGTGTTCCACGAAAAAGATGATGCCAATCTTCCTCAAATAGCGCTGTGCAATTGCTGCTGGGACTGCTGCGGAATATTGCGTTCCTACAATATGGGTGCTGTCCCTTTGCGTTATAGCTGCTTTTACATGGCTAAAATTAAAGACATATCAAAATGCAATGGATGCGGTTTGTGTGAGAAGTTCTGCCCGACAGCTGCAATAAAAGTTGTGGAGAAAAAAGTGGAGTTGGATACCAGGAAGTGCATCGGTTGCGGTCAATGCGCACATCAGTGCGTTCGCTCCGTTGTTGAGTTGGTAGAGAACAAACGCACCGCGTTCCTGCCGATGCTCAAGAAATCCGAGACAAGAATAACAACGTAGTTGTAATCTGTCTGCTTAATATTATCGTGTTTTTGACCAACCCCGGCAAAGGCAAACAGGTATTGATTTCGTCTGTCAATAGACGAACAGGAAATGATTACCCTGCTTTTTAAGTATCGGATTATTTTTAAGTCAAATATTCTGGTAACGCGATGAAGAAGGATTTGTTGGTTACTCTGGCTGATGGCAATTACATCGAGCAGGCAAAGCAGCTTTTTTCCAGTGTATATTGGAATGCCGGCTGGCAAGGTGATTATATGCTACTGGCTTATGATATTCCTGAAAAAGAGTTGCAGTGGTTCCGTGAAAAGGGCATTCTGGTCAGAGAATGCGAACCGATATTGACGGAATCTGAGACCCGTATCGGCCATGCTCCGTTAACTACTCTTTGTAAATTCTATTTATTTACACCTGAATTCAAGAAATGGAAAAATGTTGTGTTCCTCGATGGGGATATAATCGTAAGAGGTTCTCTGGACTCTCTCGCTGAAGTAAAAGGATTTGCGGCGGTAAGAATTTTAAATATATCGCGTACTTTATTGAAAGGACAGTTTCAAGATCGAAATAGACGCAATAAATATCTGTTCAAAGAGCTGAAAAGTAAATGTGATTTGAACAAGCCCGCGTTTAATTCCGGTGTCATGGCTTACAGCACAGATATAATATCCGAAGATGAATTTCATAATATTAAACAAATATTTTTTCATTTTAAGGATATACTTTTAATTTCAGAAGAAACGGTTCTAAATATCTATTATTATGATAAGTGGCAGAAGCTTTCGCAGGTTTATAATATTTGTCCCAGTTATGAAGTTTATAATTCGGGGTGCCATCCTGAGAATTTGAAAGGGATTATTTTACACACATATTCCAGCTTTCCGGGAGGGAAGGCTTGGAATCCAAAAAGTCCTTTGAACTTCGAATGGAAGTCGAATCTGGATAAAGCCGACCTGATTGATATTGCTAATCCGCAAGCTCCTAAAAAAATATTGAGTAAACGAGAAGAGGCGGAAGATGATTTTTATTTAAAGAATCTGCATAAACGTAATTTATATAAATTTTGCCGTTATAAAATATCTTATTATTACAGATTTAATAAATACAGGCTGCGTGCAGGTGTTTTCCTCAAAGAGAATTATCCGCAAATATTTGAATTGCAAAGAAGGTTAAGAAACAAAGCATTGATGTAATATCGGGAATGTTTAATGAAGGTCATTACTGTTACTCCTGCGGGACGCAAACATTATCTGGAAATACTTGCGGAATATCTTCTCAGGAATCGCCGGTACATTTCGGAACATCACTTCTGGCTGAATACTTCTGTTAAGGATGACATTGCTTATATTGAAATGCTTGCCGCGCAGCATCCCGATTTCTTTAAAATCAACAGAAAAAAAATGCTTAAAAAATCAGTGGACAGTATCTGGCAGTATTACAAAGATTATATTGATGACGATACCATCTATATCAAATTCGATGATGATATCTGTTTTTTTGAAAAGGATGCTATTAAAAATCTTATTGATAACAGAGTTAATAATCCAAAACCTCTTTTTGTTTTCGGCAACATTGTTAATAACGCGGTATGTTCCCACTTTCTTCAAAAGGAAGGAATTATTCCGCTGCAATGGGGCAAAGTCGGATATGAATGCCTGGATATTAACGGTTGGCAGAATCCAAAATTTGCCGGGAAACTCCACAGAATATTTATTAATGATATAAAATCGGAAAATCTAAACAAATGGAAAATCGATAACGTGGTAATGGATGATTTCAGAAGATTTTCTATTGGTGTAATATGCTGGTTCGGACGTGATTTAAAAGGCCTGCCGGAGTTAGATTCAGGCTTTGATGAAACGATAGATTACAGGACGGGAGCATGGCGTTTCATTCATAGTGACGAATCATTTTTATCACAGAACCTGCCGCAGAGGCTGAATCGTCCCAACATGATTTGCGGTGATGCTCTGTTTGGCCATTTTGCATTTTATATTCAGAGAGATTACCTCGAAGACTGCACGGTTTTACTGGAAGAATACAAGGCCATAGCGCTGGGCGAAAATGGCTTTTCGGGCAAAGTATCCAGAATGATTTTGGGTATAGTGAGAGGGATGAAGGGCAATTTTTTTATAAATGTAAAAAGTTTTTATAATAAGTTAAAAAGAACTGTAAGAATGTTTCTTGAAAAAAACCATCCTGATATTTATAAATTCTTAAGAAGGTTAATAAATGAAAAAAGATTTACAGGCAGGTAATATGGACTCTGCCGGAACTTTTCATAAACAGACAACAAGAAACGCCGTTTGTCTTTGCACGGACAGAAGAATGTTGATTCCCGCGTTATTCGTTACCGATGCGGTGAAGTCCCACTCAAAAAGTTCGGATAACCGCTTTGATACCATTATTTTCGCGGAGCCTTCGGAAGTTACGGATGTCCATCGGCACTGGATGAAACAGCGTGGCATTATACTTTGTGACGATATGGACCTCTCACGTCAACGAGGTGTCGGTAAATATTGTGAAAGGCTGTCTCCGGCAACGCTGATGAAACTACCGCTGGCCGAACATCTTGCCGGCCGTTATGATAAAATCCTCTATCTGGACTGCGATCTGACTATACACGGTGACATATCGCCGATATTTTCTCTGGATACGGCACCGTTTGCATTGGCGGCTGTGCCCGCTGGACGTATTTTGGCAGATTTAAGTGAGAGACGGCGCAAAGAAGTTGAAGGTCATTTCCATAAACTGGAAATGACCAAGCCTTATCGATATTTTAATGCAGGTGTTCTCTATATTGATGTCAAAAGATGGAACAATGAAAACTTAGGTGAAAGGGCGCTGGAATTTATCCGGCAAAATCCAGATCTCTGTTTTCTTCCGGATGAAGATGCGCTCAATGCCATTCTGGATGGATGCATTGCGGAATTATCACCTATATGGAATGCACGTCCTCAGCCACGATGGCACAAGAGGGGCACTGTTGGCATTGCCAATCCGGTCATCATTCATCATGCCGGAAATGAAAAACCGTGGCGCCGGTTCGTCTATGGCAGGAGTCTGTTTCCGGACATGACAGGCTATAAACTCTATAAGGAATTTCTTAAGGATTCTCCGTGGCCCGGATGGCTTGACGAGCAATGGAACTTACACGATCTGTATATGAATATAAGAGGAGAAATCGGACGAATTTTGCGTTGGTTGAGACTCAGAGGTGAGTGGGAAGAGCCATCGGCCCGGAAACGCAAAGCCTATGACGATGCTGTTCGGCAGTATTACGAAAAGGCGCAATTTGCAGATATGGAACAAGGTATTGTAATCCGCGAAAATGGAAAAATTCGTCTGAAGAACAAAGGTGTATAATTAATAATTTTGAATTAAAATAATTGACTTATGATTAAAAAATTTGTATAAACTCCAATCTATAAAGTATTAGTTTATAAATCGTTTTTTCATCAATATTCAGGAGGCACAAAATGAAGAAAGTAAATCAGTGGCAGAAACCTCAGGTCGAAGTTGTGAAACGAAAGAAAACAAAGAAGGTTGCCGGTTCATCTCGAAATGGCGATGTGCGCTTTGGTCTTGGTCCTCTTTCTCCTCCGCCTTATTTGCCGGATTTTGTATAATAAATTTCAAGACTTAAATTTCAGTATCGCAAGCGTCATTAACACCGGGATCAGCAAGTTTTTTTCAGGTAAATTTTATGAAAATAAAAATTAAGACGGATGCCGTGTACACGGCATCCGACAATGTTGTGGTGCGCCTGGTTGAGAATGACATCATTCTTTTTTCCGTCGTGTCTGGTGAAGATGACATGGACAATGAGCCATACTTTCTCAACGCAACAGGACAGGTTATCTGGCAAAGGCTGGACGGATATAAAAGCCTGAAGGATATAGTAAAGAATTTGGCCGCCGAATTTAAGGCACCGGTAAAGGTTATTGAAAAGGACGTTATCGGGTTTGTGGAAGGGCTGATTAAGAGAAAATTGCTGGTCAAGGTTTTAAAGGCTTAATTTATTATGTCCTATGATAAAGTAATCAAAGATTCTGACATTGGTTATACCCGTGAACAAGTCGGATGGCCTTATCAGGAAATGAAATGGCTTTCGGAAGAAGAAGCAAAAAAAGCTAATCGGAAAAGAAACGAATTACTGAAATCCATATCCGGTAAAGTTCTAAAACATTTTAACGAAAGTAAAATATCAACAGGGCCGTTGTCTCCCGGATGTATAACTTGCGGAAGGGGTATATGGTCATGCATTTTTATCGGTTCCCTGTGTACGGCCAAATGTTTCTTTTGTCCTCAGAACAGAAAAAATGAAAAGGACGAGGTGCCAAATGAATCAGGGCTGGTCTTTGATAATGCGGAAGACTATGTTGATTATCTTGAAAAATTTAAATTTAAAGGCGTGAGTTTTTCCGGAGGAGAACCTTTTTTAAAATTTAAAGAAGTACTTACATACATAAAAAAAATCAGGGAAAGGCTGGGCAGGGGAATCTATATCTGGGTATACACGAACGGTGATCTGGTAGATAAGAATAAGTTAAAAGCCCTTAAAAAAGCCGGTCTGAATGAAATACGTTTCGATATCGCGGCCAAAAAATACAGTTTGAAAGCTGTAAAAATGGCGATAGGTATTATTGACAGAGTGACAG
>LNQE01001781.1_pt1 | contig 12393 bp, 13 predicted proteins | sample 603111 | NCBI WGS metagenome assembly LNQE01 (sample SAMN04260313, study PRJNA301899) | hydrocarbon metagenome | isolation source: hydrocarbon-contaminated ditch | place: Germany: Bremen | collected 1998
CTCCCTCATCTTCGGTCTCACCCCCCTGCAGGGCCCGGACGGGGCCACAGGTGCCGCTGCGCTGCTGGCATCAGGGGTGTGCTGGAGCTTGTTCGCGATCAGGGAACGGCGGGCCCCACAACCGCTGATCAACCTGGCCCTCTTTTCGAACCGCCAGTTCACGCTCCAGAACCTCAATGTCATGTTCATCCAGATGGCCATGGCAGGTGTCATGGTACTGATGCCTTTCTACCTCGAGATGGTCAAGCACCTCTCCACCGATAACTCCGGGACTGTCCTGCTTGCCCTCCCCATTGGCATGATCCTCACGTCCATGCCCGCAGGCAGGATCTCCGATGTTATCGGGACGAAAAAGCCAATCATCCTCGGGTTCGCTATTGGGGCCCTGGCCCTCTTGCTCATCTCTACCCTGGGGGTGGATTCGAGTATCGGCCACATCGCAGTCTACCTGTTCCTGCTGGGTGCAGGCTCCGGCTTTGCGTATGCCCCGCTGAACAGTGCCGTGATGGGTGAAGCCCCGGAAAAAGAGCGAGGTATGACATCAGGCCTGATCAAGATGATGACCAACATGGGGTCTTCCCTTGGCGTAGCCTTGGTGATGCTCGTCGCAACCGCAGCGATTGGCCCGAAACTTGTACATGCATCTGCCCACACGCTTCCCGCCGCAGATCTGGTGGGAGGTTTCCAGGCAGCGTTCCTCTTCCTCATGGGAATCGAGATCCTCGGAATCCTCCTCATGCTGCTTGTCAGGGAGAAGGAAGAGGCATACAGCACAGAAGGAGAACCGGTCACCGCGTTCTGACTGTGGAGCTCAGGCAGGACTGACGTTCACCTCCATCCCGGCTATCTGCCGGAAGAGCTTCTCCTTTTCTGAGAGCGTCCAGCGGTCGAAAACGATGGACTGGAAGGGTTGCCAGATCACGACCCAGCAGAAGATCAACAAGACGTTCTGGAGGATGATGGCCCAGGGTTCATGGGGAAACCGATCGCATGCTGCGATCCCCAGGAGAGAAGGGATTGCGACAGCGAGGGTGAGCTGGAACTCCCGCAGTCCCACCCGGCTGGTCAGCCTCCCATCGTGGTGCAGATCATCTGCACGCCGGAGAAAATGACCACCTATCGCAGCAGGGATCTCTGTCCCGCGCTGCAGGGAGAGATCCGGTGAAGGTAGCCGTACCTCCAGGCTGCAGGTCCTGGCGGCATGCAGCGGGTCGCTCGTAGCGAGAACTGCTCTGCTGATGGCATCCTCAGCCCTGTCTGTCAGTTCCCGGTCTCCCTCAGGGGAGGGGTCTCGTCAGGGTCATACACGTGTACAATCGTCCTGAACGTGATTGGTACACGTTCCTTCCCGGTATCGTGGGCGGATATCTCCATGTAACCTCTCCAGGTGATCTCTCTGTCTCAGTGTAATGCATTGGAGGTGATGAGACTTATTGCCGGGACGAGGAAGAGGCTATCGGCGCAATCAGCAGATTGGACGGTCATTTCTGTAAATCCGGTTTGCCCGCCCCTTTTTTGTCCTCTTTGGGGATGCAGGATGAAAAGTGAAGCATTAAATGACACTCCTGCTCCATACGCATGGGAGGGCTGAGTGAGTTTGGGAATACAGCCTTCTGAAACTGAGGTGATTGCACATTCCTCCTCCGCAAAAGTCTGAGACGCGGTACGAGCAGGTGAGGTCCCGGGTTCATGATCTGCTCGAGAACCCGCCGGGAGATGACCGGGTTGCATGGTGTCTGCAGGTCTTTTTGGCACTGGTCATCATCCTCAATACCCTGGCTGTTGTGGTCTATACCGTTCCCGCCATTGAGGCAGGATACGACCTCCTGCTCGGGACGATCATCACAGCCTGCCTGCTGGTGTTTTCTGCCGAGTACTTCCTGCGACTCTGGGCATGCACGTCAGCCCCCACATTCTCCCAGCGGATAAAGGACCGGTTCCGGTATGCAGCGAAGTTTTTCCTGATTATCGACCTTCTCTCCATCATGCCCATATTCTTTCCCCTCTTCGTCGCGAAAGATACCGCGCTGCTCAGGGCATTCCGGCTCCTCTCCATCTTCAAACTCGGAAGATACGCAAGGAAATCGCAATCGCTTGCCCTCCTCCGGAGAGTCATCCTCAAGAAACAGGAGATCTTTTCCCTCATGGTCTTCTTCCTGGTCTTTGTCATCCTCTTCTCTTCCACGATCATGTACCTGGTGGAGCACGCGGCGCAGCCCGACAAGTTCTCGAGCATCCCGGCAGCCATGTGGTGGGCGGCAATGACCGTTACCACGGTCGGGTACGGGGATATCTACCCGGTGACTCCCATCGGCCAGAGCATCGGATCCATCGTGACCCTGATGGGTGTGCTGCTCCTGGCTCTCCCGTCCGCGATCCTTGCAAGCGGTTTCATTGAAGAGCGGCACAAACAGCGCGAAACATCCCCTGGAGCACTCCTTGAAAACGAGGTGGCCCTGCTGGAGCGGGTCGGTCACCTGAAGGCTCTCGGCGTGATAACCGGCGAAGAGCTGGACGAATTACGGCGCAGGATCCGGGAGATTTCGACGGAGAAAGCGAATGAATCGCTGCCAGAGACCAGGAAAGGGTAGTGGTCGCGACAGGCAGCCGCCTGCTCCTTCCAAACAAAATAAGCCTGAAATGCCCTCCTTTGACCTCGTGAGACCCTTCAACCCCCTCTTCCATGGGAAACGATGTTCACACCCATGGAGAATACGAACGAAAACAAATTATTTTGAAAAATAACGGAGAATCACCGGTAAAAAAATTGCTTTATATTGTCGTTCTGTGAGGGGCATCCAACAGGCAGGAGAATCCATTGATCCCCTTAGGGAAACGCTGCAGGAAGCGTTCTGTGCAATGAAATATCCACGTCATAGCGCCTTTGATCACAGCAGGTCTCATCCGGGTGAACAGGGACATCAGCCAGCAACTGCGTCCTGATATTGTGGTGGTCATTACTTCCAGCGCTGTGCCGGAATGAATTGGTAACCGGAGAAGGAACTTCAGGATTTATTCCTGGATGAAAGAGTGCTGCTATGGGGATTCGAACCCCAGTCGTCGGCGTGAGAGGCCGACATGATTGGCCGGACTACACTATAGCAGCAACTGCTCTGTTCTATGGGGCATAGGTACACTTAAATCTGTTGATAATCGCCCTTCCGTGACAAAGCAGGGCACCTGATGCGGGATTTCCCGGCATCCGGCACCCGGATTCCATCCCGTGCCGAAAGCTGCGCAAGGGATAGGATTACCTCCAGGAAGAGTGGCAGAACGGGACGTCCTCCAACCCACAACTATATGGTCCCCATTCCGCCTATAATATAGGAACAGGAAAATGGCGGGCATTGAGGACGAGATCCGGGCTCTTGAGGATGAGGTCCAGCAGACGCCATACAACAAGGCCACGTCAAAACATATCGGCCGCCTGAAAGCAAAAATTGCCCGATTGAAGGACGAAGCGGTTCAGCGGGCCATGAAGTCTGCTGGCGGTGGTGAAGGCTACTCGGTCAAGAAGTCAGGGGATGCAACGGTTGTCCTCGTGGGGTTTCCATCGACAGGGAAGAGCACGCTCCTCAACCAGCTCACCGGGACAAAGAGCGAGGTCGCGGCATACGCTTTCACGACCCTCACGGTCGTGCCCGGCGCCATGGAACACCGGGGAGCAAAGATCCAGATCCTCGATATCCCCGGGCTGATAGCAGGTGCCGCGATCGGCAAGGGACGGGGGAAAGAGGTGATCGGTGTCGTGCGGAGCGCTGACATGATCGTTATCCTCGTGGATGTCTTCAACTCGTCCCATGTCGATGTGCTGATGCGGGAGCTCTCTGATGCCGGGATCCGTATCAACAAACCCAGACCAGATATCACCATCAGGAAGACCGCGCAGGGCGGCATCCGGGTGAATGCTGTCGGGGCACTTGACCTTGATGTCGATGAGATCCGCTCAATCCTTGCTGAGAACAAGATGATGAATGCTGACATCCTGATCCGCGGCAATGCGACACAGGACGAAGTTATCGACGCCATGCTCGGCAACAGGGTCTACATTCCCGCATTCATTGCGGTGAACAAAGTGGACCTGATCGAGCGTCAGACAGCCGATGCAATTGCAGTGGATTTGAGAAGACGGTTTTCCATGGAACCGGAGATGATCTCGGCCCATACCGGGTACCACATGGAGGAGATAAAGGACCGGATCTACGACACGCTCGGGTTCATGCGGGTTTACCTTAAACCGCAGAGCGAGGCGGCAGATCTCGAAGAACCGCTGATTGTCCGGAGGGGGAGCAACGTGGAGGACGTCTGCCGGAAGCTCCACCGGGAATTTGTGGACCGGTTCCGGTATGCCCGGGTCTGGGGGCATTCCGTCAAACATCCGGGCCAGCGGGTAGGTCTCCTGCACCGGCTGAAGGAAGGCGACCTGCTCACGATCATCATCGAACACTAAAACGGAATAGGTAGCCTGGCGAGTACTGGGCCAGAACGTTCTGTTCGTGCCGGTAGTTTCATTGGTACCAGCGCTAGGACTCCTCATTGGAGCAGCCGGAAACCGAATCCCCGGGTGAGAATGATCTATAAACGCAGGGTACCCTCTTGAATTCCCTTCACCGTACCTCAATCCCGGTCACGGGCTGTCCGCACGTTCCAGTACGCTGATAAGGGCGGATAGCGGTGCATCGGTTTTTAAGGCTGTCCCGGAATAGTGTGCACGGCCGGCCGCATACCCCTCTGCCTGGAGCGATGCAATCACATCCCGGATCGGCCGTGGGGAGACCTTCGCATATTTGGCGATGCGGTGGTAATCGTAGTGACAGGACAACGGCAGCTCCCCGGAGAGGAGTTCCAGGAGGAGGTTAAGTTCCCGTGCGGTATGGAGCTTCAGGCTGACAATGGAGTTCAGCATCAAGGCAATAACAGCGTGATCCTGGATATGGCCGAGCCAGAGCGGCCCGATGGGGACCATCCTGATCCCGCACCGGGTGCAGGGGACCGGTTCCGGGAGTACCCCGGCCTGCTCGACGCGTTCCGGACACCGGGGGCACTGGTGCACGTACCCGATACGCTCGATCGTCCTGTCAGCAGCAGATGCCCCCTGCGTGATGCGGAAGTGTGACCTGATGTAGTGCTCCCGGGCAAAGCAGAAGAGCGGGTCGAGACCCCGGTCATACTTAACGATCTCCCGGGCAACAAACGCGAGCAGGATTCGAAGCCCTGTCTCGGCATGGTACTCCGTGTTGAGCGGTTGTGCAAAGTAACGGCGGATACCAGCCCGTTTATGAGCGCCGCAGAGCGGGGCCGTGTCAGTCGCGGTCACCATGAGACAGCTTCGTACACCCCGTATCCCTGAATCAATGAACGGTGCCGGCGATCCATAGGGATCAAGGTCAACCGCATCGAACCTTCGCTCTGCAAGCAATGCATGGACATTGCGGCAGGTGACCTCGATATCCATCCCGGATTCTGCGACGTTCTTCCGGATGAGGTTGCAGGCATCGGGGTCATGGTCGTTGATGGTCACGGGGACCCCGCATTCCGAGGCGATCCGGAGCCCGCGGATCCCGGTAGCTCCCATCGCATCGAGGTACCCGGAAGGTTTCATGACAGAGGTGAAGAGGACCGTCGCATCACGGTTGAGTTCCATCCGCCGGTTATAAAATATCCGGGCGGTCCCGGGAGGGAATCGGGAAGATGTATCCTGTCGTGGCACAAAAAATCGCGTGCTGCCCTCTTCTACCCGAACAAGGTCCATACTCTGTTCATTGGTGGAATTGCGGAAACCTTATACCTTCTCCTCGTGAACGTATACTGCCGCGGGCGTGTGGCCTAGTCTGGACAGGGCGGCAGCCTCCTAAGCTGTAGGTCGGGGGTTCAAATCCCTCCACGCCCGTTCTTCCTTTTTCCCGTTAGTATTCCCGCACATTGATATGGCACGGGTGCGAACGATAATCGGACGGAGGAATACAGGGAGTGAGGCTACCCGGACTGATACGGATCCTGCGCCCTGTTAATGCGTTCGTCGCCGGGCTTGCATCGGTGCTCGCCTATTTCATCGCATCAGGCACCCTTGTCCCTGAAACCATCCTCCTCATCGCAATCGTCTTCCTGATAACGGCCGGGGGAAATACGATCAATGATTACTATGATGCGGGGATCGACCGGATAAACCGTCCCGACCGTCCCATACCTTCCGGCGAGGTGAGTCTCAGGAGGGCGTGGATCCTCTCCTTCATCCTCTTTTTTGGGGGGATCGTCCTCTCCCTCTTCACAAACCCGCTCTGCATCACGATAGCCGTCTTCAATGCAGTGCTCCTGTTCCTGTACGCCTGCCGGTTCAAGAAAACGCTCTTCATCGGGAACATGACGGTGGCATACCTTTCGGCCTCGATCTTCCTGTTCGGGGGAGCCCTCTATGGTCCTGCAGGAATGGCACAGGTCTCTGCGATAGCCCTCATCACCTTCTTTGCCATGCTCTCCCGCGAACTCCTCAAGGCAGCAGAGGATGTGGAAGGGGATGCCGGGGCAGGAGCTGCCACTGTGCCGGTGGAATATGGCGTGCGGGTGACGGTTCTCCTCTCGCTCCTGTTCGTCCTGTGCGCAATAGCCGGGAGTCTGTACCCTGTTCGCTGGTGGGGCCTTCCGTACTTCGGGGGCATCCTCATCGTGGACACCATTATCCTTGTTGCGGCTCTCCGCCCGCTCAGATGCAGGAGACCATCCTGCATCAGGGATACGGGAGCCACCACGCTCCTGAAACTCGGCATGTTTGCATCGCTGGTTGTCTTCACCATCGCAGCCACTATCAGTTAAGACGAAGTCAGGAGAGGGGATCGGTCTTCGGGATCGGTACGAGATCCCAGGGAATCCTGGCCGGATCAACCCCGAGTTTTATGATTTCAAACACGTCATCCCACTCGACGAGTGTCTCAACACACCCTTCTTTCAGGGTGACAACGCCCATAGAGACCAGGCCGAGCTTGTCTGACATCTCGAGGCCTTCTTTGACCTCCCCCAGGCAACCCACCCCGATAATGGCTTTCGGGTGATACTTCTTCACCATCCGCTTGATGAAGGATGAGCCCGGTACCGAGAAGACCTGGTATCCCATCTGTTCAAAAACAGGGAGCCATGAACCGATCATGCAGAGACCGCAGCGCTTACACTTCAACCCTTCCGGGGTCAGGTGGGCAGGGCACTTTGAGGACCGCAGGCACTGGGGCAGGAAGAGTGCCCGCTCTTCGACCGGGATCGCTTCAAACGCCTTCCGGTTCATGGAGTTGTGGAGCTGGATGAAGAATGCATGTACCTGGTTGTCTTCGAGCCCAAAAAGCCGGAACAAGGCCTTGACCAGGCCTTCGGTAAGCACCATGCCCGACTTTATCAGGGTGGGAAAAATGATGCTGCCCCGCCGTATCGAGAGAAGGATAAGGATGACAACCAGGATGGCAAAGACGATGCTGCCGAGGAGGACGAGGATGGTGACCTCCCCCACGAGAAACACAAACTGGTTGATGAGTTCGACCGGGACATCCATGCGTAGAGAGAGGTAACCCGGTATTTTATATAACCCTGCGTTTTCCCGCAACCGTACCGGCAGCAGGACGAATCACACCGGTCTCAGTGATGAAGGCGGATACCAGGGAGAGGGGAGTCGCATCGAATGCCGGGTTCCTGACCGGGACTCCCTCCGGAATAGTCGCATACCTGCCATAGTATGCCACCTCATCACGGTCCCGCTCTTCGATCGTGATTTGGTCCTGCGTGTGCTCATGGTCAAATGTCGAGTGGGGCGCTGCAACATAGAACGGTATCCCGTGGGCATTGGCACAGACGGCATGCATGTAGGTCCCGATCTTGTTGAAGACCGCATCAGCAGTGATCCGGTCAGCCCCGACAATGACACAATCGATCTCACCCTGTCTCATAAGGAACGCTGCCGCTGAGTCAGGGATGACCGTGACAGGGATATCATCCCGCCTGAGCTCCCATGCCGTGAGCCGTGCGCCCTGGAGGAGGGGCCTGGTCTCACAGGCAATGACCGATATCTGCTTTCCATCCCTGACAGCGGAACGGATCACCCCGAGCGCCGTTCCCCACTCACTGCAGGCGAGCGCCCCGGCGTTGCAATGGGTGAGGACCGTCCCGGTATCAGGGAGCAGGGCAGCCCCGTAATCACCAATGGCATGGCAGGCTTCTGCATCCTCATCTGCTATCTTTCCGGCTTCCCGCACCGCGACCCTCCGTACCTCTTTGATCGAGTCCGCAGACCGGAGTTCGGTGAGTACACGGGTGACTGCCCACGAGAGGTTCACAGCAGTCGGCCGGGCATCTGCAACCGTGCGGGCGAGCGCTTCAACCTGCCTGAAATAGCGGTGAAACTCTTTCTCCTTCACGGTCATCGTTGCCAGCACGACGCCATACGCACCTGCTATCCCGAGCGCCGGAGCACCACGGATCTCAAGGCGCTCTATGGCGGTGATCAACCGTTCCACCGATCTGCACCGGATGACCCGGTAGGAGAGCGGGAGCCTGGTCTGGTCAATCAGGAGCAGGCTCCCGGTGGTATCGTCCCAGTGGATAGTATCAGCGGGTCTCATTCAGCAGTCCTGCATTGTCACATCGATGAAGGCCCGCATGGCTGCAGCCTGGGCCTGGGCTACACTGTCAGGTATATCTTTGGGGGATACGGATGCCCCGGCAATATATATTCCCGGCTTTACCGTGGCAACGCAGTTGATTTTATTGTCACGTGATCGGAAGAATCCCGTCTCCTCTACCGGGATACCTATGTGATCTGCTACCGCAGCCGCATCGTGTGCGGGACCGAGGCCGACTGAGAGAACGACAAGGTCAGGGTGGATCTCCTCCATCTGTCCGTTCTCGGTATTCTCAACGCGGATGGCCATCCCGGTCCGGTTCGCTATCACCTCTGCTGCCATACCCCTCAGGAACCGGACTCCCAGCGCCTTGGAACGCTCATAGTACTCCTCGTAGCCCTTGCCATACGCCCGCACATCCATGTAGAGGAGGGTGACATCAGTCTCCGGATACTTCTCGCGAATCAGCATGGCGTTCTTGATCGCATACATGCAGCAGACGCCCGAACAGTAGGGCCGGCCAAGCGGGATGTCCCGCGATCCCACGCACTGGATAAAGACCACGTGCCGTGGAGTTGCTCCGTCAGAGAGACGCCTGATCGATCCCATTGTCGGACCACTCGCATTCATCATGCGCTCAAACTCGAGGCTCGTGATGACATCGGGGAACCGGAGGTATCCGTACTGTTCTTTCTGGCCGGCATCAAAGACATCGTAGCCGGACGCGATGATGATGCTTGCTGCCTCGATCACGGATTCAGATGGTGCATCTTCCTTCCTGATGGCATCCCTCCCGCAGATATCGTAGCAGAGACCACATTCGATGCAGTGTTCCGCATCCTTTATCACAATATCAGGGATGGCCTGCGGGTGCGGTTTGTAGATGGCCTTCCGAACCCCGATCCCGGCATCGAACCGGTTGTAGACCTCAACCGGGCAGATCCGGATACAGTCCCCGCATCCGTTGCAGGTCTCTTCATCAACATAGCGGGGATTTTTCCGTATATGAACACGGAAGTGTCCACGTTCACCGGTGATGCCGGTCACTTCCGTGCAGGTATGGATCCGGATGTTCGGATTTTGGGAGACCTCAAACATCTTGGGCGAGAGGATACACATCGAGCAGTCGTTTGTGGGGAATGTCTTGTCAAGCTGCGCCATGTGCCCGCCAATGGAGGGCTCACGCTCGACCAGGTGAACGGTGATCCCATGGCCGGCCAGATCGAGTGCAGCCTGGATACCGGTCACCCCACCTCCGATGACAACGACCTCACCCATGCAGGTAGCTCCTGGCGAGAGTCCAGTAGTTGCGGGCGTTTTCGACGATATGGTCCCGTTGCTGATCAGAAACCGTTTTTATCACTTTCCCCGGCACACCGACCACCACGGAGCCGGGAGGGATCACCGCCCCCTCGGTCACCACGGTCCCGGCTCCGATGACCGAGTCCTCTCCAACCAGCGCTCCGTTCAGGACGATCGCCCCCATGCCAACCAGAACACGGTCCGCTATCGTGCAGCCATGGAGGATTGCTCCATGGCCTATCGAGACATCCTGGCCAACAAGGACAGGATGACCCGTGCTCGTGTGAAGAACAGCATTGTCCTGTACATTCGAGCGGTTCCCGAGGACGATCCGATCCTTGTCCGCCCGGACCACTGCGCCAAACCAGATTCCGGTCTCAACACCGATGGCAACATCACCAAGCACCGTAGCATTGGGCGCAATGAAAGCCCGTCCACTCCGTGCGCTATCCACACCCATAATAACATAGGAAGTTTATTATCTAGGACAATGAAGGTTATGGTCGGGGGAACCTTTGATCCCCTCCACGATGGCCACAAGCGGCTGATAACACGGTCATTCGAGCTTGCCGGGCCTGGCGGGGTGGTGACCATCGGGCTCACCACCGACCAGTTTGCCCGGCGAAAGAGCCACCCCGTCCGGGAGTATGCCGCCCGGAGATCGATGCTTGAATTGTTCATCCGGGATCGTGGATTTTTTGCAGAATACCATATCGAGCCCCTGCGTGACCAGTACGGTTCGGCACTTACAGACGACTTCGATGCACTTGTTGTCAGCGAGGAGACGCTCCCGATTGCCCATGAGATCAATTCCCTCCGCAGGAAATCGGGGAGAGCAAAGGTCGATATCCACCAGATCACCTGCGTCCTTGCAGAGGACGGCCAATGGATCTCGAGCACGCGGATCTATCGTGGGGAGATAGATGACCATGGCAGGATCCTTGAGCCGGACCCCTCCTTGTGAATACAGGGCAGAACGATATGACCCGTTCCCTGGAATTCTCCGTTTGATGGCGTGTTACGGGAATTTTCAGGGAAACCAGGATCACCCGGGATCCCTGAACCTGCAGGTTCATTCCCTGAACCGGGTACATCCCCTGAATATATACCTCCTGGATTGGAGAATATGAGTGATACTCACTGCATCCCTTTTTTGCAACACTTCTCCTGAATACGGGAGTATGTGCGCAGTCTTCGCATCATCACGATTGCCACCAGTCCCCCTGCACCGAGCAGCGCACCTGCCGGGAACGGTGCCGCTGTCGGGCTCACCGGGGCCATACCCTGAATGCCGGTCTCCCGGTTCATCTGTGCTCCCGGTGAACCGGGATCAAGTGCAAGGGCCCGATCGGATGCACCAACCGCTTCCTGGTACCTTCCGAGTTCATTCAGGGCGGACCCCTGGTTCACCCATGCTTCAGTGAGCAGAGGGTCGAGTTCTGCTGCCCGCTCTGCAGCGACGAGTGCATCACTGTATCGGCGGAGGCCTATCAGGGCATCAGCCCGGTTGTTCCAGGCTGGAGCACTTGTGGGATCAAGTGCAAGGGCCCGGTCTGCTGCGTCAACCGCCTCATGGTACCGCCCGAGGGCGTTCAGGATTCCTGCCCGCGTGACGTGAGCCAGCGTAAAATTCTCACTCGCCATGAGCGCCTGGTCGATCTCAGCCAGGGCTTCGTCCAACTTCCCCTCATACGCGAGGTCAACCGCCATATTGTATTTCCCGATTGCTGCCAGGTTGTCTGCAGCCACAATTCCACATGCGGGTGAGAGCAGGACAAGCAGGAACAGAGCAAAGATGACCGTTTCCTGGTTTATCATATCGTCAATCAGATGATGTGGTTCGTGATATCTTTTGTGATGATCCAGTCACAGTACAGGCAGTGCAACCCGGTAGCCAGGACCGCAAACTTGGATGATATCGGTTCATTGGTGTTGGAGATGCAACCAGGATTCGGGCACCGGACCACCCCCACCAGGACGGATGGGATCTCGACACCGTTCTTTTCATGCACAACGTAATTCCTGATGATGCTGATCGTTGCATGGGGAGCGATCAGGGCTATCCTGTCCACTTCTTCGGTAAAGAGCTCGCGGTTCTCTATCTTGACAATGTCTTTTCTGCCCATCTTGGCGCTCCTGACATTCGTTGCAACCGATATGGACTCAGTTGTTGCACCAGTTATACCGATAATCTTGAGGACGTTGAGCGCTTCACCCCCGGTGATATGGTCGATCACGGTACCGTTCCTGATGGGGCTGATGAGGAGCCCGTCCCGGGCATCACGCTTCATCAGATCATCACCTTCTGGAGCATGGCCATGCGGACCGGGATCCCGTTCCTGGACTGCTCAAAGTACCGGGCATGGGGGAGAAGGTCAACACGGGGATCGATTTCATCGAGGCGGGGGAGGGGATGGAGCACGATCAGGCGTTGTTTTACCCCGGAAAGGAGCTCAGGTGTGATCCGGTAACTCGAAGCGACCTGGAAGTAGGA
>LNQE01000336.1_pt1 | contig 12312 bp, 13 predicted proteins | sample 603111 | NCBI WGS metagenome assembly LNQE01 (sample SAMN04260313, study PRJNA301899) | hydrocarbon metagenome | isolation source: hydrocarbon-contaminated ditch | place: Germany: Bremen | collected 1998
TCGCCCAGGGCCAGCCAGACCCGCCCCCGGTTGTTCACGAACTCCGCATCGGCGGGCACAAGCTCCACGGCCATGTTGTAGTTGGCCAGGGCGCTGTCCAGGTTGCCCTTGGCGAACCAGGCCGAGCCCCGGTTATTGTAGGCGGAGGCGTCGGCGGCGTCCAGATCGATGGCCCGGGTATAGTCGGCGATGGCCTCGTCGTAGCGCCCCATGCCGAAAAGCAGGTTGCCGCGATTAAAGAGGATCACGGATTGCTCCGGCGCCAGGTCCAGGGCCTTGTCGTACTCCTTGAGGGCCTCGGCAGGCTTCCCCATGGACGCCAGGACATTGCCCCGGGCGGCGAGCAAAAGCCCCTTGGACACATCGCCGAGCCCGGGGTCGTCCACGGCCCGGCCGTAGCATTCCAGGGCCACGGGCAGATCGCCCTGCTCCTCGGCGGCCATGGCCTGCTTGGCATCGTCGAATCCTGCCGCGCGGGCATCGCCCGCAACGGAAAAGACAAGGGCCAGGATTGCCCAGACGCCCAAAAGGACTCCGGGAACACCGCCTGCCAGGGAGCAGCGCCGACGGCTGGTCATTGCGGATCATCCTTTTTGGTGAAGGCCGGTATTTCGAGTTCCTGGTCGATGCGGTCGGCATCGTCGGAGGAATAGCGAACGATGTTGCGCAGATGGTAGAAGGCTGTTTCGTCCATGCTTTCAAAATCGATGGCCGTTCCCGCCTCCACGCTGCGCACGATCCGTGCGGCGATGCGGAAGCGGATATCTTTGGTCAGGACGAAAAGGAGGACACAGTCGGCCCCTGGCGTCAGCTTGGGATCGAATCTGCACAGTACGCCCTTCATGCTGATGTTCTGGGTATGCACAGGTATTTTCTCGTCACCAAGGATCACATAGGCGTCGAACTGGGCCTCAACCCTGCTGCGGCGTCGCTTGTTTTCGTCCATGGGATCTCCTCGCGGGATTGGCAGAGTGGCGGCCCCTGGTCGATGCCTTTCGGGATACCGCACGGGCGGCGGTTCGCGGCGCATCCGGGCCGACGGTCATGGCGGCAATTCCGGCTAAAAAATGAAAGAAACGCGAAGCCCGGCCGGTTGTCAACCGGCGGCATCGCCTGGAAAAAAGAAAAAGCGCTGCCGGGCCATCCCTGGTGCAGACGATGGCGGTCGGGATCATACGGATGCGGCGTCCGCACGCCATGACAGACCCAGTGCCGCAAAAAAAGCTGCCGCCGGGATCACCGTCGCAGGGCCTTGCCGCGTAGCGGCGAACGCCGCAGACACGACGTTTCGAGGACGTTCAGGCTGCGGGAGGCGCCGCATCCTCATGAAATGACGCGAGGACTCCCCCGGCGCCTGCATTGACGGAGAATCCGGCTATGCGTCCTCGTTTTCCGGCAGGATCATGACCACCACATCGTCGATCTCGGAGAGCTTGCGCATGGTCAGATGGTCCCTGCTCCCTCCGGAAAGGAACATGGTGCCGCTGAAACGGTGGGTGAAATTCTCCTGCAACTCCTCGGGACGGACGTAGCGCAGCTTGCCCGCCGAAATCATGAGCATGTTGCCCTGCCCCTTGGGGTTGGGCACCAGGATGCATTTGCGCCCCTTGATGCGGCCTCCGCGGATGAGCCCGCGCACGGCCTGCAAGAGCTGCTCCTCGTCCACGGGCTTGGGCAGGGCCACGTCGCCTCCGGCCTGGCTCCGGTAGGGATAGGCGGAAAGCACCACCACGGGGATGTTTTCGGTGACCGGATTTTCCCGAAGACGGCGAATGGCCTCGCTTCCCTCCATGCCCGGCATCATGAGGTCCATGACGATGCATCGGGGCAACATCTCCTCGGCCACCTGAAGCGCCGTCTGGCCGTCTCCGACGGTGACGATGCGAAATCCGTCGTCCCGGAAGAGCTGTTCCAGATAGTCGCGGATGCCCGGACTGTCGTCCACGGCCAGGATGAGCGGATCGGCCTCGTCCCCTCCGTCGGACGGCACTCCGTGAAGAATTGCCGCGTACCCGTCCCGCGCCGGCCGGGCGGCCGGCAGGAGGAACTTGAAGGCGCTGCCCCGGCCCGGTTCGGATTCAACCCAGATGCGCCCGCCGTAGTGCTGGATAATCTCCTTGCAGATGGCCAGTCCAAGCCCTGTCCCTTCCGCGCCACCGTCCATACTGCGCTGCTCTATCTGCTGAAACTTGTCGAAAACCTTTTGCAGGGAGTGATGCGGAATGCCTTTTCCCGTGTCCTCCACCACGATCTCGACGAACTCGTCATCGATATTGGCCGCCGAAACCGTGACCGCCCCCTGGTCCGTGAATTTGGCCGCATTGGACAGCAGGTTGACCATCACCTGCAGCATCCTGTCCACGTCCACGAAGACCTGCGGCAGCCTTTCGGACACATGGGTCCGCAGTTCCACCCCGGGTTTGGCATCGAACTGCCCGCGCACGGCTTGACAGGCATGGAGCACGAAATCGGTTACCGGAATGAGCTTGTCGCGCCACTCGACCCGTCCGGCCTCGATCTTGGTCAAGTCCAGGAAATCGTTGATGAGCCGGGTCATGCGCTCCCCTTCCTGGGTCATGACCTCGAGGTTGCGGGTGATGCGTTGACTGAACTTCTGCAGTGGCGGGTTGTCACCGGCAAGGGATGCAAAACGTTCGGAGAAGATGCGGCCGGTGATTTTGGCAAATCCCAGAAGCGAGGTGAGCGGCGTACGCAGTTCATGGGAAACGGAGCTCAAAAATGCCGACTTCATCTCGTCGATATGCCGCAACTGCTGGTTGGAATATTCAAGTTCCTCGTTTTTGCGGACCAGTTGCCGGGTACGCTTGCGGACCATGAATTCCAGGTGGGCATAGCGGCTGACCAGGGAGGCCACGAGATCGGTCTGGGTGATCAGGCCCAAAAGCCGGCCGGACTCGTCAACGACGGCCTGATGTCTGACGCCGAGGCTCTCCATCCTGGCCACGGCTTCGAAGGCGTAGTCGCCCGGTGCGACGGAGGCAACCGGGGTGCTCATGACCTCGTGGACCACCCGCCCCCAGGCCGAATGATCGAAGGAGACGACCCTGGTCAGGTCGCGCTCGGTCAAAATGCCCACCGGCATCTCCCCGTCGACCACGAGTACGCAGCTTACGCTGTGTTGCCCCATGACCCGGAGGGCATCCCGGATCGTTTGGTCCGGATTTATGGTCAGGACGTCGCGGGTCATGACCTCGCCCACGGTCTTGATTTCCGACAGGTATTCCTCGCCCAGGCGGCGCATGAGATCCGAGAAGGTCTTGATCCCCACGGCCCGGCCCTGGTCGTCCACGACCACCAGATGACGGATGTTTTTCCCGCACATCAGCGAATACGCCGCGAACATGTCTTCGCTTTCCGGGATGGTCACCACGGCCGCGCTCATGACGTCCCGAACCTGGTAGCCCGAGATTTCACCTCCGACCCTTTCCAGAAACCGGGCCAGATCGCGCTCCGTCAGGATGCCCACGGGCATGTCGCCCCGGGTGACCAGAAGACAGGAAATGTTGTTGCGCCGCATGACTTCGGCGGCGTCGACGAGGGGAATGTCCTGAGAGGACGTTATGACGTGAGTCGGCACGATTCTTCTTTTCTCTTCACTTCCCATGGTCCTCCCGGCGCGGAAGGCTCGCCACGCGGTCGGGTTATGAAAAAATGCCCGGGAAGCACGTTATCATCATCTACGCGTTTTTGCCAACCGGCACAAGGCGCATCATGAGGGGTATGCCCGAAAGGACGATAAACGGGCCTTTCCGGCTGCGCAAGCGGATCGATGAAACCGGGCGGGATGATCGAGGATTCGGTCAGGATGGTGGGCGCGGCGCCGATGCGTGCCGACATGCGCGCCGGCCTGCGACTGGCGGCGCGGAACGCATCGGCCCTCCGGAGGATGTCAATGGGGAAACCCGGCCCGCCGTTTTTTTGCAGCGCATTGGGGACGGCACCGCACATGCCGGGAAATGTTGCCGACGTCTGTCCGATGGTCCGGATTCGCGGAAATCGGACGAGACGGACGCCGTCATCCCAGGACGGGGCGAACGGCGCGGACGACGCGGACGGCGGCCTCCAGGCAGCCGCAAGGCTCTATTTGTCGAACAGATACTCCGAGGCACCATAGGGCGTGGACATGTGCATCCGTTCGTTTTCCAGGGCGGACTTGCAATGTACGCACAGGGTGGCCGTGGGCTGGGCCGCAAGCCTGGCCACACCGATGTCTTCGCCGCACTCGAAGCAGATCCCGTATTCGCCGAGATCAACCCGTTCCAGGGCGTTTCGGATCTCCTCAAGGAGCACCCGGTCTCTCTGGCTCATGATGAGCATCATGTTGCGGTCGGATTCGTGAGCGGCCCGGTCGGCCAGATCGGCGTGGCAGGCGGTTTCCTGGGCCAGGCTGTGGATGGTGACGTTGGATTTGGCAAGAATGTCGCGCATCATCTGCTTGAGCATTTCCGTGAACTTCATGACCTGATGCTGTTCCATGGCGATCTCCTTTGTAAAAAAGAGGCATGCGGGACACAGGGCATGGGGACGACAGGCGCCGTCCATGAAATTTTTGCAAGGGCGGCGCGAAGTTGTTCCTTCTCCTTTCCTTGGTGATGGAGGATGCACTGGCAAGATTGCCTTTTGGTGACGCCTGTCCGCCAATTGCGCGACCGTAGAATCACCCTGCCGCACGAATGCGGTTGCGGCAAAACCCCGCGCCGCCCCCATCTGGGATGCGGCGCGGGAAGGTCACGCGTTATTTTTTGGGGCTGGTGGCCTGAATCCAGATCACGGCATCCTGGGACAATTCCTTTTCCTTGAACTGCTTGTCCGGGCCGGTACCGAGGGCGCAAACGCCCCACCAACCTGCAAACGGCGGCGTAAAGGTCAGCACGCCATTGGAATCGGTCTTGTGGACCATGGTGACGAAATGGTCGGAAGGAACCTCGATGTTGCCCTTTTTGGCAAAGGCGTTGGCCTTCATGTCCGGGGTGAAGTTCATGTATTCGATCTCCACCTCGGCATCGGCCACGGGCTTGCCGTCGCCGAGAAGCACGGCCCGGAAGGTCATTCCCGGGTACAAGGCATAGGGGCGGTCAAGGGGCACCCATTCGGTCTTAAGCCCTGCGGGCTTGTCCCAATCCGTGGGCACGGCGTCGCCGTTGGTGATGACCTTGGTGATCTGCTGGATGTAGGAATCCTCGTTTTTCTCAAAGTACGGCGCGGGCACCAGAACGAACATGTAGTCGCCGCCGCGGGCGCTGAAACTGGTTTCGAAGCCTTCGTCGCTATTGGTGGCGCTGGTCCATTTGATGGGTTTGATGGTTCCCAGAAGATCCGTTTTCTTCTCCTTGTTGATGACGAAGAATTCCTGGGGTTTTTCCATCTTCATCACATGCCCCGACTCGGCCGGATGGGAGAAGACGAGCTTGAATTCCAGCTTGCCCATCTTGTTCATTTCCGGGGTGTAGAGCATCTGGAAATGCGCGAAGGCCGGGACGGTCATTGCCAGCAGGAAGGTTGCGGCCAAAAGGGTGATCAAACGCTTCATCCGGTTCTCCTTCTGAGTTTGAATATGAAACCCATTTTCAGAAATTGAGGCCACGTGAAAAGGGGAGACGGGCTGCTCCGTAACAGCCTACTGCACGATCTTGTCGCTGGGGACCGCCACCTCGTGACCTTCGCCGGCCGTGAACTTCACGGTGTATTTCCCGTCCGGCTTCTTGAAGGTGTACTGGCTGTTGGCGTCCATGGCGCCCTTCATGAGCTCAGCACCGCCAGCGTCCACGACGGACACGGCGACACCGGCTGCGGACGAGCCGTCGGAGAATCCGCCTTCGCAGGTGACGGTGCCGTCGCCGTTGTCGAAGCAGTTGCACAGGGCCGTATGGGCCATGGCCTGCGACACGCCGAGGGCCAGGGTGAGCATGGCAGCCAAAAGAGAAATACGAATGTGTTTCATGCCGGTTTCTCCTTCAAGATTGCGACCGGTTTGGGTTGGGGATTGTACAATCCAAGGACGATGGTGACCAATACGGCGAATCCGTAAAATGTCCACATGGCCTGCATTCCGGACAGCCCCAAAAGGCTTGCCCCGGTAAAGACCGCAGACGATACGGTGATGCCCAGGAACATGAGATAACCGATGGAGAAAAGCATCCATTTGGTGGATTTGGTTTGGATCTGGACCATGATGCTGGTGGCCAGGCACGGCGGATAAAGGGCCATGAAGAGCATGAGCGCCAGGGCGTGCAACGGCGTGTACCCGGCCATTTCTGTTTGCAGGCGCTTGTCCAGTGAGGCGTCCTTTTCTCCGTCGCTGACGGTATACAGCGCCCCCAGGGTGGAGACGGTACTTTCCTTGGCGGCGAAGGCGGCCAGGAGGGAGATGTTCACCTTGGTGTCGAACCCGGCATACTTGGTCACGGGCACGAGCATCTCGCCCAAAGCGCCAAGGAAGCTGGCGTTGAGCTGCTCGTTTTTCATCTCACGCCGGATGGTCTTGCGGTTGTTGTCTAGGGCCCGCATGGCCGTACGGATGGCGGCGGCGTCCTTGTCGCCCGCCGCAGGCTTGAGGAGCGGCGCGAAGGCAGGCTCCCTGGCGGCAAACTCGGCAGCCACCTTGTCGGCGGCGGACTGATCGGAAAGCCCCATGGTGGCCTGACGGTAGGCGTCGGCAAAAAGGACATACCGGTCCAGGTTGTCGCCAGCTAAAAGCCCATGATAGGCATTGTCCGCGCCGATCTTGGTCCGAAACTCCTGGGTGGCCGTGTTCCAGCGAGCCCCATACTCCGCCAGCCGTTCATCGCTGAGTCCCGGAAACTGCAACAAGGCGAAGATGATAACCGAAACGGCGGCAACGATGCTTACGATCTTTTTGACGAAGATCCACGTCCGCTCAATGGACCGCCCCACCACCACCTTGAGGGTGGGAAAATGGTAGGCGGGCATCTCCATGATAAACGGCGCCTGGTCATGCTTGCGAAGTACCGTCAACGTCAGGACTTTGGCCACGGGCAGGGCCATGAAAAGCGTCACCGTGGAGATAAAAAACATGGCCAGGGTCCGGTCCTGCGGATAAAATGCCGCCACCAGCACCACATAGAGAGGCACCTTGGCCAGGCAGTTCATCATGGGCACGATGAGGATGGTGGCCAGCCGGGCCCGTTCGTCCGGAATGCCCTTGGTGGCCATGACCCCCGGCACGCAGCAGCCGCCCATGTATACCCCGGCCAGGATCAGCGGCAGGGTGGACTGGCCGTGCAACCCGAAATTGCGGAAGAGCTTGTCCAGGATAAATGCCATGCGCGGCATGTAGCCCGAGTCTTCAAGAATGGCGATGAGGGCGAAAAGGATCAGGAAGATGGGGATGTAGGTCAAAAGCGCGACCATGCTCTCCATGAACCAAATGCCAAGGGATCGGAACAGGGGGTCTTCGATGACCCCGGGATCGGGAAGAAGCGACGACAGCACGGCCTTGAAGGCCAGAAGCTGGTTCACCAGGGGCCCGGTCAACTGGTAGCCCACGTCAATGGACAGGTAATACAGGAGAAAAATGACGCCCACGAGGATAAGCGGCCCAAAAAACTTGTTGCAGACCACGGCGTCGATCCTGTCCGACAGGGCATATCGAGAATCCTTGGGGGACACCACGCAGGCCGCAACGATCTCGCCCGCCAGTGAGTGGCGGCAATACGCCATGTAGGATTCGGGAATCTCGCCATGCTCCTTGCGGAATTCGGCGGACAGCCCCTGCACCATCTCGAGAATCTGCTCGGCATCCGGGGCGTTTTCCCGGACCATGTGCATGGCCCCGGCATCCTCCTCGAGCAGCTTGATGGCCAGCCAGCGCCGGGGGAGAAAATATAACGTCTCCCGAGGCAGGCGTTCCTCGATTTGCGCAATGGCGTATTCCAATGGGCCGTAATCGATGCGAAACGTCGGCACGGCCTGGGAAGCGGCCATGCGCTTGATGGTCTGGGCCACTTCCTCCCGACCCTGGCTTTTTCGGGCCGTGCTCGTGACCACAGGGGCACCGAGCTTCTTCGAGAGCGCGGCGGTATCGATGACCATGTCCCGCTTCTCGGCCATGTCCATCATGTTCAAGACCACCAGGGTGGGGATCTCCAATTCGAGAATCTGGAAGGTCAGGGACAGGCTGCGGCGCAGGTTGGGGGCCTCGATGACGTTGACGGCCAGGACCGGATGGTCGTGGATGAGAAAGTCCCTGGCCACGCGTTCTTCCAGGGAATAGGAGGACAGGCTGTAGGTTCCCGGCAGGTCTACCAGTTCGATCTTGGTTTCGTCCACGGCAAAAAAGCCGGATTTTTTTTCGACGGTCACGCCGGGATAGTTGGCGACATGCTGCCTGGCCCCGGTGAGCATGTTGAACACCGTGGACTTGCCGCAGTTGGGCTGCCCGGCCAGGGCCACCAGGGCCTTACGCTTCATGCGACTCAACCTCCACCTCGTGGGCCTCGCTGCGGCGGATGCTCAGGAAATAGCCGTCGATTTCGAGTTCCACGGGATCGCGCAGGGGCGCGTTTCGCAGCACCTTCACGCCCACTCCGGGATAAAAACCAAGATCCATCAACCTGCGGCACAACACCCCTCTGGCGCGAAGCCGCCGGACACGGCAGCGACATCCAGGACCAAGTTCACCGAGAGTCATGCTGTCTCCCTTGTTTGGGCATGTCAGAATGCGCGGTATTGCCCTTCCCGTGCCGCTTTTGAAACAGGCTCCCCGACCCGCTTGCGGGCAGAAAGGGGAAACCCGGTTTAAGGCGGATTTTCCGGGACCGGTCCTCGCGGCAGACGTCACGAGCCTTTTTCCCGGCGCAAGAGGGACGACCATCACTTCCGGGCACACCACGCATTGAGAAAGAGAATCAAAATTGATGTCGGCTTTGTAAAAAAGCCTTCCGGCTTTGGCAAGCACTATTTTTGCGTGTCCGGTTGCGTGTGTTGACCGGAGACGGAAACGGGGGCCTAAGACCGAGCATGCAGCCGCCGCAGCCACCCGGCCCAGGCGGACATGGCCCCACATTGAAATACCGTTGGGCAATCCCACGTGGAGAAAACAAGGGGGGCGTGACCGCTTATGCGGTCACGCAGAAGGCGAATTCGGTCGTGCGGGAACAGAGTGGGGCCAGATCAAAACGAAAAGAAAAGACGGGATACGGTATATCACCGTATCCCGCTGAAATTGCTTGGTACCGGGAGAGGGACTCGAACCCTCAAGGCCTTGCGACCGCCGGATTTTGAGTCATAAAAATCAACAAATCTTATCCACACGTTATCAGAATTAATCAAATATTATCAAATGATTGTGTTCTCATAAATTTTCATGGTTATCCACAGTTTTCCAGTGCGAGTGGAGCAAAATTGGAGCAAAAGGCTGCTCCAAAAAGCTTGCCGTGATCTCCGATTGATGATTATGGGTACGAAGGTAACTCGGACAGGGTGGAGGCGCTCTCTTCAGCCCCTGCCGAGGTGCGGGGACCAGACGCCTGGTTTTCCTGCCCGTTGCGGGCTCAATAGCTTCGTTGAACAAGCGAAGTGAAGCTCCTCCCGTTGTGCGTCACGCCGGGCTCTGTCGTAGTCAGCCCACTTCGCTTCCCCGTAAACTCAATTCTCCCGGCCATACGACCGGGGGTGGTTCAATCTCCGAGAAGATCCTTCTTCCCCATCCCGGGGCCGTAGACGATCCTAGAGCCATTTCGAACAAACACTTTTCCGAAAAAGATTCCTGTCCGAGACGGTGGAGAGACGGTTTCGTCACTTCACCCATTCCCACGGTGCGCCTTCACACCCAAACCCTTCTTGACAGTAAACCATCAAATACCTACAAAAGCATACATGATTCGCATCGAAATCTTGAAGAAGGCGCATAGGCAGCTTGGAAAACTTCCCGCCGCCGAAAGCGATGCGATCGATGACGCCATCGATGCATTGGCGTCCTGGCCGAACTGCCGGAATGTGAAGAAGCTGACCGACAGGGCCGGATACCGGCTTCGTGTTGGAGCCTACCGGGTTTTCTTCCAGGTGGAGGACGGAAAAGTGGTCATCACGGAGGTAAAAAAACGCAATGAACGTACCTACTAGCCCCCAGATCATCGAGCATGAGGGGCAGCCGCTCTTCGTGGTCCTGCCGTATGCGCAATACCTGGCCTTGACCAGGGAGGCCGTTGACGATGACGTTGCGATCCCCTGGGAGGTCTCCAAGCTCGCCCGCCGGGAAAAGAAAAGCCTGATACGCGCGTGGCGCGAATACCTGGGGCTGACCCAGGAGGCGGTTGCGGCCAGGGCGGGGATTTCACGCGGCGCATACGCCCAGATGGAAGCCAAGGGGGCCAAGCCCCGTCGGGCGACCCTGCTCAAGATCGCCGAGGCGCTGGAAGTCCGGCCCGAGCAATTGACGGAATAAGCGCCCTGCCCGCCCGGGAATGAGGGGATCAAGGCCCGGGTGATTCAGGGCAGCCGGGTCGTGTTTAAGGTTTCACCACTGTGGATTCCGGCGTCTTGAGGTAGCTCACCGCGCCCGGGTTTCTGAATACCGGCGCGATCTTGTACTCTCTCAGCAAGCCCCTCATTGCCAAAATCTTCTCCACGGGAGCTTTTCGCTCCTTTCCCTCGCAGTAGCGCTCCCAGAAGGCCAGAAGTTCTTTCGTCGAGTAGCCCTTGTAGGTCTCGGGCAAGTTCATGTCGTCCATGGTCGGTCCTCGCTTCATAACTGTCTTAAATGATACCATTCACCCCGCTTTTGGACAAGAGCGCGGCGATGTCTTTGGTCTTCACGCCGTGCCGCTTGGCCACCTGAGGCACCGGGTCGCGGTCAGCCTCACACAGGATGCCCACCATCTGCTCTTCTGAAAATCGTGAATTCCTCATGGCTCCCTCTTTGTCGGTGGGAACCACCTTCTCAAGTTTCAACTGGTCCGAAAAGGGCCGAGCAGGTCACCTTGTTTGATTCATGACAACCACTAACGGTAAATATCTGTCATATACAATGTATATTTCGGAGCATTTCCGATCATTTCGGAGTATTTCAGATTGTTTCGGAGTGTTTCGGAGTATTTTGCGATATTAAGCGCTTATATTGAAGCATTGACTCATATGAAAGCGTATGGAAACAACATCATGAATCCCTGTTGACGCCCAAAAATACCCATTCGTCCCAGTAAGGAGGCATGAATTATGGTTTGCAGGCGTTTTTATAACATCGGCGAGTTGTCCACGATCCTCGGAAAAACCGTCGCATCTATCCACGGGCATCTCGCACGCAAGCAGTTCGACGCAGTGCCACCGCCCATAAAATTGGGTCGCCGTCTTGCATGGCCTGTAGATGGGGTCGACGCCTGGATCGCCGAGAAAGCCCAGCGAGCCGACGACGAGGTCAAGAACCAGCGCTCACAGTTCCCTGTCAGACGGCGCGGCAGGCCGACGAAAAAGGAACAATGGGAAAGGGGTGAAAAATGAGCGGCGCAAGCCGTGGCCTGCCACGGATTCGGCCACTTATCGGCGCACCACCGGACGATCCCGACGATCTTGCTCTCAAGGAATGGCCGCGATTCTCGTTTGACGCCTGCCCCGGATTCTTGGGGAATTTTGTCCGGCTGGCCACTCGCGAAAGCGAAGCCGACCCGGCAGCAATATGCGTCACCACATTGGTGCGCTTCGGCGCGGAGGTTTATGGGCACGCGCCCGGACAAGGCCCGCACATCTACGTGGGCGAGACAGTCCACCCGGCGCGCCTTTTCGCCGTGCTCTGCGGCAACACCAGCAAGGCCCGCAAGGGCACATCCCGCCATCCCGTGACCAAACTCTTTAGCCGCGAGCATTGCCAGCCCGCAGACTTGGAAGCCTGGGGCCTGCCCTTGCCCGCCAGGGAAAGCGGCGGCCCGCTCTCCACTGGTGAAGGCCTGGCCCATCATGTGCGCGACGAAAGCGATGAGGAACGAGAACGCCGCAGGCGCCAAAACCCATCCGAGCCGCTACGCGAGAAAGGGGACAGGCGGCTCATCATTATCGACGAGGAATTTGCCAGCGGCCTGGCCTGCACCAAACGGGAGGGCAACACCCTCTCCATGGGCATCCGCTGCTTGGGATTCCGGCGACTATGCCCCCCTGACCAAAAACAATCCCGTGGTGGTGCGGGGGGCGCATATCTGCATCATCACCCACATCACCATACAGGAGCTGGCCGTGTGCCTGGGCGAGGTTCAGGCCGTCAACGGTTTCGGGAACCGGTTCCTGTGGATATGCGTCCGGCGTTCCAAGCTGGTGGCCTTGCCCTCCAGGATGCCGGACAAT
>LNQE01001182.1_pt1 | contig 12283 bp, 16 predicted proteins | sample 603111 | NCBI WGS metagenome assembly LNQE01 (sample SAMN04260313, study PRJNA301899) | hydrocarbon metagenome | isolation source: hydrocarbon-contaminated ditch | place: Germany: Bremen | collected 1998
CCGGGAAAGATGGTCATCCCACTGATTGATGAAGTCAAGCGAGAGGTAAAACTCCCCGCGCCGGACCAGGCGTTCATTATATATACTCCAATCGCGTTTATCAGGGTACGGGCGTCCCCAGCGTTCTTTTGTTGGCATGAAAGATCGGGAGGGGCGCCCGGCATCTTCTTTCTTTGGGTCAAGGACAGGAATTATTCAACACAGTACTGCTGGGGCAAAGCATTTATTACTTCTCCGGTTGACCTGTAAAGAACCACGGGATACGTCCCGGAAAGGAATGTGGCGGAGACGCTGAACCTGAAGGTGATTCAAGAATGGCAAGATCGATGTATGCCTACGTACGGGAGGCATGGAAGCAGCCTGACGAGACAGAGGTGAAAACGCTCCTCTGGTACCGTCTGCAGCACTGGAGGCGCGAGGGAAGCGTTGTGCGCGTGGAACGCCCAACCCGTATTGACCGCGCCCGAACGCTCGGATATAAGGCAAAACAGGGAGTCATCGTCGTACGCGTCAAGGTGCGCCGCGGCGGCCGGAGAAAGCCCCGCTACGTGCGTGGCCGCAGGACGGCACGGATGGGGATGCGGCGTATAACGGCGGCAAAGAGCCTCCAGCGGATTGCAGAGGAACGGGCGTCACGGAAGTACCCGAACATGGAAGCCCTCAACTCATACTGGGTGGGGGAAGACGGCAGGTATCGGTGGTTTGAGGTGATCCTGGTGGACGGCAGTCACCCGGCCGTCCGGAGCGACCCCCATCTCGCCTGGGTCGCAGATCCGGCCCACCGCGGCCGTGCAGAGCGCGGGAAGACATATTCGGGGCGCAAGGGGCGAGGAATGCGGAATAGAGGCCGCGGCACTGAGAAGACCCGGCCGAGCATCCGCTCCCACGCGAACCGCGGCAAATAACCACCTCTTTTTATAGACACGGACGGATGAACGCCACCGATGCCGGTATATGCCCATATCCTGCCGGGGACTCCTCGCTCCGGAGGATGGCGATCGAGGCTGCCGACCTCGGGTTTGACAGCGTCGTTGCCGTGGACGGTGAGCGCTGCGCCCTGGAAGGGCTTGTAGCGCTGCGAGGGAGCGTTATATCAGGGCAATCGATGAGAGATGTGCTCTCGGGGCTCAGGCGGGTGTCGTGTGCGACTGATATCGTATTCGTCGACGCAGGCAACCTTACCTTTAATCGATCTGTGATCCCGCTTCGAGGCATCCACATCCTCAGAAGCATCCATACCACCCCGCGTAACTCATTCGACCATGTCTCGGCGCGGATGGCGGCTGACAGGGGCGTAGCGGTCGATATCAGCCTCCACCCTCTTCTCCACTCCCGGGGAAGCGCGAGGCAGAGAGTGATTCAGCGGTATGCGGATATCCTCACGCTCCACCGCCGCTACCGGTTTTTGCTCACGATCTCAAGCCATGCCAGATCCATCCTCGATCAGCGATCCGTCCGCGATGCAGAAGCCCTCTGCGCACTATTCGGCATGACCTCCGAAGAAGTACATGCAGCGCTGAAAACCGTCGGGACGCTTCTTACGCCCCGGCAGCCGGTGAGGGTGCTGGAATGAGGCCGCGTCCTCCGGCAATGCGGCAGAAGCGCAGGTATATCCTTGTACGTATCCTGCCCGCTGGAACACATCCGGATTCAAAGCAGCTGTACCTTGCAATTCATGAAGCCGCAACCTCTCTCTTCGGTGATGCGGCGATCGGCCTCGCGGCGCCGGCGGTGGTATTCTGTGACGGGGAGTACGCTGTCGTGCGCTGCCTGCGGGGCACCGAGCAAGACCTAGCAACGGCGCTTGCAACCGTGACATTCATCGGCGATCGCCGGATCGCACTCAGAACACTGGCAACGTCGGGCACCATTTCGGCAATGAAGCGGCGGATGAAACCGGTATGCCAGACAGGGGAGGCGTCCGAGATCCTGCTTGGAGAAAAGTATTTTACCGCTTATCACTATCCGTGTCAAAAGGTTGATTTGATTGAAAAAAGTAATAAACATCAGAAGTTATTATTTTTCACCGAAACGGATATGGAGGAGAGATAATGCAACCACAATATCAGATGGGGTATGACCGGGCTATCACGGTGTTCAGTCCGGACGGAAGACTCTACCAGGTCGAGTACGCCCGGGAAGCCGTAAAGCGAGGCACGACAGCGGTCGGGATCAAGTGCAGCGATGGTGTCGTGCTGATCGTGGATAAGAGGGTCACGTCACGGTTGCTCGAGCAGGCATCGATAGAGAAGATTTTCAAGATCGATGAACATATCGGTGTCGCATCCTCCGGCCTCGTCGGGGATGCACGCTCACTGGTGGATAGGGCGCGGATCGAAGCCCAGATAAACCGCGTTTCGTACGATGAGATGATCGATGTCGAGATCCTGGCAAAGAAACTCTGCGATCATATGCAGACCTATACCCAGTTCGGCGGAGCACGCCCCTACGGCACCGCCCTGCTTATCGCTGGCATCAGCGGAGGCGAACCGCGCCTCTTCGAGACCGATCCGAGCGGGACGCTGCTCGAGTACAAGGCGACCGGCATTGGTACCGGGCGTCCGGCAGTGATGAAGATCTTTGAAGAGGAATACGCGCCCGACGCTCCCTGCTCGGAAGCCATCATGCTTGGTCTCAAGGCTCTGGGTGCGGCGACGGAAGGCAAGTTCGACGTAGGTACCGTTGAAATGGGGATCATCCTAACGGAGGACACACAGTTCCGCAAGATGGAAAGGAACGAGGTACAGTCGTTTGTAGAGCGATATCAACCCTGAGAGCCGTCTATGATACCCCTTGAGCAGGCAGTGGTCGCCAGGCTGGAAAGCCACGGAGAGCGCTTTGAGGTGCTCGTCGATCCTGACAAGGCAATGCTTGTGCGGCACGGAGAAGAGGTAAATATCGAAGATATTGTTGCTGCTGGCTTTATCTTTCATAATGCATCGCATGCGGAGAAGGCATCGGATGAAGCGTTGCAGAAGGTGTTCAAGACAACCGAATTTGAGCCGATCGCCCGCCGAATCATCGAGAAAGGCGACATCCACCTGACGGCCGAACAGCGGCGGCAGATGATCGCCGACAAGCGCAGGCAGGTCATCAACTTCATTGCGAGAAATGCCGTAAACCCGCAGACCGGCCTCCCCCACCCACCCCAGCGTATCGAGCTTGCGATGGAGCAGGCAAAGGTCAATATCGATCCGTTCAAGCATCTCGACGAGCTCGTCAGGGATACGGTAAAGGCACTCAGGCCGCTCATCCCCATCCGGTTCGAAGAGATGCGGATTGCGGTGAGGATACCATCCGATTACGCTGCACGGGCATATGGTGAGCTTCAGACGGCCACCACAATCGAACAGAGCGAGTGGCAGAAGGACGGTTCGTGGATCTGCATCGTCAATATCCCAGCAGGCATCCAGGAGGAGTTTTACGATCTCGTCAACCGGATCACCCGGGGGTCTGCCGACGTCAAAATCCTCGAACGGAAATCGTGATCAACTATATTAGTCGCAGGAACAAACAGATTAGGATACATTTGAGGTATGCGGAATGGCAAAGCGCAAACAGAAAGCCAAGGGCAAGGTAACAGGCAGTGCGGGCCGTTTTGGGCCCAGGTACGGCAGGTTCATCCGGAAGAGAGTGACTGATATTGAGAGGGGGACGCATGCGCGCCATGTCTGCCCGCAGTGCGAGCAGGCGGCGGTGCGCCGCCGGGGTACGGGCATCTGGGAGTGCCGCAAATGCGGTTTTAAATTCGCCGGCGGGACCTACGTGCCTGAGACCCCCGCGATGCGGGTGGCTCTCCGGAGCATTGAGCGCTCACTGCAGAAGGAGGCGTAGACGGATTTGGCTGCCTATAAATGCGCCCGGTGCAAACAGAAGGTGGAGATCGATATCAATATACGCTGCCCCTACTGCGGGCACCGTATCCTTTTTAAAGAGCGCGGAGCCGGAATCAAAAACCTCAAGGCCCGATGACCATTGTCACCACGTCGCGAAAGCCGCTTCCGGAAATACGGGCACTCGCACGGGATCTGGCGTTTTCAATCGGATCCCGCTACCTGACCCGCGGGAAGCAGGGCCTTGTGGACGTGCTGTCGCTTGATGAGACGGTGGTGCTCGTTACCATGCAGGGCAGGCAACCCCATCTGCAGGTGTATCGTGGCGGCGACCCTGTCGTGAGCATCCCGATTCAATCGTATACGGTGGTGCAGCGCCAGGATGAGATCAGACGGGGGCTCGCGGTATCGGATATGCCGCTCTATGAAGAGTTGAAAGACTACATCGACGTGTTCTGCATGCAGAAGCAGGATAGAGAAATCCTGTTTGACGGCACACAGAAAAGACGCTATACACTCGAGCTGGCAGCATGAAATACCGGGCGACATTCCGTTTCACAGCAGACTCCGCCCGCTCCCTCTATCTTTCAGTCTGCCAGGAGGCTGGAGACGTCGGCGGCCGTTCCACGGCAGCGGTCTCTCTTGAAGGCGACAGGACGCTGGTGCTGACGGTGGGTGCTGCAGATCTACCGTCATTGCGGGCGGCACTGAACAGCTGGCTGAGACTGATCAACATCGCCCGGGAGATGCAGGATCTCATCGGGGCACCTGCGGCTGATCCCGGCGGCCGCTGATCCTTGATCTTGCCGCACCAGGCAGCCCTCCGACCCGACACTGGCCTGCCGCTCGTCTCGAAAGGATCCTCCGGGAGGGAGTTTTACCCCGGCCACCGGGCTGCCGGAGGGGTCGTGTCGAAACCGGGTACGAAGCCCTGAGGCCTGCGAACGTACTTGATAAAACCATGTGATGTCCCTGTGTGCGATTTCAGGTGTACTTCCATGAAATCGAACCAGAACTTGAAAATAAACTCATATCATTGATCATCCCATGGATACCAGGCCTTTTTATGACTGTAAGATTCTCACGCCCGGCTCTCTGCGCTCCCGTGCATGGCTTCCCACCGGCTATCGCCTCAGGGGATCGCGGCTCGCGGGGAGGGGACCTCCCCCTCGCCGGTCACCACCTCCGTCATGATGCATCCCAGGGTCCACCACACCGGTTGCACCAGCAGCCCGCTGGACTTCGTGAGGACTTCGGGATATCCTCGCTGGGATGTAGATAGCGCGGGAGCATCTGGACGATAACCTCTGCCCCACAAGAGAGTGTCCGCCCGGATTAGATAGGGGCGACTTCCGATGCGATTGCGGACACATCACGAATGGAGCGGAAAAATCGGTCAGGATTGCCCGAATGGCAGTCTTTGGTATTTCTGCACCCTCTGCCTGAGCCGCTGGCTCTAATTGATACAGTCGGCAGATACGACCTCAGTCCCGGCAGCCTGATGCTCATCCTTTATTGGGTGTGAGCTCCTATCTATGTGAGAAAGAGGCAGGGCATACTCTCATCGAGAACCCCGGCCCGGATACCATGAATATTTAATGTTTGACCGGCGTACATAAGCCGAAAAAGGAGTATGAAGGGTATGGACAATATTCCACCAAAGGTTCAGAATCAGCTTGCCATGCTGCAGCAGATGCAGCAGCAGTTGCAGACCATAGTATCGCAGAAGGCTCAATATGAGATGGCCGTCCGGGAAGCGCGGAGAGCGGTCGAGGAGCTGAACGGCCTGCCTGACGATGCCACGGTCTTTATGAACGTCGGCAGCGTCATGATGCAGAAGAACCGGGAGACGGTTCTCGCGTCGCTGAATGAAAAGGTCGAGACCCTCGAGCTCCGGATCAAATCGCTCGAAAAGCAGGAGAAGGCGCTGCAGGGCAGATTCGAGCAGCTATCAAACCAGATCAAGGGTGCGCTGGAAGGAAAGCCGCCCAGCGCCAGTTAACCCGGCTCCTTCTTTTTTACCGCACCGGCAGTCGCGTTCCCGCTCTGCCCCGCATGGCGGCATCTGCCGGGCCATGTTGCCAGAATGCGTATGAAGCCCTGCAGGCGGCAGGCGCAACCGATGAAACTCGCATACTGCCCTTCAGGCTATAGGCACAACTGATGAACATTCTTGACGCTACACAGACGCTCGATCCGGTTTTCTCCGACTATCCGCGGGCAGTGAACCGTGGCGACAATCGCTCCCACCCCGGGGAGGGGGTCTCCCCCTCCCCGCGAGACCCCTCCTCCGCGAGGATAGCCAGCGGGAAGCTGTGCACGGGAATGCCAGCGTTCAAAACATCCTGAATCTTCTATTGTCAGCGGTGAGCTGATCGTTCACCTGAAACCCGCAGAGGCCTCCGGATGCCTGCAGACGAGGTTGATTGCATTGATCACCGCTTCTACCGATGCAAGCACGATATCGTCGCTTGAGGCGCTCGCATCAAAGATGCGGCCGTGCTCGTCTTCAACGGCGATAGTCACATGGCCGAGGGCGTCCGTTCCTCCCGATATCGCCTCGATGCTGAACTCCTTTAACTGGATGGAAGCCGGAATGATGCCGAGAATGGCCTTTACTGCCGCGTCCACCGGGCCGTTGCCGACGCTGCTGTAGATGTGCTCGCTGCCGTTGACCGTCGCCTTCACGCTTGCGGTCGGGATCACGTGGTTCCCGGTCATGATGGCGATATCTTCAAGGGTAATGGCCTTCGCGTTCACCGGAAGATTCATCACGCTCTCCGCAACCTCATAGAGGTCTGCATCGGTGACTCGTTTTCCCTTCCCGGCGATGTGCTTGATCCTCTGCACGATCTCGTCCAGCGTTGGATCGTCGGGATTGAGATGCACCTCGGAAAGCATCTGCCGAACGGCATGCCTGCCTGCATGTTTCCCGAGTTTCAGCCTCCGGCGATGCCCCACCATCTCCGGGGTCATGATGCCGGGCTCGAAGGTATCCGACCGGGTGATAACGCCGTGGGAATGGATTCCGCTCTCATGTGAGAAGGCGTTATCCCCGACGATGGGCTGTACCGGGGGTATGGCAATGCCTGAGTAGCGCGAGACCAGCCGTGATGTCTCGACAAGGCCGGTAGTCGTGATGCCGGTATCAATACCGAAGATGGACTCAAGCGTCATGACGGTCTGGGCGAGATCTGCGTTTCCTGCCCGTTCGCCGAGCCCGTTCACCGTTACCTGCACCTGGGAGGCGCCGCCTTCCACCGCAGCTATGGTGTTTGCGACTGCGAGCCCGAAGTCGTTGTGGCAGTGGACGTCAATGGGGCAGTCCACCTCTGTCCCGATCTGCGTGATGAGATCCTTCATGACCGTCGGGGTGATCACGCCGACGGTATCGGGCACGTTGATCACGGTGGCTCCCGACTCCACCGCGGCGCGATAGACATCCATCAGGTAGTCCCAATCGGTTCTGGTGGCATCCATTGCAGAGAACATACAGTGGTCGACATGGTCGCGCGTATAGCTGATGATGGATCGGGTGATCTCGAGCACTTCTTCACGGCTCTTCCGTATGGTATGCTCGCGCTGGATATCGGATGTCGGGATGAATACGTGAACCATATCCACACCGCAGTCCAGGCAGACGTCAACGTCCGTCTTCAGCGATCGCGACAGCCCGCAGACTCTGGACTTGAGATCCAGCCCGGCGATCGCCCTGACTGTCTGCCGTTCTCCCTCCGAAGATGCCGGGAATCCCGCTTCGATCACCTGTACGCCGATGTCGGACAGCTGCTGTGCAATGCCAAGCTTCTGTTCACGGGTGAATGAAATACCCGGTGTCTGTTCACCATCTCTCAGAGTGGTATCAAAAACAGCTACTCTCTCCTTCGCGCGGCTAGCGGTGAAGAAGACAGTACGCATTCGCGGAAGCGTTAATGCGTTTCATATATACGGGTTTGCACGGGGTATATTTAAAATGCACGCTCACTCCCGGCGCATTCCCGGGACTGCGAGCGATATGTTTAATAGCCCGTCTCCCTTATTTTATTAGAGCAGAGACCCGCCTTAACTCAGACTGGTAGAGTGCGCGGCTGTAGTATAGTCTTCGCTTTTGGCGAACTGCGCGGCTACCGCGATGTCCCCGGTTCGAATCCGGGAGGCGGGATATCGCTTACCAATGCCCAGGTAGTGTAGTGGCCTATCATGACGGCCTGTCACGCCGTCGACACGGATTCGAATTCCGTCCTGGGCGCTCAACCCTTTTTCGCAGTACCCGTCCCATATAGCCGCGGCGAATAGTCTGCTGTTCACGTTCTGACTTGGGCTATGGCCCATATGACGGGATTCATCTGTTCCGGACGCTTCCTCTGCCTGCGCATCCGGTCTGCAGACGGTGTCGTTTGGCCTCCTGCTCAATGAAATCGGATGCCGGCATGTTTTCCATTCATATATCATATGGTAGATAATCACAGTGGTGTCCCTTGCTGACGACTGCGATCGGGACGGCCCATCTCCCGGGCCTCCGGTTAGAATCAAGTCATAGGTATTAAATGCTTCCCGAAGTATTCCGAATACTATTCCATATCAATTTTCAGATAACAGGCAAAATGCTATTTTTCTGAAAATTGGTTCTAAAATTGCGGTTTAAATCAGACAAGAATCTATATATAGAGGAATTTAATTTTATTTTTTGAATAAAATATATATACCTGAATAAAGAATTAACCTTATGGAATCTCTGGTGAAATGGATTGATAGCGAACCGGTATTTGACTCGATGGGCACTCTCATCGCCGCACTTGCCGGTGTGATCCTGGGCGGCCTTGCCGTGTATGCGGCCGGGATTCTGCTCTGATAAGAAAGCAGAAGACGCGCCTGTCTCCTTTTGGGTAAAGGGCGTGTCAGAGAATGGTCATCGGATGCCACCTCTGGCAACTCTCCCGATTTCTCATCTTCTGATCCAGCCCTTCCTCTCTAACGGCGCCCTCTTCCGGCATCGCATCAGGAAGAGACCTGCCATATCCGGCAGGTGATGAGTGCGTCCCTGCTTCAGCGATCATGACAATGCATCTCACGTTTTTCTGAAGGGACGTGCGGGTTGATATCCCGGCGAGGGTGTCTCCATCCCGAGCTGATAGCTGGCGGGGCAATGCCTCCCACGCTCCACCCAAATGAGCGAACTGGAAAATACCGGACCCTGGATACTTCCCGCTGGTTCTTGGTTTTCATCGGTCGTGCCGTAGCTCGCAGGGCTTCATACCCGTTTCTGGATAGTCTCTGCGATTCAGCCGGATGATTGCTTATTTGTGCCGTATTCCGGGGGCAACAGGCTTTGGGACGCCGCCTTCCGACGTCCATGCGCCCGGATCCAGGGCGGGCATTCTCTCCTGAGCGCCTCGATAAGATACTCCCTGCCGCCCGGCAACCACTCATCCGAAGATATATGACTCCGCGAAGAGACAGCCTGATCACGATCCGAAGGGGTGTATTCTCATGCGTGAACCCTGCGCCATATTTCCCGTGCAGAGCGGTGTGCCTCCGATCGGTATCGGCGTACTCCTGATCATCTTCGCGATCGCCCCGCTCATCGTTGCAGGGATGCCTGCACTGCCTGCACCCGTCCTATTGATCTTTCTTGGAGCCGGGATATTCTTCATCTGGATAGGGCTGACGAAGTGATTCCGGGTGTACCGGCATGGTGCCGGTTGATGATGCCGATACGCCTGCGTATACTTATTATCCTGCGCCATGAAACCTAAAAGGACAGACCGGGAGCATGGAATGATGGAAGAAGGATACCAGAAGCCGCGATCCATTAAGGACTACACGATAGACTGCGAGGGAATGCAGGCGCTCCGCGAGGCTCTGATCATTGACGACGATCCCCGCGTAAGGCAGATGGCGTCGCTCCTCCTGGGCCAGACCGGTGATTCCCGCGCCATAGAACCCCTGATCGAGGCCCTTCGCGACCCGGAGAAGGAGGTGAGGGGGCGAGCCGCAATCGCTCTGGCTGCAATCGGCAGCCCGGCGATTCCGCCGCTGATCGCTGCATTGAAGGACAGCGACTGGAGAGTGCGCTACCGCGCGGCAGAGGCTCTTGGAAGTATCGGAGATCGGGCCGCATTCGAACCGTTGATGGCAGCGCTCTCCGACGAGAAGGATCATGTCAGGTATATGGCAGCGAAGGGGCTTGGCAGCCTCAGAGAAGAGCGTGCCATGGATGCGCTGATCGCCGCGCAAAATGACTGCAATGAATTTGTCCGCCGAAGCGCTGCCGCAGCGCTCGGATCGATCGGGGGGGACGATGCGAGAAGGGCGCTTGAAGCTGCCCTGCAGCGAGAGGTTGACGGCAGCGCCCGTGCGGCGATCCTCCAGGCACTCGAGGAGACGGAGCGAGAATCGGTCTGACAATCATCGGGGGGGTGCAGTGCGGGCGACGATCACGGTGATGTTATCGGTGCTTCCCGCCCTCTTCGCTTCGGCGATCAGGGCGGCACACGCTTCATCGGGCTCTGCGGAGCGCAGAATCTGCAGCAGCCGCGTATCCTGGACATAGCCGTGCAGCCCGTCGGAGCTGAGCAGCAGGATCGCATCTTCAGCGCTCCTATCATCGATATCGATACGGAACTGCCCGGAGAGTCCGAGCGCCTCCGTCAGTATATTCTTTTGCGGATGCATCATTGCCTGGTCAGCGTCAATGATGCCCTGGTCGATGAGGTTCTGCACAATGCTGTGATCGGTCGTATGCCAGATACTGTCGTCAGTGACGATATATGCCCTGCTGTCGCCGGTATTGGCGATGCAGCACCGGTTCTGCCGATCAATGACGGCAGCAACGAGCGTTGTTCCGGCATTCAGGCCGCGCTCAAGATTGTAGGCAAGAATGTCGCTGTTTGCCCGTTTGAATGCCTCTCTAAGCAGCAAGGGCGGGTCGGAACGCCCCGCACCGCTCCTGATGGCATCCTTCAGCGCGGCGATTGCCATGGCGCTTGCCGTGCGCCCGCCTGCATGCCCGCCAAGGCCGTCTGCGACGGCGAATACATGCAGCCTGCCTGCAGTATCTGCGAAGAATGCATCCTCGTTCGCCCTCCTGGCGCCAACGTCGCTCTGAGCGCAGTACCTGATTCCCGGCAGTATCGTCATCCCTCCTGCACCATGGTGCCCTGTCGCGGCAGATATCTCGTGAGTGCCGCGTATCTGAACTCTTCGCCAAAAGCGCGCATAAAGGTAGCTGATGCGATACCCGGCAGGATGCCGGAAATTCACGCGCGAAACCCGCGATGAAGTCCGAGTTCGAGCGCGCATCCCACCGCATAGCGGTACTCCTCCTGCGTAATGCGGCGCCTGAGCGGCTGAAGCGCCGGATCTCGGAGATCGCCCGCTGCATGCCATGCCGGGTAGTACTGGGCCATGATGTTTACGTAGGAGTCGCGCGAGATCTCCTCCGCAATAAACTCGAGCACCAGCTCGCTGTTCGCCAGGTTCGCGGGAAGGACGAGATGCCTGATGATCATTCCCCGCACGGCGATCCCGTTTTCGATGACGAGATCGCCCGCCTGCCGGTGCATCTCCCGGAGCGCCGCTTTCATGAAGCGGGTGTAGTCCCTGGCATGAGAAAGAGTCTGCGCGATATCGTCACGCCCGTACTTGGCGTCCGGCATATAGATATTAAACACACCGTCGAGCAGCCGCAGGGTATCGACCTCATCGTACCCGCCGCAGTTGTAGACGAGCGGAATTGTCAGCCCTTTCGACGCGGCGATGGAGACCGCGCGCAGGATCTGCGGAACCACGTGTGAGGGCGAGACGAAGTTGATGTTGTGACAGCCTCTCTGCTGGAGGCGGAGCATGATCTCGGCGAGTCCTTCAAACGACGTCTCATAGCCGCGCCCGCACTGGCTGATATCATAGTTCTGGCAGAACTCGCACCGCATATTGCAGTTGGTCATAAAGATCGTCCCGGAACCGTTCCTCCCGACAAGCGGTGGCTCTTCCCCGAAGTGCGGACCGTAGCTCGAGACCTGCGGAAGCCTTCCGGTTCGGCAGAACCCGAGCTCGTCCTCGATGCGGTTGACATGGCAGTGCTGAGGGCAGACAGCGCAGTCCTGCATCATCTCGAATGCCCTGTCAACCCGTTCCATGAGCTCCCCGCTCTCATAAAGAGAGACATATCCGGCCATGGCAGTTCTTCCCGATGGCTCCCTGTTCACCGGAGCAGAAAGGTGTTGCGGTTCTCCTGCAGTCAGGAAACACCGGGGCCATTCATATCAGGGCTATCCGGAAACACGAATGACGCCCTGCGGGCTGCAGGCGCAATCGATGAAAAGCGTTGAAGGTGGTGCAGATATCCCGGGTCCGGTTTTCTCCTCTGGTTCTCCCATTCCAGCGGACCGAGGGGAGCATCCCAGCCCGCCCGGGGAGGTGATTTCCCCCTCCCCGATCCCCACCCCCAT
>LNQE01000461.1_pt1 | contig 12280 bp, 6 predicted proteins | sample 603111 | NCBI WGS metagenome assembly LNQE01 (sample SAMN04260313, study PRJNA301899) | hydrocarbon metagenome | isolation source: hydrocarbon-contaminated ditch | place: Germany: Bremen | collected 1998
GTTAGGGCACAAGAAACTTATAATAATGACTATCGGTTTGCACAGGCTCCACTAACCCCAACTGTTACCGCCATTGCCGGTGATAATAGAGTTACTTTATATTGGGATGATATTGCCGAATCTTCTTTTGATAGTTATATAGACGGAATCGGTGGAGATGGATACGATTTTGAAGGTTACAGAATATACAGATCAACAGACCCCGCTTTCCAAGATATTGAAAATATTACCAGCGGCTTCGGTACTCCTCAATTTAAAACTCCGTTAGCCATCTTCGATCTTGATAATGGTATTAATGGATTTGACCCTGTCGGAATTGACGGTGTTCACTACTACATAGGTGACGATAGCGGGTTGAGACATTCATTCGTTGATTCAACGGTTGTCAATGGGTTTACATATTACTATGTCGTAGTTTCATTTGATAGAGGATACCCGGTGGGAGAAATCATTCCTGCAGAGTCTCCTTTCAGCATTACCGTTAAAGCAGACGGCTCTATTCAAAAGAGTTCAAATGTTGCGGTAGTTAAACCGGAAGCTCCGGTTGCTGGATTTGTTCCAGCAGGTATTAGTGAAGTTGAGTTGGTTGAGGGAACTACTACCGGCAAATTAGGATTTGAAATTATTGATATGTTCAAAATTAAGGAAGGTCATAAATACTCCGTTACTTTTGAAGATACGGTTAAACAAGCTAAAATACCTACCGCATCCGATACCTTAACCACAAAGAATTTTACATTGACAAATCTTACCAACGGTACGGTACTTATTGATAAGAGTACTAATCTTTCCACAGATTATGAACAACCGATTACAGAGGGTTTTCGTATATCTTTGTTTAACGAGGTCAGAGTAGCAAAAAATAATGAACTCTCCGGATGGAGTGACGAAACACTTCCGGATTTTGTGTTCGAAAAATTAACTGCTGGTCAAGTACGCGGAACAGAGAAACCGAATGACTATAGAATTGAGTTTGATGACAATGTCGGGTTCGGACATTCTTCGGAAATAAGAGTAGGAAATAATACTTTCCCGGCAAAGGATGTCAACTTTAAAGTGTACAATATTAGTGAAGCACAATATATTAATTTTGGTTTTATCGAGGTGGATCTCACTGATGGTGAAGGCAAGTTATCGGTAAAAGGAGCCAATAGAGACCGTATTGTTTTTGTTGAAAAAGATGCTCAAGACAGAGATAGTTTTACATGGTGGTTTTATTTCCCTAGCGGGGCAGAAAATTTAGAAGGATATAGAATACCCGCAGGAGGTGACACCGCAACAATTGTATTAAGAAAACCCTTTTTAGCTAATGATCGTTTCGAATTTTTTGCAAAAGCAGCTTCCGTTGATAAGGATCAAGCTAAAAAAGACCTTGACAAAATTAAAGTTGTTCCAAACCCATATGTTGCTTCGGCAAGATGGGAACCCAAAAATCCGTTCACTTCCGGAAGAGGTCCGCGTTTAATTCACTTCATTCATTTACCGGCAAAATGTACAATAAGAATATTTACGGTAAGCGGTGAACTTGTTAGAACAATAGAACATGATGAGCCTCTTAATAACGGTACGGCAGAGTGGGATTTGTTGTCCAGAGATAACCTAACAATTTCTTACGGTGTATATGTCTTCCATGTTGATGCACCCGGAATAGGTGAAAAAATAGGGAAGTTTGCAATCATTAAATAATTGAAAACTCTATAAAACTTTTTAGGAGTTAACAGTGTTTAGAAAGAAAATAAAACTCATTTTGATTATAGGCTTATCCCTTCTTAGCTCGGTAAACCTTGCTCAGGGTGTTTCCAAAACCGGAACAACCGCAGCAAAATTTTTAAGTATCGGGATTGGGTCAAGGGCTAATGCGATGGGAGGTGCATATAGTGCAGTTGCTAATGATGCAACCTCGTTATACTGGAATCCATCTGGTATAGCTAGTATTGATGAGTATCAGGCTTCGTTTAGTTACACAAAACTATTTGCGGATATTAATCTGAATTTTTTCGGGTTCGTTATTCCCATTGGTGAAGCAGGGTCAATTGGTATTAGTGTTACCGCACTTAACTACGGAGAAATGGAAGTAACAACCGAATATTCACCCGACGGAACAGGCGAGCTCTTTAGTGCCGGTAGTTATGCATTCGGTTTATCTTACGCCCGCAATATTACCGATGATTTTGCAATTGGAGCAACTGTTAAGTATATCCGCGAAGATATCTTTAATTCGAGCGCTTCCGGATTTGCTTTCGATATCGGTACGAGATTCAAAACACCGTTCTTCGGGGTTGTTCTCGCAAGCAGCATTTCTAATTACGGTACTAAGATGCAGATGGAAGGTGATGACTTGCTTGTAAGATATGATTCTGATCCTCAAAGTACAGGCAATAACGAAACCGTTGATGCTTATCTGGGAACCGAAGCTTTTGATTTACCATTACGGCTTCAAATAGGTATCTCAAAAGATTTTTATTTCTCTGAAGATTATAGATTTACACTCGCAATTGATGCTACTCATCCTAACGACAATAATCAATGGGTAAATGTCGGAGGAGAAATAGCCTTGTTTGATGAAATGGTGTTTTTGAGAGGGGGATATAAAGCGTTATTTCTTGATGAAAATCGTGAAGGACTTACACTCGGATTCGGTCTTAAATATTCCGGTCTAGAATTTTTCAGATTTTCCGTTGACTATGCTTATCAACAATTTGAATACTTAGAAAATGTGCATTCTTTTGGCATAACATTAGGTTTTTAAATGTATATTGTAAAATTACTATTTATAGATTATCTAAATTAATTTTCACCAACAAATGGGAGGTATTATAATGAAAAAACTGTTAACAATTGGAAGTGTCTTGCTGTTATTAATCGGCACTTCGGCTTTTGCCCAAGTAGACGTTACATTCAAAGTTGATATGAATGTTGAAATGGGTAAAGGGAATTTTGACGCCACAACCGATGCGGTCGCCATCAGAGGAGCAATGAACGATTGGGGAGAAACTGCAATGGAAGATGGTGACGGCGATGGAGTCTATGAAGTTACTCTTTCCTTAGCTCCCGACAGCTATGATTATAAGTTCTATCATAGCGGCGGCGGAGGTACTTGGGAAGAGGGTTATTTTGACGGCAACAGAAATGTTGTTGTTGCAGATGCAGGAACTGTGGGACCATTTTTCTTCAACAAATTGGGTGAATACACCGGTGTTGGAACTACTATTGAGTTCCAAGTTGATATGCAGCTTCCAATTAAGCAGGGAAATGTTATTCCTGGCGTTACAAATGTATATGTCGCAGGTAATTTTACCGATTGGGGTGACAATGCTATTGCACTGACCGATGATGACGGTGATTCTGTTTATACTGCTACAATTGAAACAATCACATCAGGTGAAGTTCTTTACTACAAATTTGTACGTAGTGCAAGCGATGTTGGCTCCGGTACTTGGGAAGAAGGTCTTGAAGGTGACGATGTGGCTAACAATGGCAACAGAATTTTCGGTGTTGTTGATTCTGATACCGAGGTCAGAAGATTCTGGGAAAATACCGATCCTAACGTTGAACTTGGCGACGGTAATATTTTATTCTCAGTTGATCTTACTGTAATGGAAGAACTCGGTATTTATGATCCGGTTGTGGATTCCCTTGAATTGCGAGGAAGTTTTAACGGCTGGAGTACAAGTAATCCTGATATCTCAAGAATGAATCAAGATTTCTTGGACCCGAATCTTTGGCAGTTAAATATTCCGTTTGTAAATACAGAAATTGGGGCAAATCAATTCTATAAATACTTTGTTAACAAAGCCGATGAGGACGATATTTGGGTTGACGGTTATGAAAGACCATTAAGCCAAGGCGGCGGTAACAGAGACGTTCTATTTGCAGGAAGTCCGACCCAAGAGACAGGAAATTATTTTTATGATGATGTTCATCCGGATTGGGTAATTCCTGCCGGTACTACTGTTGAGATTACCTTTAGCGTAGATATGGGCCCTGCTATTGATCCAAACGTAACCGCTGTTCCGTTTAATCCTGCAGAAGATGAATTGTACTGGATTAACGAACAACCCGCATTTACAAGAGTGATGAATTGGGCTGATACTGATACAATGAAAGTATTGCAGCTTACGGATCCCGATGCAGATGGCATCTATACAGGTACATTGACTGTTGTTGGTCCTTCCTTTAATGCATTCGAATATAGATATGCATTTAAGGATATGAGCGAAAATAGCTGGACATCAGAGCCTTCGGGTTTCGGCGATTTTGCATACAGAGTCAGATTTGCCGAAATGACCGGAGCTAGAGCTTTTGTATCACCATACAGTGCTCCGACTGATACATGGACAAATCAAGAAAATAAATCCGACCAATCTGAAGATAAACCTGCAGGTTGGACAACTTCAGTTCGTGATCTTGATGAGTTAGCAAAGAATTTTGAGCTTTCTCAAAATTATCCTAACCCGTTTAACCCATCGACAACTATTAAATTCAAAGTGCCTGTTACAGATATTGTTACTTTGAAAATTTATAATATTCTCGGACAGCAAGTTGCTACTCTGATTAATAAAGAAATGAATGCCGGCTCGTATGAAGTTAAATTCAATGCTTCTGAATTAGCAAGCGGTATTTATATGTATTCATTAGAAGCTGGTAGTTTCAGAGCTACCAAGAAAATGATGCTCCTCAAGTAATCCTTTATGTTGATGGTTAATTGTTAATGGAAAGCCGGATTGAATAAGTCCGGCTTTTTTATTGTTCCGAATAATTATCCGGATGAAATTTACTTTACAACTTTTTCCAATTGCGATTTCAAATGAATGGCTGCTTCATAATCGGGTTTGATTAATAATGCCAGCTTCACTTTCTCTAAGGCTGTATTATATTTTTTTATTTGTGAATAGGCTCCTGCAAGATTATAAAGAACTTGTTCATCCTTAGAATTGTATCGTAAAGATTCTTCCAAATAGTTCATTGCATCGGTATAACTTCCTTTTGAAAGCAAGATAATCCCGAACCATTTAGATGAAAAAGCATCCGGTGATAGTTTATAACGTCTGCTTACAAAATAAAATGCTTCATCCGTAAATCCACGCTGAAGCAAATTATTTGCCGCAGAATTATTCAATTCATATAAAACAGGGTATTGGTGGGTAAGAACCTTCATCTGTTTAATAAACAAATTAATTTGATCGGTTTTAAGGTAGTAAGATGCAGCTTCTCTTTGAATATCCAACCAGGCTTTCTTATCCGTAAGATATTGATATGCGAGCGAATCAATATATGTTTTTGGCATTAACAATTTCTCATTACTCAGCTTATTTTGTCTATTGATAAATGGCCAATCGTTTTTTAACTGTTTTATCTTATAATCGGCTATCACAGAATCTAGTTTTGAAAATCTATAATCGGCAACGGTTATACTATCTTGTTTGTCCAAATTGGTAATTGACGGGGAATCACCCGGTAAATATTTTTTTTCAACCATTGCATTATAAAATGATTTTCCCATTAACAGGTAACCCTCTAGAGTCGGATGTAAATGATCGGTCATAAGGTTATCACCAATTATTCCGACGGGATCATATTTTGAAAATACACTGTCAAGATTAACAACCGGGATATTGTAACGACCTACAAACGATGAAATGATTTTGTTAATTTTTTCAGGTGCTCTAAATCTGAGCAGGTCTAGATCCTTAGCATATCTAAATAAACTATCAGCTTCTTCAATTAATCCATTATTCAAAGAATTTTTTGCTTTAGAAAAAACTTCATTTGCCGAAGGGAGATCTGCAACAGTTTTGGAAATAAATGGCGGTTGATCGCTTAAATTTGATACTAATGTTCCAATTATAACATTAACATTCGTTTTACCTAACATCTCCAAACACTCGCTTATATTCCCGTCAAACTGTTCAATCCCCAACTCATAGATTTCTGAATTTAAAATAATTTCCTGATCCATTGCCATACGGGACATTAAAGTTCCGGTTTTCGATTCTGTATCGGATGCAATTTGAGTACTAAACCAGCTGATGAAATCCCTTACTAGTTGTGTGATTTTATATTTGTTCAGATAAAGTACCATGTTTATAAAACTTCTTGACTTACCTAATGACTCCATCGAACCGACACCAAGTGCACCGTAGTATTCATTATGCCCTGCATAAATAATAACCAAATCCGGTTTTTGTTCAATCACTCCGGGAATAAAATCTCTTATTGTAAAACTGTTTACGGCAGTTAGACCAATATTTATTACTTCAATCTTGGTTTGCGGATAAGTGTGTTCCAGCCTTTGGCGAATGTACCGTGAAAAAGAACCAAGCGGCATATAAGGATAACCGGCAGCACTACTTCCGCCCAATACAAATACCCTAAATGAATTCGGAGATTTCTCTTTATCAAAAATATCTTGAATAGATTCCGGTATAGTTTGAGTTGTATAAAAATATCGTTTGCCTATTTCAGGGTTCAAAGCTAATGACGTAGGAGTTACCTCAACCCATTGATCTAAATTATATCCGTAATTAAAAAGGCGAAGTCCGACTTCCAATAGAATGAAAAATAGAATCGGGATTAAAATTAGTATAACATAAAAAATTTTGGGGGCAGGTTTGTGTGCTTCCTTCAATTTAATTAGATATTCTTCCACTTCACTTTTATCTAAATTGAATTCCTTAACGAATTTTTCTGTGCTGTACTTTTTCCAATTCTTTTCGATAAACTTTTTCTGTTTGTTGCTTAGTGACAATCTGCCTCCAACGGTGAATTTACTTTACAATCACTATGTATAACTATAAATTTACCAAATTAATTTATTATTCATTACTATGAAAATACTCGGTATATCGGCTTATTATCATGATAGTGCCGCAGCCATCATTGTTGACGGAAATATAGTTGCTGCTGCCCAGGAAGAAAGATTTTCACGCAAAAAACACGATCATCGTTTCCCAATTAATGCGTTAAAATATTGTCTAAATGAAGCCGGTATTGATTCCTCGCAACTTGATTATGTTGCTTTCTATGATAAACCTTTTTTGAAATTCGAACGACTACTGGAAACGTATCTCACTTATGCTCCGGTCGGCATACAATCATTTATAAAAGCAATGCCGCTTTGGATAAAAGAAAAGTTATGGATGAAAGAGTTGATTAAAAATGAGGTTGGATTTGAAGGAAAAGTTTTATTTCCTGAACATCACGAATCACACGCTGCTTCCGCTTACTTTGCTTCGCCGTTTCAAGAAGCTGCATTCTTAACTATTGATGGTGTTGGTGAATGGACCACTACAAGTTATGGAACCGGAAAGGATAATAAATTGACTATCCTTGCCGATATAAAATTCCCGCATTCAATTGGACTTCTTTATTCTGCTTTTACTTATTACACAGGCTTCAAGGTTAACTCCGGTGAGTATAAGGTAATGGGTTTAGCTCCTTACGGTGAACCGAAATACGTCGATACAATTCTAAATGAATTGATGGACTTAAAAGAAGACGGTTCGTTCAAGTTGAACATGAAGTACTTTAATTTTGCCGCCGGATTAACAATGACCAATAGTAAGTTTAATAAATTATTCGGAAGAGAACCACGTAAACCGGAAAGTAAACTTACACAGATGGATATGGATTTAGCACGCTCCGTTCAAGATGTTACCGATGAAGTAATGTTAAGACTTGCGAGACATATTAAGAAAGAAACAGGCATGGAATACTTGGTTTTAGCGGGAGGTGTTGCACTTAACTGTGTTGCCAACGGTAAGGTTTTGCGCGAAGAAATTTTCAAAGATATTTGGATTCAACCTGCGGCTGGAGATGCGGGCGGAGCTCTCGGCGCTGCTTTATTCACATGGTATCAATACTTGAACAATGAACGCAGCGCAGATAACAAAAATGATTTTCAAAAAGGTTCTTATCTCGGTCCGGAATATGATAATCACTATGTAGAAAATTTTTTACGAAACAAAAATATTCCTTATAAAAAACTTCCTGATGATGAACTAATTTCATTAACAGCGGATTTAATTGCACAAGAAAATGTAATCGGCTGGTTTCAAGGGAGAATGGAATTTGGTCCAAGGGCACTTGGTAACCGTTCAATAATTGGAGATGCAAGATCTAAAAAAATGCAGTCGATTATGAATTTGAAAATTAAATACAGAGAAAGTTTCAGACCGTTTGCTCCTTCGGTTATAGAAGAAAAAATTTCGGAATATTTTGAAATCGATAGACCGAGTCCTTACATGCTGCTTGTCGCGGATGTAAAAAAAGAACGACAAAAAAGAATGACCGATGAAGAAAATAAATTGTTCGGTATTGATAAGTTGAACATCGTACGCTCCGATATTCCTGCAATTACTCACGTTGATTATTCCGCAAGGATTCAAACGGTTAGTAAAGAAACAAATCCTCTTTACCACAAATTGATTTCAGAGTTTGATAAGAAATACGGGTGCGGTGTTATTATCAACACTTCGTTTAATGTAAGGGGAGAACCGATTGTCCGTTCACCTCTTGAAGCTTACACCTGTTTTATGCGCACCGAAATGGATTATTTAGTTCTCGGTAATTTTATACTCGATAAAAAAGAACAACCTGAATTAAAAGAAGATAAAGATTGGCGAAAAGAATTTGAGTTGGATTAAATGTTAATTGAAGAAATAAAACATATCGACAGTTCAAAAAAGGAATTAAGGAAATTCGGGATATCCGTAGGACTTGTTTTCTTTTTAATAGGATTACTGTTCCAATTTGTTTGGGACAACCAATTTATATTTTACATACTAAGCGGTATTGGTTTCTTCCTAGTTTTATTTGGAATAGTACTCCCAAAAATTCTGCTTCCATTCCACAAAGTTTGGATGATACTCGCATTAATTCTCGGGTTTATAATGACGAGAGTTATTCTTTCAATTTTGTTTTATATTATTGTCACTTTTATTGGACTAATAGCAAAGCTGGTAAAGAAAGATTTCCTTGATAGAAAAATCGACAGGGATAAAGAAAGCTATTGGCATAAGCGTGAAAAAGTTGAGTATCACAAAGAATTAACGGAAAGACAATTTTAACGGAATAAAAATGAGTAAATTATCAATACTATCTGAATTGTGGTTGTTTTTGAAAGTCAGAAAAAAATGGTGGCTACTGCCGATAATTATATTTTTAGTTTTACTCGGCGGATTGATTGTACTTACGCAAGGATCTGCGCTTGCTCCATTTATCTACGCAATATTTTAATAACAATGGAACGCAGATAACACTGATTAAGCAAGATGAGCACAAATTGAGAATAAAGATGGCATCTTTTCAACAGATGCCATCTTTCCCGATTACTTCAATACTAAAATCTGATAAGGTTGCAGATCTGTTTTTAATTTTCTGTTATCGAACTTGTAACTTTCCTTTGTAATCAAATCTGTTACGCTTTTATCCATCGGGAATAATTCCGGGTTCATATAATCGAGTGAAAATGAGTTTGGATTATTGTTTATAACTATCCATGCTGACTCATCTTCAAGTGTTCTAATATAACCGAAGACTTCATTTTGTTCATCGATTACAAAGAAATCAATATCCCCTAAAGAAAGTACTTTATTGTTTTTTCGTACCGCGATTAAATTCTTGTACCAATTAAAAAGTTCTTGATCGAATTCAACTTTATCGACAGGTCTTTCTTTACCGAAAGGATGCGTTGTTTCATCTTCGTACTCAAATTCAGACCAAACCATTGGTTTTCTATCGTCGGGATCATCGCCGCCCCACATACCTGCTTCATCACCGTAATAAATAAACGGAGCTCCGGGCATTGTCATATTAATACCGACAGCTAATCTCTGCTTTGCTCTTTCTTCCGCATTCGGTTTTCTTACATCAAAATCTGGATTGTCTTTAACGCTGGCATAGTGATCATACCAATTATTCGGATTAACAATCAGTGATGCCAATCTTTCCGTATCGTGACTGCCAAGTAAATTCATCAGGACATAAATGTTATCCTTAGGGTAGTCTGCATATTGTGCTTTCATCGAATCAATGAATCCCTGCGGACCAACAATTTCTTCTGTTTGAAAAACGAGATGTTTAACAGCACGAGTAAAACGGTAATTCATAACCGCATCAAACTGATCACCGAACCACGGTGACGCATTAAACATTTTATTGTTCTGCCAATCTTCCCACCAAACTTCACCGGTGAGATAAGCTTCGGGATTAATATCGCGCACCCATTTTCTGAAAGTTCTCCAAAAATTATGGCTTACCATTTCGGCAACATCCAAACGCCAGCCGTCAATTCCATCGGAAGGATCGCCGTCACCATTTGGATCCATCCAGCGCTTAACGATTGCATGAACATGTTCACTCGGACCCGATACTAATCCATGCTCATCTTCCCGGAATTCAGGTAAATCTTTTATACCAAGCCATCCTTCATAATCGAATTCATTTTCTTCGGTATTCGGATCATCAAAAGTTTTGATCGTGTACCAATCTACATACTTAGAGTTTTCCTGATTTTCTACGATATCTTTAAAAGCCCAAAATTGTGTGCCGGTATGATTGAATACACCGTCGATAATTATTTTCATATCGCGATTATGTGCTTCTTCTATAAGTTTTAAAAAGAGTGAATCCGCCGAAGTCCATTTCCAAGTCGAAAAATCATTCGGATCTTCGGTTGCCCAAATTTCTCTATCCTTTTCGGGATTAGGTCCGAAATTATTATCAACGTGATGATACATTGAAGCATCATATTTATGAAGAGACGGGGCTTCGAAAATCGGGTTAAGATAAATTGCGGTTATTCCCAAATCATTAAGGTAATCAAGTTTATCGATTACACCCTGCAGGTCGCCTCCGTAACGTCTTATGTTGGCATTACCGTAAAAATCTCTTCCGGTTGCTTCTTCCCAGGGCTGGAGCTTGTACCAATCCGAAGTCCAAGGATGAACCTGCCAGTCATCGGGAACAAAATAAGGCCAAGCGCCTGCCATATCAATCGGCTGCGGATCATTTGAAGGATCTGCATTGTGAAATCTTTCAGGAAATATTTGATACCAAACAGCTTCCTTTGCCCATTCCGGAACTTCTTCTAGTTCGATTGTCTGTTTCGTTTCATTATTACAACTGATAAATATTATAGCGACTAAAAGTAAAATTAACTTTTTCATACATACCCTCGTTCATTGAATTGATAAGGTAAAAATAAAAAACTAAACGATAAGTTTGTGGAGATTTTGAGTAAAATTTGTTATTCTTACGTCTCAAAATTTTAAAGAAATACACGGAGAGTTGGCAGAGTGGTTGAATGCGGCGGTCTTGAAAACCGTTAAGGATGCAAGTCCTTCCGGGGTTCGAATCCCTGACTCTCCGCAGAAGCTCAATTATTAAAAGTAATTGAGCTTTTTTGTTTTTAATAGACTTTTATCTTATTAATCTTACCAGTTATTAGTAGAACTCAGTTGTGGTTTAGTTTATCAATTATTTCCTTAAAACTATCCAAACTCGCCTCGATATTTTCAACTATTTCTGCCGCAAGAATATCGGGGTCGGGCAGGTTGTCTGTATCGCCGAGACTTTCATCTTTAAGCCAAAAGATGTCCAGATTGGTTTTATCGCGGGCGATTATTTCATCATATGTGAATTTCTTGAATTGCTCTGTCTCTGTGCGTTTATGTCTATTCTTTGGATTATAGGACTTTACAAAATCTTCAAGATGATCAAATTTCATCTGCTGCGTTTTTAAAGTGAAGTGCTGATTAGTTCTTAGGTCGTATATCCAGACTTCCTTAGTCCAGGGTGTTTTACTAGCCGGTTTGTTATCGAAGAAGATTACGTTTGCTTTTACTCCTTGCGCGTAAAATAAACCGGTTGGTAATCTTAGAATAGTATGAAAATCAGTTCTCGCTAATAAATTTTTACGAACTGTTTCTCCGGCGCCTCCTTCAAAAAGTACATTGTCCGGCACAACTACTGCTGCGCTGCCATCCGGCTTTAACATTGATACTATATGCTGAACAAAATTTAATTGTTTATTTGAAGTAGTTACCCAAAAATCCTGTCGCTCATAAGAAAGCGATTCTCTTTTTTGTATGCCTTCAACATTGGTGATTGTTATACTGCTCTTTTTACCAAATGGCGGATTGGTTAGTACATAATCATAATTTGTCTTGGGCTTACTGAGCAAACTATCTTCACGCATAATAGGCGGATCACTTTCAATATCGCTAATGTTATGGAGATAGAGATTCATAAGACAGAGTCTTGCCGCACTAGGTACAAT
>LNQE01001444.1_pt1 | contig 12268 bp, 7 predicted proteins | sample 603111 | NCBI WGS metagenome assembly LNQE01 (sample SAMN04260313, study PRJNA301899) | hydrocarbon metagenome | isolation source: hydrocarbon-contaminated ditch | place: Germany: Bremen | collected 1998
CCATATACTATACGAATATGCCCCTCTTGCCGCCTATCCTCACCATTTACCAGAGAGAGAATGGTTCTACAAGCTAAATCAGCATTCTAGCTCCATTCATTCACATATACTATAAGATTTAAAGGCTTCAGAGAAAATAATGTAAAAATTTTTATAAACTATTAAACTGACCAAATGCTCTATACTTTATAGACTAAAAAGCTATTTATAAAAATAACAAATTTAAAACTTTCAGGTATCAACTCGATTTAATTATAAAAATATAAGCTATAATTATAATGATTTTACATAATTTGCAAATGTTTTATAACGTTATTTATTTATAATTACATCGAATTGATTATGTTGTGATATTATCATAAAATCAAATAAAAAAATAAATGTTATTTAGACATAATACATTTAAAAATAATTAATAAACAGATCATTTTTTAAATAAAATTTTAAGATTCTTTTCATTGAAGCTATAATTCAGGCAAAAAGTTAGAGTTAAAAAGGCAGAGATAACGAGGCAATTAAAGCCGAGCTGAGCAAATGAATGAAGGGGAAATCGTGTGCAGGGGTCAGGGCAGCTTAGATTTTAAAAAGGGAGTGTTCTACGCTAGATGACTAGCCAAGAGTTATTCCGTCATGAGGCCAAGAGATATTCAGTTGCAGGAGAATCAATCACTAAAAAAAAATAGAGGGTGAGATACTCCCTTGAGCATAGCAGGTATCTAGCTGAGAATTAGGTTTAGAGCTGTCCCAACCACAAGGGCAGCGACAAGCCTCAAAGCCACTGATTTTGCCGTTCCCGAGACGCCTAGCTCCTTGAGCATCACCATGAATGTTGCTACACAGGGCATATACATGGCCAAAACCACGGCAGCAATAACATACTGCACCGGAGTCATATCCAGGGGAGCGAACATGCCTATCCCAACGTCCTTGCGGAGAAAGCCGATAATCAATGCAGTGGCAGCATCGCTGGGAAGGCCCAGCAACCCGGATACAACCGGCTTCAGCTCCTCGCCTATCAGATGCATCAGTCCGGTCAGATAGAAGAAGTTCATTATGATCATGCCTAGACCGATATAAGGCACTGCCTCTTTCAGGAACTCCCGCACCCGAATAAAGGTCTTCTTCAAAAGGGCTTGTAGATTTGGCATGCGGTAGGGAGGGATCTCCAGGAAGATCTCCGGCGACTCACCGCCAATGAACCTGTGGAGCAGATAGCCTGTGATCACAAAGGAGAGAAATAAGGTGGCATAGACTATGAAGATATACCTCAGGCCATAGGGAGCGAGTATGCCGAATATCATGGCGCTCTGAGAGGCGCAGGGAATGGCCATGGTCATCAGAGTCGCAGCTAGATACCTCTGCTTGGCCGACTCCAGTATTCTGACCGAGAGAACAGCAGGAACGCTACAGCCCATTCCCAATACACAAGGCAGGATAGCAGCACCATGAAGGCCTATCCTGTGCATGAAGGCATCCAGGATGACGCTCAGCCTGGGAAGGTAGCCGATATCCTCCAGTATGCCCAGCAGCAGATAAAAGGGAATCAAAAATGGCAAGACTATCCCTAAAGGAATATAGAGGCCGGTGGTCAGAATTCCAAAGGACTTTAAGAGCTCTGGACTGCTGCCAATCAATATCTCCCTTAAGAGCTCTGAGCTGACGTATCTATGCACTAAATCGGTTATGAAATTGGAATATGCGATGAATAGGGGATCGGTGACCTTCAACTGCAGAGTTTCGCCCACCTCGATTACCAGACTGAAGGAGAGATATAAAAGCAACAAGGCAATGGGAATGCCCGTTAGGGGCTTGAGCGAGATGTCCTCCAGCCGGTCAAAGAGGGATGGATGCCGATGCAGAACCTTCTGACTCTTCTCAGCTATCTCCCCAATCCGCGCCCAGCGCTGGTCAGAGGATTCAAACTGCACTGGCGGAGGGGTTTTAGCTTTTCCAATGGCCTCCACCAGATCGTAGATTCCCTGACCGCTGACAGCTACTGTGGGAATCACATCCACCCCCAGCGCCTCTGCTAGGATGGCGGTATCGATCTCGATTCCTTTGCGGGTGGCCACATCCCAGAGGTTGAGGGCCACTACGGTGGGAAGGCCTTTCTCCAGGATTTTAAGGGTTAGGTTGAGATTTCTCTCCAGATTGGTGGAATCGATCACATTAACCACCACATCTGCCCCTTGCTCCAGAATGTGGCCTGTCACCTCCTCTACCTTGGATGTGGGCTCGAGCGAGTATACGCCAGGCGGATCGATGAGGGTGGCCATCTTCTCTCCCAGCTTCATTCGTCCCTCCGTATACTCGATCGTGGTTCCGGGGTAATTGGCTGAGACCACCTCAATTCCTGTAAGCCGGGAAAAGATAACGCTCTTTCCCACATTTGGGTTTCCCATCAAAAGGATCTTCAAGATCTATTGCTCCCTTTCTATCGCATCATATGATCTAAAGACTGCAATTAGCAGCCAATTGTAGTTGTCAGCCAAGTCATTCATACCTCATACCTAAGATATACCATTCTTGGATGGCTCTAAGGTATTATATTCATTTAGTTCTTGGGCGATTTGAATTCACCTTATCCCGCTCCCATCTATAACCAGCCATTATAAAAACCTGGTTTGCCATCAGAAAGAATCACTTCTGGAATTTGTCTTATGGCATGAACCCTTGTTGTCGCCTCCAATGACATATGAATTATCAAAAGATAATGCATTGATCAAAATAATAAACGCAAAGTTCAAATAGTATAAAATCTTAATATTCTCAAAAAAATTAGAGAGATATATGCTTGGATCCGGATCCTTTCACTCTAATAAGGGTATGACCCTATTAAGATGTGAAATCTGTTCGGAATTCTGCTGATATGAGGGAGGACGCAAATGCCGATGACGATGTTAGTACCTATTGGAGTTATCATGTTGAGTGGTGCGGTGGGAGGAATTGTGAATGCGCTTGTAAGCGACAATGGCTTCATCAAGCCCAGCGAGGAGAGTGCGGGAGAGGTCACAATAATCCGTCCAGGATTTGCCGGCAACGTCCTGCTGGGAGCAGTTGCCGCCTTCGTCTCCTGGGGCCTCTATGGAGCCTTTGCCAATACCGCTCTATTCGGCACGGTCACGGGAATTGGAACCGAAGAGATCTCCGTTTCCATCTCCTCCATCGCCGGCGCTCTATTGGTGGGAATAGGAGGGGCTCGCTGGCTGACAAATGAGGTGGACAAGAAGCTGCTCCGCACAGCCGCCACCGCTGCCGCCGCCTCCAAAGCGAACTTCGAGGAATCCCGGAAGATCGCCATAGCCACTCCCGCCCAGGCCTTCAATATCGCCAAGAAGATGTACCAGAATGAGCAACCTCGGTCCTGATGGGCCCTTACGATCACAGAGCGCATGTAGGCAATGCAGGCGATGTCTGGAAGCATTTCCTGTTGCTGGAGGTGGCAAATTGCCTCCTCACCCCCGATAGCAGCCTGGTTTATGCAGAAAGCCATGTAGGACGCCCGAAATATGCCTTAAAGCCATCTGGTGATTGGGAGAGCGGAATCGGCAGAATCTGGCCGGCTCTGCCTCTCCTAAAAGATTTTCCTTATTTCAATATTCTAGCGGAATTCAATTCCATCGAATCGCTTAGCTCTCTGCAGATAGAATTCTATCCTGGATCTGCCCTATTGGTGGCAGAACTAGCGAAGAGAAAGAAGGCGGATCTCTTGATCAATATCTGGGATATCGATCCTGCAGTCGGGGCGGCCTGGAATGAATGCCTCGATCATTCTCCTATATCGTTTCATCTGGATGATGGCTTTTCTGGTGTTATGTCCCTATTGAAGAGTTCTTCTCCCGGTCTTCTCTTTATAGATCCTCCTTTCACTTCTCCAGAAGAAAAGGAAGCGGCAGAGGAGATCTTCTGCACTGCGAAAAGTCTCGGCTGGACGGTATTATGCTGGCACATGATGGCCACCATCCCTAAAGAGATTCCTTCGTCCTTTAGCGATCAATCCATCGAGTTTTTCGTCAAGTTCTCCCGGATTGGATTGGAGTATGCCGGAGCGGAGGGATGCAGCATTCGAGTAGCATCTCCAGATGGGACATTGATCCCCCACATATCTGCCAGGGTCAAGGCCTTTCTGAATATCATAAGATAATTAAACTGCGGCGGCGCATCCACGTAGCAAGCTGCGGGGCATCCAAGGCGCTGCCGCATGAAGATGGAATCAGATTAAGCTGATCCAAACTCATGTTGAATACGAATGCCCTTTATAACCGATGCAAGAATTGGGGTATTGCTATAAAAATAAAAATCGAGGGGAGCAATAACTGCGCTTGCGTTCCCCTGTTAATTTTACTAGAATTTCTTCTATAAAATCTGATAGATAGTCGCCGTTTCCTGCCATTATTAACATATGAATATTTCGTTTTCCTTCGATTTCGATATAATCCAAGCGTATTGCACCTGGGGCATGATCTTTCGGTCTTAGAATTATACCGCCAAGATAGCCACGGAGATCACCTCCCTTACATAACCATTTGCCTATTTTTTTATTATTAATACCACGACCAAACTCAAAAAAAACTGTCGCACAGAAGAATTGTCCCGGGAAATACTTTTTGGGATAAGCGTCGGGTGTATCCACGCCTTCAGCGTATCGTTTCAATTCCAGTAAATGTTCAATTGCTTCTTGTGCTGCCTTAGGAGTTAAAGAAGATTTAACCTCAATCACGCCTAACACATATTCGACAGGAATTGCTCGGGATTTTTCCAGTCCCTCAGTCCAATAGACAGGGGATTCTATCTGATTATAAATAATTATATCGAAATGAGACAATTTTATAGAATCCGATTCTACCTGTGAAATAATATATCCGGCTGTTACTCCAAACTTTTTAGGCAAAAATTGATGTAACCACTCACGAAAAGCTGATTCGGCAATGATACCTCGATATACAGAGGTTTTATGAGATTTATCTATCTCCTTTGCACGATCAAATTTATCTATTACTTCCCTTTTTGCTGCCATAAACTGTTTCCAACCAAGGGTTCCTGGCTGTTGACCATAAATATCTCTATTGTGTTGCAGGTATGCAATGATGGCGTTTTGAAGCCATGTATCCTTTTTAATTTTGGATTTCTTGGCGAATTCCTTTATCTCCGTATCGACGCTGTCAATAATATCGATTTCAACTTTCACCATGATTCTTCATGTAATATATAGCCATATTACTACTTTATGCCTTCCAGAAGGTAGTGTCTTGATTGTGATGGACACTATCTCCTAATCAAACTGCGTTCGGTCACCCCTCTCTAAAGAGATAGGGTATGCTTCGAGCCGCACACACGCCTGGTTTTATGGAATCCAGAATATTCGAGTCTTCGTTGCTCAGATCCCCTAGATCCGAACGATTAGATCTCTGCTTTCGGTTTCTCCTGAGATTCCTCATGCAGTCACATTTCCTACATCGAAAGAATTTCCACTTAACCATAGGCTTCTGTCACAATTTCTATAGCATGAATTTTATATCCTTGCTCCATTCAAATATTTTTGAGGATCAACTCGAAATCCTTTTTAACTCGCCCATCGTGGGAATATTTGTTTCGATACTTGGGCACTATGGTAGGTAATTTGACTATAGCCATAGCTAAAGCTGCGCAATTCCAAGCTCACCAAGTATAACATCATCCCAAATGAAGTGGTATTTGATCAATCTGAGAGAGCACAAACAATGGACGAGGGCTCACTTCATCCCCGACCTGAAGATCGGGGTATTCGTGACCCTCTTCACATACCAGATATAATAATCAATACCAAGGAGCTCGAAATGCAGGAATCACTTAATCCAGAATCATATGATAGAGAAGCCTTCTGGCATGATATCAAGGAAAAGTGGCCGGGCAAGTTCAGAGATCTGGAGCGCTTCATCTTCCAGGAAATTCGCCCCGGCAACAGGATATTCGTGGGAACAGGTTGCGGGGAGCCCCAGCATCTGGTCAGATCGCTTCTTGAATTCGTCAAAGAGCGACCCAAAGCCTTTCTTGACGCTGAGCTCATAAACATAGTCACCCTTGGGGTGGCACCATACACGGACGAGAAGTTCCAGAGCAACTTTCGGCTCAACTCCTTTTTCATCGGCGACCATACTAGAAACGCCGTCAATCGGGGCGAAGCTGATTATACCCCCATATTCCTCTCCAATCTTCCCCAGCTGATCCGATCGGAGAGAATACCGCTGGATGTGGCCCTCATCCAGACCACCCTGCCGGACAAGGATGGCAGATTGAACCTGGGAGTGAGCGTCGATATCGTCCGCACGGCGGTGGAGAAGGCGGGAATAGTCATCGCCCAGCCCAACTCTCATATGCCCGCCATTAATGGCGATGGCTGGATCCGGATGGACGACGTGGACTATCTGATCCCCTGGGATGAGCCCCTTCTGGAGTACATAGAGGATGTCCCAGGTGAGATCGCCCAGAGAATAGGAAAATATGTGGCTAGAATAGTGGAAGACGGCTCGACCATCCAGGTGGGATACGGCAGCATTCCCAATGCCATCGTCTCCAGCCTGAAGAAGAAAAAGCATCTAGGGGTGCATTCTGAGCTACTGAGCGATGGCATAGCCGGGCTCATAAGGGATGGGGTGGTGGACAACAGCAATAAAAGCATCAATCCTGGAAAGACCATCGCCACCTTCTGCATGGGCCACCGCTCGACATATGATTTTCTGCGAAATAACGATAGCATAGAGTTCAGGACCATCGACTACACCAACAACCCCCTGATCATCGCCCAGAATAGCAAGATGATAGCTATCAACAGCGCCCTGGAGATCGATCTCACCGGCCAGGCCACAGCAGAGTCTTTGGGCCATAGCTTCTATAGCGGTATTGGCGGCCAGGCCGATTTCATGAGGGGCACGGCTATTGCACCAGGAGGAAAGACCGTCCTCGCTCTGCCCTCTACCGCTCTAGTCACCAGCGCTGATTCCTCAGATGATGAGGCTTCCCAGAAAGGGGGACGAGTCTCCCGAATAGTTCCATTCCTTGGGGAGGGGGCAGGGGTCACATTGACTAGGGGAGATATTCATTATGTGGTAACTGAATACGGCATCGCCTATCTACATGGAAAGAGCATCCGAGAGAGAGCCATGGCCCTAATCGCCATCGCTCATCCCTTATTCCGCCTCTGGTTGATTGAGGAGGCTAAGAGGATGCATCTGATCTATCCGGACCAGGCCTTCATTCCCGGAGTGCAGGGAGAGTATCCGGAAGAGCTGGAGGCATGGAAGACCACCAGGACGGGTCTCGGAATCCTGTTGCGGCCGGTGAAGATCAGCGATGAGCCCCTTCTCAAAGACTTCTTCTACTCCCTGTCCGACGAGAGCATGTACCAGAGGTTCATCTCCGCCCGGAGAGATATTCCCCACCAGGAGCTTCAGAAGTTTGCTGCGGTGGATTACTTCCAGAAGATGGTTCTGGTGGCAACTGTAGAAGAGGATGGCATCGAGTCCATCTGCGGCCTGGGCCAGTATGGCATTAACAGCGATATGTTCACCGCAGATGTGGCTTTGGTGGTAAGGGATGACTGCCAGAACCATGGAATAGGAGGCGAGCTCTTGGCATATCTGACATACCTCGCGAAAAGGCAGGGGCTCCTCGGATTTACCGCTGAGGTCCTGGCAGGAAATGATCCCGTATTTCATCTATTTAAAAAAATGGGTTTTGCAGTCAGCAAGAGGCGCGATTCCGGGGTCTATGAGCTGGTGGCCATGTTTCCCTGACAACTGGTGATGGACCTTTAAAGGATCTTCATAAGGTTCATACAAAACATACTTTTTTACATCATGAGAGCGATCGAAATATTATCCATCGGGATAGTCGATGGAGATCAAGAATCAAAGGGGAGTGTAATATCATATTAAAATCGAGGTGAAGTGGATGAAGAAAACCATTTTTCTAGCAATGTTGAGCATTTTTGTCATATTCATGGCGATATCTGCCCATGGCCAGCAGGGCTTTGACCAGGCTTATACGGACAGTCCGTCTGCGATGGTACCATATATCTCAGAGGGTCAGTATTATGTCGATGGAAGCCTGAATCAATACTCCGAGTTCGATGGATTCGAATTAACTGAGACAGGCTCCAGCTCCAAGGAGAGCACAATCTACCAGACCGCGGCTCCTTCTGGCGCTCCTGTTCCTGTTGCTCCCAGCAGCCCGGACATCCTGGGGCTGGATATACCTCCAGAATCATCTATAGTGGACTATAAAGAGGCGCCCAGTTCTGCCGAGGCTGAAGACTCACTGATCGCTGCAACTGACTTTGCTCCGACCGACTTCGCTAAAGCAGGCATCGATAGGGCTGACACTTCTGCAACTGGATTCTCTTCCGGCCAGCAGAGAAGAGCGACATCAAGCGAAAAGTCCACTTATCCATCCAGTATCAGCGCCGCAGTCCCAGGTGGAGTGATAGCAAGAAATGAGCTCTATTTGAGCTATGTTCCTCAGACGACAGGAGCTTGCAGGTTATTTGGCTGGCAGCCTATGTGGCTGCAGATTTCCTCTTCCGGCCCATTATGGATCTATGAGTGGTACCCCAATGGAGAGCTGAGTGTAAAATATCTGGGCTATTCCTCTGCCGGATGGAATAAGAAATGGTTCAATGGAGATGTTCCTGGCTGGCATATCCTCCAGTATTACTGCAATGGATGGAGCAACTATATCTACGTATATGTCTACGGCCAGGGCTCCGGCACCTGGACAGATCGGAATTCATATGTTCCAGTGCCGCTCAGCGGGACAGCTGCTGTGACCCTCAGGTCAAGCTGGCTTTTAGGCTATGATGTATACCTTGATGGAGAATATATAGGCACAGAGGGATTCGGAAAGGATCTTTCCGATGGCATTTACAGATTTAATGTGCCTGGGAATATGTGGCATACCATAGTGATCAGCAAGGATGGCGAGAGCTATTGGGAGACAGGGACATTCTTAAGTGGTGCAGCATACAGGTTTACCATTTGATCTGACGATCTGAGCATTTTTTTCATTTTTTTGTTTATTTTTCATTTTTTTTGTCTAGCATTTCACGCAATCATCCCGCCAACAAGGAGAGAACCTTTTTATCCTCTTTGGCTGCAAATATCCTCTTCCCTATGGATAATAGCATCCTTCTCCTCAGCATGGTGATCGCAGCCATGCTCGTCCTCTTTATAAGCAACCGTATACGGCTCGATCTTGTCGCCATAGTGGCCTGCCTCGCTTTAGCCTGGCTGAGCCTTATCAGCCCATTGGAAGCGATATCAGGCTTCGCCTCAAATGCCGTGGTGGCAATGGCATCGGTGATGATCCTGGGATACGGAATCGAGAGAACCGGGGTAACATCCCGCCTGGCCAGCACTATTATCAAATATGCTGGGACGAATGAGAAAAGGATCATCTCTACTGTATCCATGACCGTGGGCTTGCTCTCCTCAGTGATGCAAAATATCGGAGCAGCCGCCCTATTCCTGCCGGCGATAAGAAGGATAGGTCAGCAGACCTCAATCCCCACTTCCCACCTGATGATGCCCATGGGCTTTGCCGCCATCCTGGGTGGCACAGTAACAATGATCGGCTCTGGACCTCTTATCGTCCTCAATGATCTCTTGCGCCAGAACGGGATGGAGCCCTTCTCCATGTTTGCCGTAACTCCGGTAGGACTGCCTCTGCTCATAGCCGGGGTCGCCCTCTTCGCCCTGGCTGGATCTCGCATCTTCCCGAATAAAAAGGAAAAGAAATGCCAGCTTACAGTGGCTGAGATCTGGGGCATCGACTACGCTATCAAGACTTGCATTCTCCCCCGATCATCCAATCTCTCTGGAAAGACAAGGGAAGAGGCATCATTCAAGATCAAATATGACCTCAATCTGCTTGCCATCCGGAAGAATACTGAGGTGACTGTAGCCCCTTCCCGATATGCTCGCCTGGAGTCCGGCCAGGAGCTGGCCTTCCTCGGATCCAAAGAGGATTTTAATGATTTTATTTCGGCTTCCGGCTGTGTGCCCACTGAAAACCGGAGCAGATTGAAGTCCATCCTGGATAGCGGAGGATTTGGCCTGGCTGAGCTGATCGTCCGGCCAAAGGCCTCGATCATAGACAAAACCCTGCGGGAGATCGGATTTCGCCAGAAGTTCTCCATAGAACCGATCGTTCACTATAGCAAAATGAGGGAGTCAAGATCGGATTTCTACGATACCCCTCTTGCAGCCGGCGATACCATCATCGCCTTTGGATCATGGGACACCCTGAGGCTTCTTGCCAGCCACCAGGATCTTCTGCTGCTCACTCATCCCGAGGGAGAGGAGATTCGCTATAAGAAGGGGCCTTTGGCCGTCATGATATTCATTGCTTCCCTGGCCCTTACCTTTACAGGAATGCCGATCTCTATCGCTCTTCTCACTGGAGCTGTGGCCATGATTCTGGCGGAGATTCTCACTCCGGACGAGGCTTATCACGCCATAGACTGGAAGAGCGTAATTCTCATAGGCGGCCTGATTCCCTTCGGAATAGCGATGGAGAACACTGGAGCTTCCAGGCTCATCGCCAGCTCTTTTGTCGATCTTCTGGCTGGCGCCCACCCAATTGCAGTCATGCTCTCCCTAGCCATCCTCACAACCGCTCTCTCTTTGATCATATCCAATGTGGCGGCAACAGTCCTCTTAGTTCCTCTGGTGCTACTTTTGAGCGCAGGCATAGGGGCGGATCCCAGGGCTCTGGCTCTGCTGGTGGCAGTCTCATCCCAGAACTCCTTTATCCTTCCCACCCACCAGGTGAACGCTCTGCTGATGGATCCCGGTGGATATACCATCAGGGATTACCTCAAGGCGGGAGGCGTTATGACCGTTCTTTTCATATGCATTGAAACAACATTCATCTATTTGTTAATCTGATAAGAGGTGAGAATGATGATCATCCATCAATTTTTCGTCCCCGGCATCGCCCATAGCTCCTACATGGTAGCCGGGAATAACATCTGTGCAGTCATCGACCCAGAACGAAACATCCGTCCCTATCTGGATTCTGCCAAGAAGATGGGTCTTAAGATAACTCATATCCTGGAGACGCACCTGCATGCTGATTTCATCTCCGGCCACCTCGATCTGGAAGAAGCGACTGGAGCCAGGATTTATGCTCCAGCATCTGCGAACTGCGCTTTTCCCCATGAACCCCTAAAAGAAGGGGACAGGATAAAGCTGGAGGATATCATATTCTCGGTGATCGAGACCCCAGGCCACACCCCAGAGCACATCTCCTACATAGCTGCTGACACCAGCAGGGCAGATGACCCTGTATCCCTCTTTTGCGGTGACACTCTCTTTGTAGGAGACGTTGGCAGGCCGGACCTCTTTCCGGGCAGAGCAGAGGAGCTTGCATCATCCCTCTATGATAGCCTGCACGAGAAGATCCTTAAGCTTCCGGACCACTGCGAGGTCTATCCTGCTCATAGCATGGGATCGCTCTGCGGACGGGCGATAAGCGCAAAGAGGAGCAGCACCATTGGCTTTGAAAGAAAATACAACTATGCCCTGCAGATATCCGATCGCCAGGAGTTCATACATTCCCTCACCTCGGATATGCCAGCTGCCCCGGACCATTTCGCTCGCTGCTCAGAGATCAACAGGGTGGGGCCCAATCTCATGAGGAGCCTCAAAACTCCTAAACCTTTGGATCCGAAGGCCTTTTCCAATAGCATAAAATCCGAAAAGGCGGCGATCTTGGACGTACGAAGCTATCCGGCATTCTCCGGCCTGCATATACCTGGATCCTGGCATATCGATCTTGCCGGCAGCTTCGCCACCCAGGCAGGCTGGGTCATACCCCCGAAAAAGGACATCTTCCTGGTGGTTGAAGGGAATGAACAGGTGGACGAGGCTGCTATGCAGCTGCGCCGGGTAGGTCTGGATAGCGTGGAAGCGTTCCTCGAAAGGGGCATGCTGGCCTGGGGAGTGAACGCTATGCCAGTAGATACTGTTCCAATAATAACCCCCAATATGGCAAATGATCTGGTTGCATCGGAAAAGGCGGTTATCATCGATGTCCGGTCAGCGGAGGAGAAGACTGACGATTGCGTCATCGGATCGATTCAGATCCCCTGGCACGACCTCAGAACCAGACATAAAGAGCTATCCAGGGATAGGAAGTACATTGTGATGTGCAGAGGAGGACAGCGGGCGAGCATTGCGGCATCCATCCTGAAGATGAACGGATTTAATAACGTCTTTAATATGGCAGGCGG
>LNQE01000121.1_pt1 | contig 12255 bp, 10 predicted proteins | sample 603111 | NCBI WGS metagenome assembly LNQE01 (sample SAMN04260313, study PRJNA301899) | hydrocarbon metagenome | isolation source: hydrocarbon-contaminated ditch | place: Germany: Bremen | collected 1998
GGTCTCGTCGCACGGCAGGTTGACGCCCGCCACGTCCAGCCCGGGCAGGCGGGGCGGGGCCTTGGGCAGGAGATTCCCCTGCACCTCCCTGGCCAATTCCAGGGACTCGCGCAGCCGCAGATGATCGGCCAGCTTGGGCATGGTCTCGTTGAAGGCCAGGGCCACGGCGGCCCGCTCGTCGCGGGTCTTGAAATCCAGGCGCACGGAAAAATCCCCGGCAGCCACCCGCGTCCAGGCCCGCATCACCTGGTTGAGGGGACTGGTCACGGTCTTCGAGCCCCACAACGCCCCCAGGGCCGCTGCCAGAAACACCGCCACGGAGGCCGCGCCCGCCGTGGCCAGAGCCAGGGCCGAGGCCTCCTCCACCTCCTGCCGGGCCTCTTCGGCATAGGGGGCCAGGACCGCCGAGGGCAAAATCAGCACATACTGCATCCCGGCCATGGGCGTGGCATAAGCCCAGAAGCATTCCCGCCCCTGAAAGGTCATCACCGTCGACCCGGCCGCCTGGGCGGCCACGAGCTCCATGAACGCCTCATAACGCGGGCCGTCCTCGGACAGAAGCCATGGACCGTCCGCGAGCCGGTCCCCGGACGCCGCAATGGCCCGGGAGAGACGTTCGTCGTCCTCGGGTCCGGCCCAGACCCGCAGGGCCTTTTTCCCCGTGCCCGGATCGGGAATCAGCGACACCAGGTACGAACGCAGGGCATCCGACCACTGGCTGGAAATCTCTCTTTCGTGAAGCGCCCGGGGGAGGAGCACCTCCGCGAAAGCCGCCCCGGCAAAGGCTCCGTCCGGCCCAGCGACAGGCCTGGAGACGGTGAACACCATCCGGCCCGTGACCGGATCCGGGGCGGGCCCCTTCCAGACGCCGAGGGAGTTCCCCTCGGCGAAGGCCTTTTCGACCTCCCGGTACCAGACCGACGTCCTGGGGTCGAAGCCCTCCGGAAAGCGGCCGTGCCCGGGATAGACCGCGCAGGGCCCGGTCTTCAGGGCCACGCCGACGAACGAGAGGACATCCTCGAGCTGCCCGAAAATCTCCCGGAAAGCCGGGACCACGTCGCCCAGGACGGCGCGGCCCTGCCGCACTGCGGCGTCCGGCGTCCCCCCGGGCGCGGTCCATGCCGCCATGGTCAGGCTGACGGCCAGCGGGGATCGCCCGTCCGGGGCCGGACGGTCGTATCCCGGCCGCAGGACCAGATCGGCCGGCCCCGTCCCGGGACTCCCGAAATCCGAAGCCGCCGCCAGGGAGCTTCCGGCCGGGCTCCCTCCCCCGTCGGCCAGGGCCTTTTCCGCCTCCCGGGCCACGAGGCCCACGGCGAACTCCAGGGCGGTCTTGCTGCGGCCAAGCACCACGGCATAGTCCGTGGCCGTCTGGGTGAGTTCCCGGGCCACGAGGCCCGAGATGCCGGCGTTGATCCCCTCGCCGATGGTCGTCCCGAGATGGAGGGTTTCCTGGCGATGCACGGAGGACACCACAGCCATGGGGATCAGGCTGAAGGCCAGCAAAAACAGAAACAGTTTCCAGCGCAGGCTCATGGCGGCTCCATGGTGGTTCAACAAGGCAACGGATCATACCCGCCGCCCAATGGACGGAGAATCGCAGGAAAGGCGTCGCCTTGACTTGCATGGCATATTCGGGGAAAAAATCAAAGCGCCAACGACACGCCGCATGCGTCACCCGGCCGGCTTCCCGGCCGACGGCGCGCAATCCGCGGCCCGGGAGCACTCCATGCGCGTGAGCGACATCATGACCGTCCGCCCCCTGTCCCTCGGTGAAAACGACAGCCTGGACACCGCCAGCCGCCTCATGCAGGACATGTTCATCCGGCACATCCCCATAGTGGACGCCGAGGGCCGGCTGACGGGCCTGCTCAGCCAGCGCGACCTCCTGGCGGCGGCCCACCGCAAGGACGGCAGCGCCCCGATCAAGGAACTCATGCGCACGGACGTGACCACCGTCGCCCCCCAGGAATCCCTGCGCCGCGCTGCGGAAATCATGATCTACAACAAATTCGGGTGCCTGCCCGTGGTCGTGGACGGCATGCCGGAGGGCATCATCACCGAGGCCGATTTTCTCAAGCTGGCCATTTTTCCCCTGGCGGCCGAGCCGGGGCGCAAGGGCAAGGCATGAACATGAAGACCGCACTCCGGTTTTTTTCGGCCATGGCCGCTGCGGTCCTGTCGGTCTGCGCCGCCACCGGCCCGGTTTTCGCCGACGACCTGAAGCTCTACAAGGATCTGCACAACGACTATATCCAGGTCACCGGCGTCAAGGAGACGACCAAAACCGAGGAAAAATACGTCGATGTGGGCGGCCGCCTGGAACTGCGGCAGGTGCCGCGCAAGGAACTGACCATCTCCGCCCGGATCGTGCGCAAGCCACCTTCCACCATGGACAACATGTTCGGCGACACCCAGGCCGAACCGTTTTTCAAGGTCTGCGCGACCTTTTACGACGCCGACGACACCGCCAGCGACGAGGAATGCCAGGCCATCCGCTTCCGTCGTCCCGTGGAGGGCGACATCGGCACCCTGAGCATTCTCTATCCCCCCGAGGCCACACGCTTCGCGTTGCGCCTGATCAAGCGCGTGGACTCCACCTCCACGCCGTTCAAACTGTGGGTGCCGACGACCGACTAGACTGTGTCGCCCTTCTCAAGTATGAGACGCTGATGCGGGCACGATCTCCCGCCATGAGACCGTCACTTTGCTGTGGAGGATTGACATGCCGGGCGTACTGACGTGCATCGCCCAGGTGCGGTTGCGTACCTGGGCTTTTCTCTTGCTTTTTTTTGTCCTGTTGTGCAGCGCGGTTCCGTCATTGGCGGAGACGTATTCCCATACCTACACCATCTCCAGCCCCCAGTTGCGCGCCCTGCCCGACGGCACGGCCGTGCTGGAGATCGACGGCGCAGCGCAATACAGCGGCGTGGTGGGCGCGCCCATCGTGCCCATGCTGACCTCGCGTCTGTACGTTCCGGCCGGAGAGGCCGTGGATCGGGTGGAGGTGGCCTTCGGCCCCTGGCAAGCCCTGCCCGGAAGCTACGTCCTGGCCCACGGGGTGTCCCCCCGGCCCACGAGCGACACCTCCCCGGTGACGCCGGAGGCGGCGGACAAGGCCGTCTACGGCAGCGACGCGCCCTATCCGCCCCAGGCCTGGCGGCGGTTGTCGGACCAGGTCATGCTCGGCTACCGCCTGGTGCTCACAGACTTTTTCCCGGTGCGCTACGCCCCGGCCTCGGGCCGGGTGGAGTTCACCGAGACCGTGACCGTCACGGTGCATGCCTCCCGGTGAAAAACGCCGTGGCAACGGGACTGCCCCCCCGGGCGAACGCCCAGGACCGGGAGGAGGTTCTCGGCTTCATCGACAACGGCGAGACCTTCCTGGGAGATACGGCCAAGACCGCGACCAGGACCGCAGCCCTGGACCGGCAATACTTGCTGGTCACCACCGAGGCCCTGCTATCGGCGTTCAGCCCGCTTCTGACCCACCGGGCCTCGAGCGCGGGCGGCGGGTTCAGCACCGCCAGCGTCACCGTGGAATCCATCGCCGCCTCCCAGACCGGTCGCGATCTGGCGGAAAAGATCCGCAACTACATCAAGGACAGTTACGCCAACCACGGCACCCGGTTCGTGGTCCTGGGCGGCGACGCCGACGGCCCCCAGGCCGACCAGGCCGTCCCCACCCGGGGCTGCGCCGTCACGATGAACGGCGAGACCGAAAGCTACATCCCGGCGGATTCCTACTATGCCTGCCTGGACGGCACCTGGGACGGCAACGCCAATAACGTATTCGGCGAATCCACGGACGGTGTGGACGGCGGTGACATCGACTGGCTGGCCGAGGTGGCCGTGGGCCGCATCCCGGCCGACACATTGGCGGAGGCCCAGACCGCCATCGGCAAGATCATCGCCTTCGAAACCACGGCCAACCCGTTCAAGGCGCTTCTGGCCGGCGAAAAGATGGACAACAACGCCACTCCCACATGGGGCGGCGACCGCATGGACTACCTGTATGAGGCCATGAACGGCATGCCCCGGGACACCCTGTACGACCGGGACCTGGCCCCGGATACCTGGACCGCCTCCACCCTGCAGTCCATGCTGTCCGGCAATGCCTACAACATGGTCTTCCACTTGGGCCATGCCAACGTCACCTACAGCATGCGGCTTATGAACTCCAATCTGGACGCCCTCGCCAATTCGAAGAACTTCCTTGTCTACACGCAGGGCTGCTATTCCAGTTCCTTCGACGGCCGGATGATTGGTGGCAGCTATTCCGCAATGGACAGCATGGGCGAGGAGTTCCTGGTCAGAAACTCCCACGGCGCCTTCGCCACCCTCGGCAATTCCCGCTACGGCTGGTACAATCCGGGAACCTACGTAGCGGGCTGTTCGAACCTCGTGCATCGCAAGTTCGTGGACGCCGTGTTCCAGTCGAACACCCGCCGTCTGGGGCTGGCCAACAACGCCTCCAAGGCGACCCTCTCCTACACCGAGTCGGTCTATCGCTGGATCAGTTTCGCCGTGAATCTCATGGGCGACCCGGCCACCCCCCTGAACCTGGACTGCTCGGATACGTCCATCGTCATGTCCCTGATCACGCCCACGGCGCCCTTCCGGGCCAGGCAGGCCACGCCCACCCTGATCCAAGCCCGGGTGGGCACGGGGTGCGGCGACGCCCTGCCCGGGGCCACGGTTCGGGCATCCTTCACCACCGGGGACGCGCCGGTCACGCTCTACGACGACGGGGCGCACCAGGACGGCGTGGCCGGGGACGGCCTGTACGGCGGAACCTGGACCCCGGTCAGCCAGACCGAAAGCGCCAGCCTGACCGTGACCGCCGCGAAGGCGGGGTATCTCACGGCCACCCAGGGGATTGCCGGGACGGTGATCGGCTCAAGCCTGTATGTGATGTCCTCCGGAACCTATTCCTGGGTGGGCGACGCCTCGGCCACCACCCTTTTCACCAACGCCCAGGGCTATTCCAGCCAGGTCGACCTGGGCTTCGCCTTCCCCTTCTTCGGCCAGCAATACACCTCCATGCACGTCTATTCCAGCGGAGCCATCAGCTTCACCACCGGCGGGGGCAACGGCTACAACACCGTCATCCCCAGCGCCACGCCGCCCAACGCCCTGGTGGCCGTGTACTGGGACGATCTGGCCGAGGAGACGGCCCTGGGCAGCCGGGTGTCCTGGCAGCGCCTCGGAACCTCGCCCGACTCCCGGGTGGTGGTGACCTGGCGCAACGTGCGGCATGCCTACGAGTCCGTGACCACGGCCCCGGCCACCTTCCAGGTGATCCTGTCCGAACGCACCGGGGAGATCACCATGCAGTACGCCAACGTGACCTTCGGCAGCAGCTCCTTCTCCAACGGGGCCAGCGCCACGGTGGGCATCGAGAATGCCGATGGCTCGGACGGGGTGCAGTTCAGCGCGCTGACGCCCAGCCTGCATGCCAAACAGGCCATCGTGTTCTCCCCGAAAACGGGCGGGGCGCTTGTGCCGATCATGATGCAGCTTCTGTTGCAATGAGCAACAGGGCGCCTTCTCCTCTGGGCCGACCCAAAAACGCCCCGGCGGCCGCATGGCCGCCGGGGCGTTCGAATTGATTTTCGCGTCGCGGGCGGAAGGGTTTACGCCTCCATGAGTCCCTGGATGCGCGTGGTCAGCTCCCGCAACCGGTCCAGCTTCTCGTGGGCGGCCCGGGACTTCTCCCGCTCCTTCTCCACCACCTCGGCCGGGGCCCGGGAGGTGAAGCTCTCATTGTGCAGCTTTTTCTCCACCATATCCAGTTCCTTGGCCACCTTGGCCTCTTCCTTGGCCAGCCTGGCCAACTCCGAGGCAAAATCCACGGCCCCGGCCAGGGGCACGAACAGGGCGCACCCTCCGGCCGCCGCCGTGGCCGAGGCCTTGGGCGCGGCCACGTCCGGCCCGGCCTCGAAGCCGTCCAGGCGGGCCAGGAACCGGATCAATTCGTCGCAGGCGGAGAGGTTTGCCGTCTCGGCCCCGGAGGTGGTCCGGACCAGGGCGGTCAGCTTCAGGGCCGGGGAGATGCCGAGTTCGGCCCGGATGTTGCGCACCCCCACCACCACCTGGCGCAAGAGCTCCATGGTGGCGGCGGCCGAGTCCGTGCGCAGGTGCGGCCGGGCGGCCGGGAAGGGCATCCGGGCCAGATCGGGCTCCGAGACCCCCGGCAGCCGGCTCCAGATCTCCTGGGTCACGAAGGGCATGATGGGATGCATGAGCGTCAAAAGCTCGGAAAGAACCGTCCACAACGCACGCTTGGCGGCGGCCATGCGGGCCTCGTCCCCCGAGGCCATGTCCACCTTGACCATCTCCAGGTACCAGTCGCAGAACTCGTGCCACAAAAAGCCGTACAGCTCCTGAGTGGCCTCGTTGAACCGGTATCCGGACAGGGCCCCGGCCACGGTCTCCTTCACCGTCTCCAGGCGGTCCAGGATCCAGGCGTGGGCCGGTCCGGCCTTGGCCGCCACGGCCAGGTCCACCTCCGGGATATCATCGCCCAGGTTCATGAGGGAGAAGCGGGCCGCGTTCCACAGCTTGTTCACGAAGTTGCGGTAGCCCTGGATGCGTTCCTCGGACAGCTTGATGTCCCGGCCCATGGCCGCAAACGAGGTCAGGGTGAAACGCAGGGCGTCGGTGCCGTAGCGGTCCACCATGACCAGGGGATCAATGACGTTGCCCGTGGACTTGCTCATCTTCTTGCCCTCGGCGTCGCGCACCAGGGCGTGGATGTAAACCTCCCGGAAGGGCACGTCGTCCCGGAAGTGCAGGCCCATCATCATCATCCGGGCCACCCAGAAAAACAGGATGTCGAAACCCGTGACCAAAACCGAGGTGGGGTAGAAGGCGCGCAACTCGGCGGTGTCATCGGGCCAGCCCAGGGTGGAAAAGGGCCACAGCGCCGAGGAGAACCAGGTGTCCAGCACGTCCTCGTCCCGGATAAGGCGCGACCTGGCGCATTTGGGACAGGACGCGGGGTCCGTGCGGGCCACGATGAGCTCCCCGCAGTCCTCGCAGGTCCAGGCCGGGATGCGGTGCCCCCACCAGATCTGGCGGGAGATGCACCAGTCGCGGATGTTGTCCAGCCAGTCGTAATAGGTCTTGGTCCACTGTTCGGGATAGATGTTCGTGCGGCCGTCTTCCACGGCCTTGCGGGCCACGGCGGCCAGGGGCCCCGTGCGCACGAACCACTGCTTGGAGACGAAGGGCTCGATGACCGTCTTGCAGCGGTAGCACTCGCCCACGTTGTGCTCGTAGTCCTTGACCGCCTCGAGCAGTCCCAGGACTTCGAGATCCTCAAGCACCGCCTTGCGGCAGGCCACGCGGTCCAGGCCGCGATATTTCTCCGGGGCCTCGTCGTTGATGGTTCCGGACCCGTCCATGACCGAGATGCAGGCCAGGCCATGCTTTCGGCCCAGTTCGAAGTCGTTCATGTCGTGGGCCGGGGTGACCTTGAGGCAGCCCGTGCCGAATTCCCGCTCCACATAGGCGTCGGCGATGACCGGGATGGCCCGGCCGACCAGGGGCAGGACCACGGTGGCGCCGATGAGGTCCGCATAGCGCTCGTCCTCGGGATGCACGGCCACGGCCGTGTCCCCGAGCATGGTCTCGGGCCGGGTGGTGGCCACGGTGACGAAGCGGTCCGTGCCCTGCACGGGATAGCGGATGTGGTAGATTTTGGAGGCGTGGGGCGCGAATTCCACTTCCAGGTCGGCCAGGGCCGTCCGGCAGCGCGGGCACCAGTTGATGATGTAGTCGCCCCGGTAGATCAGGCCTTCCTCGTAAAGCCGCACGAACACCTCGCGCACGGCCCGGGACAGGCCCTCGTCCATGGTGAAGCGCTCCCGGGTCCAGTCCACCGAGGCCCCCAGGCGCTTGATCTGGTTGACGATGCGGCCGCCGTACTGGGCCCGCCATTCCCAGACGCGCTCGATGAATTTTTCCCGGCCCAGATCCTCGCGGGTGACGCCCTCGGCGGCCAGGGCCCGCTCCACCACGTTCTGGGTGGCGATGCCCGCGTGGTCCGTCCCGGGCACCCACAAGACCTTGCGCCCCAGCTGGCGATGGAAACGGCACAGGATGTCCTGCAGGGTGATGTCCAGGGCGTGGCCCATGTGCAGGGCGCCGGTGACGTTGGGCGGCGGGATGACGATGCAGTAGGGATCCCCGGGACCGTCGGGGTCCGGGGTGAAGGTCTTGTGCTCCCGCCAATAGCCGATCCATCTGGATTCGACCTCGGCCGGTTCATACCCGCTCGGCAGCGCCTCGGTGGCCATGCTGTGCTCCTTGGGATTGCGGCAATACGCATCACGCCGAAACGCCGCCCTTACGGCAGGGGCGTTTCGGCGCGAAGAAAAGGGAACAGGGGGCCGGGCGTCAGGACGCGGCGGCCAGACGGCGGGAACGTTTTTTCAGCTTGTTGATCTTGCGCCGCAAAAGCCCCCGCTCCTTGCGCGGCATGTCCGCCCCGGCCTCGGACTTCTTGGCCCGAAGGGCCTTGGCCTGGCGTTTCATGGTCAGAATCTGTCCCTTGTAGGGGGAGATCGCGGGGCCGTCCTCGCCGCCGATGCCCAGAACCTTCTTGATCTCGGCCAACAGTTCGTCCTTGCCCATGCCCGAGGCGCCGACGACCTGCGGCAACTGCTGCATGGCCACTTCGCGCAGCTCCTTGGCGGTCATCTTCTCCAGGGGCTTTTTCAGCTCCAGTTGCATCCCTTCGCTCATGTCCTTTTCGCCTCCAGGTCCGTATTCGTCGCCTTCTTGCGGCGGCCCCCGCGCCGGGCGGGCGCCTGAAAAAAGCGTACGTATTTTTCGTAGCAGCGTCCGACTGGGGTGGCCGGGTCCAGCGTACCGAGCAATCCGCCCAGATTCGCCGGCCGGACGGCCCGCGGCGCATGAAAAACCGGACGCACCGCCTGCGGCGCGTCCAGGGAAACTCGCTCTCCTATCAGGTCGAACTGGACCTTGTCAAAAGCGTTCTGGCCAAGCCAGGCATGCACCCGGGCCAGAAGTTCCGGGACGGCGAAGGTCATCTCCTGCATGACCACCGGATCGTCCACCCCAAGCCGCAAGGTGCCCTCGCGGTGCCCCAGGGGCCGGACGTGTTCGGCCAGCTCCTCGCCCACCACCTCGGGCCAGGCCCGGTACAGGTCCACCACCCGGCAGGCCCGCCTGGCCTCGGGGCGTCCCAGAAAGACCGCCAGAAGTTCGGCCGCCGTCTTCATGAAGCCCTCGTGCGGACAGGGGCGGCCAGCCCCGGCTCGCGGACGCCTCCCGGCCGCGCCTTTTGCCAGATGTGGGAACGGGAGCCCCCCGGGTCCGGCGGTCTCCCACAGGCAGCCGGGCCGGGAAGCCGCGTCGCAGCCTTTTGGAAGGTCAGGAAATGTCGTCCACCACCCGGCCGGTGTCGGCCTCGATGGTGGCCTTGGCCGCCACCGTGCGCGGCACCACGTCCGGGGCGAGGGACTGGCTTTTCTCAACGGTTTCGACAAAGGTGCGCAGGGACTGGGAGGCGATGCTGTGGCTCACCTCGCTTTGCGCCGCCACATCCTTGAGGAACTCCAACTGCCCTTCCACGAGCTTCACGGACATACGCGACTCCTTTGTGGAGGCGGCAGACTATCAATTGGGGCCGGGCGTTGTAAAGGGACGCCCAGTCAGGATGCCGGGCCGCCGGGCCATCGCCGTCCGCCCGGAACCGCCCGATATCCGCCCGATATCCGGCTGGCATCGGGCCGCAACGCATCGGATGACCCGCCGCCGGCCTCCGCAGCGGGCCTCTCCCCGGCTGGGCCCCGCGTCAGGGCTCGTAGTTGATGCGGCAGTACTTGATGCACTGGTTCTGGGCCATGTTCAGCATGGACGCGCACCGGTTCATGACGCTGGCCTGGGCCAGGCTTGCGGCATAGTCCCGGCAGATATCGAGACAGTGCCCCAGGGAGCCGGGCTCCCTCTCCAAAAGGTCGGCCAGGGGATAGCAGATGTCCATGCTGGAGCAGGTGCTGGTCTTCTCGCCGCCGCTGGCCAGGCACAGCCCGCGGAAGCTCGACAGGGACATGGTCTGCTTGCCCGCGCAACCGATGTGCGCCGTCAGGGCCAGGAGAAGACAGGTCACCGCAAGAATGCGCATACGGACTCCGTGGGGCACGGCGCACAACCGCGACCCGGGCTCAGAATTTCGGAAAATCGATGACGATGGGCTTGCCCGAACGCCTGGCCGCCCCGCCGTCCATCCCCACCCGGGGCATGATCTCGGCCAGAAGCCCGGCCGCCTCGGGATGGCCGGGTTCAAGGGACAGAAGCGACTGCACGGCGTCGTGGGCCTTGTCCCACTTGCGCCCGGCCACGAACAGCCGGGCCATGGCCAATAAGGCCGTGGGCGTGCCGCCGATGTGTTTGACGGCCGCCTTGAGATACGTCTCGGCCTTGCCCGGCTCCCCGGCCTCCCGGCAGGCGTCGGCCGCCGCAATGTAGACCTGGCCGTCCCGGCGGTCGGCCTCCAGGGCCTTGTCGAAAAACGGCAGGGCGTCCATGGGGAATCCGGCCTTGGCCAAAAGCCCCCCCGCGTCGCGCCACACCCCGGGCCGCTCGGGATAGCGTTCGCACAGGGCGTTGAGCAACCGCCGGGCAGCCGGATATTCCCCGGCGGACACGGCCTGGACGGCCTGGCGCATCAGGCTCTCGGCCTCGTCCTGGGCCGCCTGCCGGGCCGCCTGGGCGGCGGTCTCCCGGGCGGCTTCGGCCTTGTCGGCCACGGAGTCGAAAAATACCGCCAGTTTGCCTTCCAGCCCTTTTTTGTAAGCCACCCGGCCCGCGGCATCCAGGGCGGCCACCTCCGGCACCCCGGCCATGGCCTCCACCAGTTCCCGCAGGCGATATTCCAGCTCGATGCGCTCCCGGCCCATCACCGTCCTGTCCCCGGCCGCGCCGCGCAACGCCCCGGCCGCCGACCGCAAGGCCCGGGCGCTTTCCCCCCGCCGGGCCAGGGCCAAGGCCCTGGCGGCATCCTCTCTGATGGATTTGGCCCCTTTTGCGGCCATAGACTGTCTCCCTCAAGCGCCACGCGGGATATGGAAGCGCCGTCTCCGGGGCGGGCAATCCCGGCCCCCTCCCCGGCATGGCCCGCGATGCCGTCCACCGGGCCTGCATGTACGCTAAACGCACCGCCCTTCCTTTGCAAGACCGGGATGTTGCGCCCCCGATCCCCCGGGGCATGCCGCCGCTCCATGCTCCGCCCTTGAAACCACGCCTCAAAACACGTAGCGTGCCCTGGCACGGCACTTCGCCGCAAAAGGCCACGACCACCATGCCGGACACCCTGCTTTCCGTTTTCGACGTGCGCACCGCCTTCCACACCGCCGAGGGAACGGCCGTGGCCGTGGACGGCGTAAGCCTGTCCTTGGCCCGGGGCGAGACCCTGGCCGTGGTCGGCGAGTCCGGGTGCGGCAAGACGGTGCTCGGGCTGTCCATTCTGGGGCTGGTGCAGCCGCCGGGACGCGTGGACGCCGGGCGGGTGCTCTTCGACGGCACGGACCTGCGCACCCTCTCCCCGGACGCCATGCGCCGGGTGCGCGGCAACCGCATCTCCATGATCTTCCAGGAGCCCATGACCTCGCTCAATCCCGTCCTGCGGGTGGGCGAGCAGATCGCCGAGGCCATCCGCCTGCATCGGGGCAAGTCCCGGCGCGAGGCCCTGGCCGAGGCTGGACGCATGCTGTCCCTGGTGGGCATCTCCGATCCCGAACGCCGCCTGGCCAGCTTTCCCCATGAGCTTTCCGGAGGCATGCGCCAGCGGGTGATGATCGCCATGGCCCTGTGCCTGTCCCCGGACCTGCTCATCGCCGACGAACCCACCACGGCCCTGGACGTCACCATCCAGAAGCAGATCCTGGCCCTCATGCTGGACCTGACCGCCGCCAAGGGCACGGCCATCCTGCTCATCACCCACAACCTGGGGGTGGTGGCCGAGACCTGCGACAACGCGGCCATCATGTATTCCGGACAGGTGGCCGAATACGGCGACGTGCCGTCGCTTTTCGCCAGCCCCCTGCATCCTTACACGGCCGGGCTGATCCGCTCCCTGCCCCGCCCGGGCGACAAAACCCGCCTGGCGGCCATTCCGGGCACGGTGCCCAGCCTGACGCGGCTGCCCCGGGGCTGCCGCTTCCACCCCCGCTGCCCCCGGGCCTTCGCCCGCTGCCACGGCGAGGCCCGGGGGCAGCGGGGGTG
>LNQE01001523.1_pt1 | contig 12246 bp, 17 predicted proteins | sample 603111 | NCBI WGS metagenome assembly LNQE01 (sample SAMN04260313, study PRJNA301899) | hydrocarbon metagenome | isolation source: hydrocarbon-contaminated ditch | place: Germany: Bremen | collected 1998
CCACTTCTCTGTACCCGTATCCGAGGAGCGGACGTACATACGAGCACCCGGTACGATCCTGGAGGCTCTGTACCTCGTTTCGCGAGAGAAAGGGGACGCGGTCATCCATACGGGTGCCATCTGCCACCACGCGATAGGAGCAGCAGAGCTGTTCGAGTGCCTGGCGATGGACCGCCTGTATCGCCTCATTCGGGTACCTGCATTCAATGACCATATCAACGACCTGTTCAAGGAATTCAGCATCAAACGTTCTCTGCACCCATGGCAGACCGACCATCCGGGCAGCATCCCGGACGGTTCCGGGATCGTCTTCTGCGGTGAAGACAACGGTGTTCAGCTCGACATCATAGTCGCGGGAGAGGAGCAGTGCCGCAAGGGCACTGTCTTTTCCCCCGGAGAAGAGCACCCCTGCCTTCATCCTTTCCTTCGTATGTTGAATTCCCGCTTTGCCGGTTGGATCTGCAGCAGCAGTGCTTTCAGCTGTGCATCGGTTATCTTCTGCTTGAGACGACCACTCTGGGCGAGGAGGACCAGCTGCTGCTCCACTGCCCGGGCAAACTCAGGCCGGGTGAGCCTGATGGCATTGAGCCGTTCACGTGCTTCAGGTTCAAGGATCTGCAGGAGCAGGTGGTGAATCTGGGCTTCGGCCTGCTTCTGCCGCTCAAGATCCTCCTGCATCATCTGCTGGTCTACTGAATGCTGCTGCATCTGGGCCATGCGCTTCCTTCGCAGGTCAGCAAGCTCGTCGTCTCCCATCCGCATCCCCTCCGGGTTATGCAGCCGTTTCTGCCTGGGTTACCAGGCTCCGGGCCAGGTTGTCCATGAAGGACATCCCTTGCGGCGAGATCCGGCGCCCGGTCTTGTCGTGGATAATATACCCTGCTGACTCGAGCTGCTGGAGCGACTTCCGGAGGATCGACCCGCTTCCCTTCCGGAACCTGGTCGGCCGTGAGCCGCGGTTTTTCCCGCCGCCGTAAAATGTCCTCATCCGTTCAACGCCGATTGGGCCGTCAATGTAGACCCGGCGCATGATGGAGGCGACCCGGACAAACCACCATTCGGGGTCCTCCGGGGGCATCTCCTTGTGAGCCCCTGTCTTTGCAAAAAGGGCCCACTCAGGGGGTTTGATCTCCGGCTTCTTCTTCAGTTCCCCTGCAAGGGTCTGAATAAAGCGATCAGCCGGAACATCGTATACCGTTGTCATCCTGGAATCCTCACTGTCACCGAATTTATTTAACAGTCTTTACATATTGGTTCATAATACTCTTATATATTTCGAGCAGGTATACCGCCGCATGCAGTGACAAATTTCCTGATATCTGCTTACCCTCCCTGTACCCCATCACCGGAATGGCAGAGATCCTGGCAGGAAGACACGGATCCTCACCTCTTTTTCTGCCGTGCAAGAACCATGGTCCTTCCGCGCACTTCCACGAGTTCCGCGCGTGCCCGGAGTGCAATATCCCGGGGATCAACCTCGGTATTCTGGAGCCATTTTACCTTCACAGCCTTTCTTTTCGTAAGCTGCTGGACAATCTCCTCAATAAGATGGTCAGTACATCCCTGCTTACCGATCCACACCGTCGGCCTGAGGTCCTGCATCGCATGGTTATCAGGGTCTGTGTTCATGTCTCGCCCCCAGGGGAACCCGCATCTGTCTCCCGCAGGAGAGGCAGGTCATCGTCACCTTTCCGCGTCCTGTCCGCACCCGGAGATTCTGCCCGGCGACGAGGTACCGGTGACAGTGCCGGCAGAACTGCCGCCGGAATTCCCGCACGATCCTGACCCGGTGCCTCATCGATATCCGCCGGGCAAGCGCGACACACCGGTCACTGATCAGAGGATCTTCGGGAAAGAACTCGCGTGCCCTCTGGAAGAGGATAAAAATCCTCTCCCGGGCTATCTTCTTTGACTTAGGGGGAGGGGGGCGCATGAGGGGAATCCTTTTCGAATGAAAATGCCTGCGGCATTTTCATGCTTTATGCTCGACCGCACGGCGGTCATGGGCGGTTTATATGAAAACGGCTCCGCCGTTTTCATGAATCGTATGCATGTATCCTGATACGGGATCATGTGGTTTTTTCTGAACCTGGTTCTGCGGGTGTCTTCCAGTAGTGTGCTGCCAGGGGATATAGTGGTGATCACCCGGACCCCTGCTCACGCACAGTCGGTGCTCCCGGATTCCCCGGTCCGGGGGAGGATCCTGACGATTCTCCCCTCGATCCGGAGGCGATCCTCACAGAAGAGACGGATAGCTGCCGGGAGGCAGCGGTGCTCGGATTCAAGGATGCGCGCTGCAAGCATCTCCTCCGTATCACCTTGCCGGACCCGCACGCAGGCCTGGACGATAATCGGGCCCGAATCCATCCCTTCATCGACGAAGTGCACCGTGCAGCCGGATACTTTAACCCCACAGGCAAGCGCCTGCCGCTGTGCATGGAGACCGGGAAAGGCAGGGAGCAGGGCAGGGTGGATGTTGATGATCCTTCCCCTGAATTCCCGCACGATCCCTGTACCGAGGATCCGCATGTACCCGGCCAGGATGTACCCGTCCGCAGCAACCGCCCGCATCACCTCAGACAATGCCTGCTCGTACTCCTCCCTGGAGGCACTGGCATCGTAATCAACGATGAATACCGGTATCCCTGCCTTTTCTGCCCGATCTATCGCGTATGCACGGGGATTGTCGGTGATGAGCGCCGAGCAGACAGCAGGCACTTCTCCCCGGCCAACTGCATCGATGACAGCCTGGAAATTGGATCCCCGTCCCGATGCGAGCACAGCAATACGTTTCATCCCATTCACGATTCCCGGTTATTCTGTCCCTCATGCGGGGTATGCAGAATGAGCTTGATCTTGACGATGCGACGGGAGAGCATCTGCATGACCACCAGCGTCACATGGCTCTCAGGGAGATGGACGCTCTCTCCCGGATGCGGGATATGGCCGAGCCGTTCGATGAGCAGTCCCCCTATGGTTTCATATGATTCGTGGACCGGGAGATCGATGTCCAGCTCGTCGTTGAGGTCATCGACCCAGACTTTGGCATCCACAAGGAAGAGATCATCACCAATCTTCTGGATTTCAGGCTCCTCGCGGTCGAACTCGTCAAGGATGTCCCCGACCAGTTCTTCCAGGATATCCTCGACCGTGAGTATCCCGGAAAAACTCCCGTATTCATCGAGCACGATCGCAATCTGCACCTTCCGGAGTTGGAGCTCCTTGAGGAGCTCATCAATCTTCTTTGTCTCGGGCACAAAGTACGGGTCATACATAAGCTCCCTGATCGGGATATTGCGTTTGCCCGGAAAAAATGACGAGAAGACATCCTTGATATTCAGGATACCGATGATATTATCGACCGTGCTATGGTAGACAGGGAGGCGCGAGAAGCCGGTCTCATTGAAGATCTGCATCGCCTCTTCAAGAGTCCGGGTATCCTCGATCAGTGCCACATCAACCCGGGGCGTCATGATCTCGCGGGCCGTGGTGTCACCAAACTCGAGGACCGAGTAGAGCATCTCCCGCTCTTCCTGCTCTATTGTGCCATCTTCTTTCCCTACCTCGATCCATTCCCTGATCTCCTCTTCGGTAACACTGGGTTCACCGAGAGCTCCAGCTGCCCCGAACCTCCCGGTAATCTTCTCTATACCCCATATGAAGGGAGAGAGGACCCTGGTGAGAAAGAGGATCGGCCCGGCAAACAGGAGGGCAAGCTTCTCTGTGTTCCTTGTTGCGTATACCTTGGGGCCTATCTCCCCAAAGAAGAGGAGGAGGATCACCACCACAAACGTCGCGATCCCGACCCCGATATCGCCAAAGATGCTGATCGTTACCGCTGTTGCGATGGAAGCAGCAGCAACATTCATAATATTGTTCCCTATCAGGATGGCGATGAGAAAGCGGTTCGGTGTTTCCTTGAGGGTGGCGAGGGCTTCTGACCCTTTTTTTCCCTCGTTGAAGAGTGTCCTGACTTTTGCTCGGGTTATGGCTACGAAAGCGACCTCAGAGCTTGAGAAAAATGCCGAGAAAACGAGGCAGAGGATAAAGAGCAGGATCAGCAGGAAATACTCAATCATTGAGTCCACGCCGCCCATGCGGCCGGTAACGCTCTATGGTTCATGGATAAGGGACTATTAGTGTAATGGCGCTCTCTTTTTATAAAACCAGCGTTTATCCAAGACAGTCGCGGACAAACGATGCCTGCCGGGCGAGGAGGAGGAGCTTCTCCTCTGATGAGAGATCGTGATCGAAGGTGCGGTCCTCTATCTCAAACGTGATGATCCCGTCAAACCCCGCATCAGAGAGCCATCCCAGAATGGCCGCTATCCCGGGACTGGCGTCAACGGGGAGGTGAAGGGTGCCATCCTGTGCCAGGCTTAAATGGACCATTGCCAGGCGGTCGCTGCAGAGCTCGATATAGGTTGCAACCGCTTCAAGCGACTTCGCCATGGCATGGGAGACATCAAGGGTAAACGAGAGCCAGGGTTCACGATCAAGGACATCCCGGACTGTTTCCGGCGTGCAGATGAGCGAGTTCACCTTCTCTTCCATATTCTCGATTGCTATCCTGGCCTGCGTGCCCTGTGCACGTTCGGCCAGCAGCGAGAGGTAGTGGTCAAACCTCCTGAAATCCGCTCCGCTTGGGGGCCGTTTTGCCGTGCGCCGGCCCGGGTGGACCGTGACGACCGCTGCTCCAATACGGTCAGCCAGGGTTATCGAGGCAAGGGTATACTCGACCGAGATCGCAGCCACCTTCGGGTTGATGGAGCAGGGGTTCAAATCGAGAACAGGGGCATGTACACCCAGGGGCACCATCCCGGGGTGACGGGATATGCAGGCTACAAGTTCAGCGACCGGCTGCCCGCGAATCCAGAAGTGGGGGGTCTCGACCCAGAACTCGAGGGTATCAAGCCCTGCCCCGGCCACCAGGTCAAAGATCTCATCAAGCGGATATTCATGGAAGAACATGCTCGAGGCAGCCAGTCGCACCATGATCCTAATTCATATCCCGCCGGCGCCATAATAGTTGTTGATGCCCACATACCAGCAGGAACCCACCAGGGATACGGGGGGAACCGGGGCTGAGATCTACTCAATCCGGGAGATCTCTTCCCTCATCTCGGGAATCCTTGACGATTCCCGCCTGCAGGATATCTGGGTGCGGGGAGAGGTAACGAATTTCCGGCCGCATGTCTCGGGACACCGGTACTTCTCGCTTGGCGAACAGGCAAAATCCGGTGGTGCGGTGCTCCAGTGCGTCATCTGGCGCGGCGATGCCATGCGGATCGGCGGTGAGTTCAGAGATGGCATGGATGTCCTTGCTTTTGGTTCGGTCACCCACTATGCTCCGCAGGGAAAGTACCAATTCATTATCCGTGACCTCCGGCATGCAGGTGAGGGGGAGAAACATCTCCTGGTCGAACGCTGGAAAAAAGAACTTGGATTGGAGGGGCATTTTGCCGCTGATAAGAAGCGGCCGCTCCCCCGCTTTCCGGTACGGGTTGGGGTGGTTACCTCGGAGACCGGGGCGGTCCTCCAGGATATCAGGAACGTGATCGCACGGCGATATCCCTGCGAGATTGTGATCTCCCCGACCTCGGTCCAGGGTGAGAATGCCCACCGGGAGATAGCGGCTGCACTTGCACGGATTGACGGGCTTGCCGATGTGATCATTATCGGCCGGGGAGGTGGCAGTTTTGAAGACCTCTTTGCCTTCAATCACCCGGACGTGGTCCGCGCAATATCAGGGTGCCGGACTCCGGTGGTGAGTGCGATTGGCCATGAAGTCGATTTCACGCTCGCCGACTTTGCTGCGGATGTACGTGCACCGACTCCTTCGGCAGCAGCCGAGCTCGTTGTGCCGGACCGGACCGTGCTCGCTGAAACGCTCCATGAATTCCGGAAGAAGCTCGCCTCCTCCCTCATCGGGAACATGGACCGTGCTTCCCGTGATATCAGCGGTTTTCGTGAACGGATTGCGCCGGGAAGGATGATGCGGCGGATCGCCGAGAGACAGCAGGACATTGCAGTCATTGCTGAGCAGCTCGGCAGGGCACTGTCGCAAACGATCACATTCCAGCGACTGGTGCTTGCCGGAATGGAGGAGAAGATATCGGGGAGAAATCCGCTCCTCCTGCTTGAGCGGGGCTATGGGATCATAGAAAAAGACGGGAGAGCACAGCGGAGCACAGCAGGGATATGTCCGGGCGACGTGCTCTCTGTCCGCATGAAAGACGGGACACTCGACGTGCAGGTGAAGAGGGTTATCCATGACAAAAACGTATGAGGAACTGGTAGGCGAATTGAAAGATATTATACGGAAGATCGAGGACAATGATACCGGCCTCGATGAGAGCATCGCACTCTATGAACGCGGTGCAGTCATTATCAGGCAGTGCGAGGAACTGCTCGCATCGGCTGAGCTCAAAATATCCATGCTCGGACGGGACTGACGGCCCGGCAGGACGACCAGGTCACTCCCCTGCCGTGACGGTCAGCTCCACCCTGAGATCGTCGCCCTCGCTGAGACGTACAATCAGAGGACGCGGAAGGGTCCGGGCCGTCCTGTCCGAGAAGATCCCGATGGTCCGGCCGCAGACAAAGCTGCTCCGCCGCCATACCAGGTCGGTCGGGTGAGAGAGGAGCATCCCTTCACTTCCCTGCGAGGTGATTGCAGCCACCTGGTCACCGCAGATGAGTCGCGTGCAAAGAACAGCATCGTTTCTCGCAAGCGCTGCCCGAAACGCAGGTGAGAGGTCCGCTGCGCCCTTGTCAGCGCCAACCGCGATGATGCAGTCACCTGCGCAAGAGAGGTGCTCTTCCCGTGTCACCTCGAAGGTGGTCGGGTGACGGGACGTGATAGAAGGGTGGCCATGGCACCGGATCGTCTCAGTAACCTTCACTGTTTCACACACCCGGTCATCAGCTGATGGATGCAACGCCTCATAATGCCACCCGTACAGGCCAATACAAATATGAGCAGAGGGGGCAGACTTATCCCGGCGTGTTTTCTATGGAGATATCCGTGTATTGTCCGGAGTGCAGGCGGCAGAAGGCGCATACGGTGCTTGCGCAGTCCCGGCAGACCCGCGTCCGGTGCATGGGCTGCGGATCCGTCCACCAGATCCCGACCCCGAAAGAGCCATCACCGATGCTGGTGAAAGCCATCATCTCTGAAGAAGATAGCTCATGCATTGGCGCAATCGAGTTCATGCCCGATGAAACCTGCCAGATCGGTGATCACCACGTGGCCGCCTGCGGTGATGAGTACACCGGGGTTGAGGTCTGTGCGATAGAGCGGGGTCAGCAGCGAGTGCGAAAAGCGCGGGCAAAAGACATTACCACCCTCTGGACCCGGAAGATTGAGGTGGTTGGCGTCCGGGTCTCAATCCATGATGGCAGGAAAACCATCCCGCTGCTCCTCAAGGTACCAGGGGAAGAACCGTTCGTTATCGGAGAGGTATACCGTGTCGGGAACCGGAGGTTCCGCATTGCCCACATGAAACTCAGGGATGGCGATGCACAGAGAAGGGAAGGCCAGAAAGCTGTGGCACGATCCATCCGCCGGATATATGGCTATCCCCTATAAGTACCTGCGGACAGCTTCCTCCATCTGCTCCCGGTGTACAACCCCTTCGAATCGTTCCACAACGTTCCCGTCTTTCAGGATAAGGATCGTGGGGGTCACCCGGAGCTTGTACTGATCGATATACTGCTTCTCTTTCAGGGGGTTGATACTCTCGACCGGGAGGTCGTGGGCAGCTGCAACTTCCCTTGTTATCGGTTCCTGCTCCATGCAGGCCATGCAGCCTTCCTGGAAGAATGATAGGACCTGAAGCATATACAGAAAAAAGAGGTTGCAGGGCATTAAAAGTACGCCCGGGGATTATCAGCTGCTGGTGAATTGAACAATGCTGATATCAGCAACAGGGTACGCATAGCTGATTGAGATATTCTGATCAGTCTTTCCGGTAACATAGGCGGTCCGTACTGCGTATTTGACTGTTGTATTCTGATCATTATCCTCCACGATTGAGGTCATGAACGCGAGAGGGAACTGGTCTCCTATCCGGGCAACCGAGAAGTTGCCTCCCATCCCGTCGAATTGCTCCCCCGTGATATCCTGCTGGAACTGGTCTGTATCAGTCAACGTGATGCGCTTTGTCTCCCCTTGCTTCATGCCGGGCAGACCTGCCGCTATCTGGTTCTGTTCCTGCCCGAACAGCGCGAAGTCTGCTTCACCATAATCATCCCTGAAGGCAGGGACCGGCGCGACCACCTCTCCGGTGGTTCCAACGGCAATGAGCGAGATGGGGCCGGTGTACCAGACCAGCTCGCCATTCTCGTACGCGGTGGTGTAGGTGCGTTCAGTTGCGGTGAGCGCCGGCCTGCCGTAGGAATCCCTCAGGGTGTACTCGACAACAACGCTGTCCCCGGCCTGTATCGCTTTCAAGCCGACCAGCCAGCCTGTACCGAGGGAGGAGACGATCATGGTGACCGCGAACAGGACGCCCACGATGATCAGCGCTGCTTTTTTCCAATCCATTCCCCCGCTTTTTTTCTTATCGGTTTTCACTTTCTTATCCGATTTCATCAGGAAGTACATCGTGTCCATTGAACATAAACATTCCATCCCTGCACCTGCAGGGAGAGATAATTTTTAATATTATAATCCTTAACGTAAAGATAGTCCACCAGGGTAACCGGTGGATAACGGAGGTAGAGAAGATGGTATACCGGAGAAGGTACCCGTTTGGATGGTCATGGCGTGACCTCGACGAGCTGATGAGCGAGATGGAGAACCGGTTCTGGGGCCCCTCGGGCCGCCTCCTACCTGCCGGAGGAATCACTGACCGCATGATGCCGGCAATCAGGGGCGAGTTCCGCGTGGATGTCAGGGAGCACGACAACGAGGTGATTGTCATCGCAGACCTCCCGGGTATCGGGAAGGACGAAGTGATGGTCTCCCTCGTCAACCCGGAAATGCTCGAGATACGGACGGAGCGGAAAACCGAGAAGGAGGAGAAGGAGGAGGGATACTACATGCGGGAGCGGATGGAGGGGTCCATGCGCCGAATTGTCTCGCTTCCCCACCCGGTCTCTGATGCGGATGCTTCAGCATCCTTTAAAAACGGGGTGCTCGAGATACGGTTCAAAAAGAGCACGGCCGAACGCGGCTCCGTGATAAAAATTGAATAAGAGCCCCAATTCTCTTTTTCCGATGCTTTGAAGTGATCAGAGCAGGAACAGGTAGGACAATGGACAAGAAGAAGGTCAGGGACTACATGACCTATGACGTCGTTACCATCGATGTCCGCGCTACCAGCCGCGAGGTCATGGAGAAGATCCGCCTTACCGGTCATGACGGATTTCCCGTTGTGAACAACAACGAGGTGGTGGGCTATATCGCTGCCCGGGATCTGCTCTTCATCCAACCGGACACCCCCGTGGAAAAACTGATGTCCCGGCACCTGATCGTTGCAGACCCTGATATGAGCATCAATGACGCGGCCCGGGTCATCTTCAGGTCCGGCATCCAGAAGTTACCGGTCGTCGACCATGGGAACAAGCTGCTCGGGATCATCTCGAACACCGATGTTATCAGGTCACAGATCGAGCATGTATCCCCTGAAAAGGTATTCAATTTCATCACTACGTTAAACAAACTGCATGGCATCAACCCTGAGCTGAAGCGCGAGGTGGTCCAAATCGACCAGCTCATCCCAACCCAGTCAAAGATCTACGAAGACGAACTTGAAGGGAGGATGTACGAGATCAGGAAAGGGCTCGCTGAGCCCCTCATCGTGATCCGCCGGCCGGGGAAGCTGATCCTTGTCGATGGCCATCACCGGGCAATCGCCGCAAAAAGGCTCGGAATCAAGGCGCTGGATGCCTATGTAATTGAGGTGAACGAGGACCTTGAACTTGGCATGGAGCGGACTGCACGGGCATTGAAACTCAAAAGCCTTGATGATATTCAGGTCCTCGATTATGCCCGCCACCCTCTCGTCGCCATCACCCATCGCCTGGTGCGGCGGGCATAACTCCCGGATTACGCTGAGAATGCCTCCGGCATTTTCATACTTTATGCTCGACCGCACGGCGGTCATAGGCGGTTCCTATGAAAACGCCTCCGGCATTTTCATGCGGCGGGCCTGGTGCGAAATGCACCATGCGTGTTTTCATAAAGGGGGGCATGTTCCCTCCCGGACTCATCTGCGTTTCATTTCGTGTGCAGGTCTCCCGCAGGGAATCATGGAGTTTTCCCGGAGAGGTCAGGACCCTTCGTACCGGACATCAAACTTTTCATTGAGGAGATGCTCCTGGACAACACTGTCGGGAGCGACCTCCACCTCAGGCCAGATCCTCGTTTTCGAGTGAACCACCGACCGGCTGCCGATGATGACACGGGGGCCGATAACGGTGTCGTGCTCAAGGCTGCAGTCGTCCCCGATAACGGTATCGTTGTCGATGATGCTCCCGCTCACCGTGGTGTTTTTCCCGATGGTGACATGATTATAGAGAGAGGCCGAGAAGATTTTTGCCTGTTCCCTGATTCGGCAGTGCTCACCGATACTGGTATACGGTCCGACCAGGACATCGTCGCCGATGGTTGTCCCGGCCCCGATCGCAGCAGGGCCGATGATATGGCAGTTCCTGCCTATCGTGATGGAATCACCGAGCATGACCGGCCCGAGGATCTGCCCGCCACGGATAGAGACATCCCCGCTGATGCTCGTATACGGGATATCATTGAGTTTCCACCGTTCTGCCTGCCGGAGCGATGCGGGGCTTCCCACATCGGTCCAGTTCCCCCGCGCAAGCCAGCCCTTCAGCACATACCCCTTCCCCATGAGGAGCGGGAAGAGATCACGGGCAAAGTCAAACTTCGTGCCTTCCGGTATGTACGAGAAGATTTCCGGAGAGCAGACATAGATCCCGGTGCTCGCAAGGTTTGAGAAGATCTCTCCAGGTCCGGGTTTTTCTCTGAACCGCTTGATCTGATAGTTCACATCGATCTCGGCGATCCCGTAATCAGACGGTTCGTCGATGCTGATGAGCCCGATCGAGATGATCGGGTGCTCACGGATATGAACCCGGTAGAGATCGAGGAGGTTGATATCGGTTACGTGGTCACCGCCCACCACCAGGAAATCCTGCCCGTCAAGGTATTCACGAGCATTGTACACGCTTCCCGCGGTGCCGAGCTTTGTCTCTTCATGGACATAGGTGATATCAACGCCAAAGAGCGACCCGTCCCCGAGTGCCTCCTCGATCGCACGTCCCATGTACCCGAGCGTGACCACCACATCGGTAAAGCCCAGGTTCGAGAGGTGGGAGACGAGGTGCTGGATAGACGGGCGGTTCACAATCGGTATGCAGGGTTTCGGCCGTTCAAAGGTGAGGGGGCGCAGGCGGGTGCCCTCTCCTCCGCACATGATACACACCTTCATACGTGTGTGTTTCACCCGATCGGTTTTAACCGTATTGCGGGAGGGGGAGGGCACCCCCAAACGGATTGAAACTAATTTATGGGAATCACTCATACTCTCCTGCCGGAAATTCGTGACCATGGCTGAAGAAACCCGGAAAAGAATTCTGACCCGTCGTGAGCTGTACATTTCGATCGCTATCCCAGCTCTCTGCTTCGGGGGTGCGGCACTCGGTATACTTCTCGAGACCCAGGGTATCATCTCTGAAGCGGGTTCATTCTACTGGGGGAGCGTGGCCGGCTCAATCCTCCTGGCGTACCTTGCCTGGATAAAACCGCGGAAGGATATCGTTTCGCTCCTCGCACCCCTGTATGCCGTCATCATCTTCATTGTTGCACTGGAGGCGCAACCAACGATCCTCCTGCAGCTCCTCTTTGGGGCAAGCCTTACGGTCCTTGTGGTGAGGCTGAACATACTCTTTAGTACTCCCCCGGTCAAAAAGCATGGAGAGGATACCATGGAACAGTACCTGTATGACTATATGCACCGCATCACCCCGTACTATCGGGGAATCGACCGCGAGACGGCCCACGAAGTCGCCTCTGCGGTCCTCTCCTTCAAGTTCGGGCTGTATCCCAATTCGATGAGCAGTGCCGAATCGGCGGTCTCCCGCATCACGGCAGGAGCAGCCTATGAGACGCTCAAAAAAGCGCTCGTGATCATCAGAGACCGTGCTTCAAGCCTTGAGACATCCGAGATCAAGAGATACTCACAGCAGACCTTCAGTGAGGAGGATACCCGGTTCCTGGCA
>LNQE01001811.1_pt1 | contig 12246 bp, 5 predicted proteins | sample 603111 | NCBI WGS metagenome assembly LNQE01 (sample SAMN04260313, study PRJNA301899) | hydrocarbon metagenome | isolation source: hydrocarbon-contaminated ditch | place: Germany: Bremen | collected 1998
GAAGTATCGGTATTCAGGCAAAACTAACAGCCCTGGCGGTAAATCTAAAGCGGATAGCCAAGCTGGTATCCGCTTTAAAAGGATTAAACTCTTATTTTTTGCGCTGTTCATCATGTTGCTTATTGATTATCAGACCAGCTTGGAGTGGGTCTGACGTCCAAGCGGTTTAAAAAGGCTACTTTTTCAGTGGTCTCGAACCGTCCCCTTGTCTGACGATAAAAAAGCCGGGACGGGGGTATCCCCGTCCCGGCTGCCTTAAGTGTGGAACTAGCTAAAACCGGCTTGGCCGGAATCAGCGCTCAAGAGTGAAAACTGTCACGTCTTCTGTTCCGGGGTTTGTTAAATACATTTCAACACCGTAACTGAGACTGTTAGTTCCAGTAAACTTGAGGGCAACATTAGCTTGATTCACTACATCAGGCAGATTGACCACTATATTATCGAAGGTGATCTGCCCGTTGGCATCTGCCGCAGCGGTCAAGGTGCCGGACAAAGTAGAGCCGGAGCCATAACCCATGGGGATTTCTGCAGTTAATCCTATCCCAAAGTCAGGCCCGTCAATCAAGTTGTTGCCAAACATATCCTTCAGCTGAATCTTGATTGGCGGCAAAGGCTGGCCGCTGCTATAAGTTTGATCGCTCATCGGCCCGGTGAGGGTTGCACATTGATCTCCATTGATACTGCCGGCCGTGATAAACTGGGTTACGACAGCGTCCTGGTAACCATCCGCCTTGACGGTGATCTCATGATCGCCTTGGCTAACAAGGAGAGGGATGTTATAGGTGTTCAGCTCTATTGCATAAGCGTAAGCCATAAATATATCGTTCTGTCCCACCGTATTCGTATATTTCACCCCATCAACTTCAATGGCAGTGATTGCGTCTCCATAAGATTCGTCGTTATAAGAGAATCTAATCTCAATCCAAAATCCAGCCGCATTGAATTCTGTATCCGGGGTCAGTGAAGGTGTAGCCTGGGGCAGAGTGGACTTGAAGTTGGCCACCAGGGTTGTGTCGGCAGTCGGCATGGTATAGGTAAATGACGCCTGGTCGCTCACCTGTTCGCCTCCCACCGTCCAGTTGACAAAGGCATAGTCAGAATTGGCGGCAGCTGTTATTGCTATTGGTGATCCTGCTGTATAGTTTCCGCTGCTGCCGCCGCCGTCAATGGTTGCTGTCCCCCCTGTTGCCGGGCTGGCTTCCAGGCTTAAGGAGTAGGTCTGGGGCGGGATAGTAAAGACTTCACTAACCGCGTCAATGCCGCTTAGCTGAAGCAGGAATCGCACCTGCAACCCTTCTGTGGACACATCCGGGTTATGACTTACAGCGCTAAGGCCAGTAAAGGCGGCAATCCCATCCACCATATCAACTGTCTTTGTTCCAGCTAAATACCACAAGTTTGAAGCGTCATTATCATACTTATCAGCCATGATCTGGGGAGATGCTCCGCCGGGGAACACACCACGTATGACCGTGCACAGGTTATCATATTCATCATAGAGCTTCACCACCGGCTGCGGATTCAGCAGTTCGCCGCTTTCACTGGGAGAGCCGGGCTGAACATCGATCACCATGTAGCTGGGAGCGCCGTTGGTAATGGGCTGAACGATCACCGCATCTATATAACCAGCTGCTTCAATACGGATGATGTAATCCCTGACTTCCTTGAAATAATTCTGAGGTTCATAAAATCCCAGGTAATACACTTCATCGGTGCTTGACAGGTAATAATAATAATCATCGCCTTGGATAAGCTCTGTTGCATCCAGGTAAAGCTTGCCGACTGTGATAACCTGGTTGGTCCAGTCATCGTTTCGTGTATAGTTGATGGTAAAACCGCCGCTGTTGTATCCTACATAATTATGGTCAGCGTCTGGAGTAAACACAGGCGGTGCACCCCCGGCTGAACCAGGAGGTATGGTGAAGGTGTTGCTGTCAACTGTTACAGCTGTACCATCTACCGTAAACTTAAGCTTGGCATCTGTAATTTCAATACCCGTCAGGTTGTAAGCAGACAAGCCCCCAAACGTAACTGACCCTTGATAGGCATTTCTACTGACAATACCTCCCAACACCCAATCCCCATCATCTGTTTTCTCAACCTTCACAGCCACACTCGATGATGGTCCATCGAAACATTGGTTGTCATAGGCATCAAATAGGGATAACCCAGGAGTTGATTGGAGGTTGCCTCCGTTGGCTGCTGGACCCTGGGGCTGGGTATCGATGGTTATGGAAGTTGCTATCCCAGAAGTAATCGCTTGGTACGTTATTGTGGCTTCATAGTTTGGCGCTGCTATGCTTATTAGATGACCATAATGCCTTTTCTGAAGTCCAGGTATCTTTGATGTATCAAGGATTAGCCTGCCTGGTTTCCAAGCGACGCCCTCCGCTCCAAATAACTGGATGTTTGTTCCTCCTTCGACGCCTATGATGATACTGTTTACAGCAGCCCGCCAGTTTGGATCATCGGTAAAGGTTATTTCAATGATATTTCCGGCATAGTTATCGGTATTGTCCGCTGTAAGCGTTGGTGAAGTCTGACTGCCCAAACCTGGAACAGTAAAGTAATCACTATAGGTGGTAGTCCCTTGAAAGGTATAGCCTATTCGGGCGTCGGTGATCGGTGCGCCGGAGGGATTTGAGGCTGTTAAATCGGTAAAGGTGGCTACTCCGTTCACCGCTGAGACTGTATTGGTGCCTCCAATTGTCCATGAATCTCCGTCAGCTCTCTTCAAGGTGATGGACGCATTGCTTGAAGGACCATTGGCACAAACATTGCCATATTTGTCATAGAGGGTAACCACTGGTTGCTGCTGCAGCTGACCGCCACTTGTGGAAGGACCTTGTGGTTGGGTGGTAAACTGGGCGCTTGCCTGTGGTCCGGCCGTAATCTCTTGACTAACCATCGCGTTGTTATAGCCTGCAGCCTCTACAGTTATAGTGTATGTGCCCGGCTTTTGCAGCTGGGTAATGTTTGCGCTTAAGAGTGTCAGATTATCTACTCCGATATTGTAATGTTCTGGGGTGGTTAAGGTGTCATTCCCTACCTTCACTGCTGTAATGGCATTAAGCCAATCATCCCAATCCCCGGACTGCAGGATGATAGTGATGTTTGCGCCTGCATAATTATCGCTGGTATCGGCTGTCAAGTTCGGCGCCATCAGACCGGTAGCTCCAGGAATGGTAAATTGGTTGCTGTAGAAGTATTGGTTAGGCGAACCCACCACTTCGTACATAAGGCGTGCATCGGTGATGGCCAGACCGGAAGGATTGGTGGCGGTAATGTCGGTGAATGTAGCCACTCCGGCAATCGCGCTCACCGTCACTGTACCTCCCAGAGTCCATGTGTCGCCGCTTGCCTTTTGCAGGGTTATTTGGCGGGTGCTGGATGGGCCGTAAATGCACAGGTTATCATATTTGTCATACAGCTTGACAATTGGCTGGGTAGCCAGCAGTCCGCCATTTACCGCCGGACCCAAGGGCTGAGTGGAAAATTCCGCGCGGTCAAAGTAGGTGGCGGTTATTTCCTGCATTAACACCGCATCGGCATAGCCGGTACTTTTTACCCGGATTTCTTTAATGCCCGGTGTCAATAAAGCATTTATTTTGCCTCCGAACAATTGGATTAATCCATCCACAGCCTCATCACCCGGATTAATGTAATACTGAAGATTATCAGGCAGAAGAGAGAGAGTTTCTCCATCCACCGTAATCTGGGTAATGGCGTTGGCCCATGCCTGCCCGTTGCTGAAAGTTATCATCAGGTTCTGACCGGCATAATTCCCTGTGCTGTCGGCATTTAGTGTCGGCGGTGGGGCTGTTGCCGTGGAGATGAGATTCGCTCTCAGGTTGGTGTATCCTTGCGGCATGGTGAAGGTGAAGCTTTCCTGCTCGCTCACTACATCTCCGTCCACTGTCCAGTTGACAAAGGCATAGTTAGATGCAGGCATACACCCCACTTCGACCTGTGCTCCAACTGCAAATGTGCCTGAAGTCGATTGATTTCCATCAAGTATATATGCCCAACCAGCATTGGCTGGGTTAACCAGCAGGTTCAGGGTGAATTCCCCGGCCGGTATATCCTCGTAACTTACCGCAACGATGGTGTTTGCTGTGATACTGAAGGTATATTGATTGACTGGGTCTGCAGCCAGTTCGGCTTTTTTATCCACTCCGCCAACGGTAAAGCTGGCCACCTGCTTGCCTGCCGCCGGGCTGACGGTTACCGTTACCGATGTATTCTCAGTAATCGTTCCCGCTGCTGGATCAGATGATATATTGTCGCCGGTCAGGGTCAGGGTGTAGGTATCAGGGCCTTCAACTACCTTCGTCCATTCCCCTCGCTGGGTGCCGGTATAGGTTCCAGCGGTTTTTCCTCCAGCTTCATATGCATCTCGGAACAAATTACCGCCCACACCATCCTTGTGGAGCCGAAGCAGAGTATCCCCTATAGTTACATCTGCTCCAATTGTTATGGTGCTGAGATTATTGTCCATGAGTGCCCGTGGTCCTATGCTCATTAAGCTGCCCGGGAGTGTTATACTTGTCAGTCTGTTGCCGTATAGGGCTGACTCCCCGATGGTTTTTACCTTGCTTCCTATTGTAATGCTGGTAAATCCATTCATATGAAATGCATATTTGCCAATGGTTTCAACGCTATCTGGTATTGTTATACTGGCAAGAGTTTCATAACCTCCCCGATAAAATGCGCCATCATTGATAATTTTTACACTGTTTCCTATTGTTACATGGGTAAGCTTATTATATTGAAACGCATCTTTGCCAATAGTTTCAACACCATTCCCGATTGAGACACTGGTTAGATTATTATTTTCAAATGCATACTCACCTATACTGATGACGCTGTCAGGGATTATTACAGTGGTAAGCCCTTTATTTTGAAATGCATTATTACCAATAGCAGTGACAGATACACTATTTATGGCAGATGGAATGGCTACATCCAATAGTTCCGGGAGTTGTCCTCCAATGCCTTGTGGGTGATATGCCGTAATGGTACCTGTGTTCTCATCGAAAGTAAAATAATCATCTCCAGCATTTTCCGATACCGTAACAGTCACCGTTTTGCTCAGGATGTCAGTGCCCGCATCCAGGTCGCGCAGGGTAATGGAAAATATATACTGCCCCGCTTTACTGAACAAAGCGATTAGAGGATAGGTGAGGTCATAATCATCAGAAATTGCATGACCAGTCTCAGGTCCCCAATAGCCCAAATCAATTACATTCACTGGACCTGCTCCGTAATTCCCCACCAGTGACACTGTGGAATCTAAAGGTTGCTCGGTGACCGATACATTGATCCGTACCCTGTCATATCCCTCATCTTTTACCTCAACAGCCTTCAGGGTGAAGTCAGTTTCTTTCGCCTGCCCTTTTATAACACCGGTTGGATCGAAGATAATATCATAAACGGATTTTTCTGTTATTTGTTCTGCGGTGGCCGGGAACACAGCCGTTACCACACCGGAATTTGCAGTGTTGGACACGGAAGTTGCTTCCGCCACGGTAAAAAAGTTCTCCGTCACCCCGTTCAGGGTATAACCGGATTTTGCTGTCAGGGTGATGGTGGCTGTATATACTGTATCTGCTTGGAAAGTACTGTCAGCGGGAGACCAGGTGACAGTTCCGGTGTACTGAGCGGTGGCATTTATTGTGCTTACCGGTGTCTGACCCGTTGTCGGCACGCTTATTCCGGAAATGGCAGAAATATTTACTTTGCTGGAGGTTGATCCTCCCCCGCCTGTACTGCCGCTGCTGCTGCCAGGGCTAGCCGGTGCTGCATATACTTCCTCTTCTTCTGGTTCAACTGAGGTTAGATCGCCCTTTACCTGCAGACTGCGCTGCAGAATGACAGCGGCCTGAGCTCGGGTAACATTAGCCTGGGGCTTAAAGCTGCCATCTGGATAGCCGCTTAGAATCCCCTGAGCTGAAGCACACGCAACTGCATCAATGGCCCAAGACGAAATAGCTTCTCTATCAACAAAATCCTGACCGGTACGGGAAGTTATACCCAGAGCTTTTACAAGTATGATTGCTGCCTGCTCCCGGGTGATAGAATCGTTGGGACCGAATCTGCTTTCACTGTAGCCGGTAATAATTTCATGCTCAACGGCTGCCTTGATTGATTGTTCCGCCCAGTGTCCCACCGTATCCTCAAACCCTTTTCCATTACTTCCAGATAAACCTAAAGCAACTACTGTCAGATGGGCAAATTCAGCCCGGGTAATCACCCCTCCGGGACGAAAGGTTCCGTCAGGATAGCCTTTAATTATTCCTTTTTTAACCATTTCCTGTATGCTATCCTGGGCCCAATGCCCGGAAATATCAGACATTTGTATTCCCGTATTCCCGGTTATTGCATCGGAAGCCAAAGCTCCAGGCGGACAGCTTGCCGATAATCCGGCAATCATGCAAAAACACAATGCCAACGCAATGAGTTTATGATAGAATCTTTTTTTAGCAATCAATTATGAATCCCTCCTTGAATTGGTTTTTTATTGGTAATCAACTCTGTTTCAAACATCCTTTCGAGCTTTACAAACGCTTCCAATATCTGCCTATCGCCAGGGGTCAGAAGACACCGGCTTATAGATATCGATAAACAGCCCCGTATGTTCCCACAAAAACCAATCTTCTCCCTTTTTTCGCAGTTTCACCGGGCGCGGGCTGTCCGCTCCGCCGGTGTGAACATACACGGTTGCGTATCCGGCTTCCGCAAAGGTATTCGGGGTTTCTTCTATAATGACAGTATAGGGAAGCTCGGGCGTATAATCGTTCTGGGGGGTGGCACCCGCTAAATAAGCTTTACCGATATACTCCGACTTTCCCATCATGCGTTCGCGGATAAACTGTTTTTCCATAACGCTTAATTTCTGCGGCCCCTTCAACGCGTCGATCATGTTATAGCATTCATCCCTGTTTTCGTGATAAGCGCAAATCGCCGTAATGAATAAAGCGGCTACATGAAAGGGTGATGCGAAACCAAATTCCGGCATGGATATAAATTCTTCTGCTGTTTTGGGAAGCGTTTGAAATACAACCTGCATAGCTAACCTCCTTTCATCTCTCTTGCAAATACTTTCCCATATCAAAACTACCACTTTGTGGAACTTGGCTTTTACACCTTATGTCCAAAAAAAGACTCCCGTTAAAAACCTTATGTCTAAATAAAGGCACAGACGTAAAAAAATATGGGAATAGATGGCCCATATTTTTAGAAAATTTAATTGTTATATACTAAATAAAGTGAAAGTTAGGCGTTTGGCATGATGTATCCTTTTGACACCGCGAACACCGCAAATTTAATAATACTGTCGTATCCCGTCTTGTTGAGGATATCGGTAATGACGGCTTTTACCGAGCCCTCAGACATGGTGAGCTCTCTGGCAATCTCTTTGCGGCTTTTTGCTTCGCACACCAGCCGGAGAATGGCAATTTCCGTATCGGTAAAGGAAAGATGGCCCGGAAGCACTGAGGGAGCCTCCCGGGGAAATGTACGGTAGCCGTCCATAGTGCTCCGGATGGTAGCCAGCATGGTTTCGCTATTTATATTTTTATACAAAAAGCTGTCCACACCAGCTCTTCTAGCGCTGTCCATATAGGTAATTTCCGGCATGCCGGTCATAATCACAATTCTTATGGACGGATATTGGGCACGGATTTTGGCCGCTGCCGCTATGCCGTTTTCATTGTTGTCGGTGCGTACATCCATCAGTACCAAATCAGGGGTTTTTACACGACAGATTTCCAAAGCATCCCCGGCGCTGCCGATGCTTCCCACCACCTGCATATCTTCTTGCCCGTTGATTAAATTGGCAAGGGAATCACGCATTATGACTTGATCTTCCACGATGAGTATTTTAATCATGGCTATCATCCTTTCTGTTTCTTGGGAATTCTAATATGAATATAATACTGCGGCAAAAGCCCTATCTCAAATGCTCCGCCCAGTTCATAAACCTGCCTGCGCATTCCCGGAACGCCTCCTCCTTCGACAATAGGGTCAGATGGCGTAGTTCCGTCGTTCTGCACCAACAGTCTGTATTCTTCATCATTCTCCAGAAATTCTACGTATACATTCCCCGCATCGGCATGACGAACGGCATTAGTGGCACATTCACGAATAACCTCCGCAAAGACTCCGGCCACCTCTTGAGCCTCCGGTAATGTGCCCTTTATATGAATGCCTGTTCCTATCAGGGAAAAAGAGTGGGTCAAGGAGGATAACAGATACTGCGGGGAGATATCAATCGTTTCCGTTATCGCCTGGGTAAGATCTGTCAGCAAGGGCTTGAATTTATTTATAATATCCTGAGCGGTTATATCGCTTTCCAATAAACGGCTCAATATGGAAAGACGCTGCCCAAGTATATCATGAACCCTGGTTTTCATCCGTAAGATTTCTCTTTCCTGTTCCAACTGCTCAATGTTTTTGATCGCAGAGGAAAGCTCCCGTCCTAATTCTTCCAACTTTTTATTGCTTTGCTCCATTTCCCTGGTCAGGACATCTTCATCGGTGATGTCGATGGCAAGAAGCTGCAGGTAGCTTTTCTTTTTGATTATAATAGTTTGATTGGAGAAAAGCCATGTACCGGCATTTCTGATCCGAATCAGCAACTTGTCGTCCAAGGCACGCACACTGACATTATAACTGTCCTGTATTTTCATGAGGCTTTCCCAGAGAAGTACGGCGTCCGTCGCCGACTGGATAGCCAAAGCGGATAACAGCCGGTTCATGGTTGGATTTGCAATCAGGGTCCGGCCTTTTCCATCGCCATAAAGGATGCCGCCCGGGAACAGGTCTACCGCTTCTTTGACGGACAATCGGGTAATGCTGCCTTTTATTCTGTGCCATTCCATATCAAGCAGCACCGCGCTGCGGAAGACAAAATAAAGATTGCTGAACAAAAAGAAATATTGGGAATAGGCAAAAGTATAAATGGGCAAGGTTGGGAGCAATAGAATAGAGCATACCAGCTGCTCCTGTTTCCTATGCTTCAGCATGATCCAAAGGCCCAGGATAACCGGGATCACATCTATAAATCTAAACTCATAAAAATATCCGGCGGCAATATTGCGCTGCAGCAAGGTGATCGTCACCAGCATGATTGCCAATATCAAATGGGCCAGCATGAATATCTCATGGGATAAAAAAGCCCAGGGGATTTTATATTCCTTGTGGGAGAGCAACAGGAGCAGTCGTATGGTCTGCAAAGAGATGGCAATAAACAACAGCGTGGAAAAGAATATCCGTATTATTGGCGCAAGACCGTATAGCTCAATCATTCTCCCGGCCTCCCATCGGAACAGTGATTTGAATTATAAAACCATCGTCATGTTCATGGACTCCATAGGAGGCTCCCATGGAATCTAAAGCATCCTGCAGTACATATTCAAAGGGCAAATCGGCCGAATCGGCGGCCGGCGCTGTCTCGACGGCGATGCGCAATACGACTGATTCCCCGACGGATGATAGGTTGGCCAGCATTACGGCCTTCGCATATTTCATGGTCTTTTCCAGGGTGTCTTCAAAACAATCGTAGAGCAGGGCAGCCGGAGAACTGTGTATTTGAACGTTTCCGGTTTCTGTCACCATCCCTTCGATGCCGGCCGAACTGGCCTCCCACAGCGATTCCCGCAGCCACAAGGCCAGGGAAGCTGTATCACAATATTCACCACCCGCTTCCAGCAGGGCCAGGTTGCCGCGCCGTTTGCAGTAGTTTACCAGTATTTTGATTATTGATAATTGCTGTTGCACCTTATCCTTGCCTTCGTTTGTATTATTGACAGGCAAAGCGGAAATGATTGCGTTGATTTTGTTGACACGGTCTTTTAATACTTCGTCTATCCTGCTAAACAGTTCCTGTTGCGTTCTCAGCCTGGCAATCTCGCTTTGGACTTTATGGGTGCGAGCTAGAATACTATTTTGGATTTTGATCTTTCTGTTTTGTTCAGTCAAGGCTGTGCGCAAGCGGATTACCGGGTCAAGATGCTGGGTGAAAATGGAATATCCGCCGTTGATCCTGTACACGCCGTAGAGGATGCTTTCATTATACGGCAGGCTAAGCCCGACGGGAGTGGTTGCTTCCGGCGGCAAGTGCCGTATCTGTTCTATAATCTCAGGGGACAGCTCCTCAGAGTGATCCGTCTGGTATTCAATGTGCATCGCATCAGTTAGAATATGCATGTCAATGGGTGCAAAACGCAGCAATTCACCCAAACGGATATTATTGGGGATCAGTCTGCTGCGAAGACATACTTCAAGAAACAGCAATGTCATGGTCCCGTAAACAATGCTGAAATCCGATTCTCTGAAAATGGGAAGCCCCCAGGCGTATCCGCCAAAGTATATAAGCGATATGCCAAGCAGCAGAAGTAAGGTGCCAATGCCCTGTGCTGCCGACCCAGGTTTTCTGCGGGCTGCCATTAATACAAAGGCGAAGATTAGATAGAGAGACCGGGCAAAAATCAGGTAATATACCCATCCGTAAGAATAGTATTGATCGTAGATATTCCCTTCCGTTCCCAGGTAAAATCGAAATGCCATCTGATGAAAGTCATTGCTTAATACCAGCATAGCCAATAATATGGAAATGACCAAACTCGTTTTTCGTATCCACCGAGGAAATCGGTTCTGATCGCTTTTATCCAAAATCAGACCTATCCAGAACAAAATAGTGGGTAGAAATATTAAAGGAATATAGTATAAGTACCAGAAAAAACGGTCAATTATCCCGTCCGGAACCAGAAGTTTTATCACCTTGACCAGCATCCAGAAGAGTAGCAGCATACTAATGGCAAACAGTTTTTTTTGCAGCGCTTTATCAGAAATCCGTATATATAACATCCCGCTCCACAGGATGAGGATGATGATAAATGCGAGATAAGAAAGCATATGCTCCACACCGTGGGCAGTGGAAAACAGACGTTCGCCTAAAACCATCCTACGGAAGGCAGGTACGGCGTTAATGATATGCATAGCATCTTTATGGTTCAGCACAGCGTTTTGCGCGGAAGAATATTGCCCGGCATCAGGATAGATCGAAGGATCACTCTCACCGTTGGGAAGGCGAAAACCGGCAGCAAGCAAATCTGAAGGGTTTAATTCTGACAGTTGCTCCTGCCGGGTGCTGATAATACCTGCAGGAAAAGACAGGGTACCTTCAGCAGGTACGATGATCTCAATATTCTGTCCATCCTTATTCCGCTGTGCCGCTTGATAATCAAACATTATGGCTACCGGAGCATCGGATGGGTCCTCCGGGATAAGGCGCCCGTTATGGTGCAGATGCCTGAGCAAATGGATAGTATTTTGGTAACCGCTGTTATCATAATCCAGCCCGGCGGTCATGGCTAAAAAGGTATAGCCAAAGCCTACATGGCTGAGCTTTCCTTTATAATCGAAGTAGACCGGATAATCGCCTGTAAGCAGGGAATTCCAGCCTGTTATTTCATCCTCGACCTGATCCCTGTCTACCGCAATAATCGCGGTACTGATAAAATCCGTGCGGTAGGCTTTTACAATACCTGTTTGCATCAGCGGAACTGCTTGGTTTTCATAAGCAATATACAGTGGGTGATCGAATGAGGTAAGAATACCTTCATAGGCAGGAATAGGATTGTGAAAGTGAACAGATCTGTCTGGATGATGGGCGGTTACAATACATAACAGGATAAGCGTGAGGGCGATCACGCCCAACACAATGGTATATATCCATTTTCGATCCCTGCTCATGAACAATCATCCTTACTATATGTTCATAATCTGTTTTTCTATTTTACCTTCTTTTTTGTGCACGGGATTCTCGGGTCAATAGGTTTTTCAGCAATTTTAGGAATCATCCAGGAACGGCCAAAGCGCATCACACCCTCGATACGGTTTTCCTCATAAAGCCTTTGAACCCTCCGCATGGATATGTTCCATTATTGGGCTGCCTCCCGCACTGAAATATATGGTAAATATATGTATCAATTATATACGCTTGGGCGAATATTTCCAATATCGAATAGACACGGGGACGGTTCGAGACCACTGAAAAAGTAGCCTTTTTAAACCGCTTGGACGTCAGACCCACTCCAAGCTAGTGGGATAATCAATAAGCAACATGGTGAACAACGTAAAAAATAAGAGTTTAATCCTTTTAAAGCGGATACCAGCTTGGCTATCCGCTTTAGATTTACCGCCAGGGCTGTTAGTTTTGCCTGAATACCGATACTTCGTAGA
>LNQE01000873.1_pt1 | contig 12212 bp, 11 predicted proteins | sample 603111 | NCBI WGS metagenome assembly LNQE01 (sample SAMN04260313, study PRJNA301899) | hydrocarbon metagenome | isolation source: hydrocarbon-contaminated ditch | place: Germany: Bremen | collected 1998
TTCAAAAAAAACCGCCGCAGTTGAAACAGCTCCAATATCCAGAATAATTCCGCAGGCGGGGGATATTCTATCGGTTAGAACCTGCGCAGCCAGTGCAGTAGAAGAAATATCAATGATGGATACGCTTCCCAGATTCACTTCCACTTTTTCTATCCATTCGCGGACATTTTTCCTGGCCAGCGCGGCGACAAAAAGTCCGTCATTAGGAATCGTCAGGTAATCGGTTACTGCTTCTTCTATGGGAAGAGGGATTAGCGGTTCCAATTCAAAAGCTAATGTTTTTCTGATTTTACTGTCATCGTGAAAAGGCAGGTTGACTTGCCTGAACATTACATCGGTAAGAGGAAGGCAAACGCAACAGGGGATTTTAGAAAAACTTTTGTTTTCCGCAAGTTTTTTCAAGGCCGGTTCGATTCCACCGCAGGCGTTAATATCCAGAGTTTCGGCGGCAAGAATACGGCTTCCGGTCAAGCCTTTCTTTGTCAATAAAACCGCTTTAATTGTGTTTTGGCCGATATCCAGCCCTATTACTGCTTGCGGCATTAATCCTGCCTCCATTTGATTATCTGGAAGGATTTTTGCTGTGATCTTTTTACAACACCGCTTAAGCTTTGTGCCATGTTTTGCATCCTGCCGGTAGAGATAATTTTAAAATAATTGCTTTTTACAGTAATCAGCTCAGATTTAATTGTTATGCCTGCCATAGCGGGAACCTGTTTATACCACTGTGAATTGGACAAATCATTACCCTCTTTCCGGCGGTATTCATCCATTGAATCAGCTAATTCAGCACTGATTTCATCAGAAAGCGTGCGTAAAACCATCCCGGGCGCGGTATTAATATTTATTATCCCGTCGCTGTCTGCGGTAACGTATTCTTTAAGTCCTGGTTTTTCCTTTGTTCCATTGAAGATTTCTTTGGTTATTCCCTTTATCATAAGCAATTCCTCAATGCAATCAAACGGAGCATTTTTCGCTTCATAAGGCTGATCTAAAGATGCGTAGTAGGAAGTTTCGGCTCCATAACCGGTAGGCGAATTATCCGCGTCAATCCAGTCTTTTATGGAATCGACAATTTCGGCGGCTTTTTTTTCATCCAGTCCGAATTCCGGCATGCACAGCAGCCTGATCAGCATTTCTTTAATGTCTGAATTGTATTCATTTCCGTTGACCAGCTTATTAAGAGGAATTTTGCCGGCTTCATCTTCAATTGACGTAATAAAATAACCGTCAGTAAAAAGAGACGCGGATTTTTCGGATAAAAGCTCTGCCTTTGCCCAATCATCACGCAGCGTGTCATAATCGTTTTTAGAATTAGTCAGCAATGCGACAGCTCCATAAAACCCGGACTTGGCAATATAAGTTAGTTTAATTCCGTCGCTGATGTTGGTTGTGTCATAAATTTCAGCGCGTGATGATCTGTTTAATTCGATAACAACAGCCACCAGGATGCTGACGATCAATATTACCGTGATCAGCGCGATTCCGCGATTATCCAATTTTTTTTTCATAGCGTTTATTTCTTTACCGGTAAAAATACCTTCGTCATAAATTTGTATGGTTTTTCTTTGTCCTTTAAATTGGCCAGTACCAGTTCTATTTTTACAGATGCAGGAGCTTTGCCTTTTTGTTCGTTTAGTGACGAAGAATCCCATGACTCTAATTCATTGCCTGTGGAGTCGTAAAACTTTAATTTCCAGGAATCGATATTGCGGCAAATCACAAATTCTCCGGCCTGGTTGCTTTCTTTTTCCGGTTTAGTGCCGGCAACGTCCGATCTCCATAGCGAGAAGGTGTCTCCACCTTCATCCTCTTGCACATAGTAGCTGATAGTTGCCGGACGCCCTTCTTCATCATTTTCGCTGAAAGCCAGGTGAGAAGCGGACCAGAAAGAAAGATAATAAAACTCCCTGTTGTTTAATGGTCTTTTCTCCGCGCGAAAGTCAAAAGAACCGGCGTTGGTCTGCAGAGACGATAAATCCTTAATCATCCTGTTCATTGATGTGCGGGCCATCTTGTAAATATTATTTTCTTCTTCCATCTGATTCGAAGTTTTCATTATGCCGCTGTAGGAGACATAAACAGTGGTCATGACGAGACCTAATATAAAGATAGCGATGAGGATCTCGACCAGCGTAAATGCCCGGCAGGGCTGTTGAAAAATGCCCCCGGTGTTCGAGACTGTGTCGCGATAGTGAAAGCTGTCATTCCGAACGTATGTGAGGAATCTTAAAGATTTGAATTTGTTAAAAAAAAGATTTCTCGCTCCGCATCGAAATGACATAAATATGAATTGCGATGCAGTCTCATTCGCAGGGCGGGTATCCGTGGAATATACGCTGTGCATAACGGAGGAACTGCAACCAGTTCTTCTATGAGTAATATATTTTATAAGTCGTCTGATCATAGGTTACATTCCCGGTGTCTTGTAAAGAACAAGAGTGTATTTCCCACGCTTGACAAATAATTTATTGGTTACCGTAACTTCAATTTTTTTGAATTGCTGCAATTGCGTATCGACAACTTCCAGATGCCAGATATATTGGGGATAATCGGGGCCGAAATCTCCGTCGTCGCGCCGATTGGCTAAATTGGAATCAGTTTCCGCCTCAACCATTTTGCTCTGTGCCAGAAGCGCCGCTGTGGTCATAAACCGTGAATCGGTGGACATGGAAATGCTCTGTGACTGTAATTGAAAAATAGCAACGAGGGCAACAGCTAAAATGGCCATGGCGATCATAACTTCCAGGAGCGTAAAACCGTATGATTTTTTCATGGTCATGACGCCATCCTTTATTTACATGAAACGAGATGTTCCCGCATCGTTTATGGAAACATCCACATATTTATCGTAAACGTCCGTTACACCAAGGAAGGGATTTATTACTATTGTCATGTTATCTTCTTCGTAAGACAGATGAATTACGGCCGGAGAACAGATATTACTTTTTCTGAAAACGATTCGCGCTTCACCATCGAATTTCTTTTTGTTACTTTCGTCAACTATATCGGCAACGACTACATCAGCGGGCAAATGCTTCGGGTTCTTTTTTATTTCATCCTGTTTTTCCGGGGTCATGTCGGAAGTAACAACCCAGTAGGCGGAATTCGGTAAATCTATGCAGAGAATGTAGTCAATCTGATCGCGTACAGCGTCTCCGCGCAGCTTTCTTTCCATTCCGACGAACTGACGCGAAGCTTTTTTTAAGCTGTCTCCGGTTAATGCGTCCCTTGTGGAAGGAACAGCCAAAACTACAATCACTCCTACAAGTACGATAACAACCAGCAATTCTAAAAGTGTAAACCCCGTTTGACCCCGGCTTAAAGGTCGGAGCTTTCTTGGTTGCTTTAATTTAATTTTCCATTCATCCCCGCTTTGAAAAGCGGGGCGTTCTCGGTCTAACGGGGTAAAACCGGAGGATACAACGAACCAACCTGATGTCCTGACTATCGGATAATGACGTGAAGGTACATCAGGGCGTCCCCATTGATTTGCTTTATAGCGTTTCATGAGGCTTACTTATTCCACTTCCCAATTATTGATATCTTTATTAACACCTTCTCCACCCGGTTCTGCATCTGCGCCAAGACAGGTTAAATCAACATCGCCGTGACTGCCGGGACTGACATAAATAAAATCATTTCCCCAGGGGTCTTTGGGCACTTTGCCTTTTTCGAGATAGCCGCCCTGACGCCAGTTTTTGGGAACGTTACCAATGGTAGGCGCTTCCACCAGGGCGTTTAGCCCCTGTTCGGTTGTGGGATAACTGCCATTGTCGAGTTTATAAAGTTTCAGCGCTGATTCCAGGGCCTCCATTTGAATTTTAGCTTTGGCCTGTCGCGCCTCGTCGGGACGTCCCATGATGCGTGGAATGATAAGACCGGCAAGGACTCCCAGAATTATAATAACCACCATCAATTCTATTAAGGTAAAACCCGCCTGCCTGTTTTTCTTTTGCTCAAGTTTTTTCATAATTAACCCCTGTTTTTTGTTATTTTCTGTCCTCCGCTGGCGGAGGTGTCCTGATGCAAAATCGTGACGGAGGTGGATATTGTAGAGACTGCTTCTCCGGCATACGCCGGGCATGCCTCGCAGTCCGCGGCGCGTTCGGGGAACGCGCCCTACGATGCAAATTGCCGCTATTTCCACCCCCTTAATCCCCCGCCGGCGGGGGACATTCAACGCAGCATATGGACTTTTTATGAAACCTTACCGGATCAGCTGGTTCATCTCAAATATCGGCAACAAAATGGAAACAACAATAAAGCCGACCAAAAACCCCATGACCAGTATCATTACCGGTTCCAGAAGAGAAGTCATAACCATTATATCCGCCTGAGCTTCAGTTTCATAAGTCGTGGCAATGCGGTTGAGCATTGCCTCCAGCGTGCCGCTTTGTTCTCCCACGGCAATCATTTCAGTCACCATGGGAGGGAATATGCCGCTTTGTGTCAATGGTCCCGAGAGCTCTTTGCCTTCCTCCACATCTTTACCGGCTTTGCCGATTGCCTCGCTGATAATAGTATTATTCACAACATTACGGACTATTTCCATGGCCTGAAGAAGTGGAACACCGCTTTGCAGTAAAGTGGCCAATGTTCTGGAAAAACGGGCAATGGCGATTTTTCGGTTTATCTGGCCGAATACCGGAACTTTCAGCTTACTGTTGTCCCAAAGTCGCCTGCCCGCTTCCGTATCGGTTATCGCGTATCGGAAGGCGACTATCAAAGCGGCAAGAATTATTAAAATAAGCCACCAGAAAGATTTTAAAAAATTGCTGACAGTAATTAAAACTAATGTAATCAATGGCAGGGTTTGATGCATGTCGGTGAAGATACCGGTGATTTTGGGGACAACAAAAGTCATCAACAGCAAAATAACGGCGCTGCCGATAAAAAACATAATAATCGGATAAGCCAGCGCCGAGCGGATTTTGTTCATTAATGCCTGCTGGTTTTCTTGAAAGTCGGCAAGCCGCTCCAAAACAAGATTGATGGCTCCCGATGCTTCTCCGGCCCTGACCATATTTAAATAGAAAGGCGAAAAAATTTGAGGAAAACCGGACATGCTTTCCGTCAGACTTTTGCCTTCATTAACCTGTTCGCGGATTTGTGCCAGCGATTTTTTTAAAAGAGGATTATTAGTCTGTTTCATCAGAATGGAAAGAGAAGGCACAAGCGGCATCCCGGCACCCAAAAGGGTGGACAACTGACGGGTGAATACAGAAACATCGCCTGCGGGAACCCGCTGCCAGATGTTGAACTTTAAAATCTCCGACAATGCGTTTTCTTTTTTGTTTTCCGCCTGATTGATTTCGACAGGGTAAACATTTTCTTCGCGCAGTTTCTGACGTGCCGCGGCCACACCCGGCGCGTCAATAAAACCCTTGCGTTGCCGGCCCTTTTCGTCCAGCGCTATGTACTCGAAAACACTCATTTGTTTTTTGCTCCACTGACCGTAAAATTACGCTAGTGTAGTGCTTCATGAATGCTTTGTCATATCGACCGAGAGGCGAAAGCCCGGCGCATGCTCGGGGAGATATCTTTCAATATTTTAAAATTACTGAGATTTCTCGTCCCGATTCAAAGCCGGTCGCATGCCCGGTAATCGGGACTCGAAATGACAACATTGTGGAGCCATTACTGAAACACTACATTAACATTTAACATGAATTTGAATTTGATTCAATCGCTTATGGGTGTTGCGAATGCATTCTCTCCACGCAATAAAAAAGGGGCAGTCAAGCCCCTTTTTTATTTTCATTGTGATTATACATTAAGGCACTGTCACGGATACTTCGTTTGATTCCGTACTCTCGCCGTTTTCATTAACTGCTGTCACGACTATATAGTAAGTGCCAGTTGGAAGCGTTGCTTCCGTAGTCAATGGAGGTTCGATATCCGATACCAAGGATGGGGCCCCAGTTTCCTTTGAAACTCCTTGGGCCGTACCGACGTATACGTAGTAGTGAGTGACTTCTGGTGTAGCGGCTACTTCATTCCACGTGAGTGTTACAGTAGAGCCTGTTAATTCTGGAGGTTCGAGAACAGGGGCCATTGGTGGCGGAGTTTCAGTCGGCGTAACTAAAACAGCGAAAGACGGACTGCTCGCAACAGTTGACTGCAAATAGAAGGTATAAGGAATCCCGTTTTCAAGACCGGATACGGAATTTCCATTCCTAAATTCGGGAATTCTGGTAACAGTTCCGGGAGAACTATCCGGATAGTAATAAAGATTATAAGATGTGTAAGGATGGGTACCAGGCAAATCAACCCAACTTATTGAAACATGCTGATTGGGTTCTATGTATGATTTTGCGGTAATAGAAGTGACCACTGCTCCGGTTGTGTCGTCTATATCAGTGCTCTCGGTACCCAGTGTGGCTGAAACCTTTCCCGATGGTCCTGTTTCTGCGGTTTCTGCTGTCATGTTGACCGCGCAAAGCCTGTCGTTTTCAGGGCCCCAAGTAACCGGCTTGATAATCCAGGTTATTCCGGATCCGGAATTGATGGTTTCCGAACTCGTGGATTGCCCAAGAACAGTCAGAACTCCTTTTGCATAGTCTGTAGGAGCCGTACACTCAAGACGTATATTGTAGGAGGCAACGGCCGGGACAGCAGTTACTGGCGTCCACGTGACCGTAATCTCAGCGTTTCCGGCGTTAGCACGGACATTTTTTGGTGCCGTAGGCGGGGGGGGAGCAGTTGGTATAGCGGGAGCTATATCTGACAAATCACTTTCGCCGTTAGTGGCACTTACTGCCGTAAAAGCAAAGTAGTAAGTTGTTCCATTATTAAGGCCAGTAACGGTACTGGGTGCACTAGGTAACCCGGTCGCAAATAAAATCCCTGTAGATTTCGTGAAAGAATATGAGGTGCTATAGTAAACATTGTAGGTATCAGCACCTGCTACCATCGGCCAGTAAAGAGTGGCCTGTTTATCTCCGGCATCGGCCCTGAGTTGTATCGTTGAAACGTCCGGTGGAGATGGCGTAACAGCTGCCGGTGTATCGGTCTTGGAACCGCAGGCAGATATCAAAATTACAACCAGACTTAACAATAATAAGTATGCTGATAATTTTTTCATTAATACTCCTTATAAAGTCATCTTAAGTTATTGTACGTTGAAATGACCGCACTCCAAAGGTATTGAAAATATAAGAAATAGGAGTTCATTTTTTAAAAATTTGTAGTTGATATAACTTATAAATAATGCCCATCAAAGGTATTGACTGTCAAGCTAATTTTTACCACGTTAGAAAGCCCCACCATTTGCCCCCGTCCGAAGCCTTGCTTCTATCAGGGCTTGCAGAGAGGATGATGGTTTTTCCTTTTTCAGCGAACATTTGTTTAATGTAACATTTGAGCCTACCCATTTTAGAATCGAAGGTTTTCTAACGTGGTTTATCCACCAGGGAATTTATGTAACGGATACTGATTTCATCCGCCGGTTCTATGCAGAGGCATTTTAAATATGCTTTAATGAAACCTTTGAGAAAAATCGGCGCAGGTAATTTTTCTGTTTTGTCATCTTCTATCCAGTGCAAATAATCGAGGCGGATTTTTGTCTGCTGATGGATTGCTTCAACGGCGACGCCCAGTTCGTTTCTTATTTCCTTCAGATCAGCGCCTCTGATCTCCTGCCGGGAAATTATTTCACTGATGCGCTGGCTTTGAGAAATTTTTGCTTTTAATTCGGAACCACGAACTTTGGGCATGCCTGAAGTATCCTTCTGCCGGTTAAATTCAAAAATACTGACCGGTCTTTTAGCTGCCGGGCCTGTTTCCGCAGGTTCGAGAACTCCCTCCCGAATAAGTTCGTTATTGTAAATTTCTCTTTCTTTTTCATTGATGAGCGTGGAATAAGCTTTTTCCAGACGAGCAAGTATTTCTTTTCTTTCTTTCTGCGAAAAAAAGGAATAACTGACGAGAGAATCGGGCTGGTACATCTGTAATGCGGAATTGTAAGCTGCTCGAATTTCCAGCGCTGTAGCGTTCGGTTTGATATCCAGCATTTCGTAATAATTCAACTGGGTAAAATCTTTTTCCATTTACGGCCTCAGATTATTAAATTTTAAAGATAGTTAAGAATCAGTTGTTCGCCGAGGGAATTACTCATTCTCCTGTTCAGCTCGCGCAGATCATTGGCGGCACGGGTATGAGGATAACGATCTAAAAACGATACTCTCTGGCAGATGGCATCGTGAACATGTTCATCATAGGCGATGTTTCCCACAAAATCAACATTCAGTCCGAGATGCTTTTTGATGATTTTGCATATCTGTGAGCCCATCTCTATATTGTCCTGTTTGCGCAATTGGTTAAGAATAAGTTTGAATTGAAAAGAGTTAAAATCTTTTTTAATCAGCGCGAATTTTTCCGGGAATTCTTTCCGGACAATGGAAACGATATTTTCCGGTTTGTTTAAAGAATCATCACCCAGGTGTTCTTTTACCTTCTTTTCCAGCGTCTTAAATTCAACTGCGGAAAAGTAATGGCGGATGCGGCGCAGATAGATGGCGCGCATCAGCCGGTATACATTTTCAATAGAAGTCGGCTCCGGCGTGGTGATAAATATGCCGTTTCTGGAAGCCAGGAAAAAATCAAGCGTGTTGAAGGCAGTACCCGCTCCGAGATCCAGAATAATATATTCGTATTTGAGTTTGGCTATGGACTTCAGCGTTTTAATCTTTTTTTCATAAGGTAGATTGGCAATATCCAGGCTATCGTGAGCGCCGCTGATTAAAAAAAGGTTGGGGAAGGGCGTTGACAGAACGGTGTCTTCCAGATCGGGGATTTTTTTCGATACAAAATCAGAGAAACATTTCTCCGGATAAGGGACGTTAACCATTGTATGCAGGTTTGCCGCGCCCAGATCAAGATCAATCATCAGAGTTTTTTTGCCCGACTTTGCCAAAAGCCGTCCCAGGGAACTGGCCAGAAAACTCTTGCCTGATCCTCCTTTGCCTCCCCCAATTGGCCAGATATGCGCCATAAGCCATCCAATTGTTTGAATTTTAAAAAGTCATACATGATAAATCAGTGATATTCAAGCGATAAATGCAATTCCCGGATATCGTTTGCGGGATAACTTTCTTGACTTTATTCGCTTTTACTCTTAAAAAATAACCATGATTGATCGGGAACCTGAGATTAAAGTTGCCCTATTGCAAAATTACAAAGAAGCACGTGTCGCTTTGAACGGGGGATTTTTTTTGACGGATGGTCGTAAGCTGGAAGGCAGGTTGGCCGTTTACGTTGATCGTGGTCAGGCTGTGCTTAAAGATTCTGCGGGTAAGGAAATATTTCGGCAGAAAGAAATTCTGTTAATGCCCGAAGGCGACTCCTTTTTCGCAGTGTCTGATGTAAAAATCGGCATTGATTTTCACTGGCAAAGAACTCAGGAACAATCATTTCGCGGCAGATTGATTTTTTCCGCTGTTTCTGAATCCTCTTTAAATCTCATAAACGAAATCTCTCTGGAAGATTACCTCGAAAGCGTTATCTCCTCGGAAATGTCTGCTGCCGCGCCGCTGGAATTTTTAAAAGCGCAGGCCATCACCGCCCGCAGCTGGCTGGTAAATATGCTTGATAAAAAAAAGTCAGCAAGATCTTCATCACAAATCAAAACTGAAAATGAAATCGTTGTCTGGCAGGATGTCAACGATCACGCAGGATTCGATGTCTGTGCCGACGACCATTGCCAGCGCTATCAGGGGATAACCAGAATTATTTCCGAAAATGTTCGTGAGGCTATAACCCAGACATGCGGAAATTTTCTCATTTACAATAAGGAAATCTGTGATGCCCGTTATTATAAATGCTGCGGCGGGCAGACAGAAATTTATTCAACCGCATGGGAAGATAGAAATTATGATTATTTAAGTAATGTGAGCGATGATATTGATCCGCATTCTCCTGCCCGCTCGGAAAGTGACGCAAAAAGATGGCTTACCGGCAGACCCGGCGCTTATTGTAATACGATGGATAAAGAATTGCTGAAAAATATTTTGCCCGCTTTTGATCAGGAAACACCTGATTTTTACCGCTGGCAGGTTATTTACAAAAGAAAAAAATTGGAAGAAATAATTGAAAAGAAATCGGGGATTGATTTCGGCAATCTGTTAAATATCGAGTCGCTGGAACGCGGCCCGTCCGGTAGAATTTCCAAATTAAAAATAGAAGGCTCACTAAAGACAATGATTGTTGGCAAGGAACTGGAAATTCGCCGGTGGCTTTCACCAAGCCATCTGTTGAGTAGTGCTTTTGTTGTATTTGCAGAAAGGGATGCAACCGGGGAAATCAACAGTTTCATTTTTAAAGGTGGTGGTTGGGGACACGGCGTAGGTATGTGCCAGATCGGCGCGGCAGTAATGGCATCCAAAGGATTTAAAGCGGAAGAAATCCTGACACATTACTTTAAGAACGCGCAAACAAAAAAGTTGTATGATTAAACATTTTTACTTCATCTGTCATTCCCTGGCTTGACCAGGGAATCCAGAAAAAATTTGTTTAAGGGCAAAATGCAAAATATCGTCAACGAAGCCAACAAAGGTAGGCGAATGAATGCGAAATGGTCACCCTGGACATGGGTTCCTTCCCTATATCTCGCTGAAGGCATTCCCTACATGATCGCCATGACGGTCAGCGTGGTTCTGTACAAAAATCTGGGGCTCTCCAACACCGAAATCGCCCTGTACACCAGCTGGCTTTATCTGCCGTGGGTGATCAAACCTTTCTGGAGTCCTTTTGTTGATATGTTCCGCACCAAACGGTTCTGGATTGTTCTGATGCAGCTGGCCATCGGCGGGGCGTTTGCCTGCGTGGCGCTGACCCTGCCCGCGGCCGGTTATGTGAAATATACGCTGGCCATCTTCTGGATCATGGCGTTTTCGTCGGCCACGCACGATATCGCCGCCGACGGCTTCTACATGCTGGGGCTCGATACGCCGCAGCAGGCGGCGTTTGTCGGTGTGCGCACCATCTTTTACCGGATCGCCACCATCGCGTCCAAGGGCGGGCTGGTGATTCTGGCGGGATTTCTGCAGGAACACGGGCATACGGTCAAGTCGGCGTGGGCGGTGACATTCTTTTTTGCCGCCGCTGTTTTTCTGGCCCTGTGCCTGTATCACTTTTTTATTCTTCCCCATCCGGCCTCCGACCGCGCCGCGCCGCTGGATAAAAGCAGGGGCGTCGTCGCGGAATATTTCCGGATTATGTCTTTGTTCTTCCGGCGCAAAGATATCGTTGTCATCATTTTATTCCTGCTGTTCTACCGTTTTGCCGAAGCGCAACTGGTGAAAATGGTCGCACCGTTTCTGCTCGACGCGCGCGAAGCGGGCGGCCTTGGGCTTTCCACAGCAGAAGTCGGCGTTATTTACGGCACGGTCGGTGTCGTGGCGCTCATGCTGGGCGGGCTTCTGGGCGGCTACGCCATTTACCGCAACGGTCTGAAATTCTGGCTGTGGCCGATGGTGATGATCATGAACGTGCCGGATTTGATTTTTGTTTATCTCTCGCACGCGCAGCCGGAGAACATCTGGCTGATCGGTTCCGTGCTCGCGCTGGAGCAGTTCGGCTACGGGTTCGGCTTTACCGCTTACACCATGTACATGATTATGATTTCGCAGGGCGAATACAAGACCGTCTTTTACGCCATCGGAACGGGCATCATGGCGCTGGGCATGATGATTCCGGCTATGGGCAGCGGCTGGATTCAGGAACAACTCGGCTACATCAATTTTTATTACTGGATTCTGGCGACGACCATTCCCGGTTTTATTGTGGCGGCGTTAGTGAAGATTGATCCGGAGTACGGCAAGAAGTAGCTAATACCAATGTGCCTTCATCGGCTAACTTTGTTGGCAGCGTTGTCGGCTTCCTCGACGTATTACCAATACGCCTGCGGAGCCTCCGCCTTGCCGCCGCGTTATCCTGCGAAGGCAAATGGTATTAAATATTAGGGCTTGCGCGCCTTGCACCTGGAGCTTTTTACGAAGTCGCGCAATAATGAATGTTATTCCCGCCCCTGGTGGGCGGGAATAAAAGGGAGGGGGATTTATTAAAAGTGTTTCACCCTCCTTTTAATTTCCTCCCATCGAGGGAGGAAAAAATATAATAAATTATAAGAAGAAATCATGGATAACAAACAAATCAACACAGCATTCATTATAGGTGCCGGGCTGGGGACAAGGCTCAGGCCACTGATGGAA
>LNQE01000877.1_pt1 | contig 12210 bp, 9 predicted proteins | sample 603111 | NCBI WGS metagenome assembly LNQE01 (sample SAMN04260313, study PRJNA301899) | hydrocarbon metagenome | isolation source: hydrocarbon-contaminated ditch | place: Germany: Bremen | collected 1998
CCACGCCTTTATTCATCGCGTCAAAGATCCCTTTATCGCCATCACTGATCAAGCGTATAGGGTATTCTTCCCATTCCTGAATGATAGCAATGGTGCCGTCTTTTGAACCGCCGTCAACAATAATGTGTTCCAGATTTTTATAGGATTGCGAAGCGACGGATTCCAGCGTATCCTTGATTGTCGCTGCGCTGTTTAGACAAACGGTTATGATAGTGATTTTTATCATGCTTATAAATTTGTTTTATTGCTTTTTTATAAAATTAATCTTTTCAGGCGATAACACCCAACCTTTTTTCAATTTTCCGTAATCCCTGAATTTTATAAATTTCCAATAAAGCTTTGGACGTACCTGTATAATGACTAAGATAAATATTTTGATAAAATATTTAACTAAACTGAAATAATATTTATTGCCTGATTTAATTAATCCTTTACGCTTTAGCTCTTTCAACGTTTGTAAATGAGCAATATTTGTGTAAATAGCTTTTTTAAGATTAGCGTTTTTTTCTTCCTGATAAATTACCAGCGCATCCTCGAACCATAAACCTCTGTATTTAATAGGGAGAGTCCATAAAATTTTGGCATCTTCAGCAGGTCCGCCGACGCCTTTGGTTACTTTGTACTTGATGTTTTGTGCAACTTCCTTCTTCATTGCCAGCGTGGGATGAACAAATCCTCTTGGCAGACAACCGGATGGTTCATGAAATCCTCTGGTGCCCTTTATCTGCATACTGTTATCAACAACTACCGCGTATGAACAGAAAAAGTCATAGTTCTGAAGTCTTGCGTTTTCGATGGTTTTTAGACGTTCGGGGAAATTAAGATCATCAACATCCCATATAACGACCCATTCTCCCCGAGATTCGTTTACTGCGAGATTGCGCGCATGTCCGCGCCCCTTATTGGGAGTGTACGAAATCAGGCGGACTCTATCATCATCAATCATTCTGACATGTTTTGCTGTGTCATCGGTTGATCCGTCATCAACAACAACCCACTCCCAATCGGTAAAGGTTTGCGCGAGCAGATTATTGTAACATCGTTCCACAAAATCAGCACCGTTGTAAACAGGGGTTATCACCGTAAGCATTGATTGTTCATCCATATTTATTTCTTCTGATTCATGATTTACGGGCACTCTTTATAAAAATAGAATAAACAAAACCACCCAGCAGAAAAAGATGACTTAAATAGGCAATTCCCCAAATCGTCAGGCGTCTGTATTTTATTTCGGGAAAACGATTCGCACTGATAAGAGATTTTAAAATGACCCTGTTCGGAACCGGAACAAGTAAACGGATCATCAGATAAAGTATCCTGAGAAACAACCATCCTCTCTGCCTAAGTGTCAATAATATTCCAGTCCCGCAAAACCAGCTTTTTCTCAATACCTCGTTAAAATTTCTCGCGGGGTGATAAACTACCGCTTTCCCCGCATAAATTAAAGAAAAACCGTTATGCATTCCCCTACCGGTCCAGTTGATGTCGCCGCCGGACCTCACTTCCGGGAACAAACCCATTTTTCCGAACACACAAGTTCTGACGAATAAATTGGCAGTAACAGCGCCCATTTTATTCTGAATAAAGCTGTCATTGCGTAAACTGTTCAAAGAATCAAATATTTCGGCTGTTGATTTTTCGTCTGAAAAGATAAATTCAATTCTGCCCCCGGCAATGTCCGCGTTTTTTTTATTCAACTCGCGCACGCCATTGCTGATCCAGTCTTGCATCGGAATGCAGTCGGCATCGGTAAAAGCAATTATCTCTCCTTTCGCAACAGACAATCCTTTATTTCTAGCCGCATATGAACTGGATATCCTTGTTTCATGAGCAAGGATAAAAGGATAATTTTTAATGATCTCAATGGTATTGTCCTCTGATCCGTTATCAACTATAATCACCTGCATTTTTTCTTTTGGATAAGTCTGCTTCTGTAATGCCGCCAATAATTTATCGATGGTCTTGGCGCCATTTTTTACCGGTACAATGACACTGACAGAGGGGTATCGATTCTGGTAAATATTTTCATCCATGATCAAAAATACTCAAACTGTAATTATTTAATCGTGCAGCCTCATAAATTCTAGAAGATAAAATAACAGGATCTTCCGTATTTTTACACATCATTTTTTTGTCGAAATCATAATAATACTCAAATTGTTTATTTAGCCACGCAGATATCGTATGCTCACCGGGTTCTCTCTTTAAATACTTCTGAAATACCTGCAGAACGTAAGATATTTCAATGCCTGTCGGGTTATAGCACCATCTATATCCTGTTTTTTCTCCACATCCAAAAGGAAACCTTCCAACTATATAATCAACTGAACAGGAGATAATCGTTTTCATTTTAATATCGTCCCAGAAATCTTCTCCGCTGCTATAATGATACGCAAGAGCAAGACCATACAAAAGAAAACTTAAATACCCTTGAGATAACAGCTTTATTTTATCCGCATCCGTTGCTTTTCCATATTGATATATCAGTCGCATCTTCGACTTTATAATTTGCAAAGAAGTTGATTTATTTTCAATTCTATGTCTGACTAGGCCTTCTTCAACAAAGGACACCCTTGCAGGAAAATTAGTGAAGAAATCTCTGGCGCAATCCTGTAATGTCTTATCGTTCAAGATCCTACCTGTGATCATTAGTAATGCCGCAAACCATACCTGCTGGTTTAATGCGGGATTAATATGCATTGTTTTTCCGCTTATTTCCTTATTTCGCCAGAGATGACTTCTGTAATCATATTCATGCAACAAAGCTGTCTTTTGAGCCACATTCAGATATTCAGGCACGTTTAAACTTTCCCCGATAAAAATAAGCGGTTCTATTGCCCATGCCTGACCAATCAATCCATTGCACATATTCTTGCCCGTTTGATTTGTCCGGCAATAAAAAGTGTATCCGGAAGGACGTTGTTCCTTTTTAATCAGGTAGTCGCAAGCTTTTAAGGTTGCATCTAAAAATATTTTCTCGTCCGTAATTTCATAAGCCTTGAACACGGTCAGCGCCCAATGAGCAGTAGTTCTTACGTGAGTATCAAAGTCATGCCAAGGTCCGTTGTGTCCTTCGGGAAAACAACCATCTTCCTTTTGAAACTCTATTGATTTTTTAGCAGTACTACATAAAATGTCGTATAAATGAAATTGTTTCATGAGTTATTTCAAGTCTATATTAAAAGCTCTATTCTTAGCATTGTACTATCCGCATTATTAATTCATAATAAGCATCTGCCATTTTCTGATAGGAAAATTTATCTATAACGGTTTTGAGACCGTTGTCGGCAAGCTCCTTTCTTCGGCAAGGCTCGCTTTCCATATTCGCTATTGCATGAGCAAGCGCCCTGCTGTCATCTACGGGAACAAGAATTCCATCGTAGTCATTTTCGATAATTTCTCTAGGTCCGGTGTTGCAGTCCGCCGCTATGCAACAAACACCAAGACTCATCGCTTCCAGCAGTGCGTTTGGTAGTCCTTCCCAGCGGGATGGCAGCACAAAAACATCGCATTGTTTTATGATAGGGTAAGGATTCCGTTGTTCTCCGGCAAACATCACATTATCAATCAAACCATATTCTTGTACTAAAGCCTTGATTTTAGCCTCATCCTTTCCTGTACCAATTAATGTGAGATAAACATTGCGCCGTCCGAACTCAAAAATTAAAAGACGCAGTGCTTCCAACAACAAATCAATCCCTTTTCTTGCCATTTCCATGCTGCCAGAAAAACATATATTAAACTTCTGCCGATCAAGATCCACATGATTTTCGGTATTCAGCTCTTCAACAGATATCTCGACACCGTTGGGAATAGTTATTATTCGATTGGACATAAATGGGTAAGATGCTGCAAAATTGTCAAGGGTCTCTCTGGAAACAGAAACTACGAATCTTGGCATGCCAAAATTTTTCATGAAATGAAGTTTAAATATTGTTTGTCTGAAAAAAGCATACTTCTTCAAAAAACGGAAGCTGTAAATTAATCGTTTGAAACAACTTTCATTTAATTGTCTAGCGGATCTAAGATGGGGAAACGCAATAACCAGAACCAATATAGTGGGAATAAAAGTCATCAATCCTGCTAAACCGCATATTCGATTAGTTCTGCCTGCTCTACTTAATAGGACATCACATCCGTATTTTCTGGCCAATATCGCGAGTGGTAGAAAACTGGAAGTTTTAATTACCTTCCCTTTAATTACATTTGAATTGCGCATATTTACCACCGTGACACCGACTTCTTTAAATGCCTGATACATACTGTCCAATCCCCAGCCTTGGACAACAAAAAGCACAACTTTAGCTCCTTTTGCTACAAAAGACTTGGCCAAATTAAGAGCCTGTCTGTCCGGACCTCTGGAATTCAAATAAGGCAGAACTAATCCTATAGTAACCTTTTTATTTTTAAAACTATCCATAATTTTTATAATCAGAAATGGCCTGTATAAAATTAACTTGTTTGTTTCCTCATCAATTGACACATAAAATTTAACGTCAGAAGAGAAGGAATTCCTTCATGAATAAATTTACTGGGCATTTTCTCACTAAAAAGCAGATAATCAAGATAGCTTTTATTATAGAACTGATCATCGTGCTGAAATTCATGAAGTATATTGCATATTTTTTCTTTAAATCCCTGCGTGTTATACCACCAGTATTCAATAGGAATAGGACCAGAAAAATCATATTCATAACGCGTGCATAACTTTCCCAATTTTCTTCTGGCACCATAATATTTCCCGTAAAGACGGGACATCATTGTACCCGGTTTATGAATTATGTATTTCTCGGCAAGAGACAGTTTTTCAATTCTCTTTAGAGTTCCCTTTTTATAAGGAAGTGAGAACACCTTATTGAATCTGTCATCCTTAATGAATGCATTGACATACAATTTCTGTCTATACTTCATTGGATAGAGGACACCTGCAAAAAAATCAACTAATTGATAATCATAAAAGGGCAATATCCAATTTGCTTTTCTAGCATAAGTTCTCTTTTCTCTTAAAATTAATCTGCGTTGACGATTTTCAAAATTCCATCGTTCAAAAGAGCCTATAAGATCGCTGGAATCGACCTCAAATTCATCACGTTTTTTCATAACTTGTTCTGTAACAGCATCTTTACCAAACAAACACAAAATGCTTTTTTCTCCTAATGATGTAAAGTGTGTCTGAAATATGAGAGCATATACATCTTCTTTCGTTGATAGAGCAAATATTTCCGGTGTCAATTGACTGCCCGTAGCAGCATCAAAACTATGTCCCGGAATAAAACAATCCATTTCCAAAGAATGATTTAAGAGAGAATATTGCAGACCGATGCCGCAAGTAAAGCGAGTAGTCTCACCCATGATATAAACATACTTTTTAATAAATTCTCTGTTGAAGAAACCATGGTCTTTAACAAGATTTTCTATGTGTTCTACGCAAAGATGTTGAGCAACTTTTTTTGCAATTGCGACATCACGATCATTAATCGTTCCATAAGACAACGTTGAAAGATTATGATAATTATGACGCAATAAAAATGTTAATAACAGACGGCTATCCATACCTCCGGAAAGCATTACAAGCAAACGCCAGTTCTTTGAATTTAAAGCGGAAGAGAACCTTTTGAAGACCTCATTCATAATCTCTATGAAAGCATCGATAAGTTTACTTTCTGATTGCGACGAATGTGAAACGTATGATAGCCGCCAATACCTTGTTTCTTTCTTTGCGATTGAGGTATTATTTAATAAATCAAACTGAATTATCGTTGCTTGCGGAACCTCGCATATAGACGATACTATATTCCTACTTCCCCCCACATAACCAGACAAAATCAGTTCTCTTACAGAATCATGATCGATAGAAATTTTTTTTAATTGTTCCACAATTGAAAAAAATATATCAGAAATGAACAACGTTGCTCCTCTTAGATAGTAGAAAAGCGGTATGGTGCCGAAACGATCAGAGGCACAAAATATTTTTTGTCGCATTTTATCATAAATGATTATCGAAAAAGCGCCATTCATTTTACTATCTATTCCAGACAAGACGTCAGATGAAATATTGGATAGAAGCCATACTGAAATATCATTATCAAAATAAATCTTCCCATAACTGTCAAAAAAGTAACCTTTGGACCAAATACTTACGCCGGATGCATTTGAAATAAATAAATTTTCAGAGTTTGAGGAACAATTGAAACATCAGATTCTTTACTTTTGATGAGCATTATTATTTCCTCACTTTTTTCAGAGAAGTTTTTCAAAATTATTCATCGAAGATGAAAAAAAATATGAAGAACTTTCTACTATAATCGTTTTTTCTTTTTAAAATATGAAATTAATGGTTCCAGTCTTTGTGAAATTATTTTTTTCAGAGGACGCTTGGGAAGTGTTCCTTTGATATATTTTTCATAACCCATTAAAATCATCAAATCAGCAACTATTCCCTCGATCTGGGCGACTTGCCAAATATCAAGGTTTTCTTGCCATGCATTTAGACGGCTTTTTTCAGGCCAGGAGCCAACCAACGCGTGTTGTTTTTTTGAATAAACTGGAACATTATATCCCTCTCCTTTCAGCATAGTAATTTTAAAGTTAATTCCACAAAAATTACAAACGTTTTGTATGGTTTTTTCTGGTTCAACTAAGATATCCTCGTAATACACTCTTATACACTTATCCGGATACATACGTTCTAAGGCTTGTCCATAAGAAATCTGTCGCACCCACATAAAAGCTGCCTGCCGCGCTGAAAAAGGTCCCCAGTCAAGAGGCAATACTGATGCTGCCACTGCTCTTGGATCACGGACAATATGGATAAATTTGGCTTCGGGAAAAATATTCAAAAGCACTAATGGGTGTTTAATATTCTCCGGCGTGTGATCTATCCAGAAAGTCCATTCTTGCTTTCCTTGTATGTTAGCATAACAATCAACTAGCGATAGAAGTATCATGCGGTAGTCATGTTGGTTCAATATATCTGCCAAATCACTTTCCGGAACGGGAATATCCCATAGTTTAAATCTAAAATTATTTCTTAAAGCTGACAAAAATACTTGCTTGCTGATCCCGCAATTCCAGTCAACCTCTAAGGTTGTTTGTATGGTATGCTTAAATTGTGATTCAGGGGTAACAACACAATCATCGGCAGAACCTAGAATCGAGCCTAACATGGTTGTGCCACTGCGGGGGCAACCACCTATAAAAACTTGCTTGGTATCAAGAAATTTATTCTTCACTTTTGATGAACACGTTTTGGTTAGTAAAACTTTTTTGTTTCCGTAAAAATCCAACCTTATGTCTTAAATCCCCATTTCTGCACAGAAACCCCATAGACAAAATGCAGGCATTTCATATCATCTTGGAGTGTCCCTTGAATGTATTTTCGTTCTTTGTCCGAAAGCGTATATTTTTTCTGTTGCGATATCCAACTCATCAGTATTTTTTTCGAGACACCTTTTACAGATTCCGGATAGTAAGGATTCAAACGGTATATTATTCTCCTAAAATACCAAGGTATCGTAAGCGTCGGATTTTTTATTCCATATTGATCGGGGAGATGAGGAGGCAAATCAAGGAATTGAAACACTTTAGTCAAAATCTCAGCCGGGTTACGGGACAGATCATCGAAATCCAGAAGCAGCATGTCTTCCTTGGAGAAAAATCTCCTGAAATGCTCCAACTGCACATAATAATTACTCACGCTAATGAGTTGCTTATCACATATATCGAGATTCCAACCTTTCTTACCTTTATTGAAGTTAAAGTGAGACTCGATGCGATCAAACGGATCTCGCATTATATAGATGAACTTGGGCTTGATCCCATAGTCTCTGATTCTTTCGGGAACACAGGATTCCCAAGGATATTTTGTATAGCCGGTTGACGCTTCCATGACATACCTGTGTACCACACTGTCGAAATCCGGCCATAAATCGGCATAGCGATTGAAATGAATTTTATGTTTCTGATGTTCAGAAAAAAATTCCGGCTCTTTGACTTTTGCCGCACAGATGAAAGGATGCTCAGACAAATAGCTGAAAAGTGACGTCGTACCGCATTTCATCGCACCGATTATGATCACGTATGCATCAGGAGGTATCCTGCCTTTTGTGGTATTACCGTTATGAAAAGGATTTTCCATATTTACAATTTTTGCCAAGCGGAAAATAATTTGTTATCAGTTCGTTTATTTCTCATCTTGGGCTTCTGTCGCAGTTACAGGTTATCATTCCATCAAATTCATTTTTCTGAACTCGCTGCTACTTTTAAGCAGGTGATCATAATTGCCGTAATCTAATATTTTACCCTGACTCATAAGATAGACAATATCACAATTCTGAACCGTCGTCAGCCTGTGGGCAATCATAATAATCGTTCTATCTCCCCGCAGGCGTTCGATAGCGTCAATGACCGATTTTTCTGTAATGTTGTCCAGTGCGGACGTGGCTTCATCCATAATCAGCACCTGAGGATTGTTATATAAGGCCCGGGCAATGCCTATGCGCTGCCTCTGTCCGCCGGAAAGACGGATGCCCCTCTCACCTACTATGGTATCCAGTCCTTCGGGAAGTTCCTGGATGAGAGATTCAAGCTGGGCCGCGAGCATTGCCTGCTTGATTTTAACATCATCAATTTCATCGTCCGGCAATCCGAAGGCAATGTTTCTGCGTATGGTATCGTCACTCAGATGAATAAGCTGGGGAATGTAACCTACGTTCATCTGCCAGCGTCTGACATCACTAAAAATATCCTGATCATCCACCAAAACCTTACCTTGTTGCGGTTCGAACAAGCCCAAAAGAATATCAACTATGGTTGTCTTGCCCGCCCCCGAATGTCCAACCAGTCCCATAACCGAACCTTTGGGAATCTCCAGATTAACATCATCTATCGCTTCCGCACTGCCTTGCGGATAACGATAAGAGACGTTTTTAAAAACGATTCTTGAGAAAAACGGATAGGGATCAATATTTATTTTTTCTTCTTTTCCCGGATGCTTATTAATATTCCGCTCGAGAAGTCTCAGATCATCATACACAGGATCAATCGCATAAATATTATATCTGATATCTGTATAAGCAGACACTACCGTTTTGAAAATCGGAAGAAGCCGAATAGTCGCTGCTCCGAAAAGTGTCAAAACAGGAATCAAAGAAGCTACGTTTCTTCCCGACGCGACAAACATCAACGCAATTAAAAGCATACCTGTTACAGCAACTGTTTCCATAAACGGTTTGGGGAGTTGATTCAAAGCCTGTTTATACCGAAGAGATATGGCTGTTCGCGCAGCGCTTAATTTATATCGTTCAAGAAAACTGTTTTCGCGACCCATGACCTTGACGTCTTTAATGCTTGATATTCCTTCCAGTACCGTTTTATTCATTCTGCGTCTATGTTGTTGTGCTTCTTTTCCATATGATTTATTTTTCTTATTGGTAAACCTGATAAAAAGAAAACTGACGATTCCCAAAACGATGAATGTCAGCAAGGAGATAACCGGTTCCACTTTCAGCAGTAAAATCACAATCATCAGAAGTACCAACCCATCCATAATGATCTGCATCAAGGGCATGATTACATCCGATATCACGAGCCTGGTTTCATTGTTGACGTTGCGCAGCAATTCGGCAGAATTTCTATTCAGGAAAAACGTATAGTTAGCTTTCATGTAGGCGTTGAACAATCGATTGCCCAGACGTACCTGTTCGTTATATATAATTCTTGTTTTGAGATAAACCAATACACTGAAAAAGACATTTTTCACCACAAATAACCCGATCAAAAAAGCCGAACCCCATATGATCAGATCTCTGGAAGAAGAGATGTTAAGCGTTGCTATCATGGGACCAGCCCATCTATTTACCATAATGGTATCCGGACTGGATATGAGCATTATGAATATCGTTATAGAACCGATGCCCGCCATTTCGAACAATGAATTAATGATCATGAGAACCAGCAGAGCAAAAAATCTTGCCCGTCCCGGTTTGCCGATAAGAAAAAGTAACTTTTTAGTTCGATTTACCATATAAGCCATCGGATATACGGATCATTCACTAAATTCTCTAATTATGAGTATTCTGTACCGAAAGACAATTGTTTTTATGTCCCGGAACTCAAGCTGATAAAGTCTATTGACAGATACTTATACAAAGTGTTTACACATTCTTCAACCGTGGAATTTTTGGTATCTATAGTCAGTTCCGGTTCGTCGGGCATTTCATAAGGTGAAGACAATCCGGTAAAATCCTTTATTAAACCAGATAAGGCTTTTTTGTATAACCCATGGGGGTCACGTTTCCGGCATTCATCAATATCACAACTTACGTGAATTTCAATGAATCTGTCCACAGGAAAAAGGTTTCTTACAAACTCTCTATCTTTTCTGAAAGGTGAAATAAAAGTACAAAGGACTATATTGCCATGCTCAAAAAATAATTTTGCAACCTCACCTGCTCTGCGAATATTTTCCTTTCTGTCTTCCGGCGAAAAACCCAGATCAGAACAAAGACCATGTCTGATATTATCACCGTCCAGCAACACCGTTCTGCAATTCATGCCAAACAATTTTTTTTCCAAATTTGCAGCAATCGTGGATTTACCGGAACCGGATAAACCGGTAAACCACAATACAACGGCTTTATGAGCATTTTTTTCTTCCCTGTCGGTAAGCTCTATATTTAGACCCCGCCAGATGGTATGTGGTGATTTTTTAACATTGGTTTTATCATCTGTTTTAGTTTCCATGTAATCTTCAATGTTCCTGGGGACACCTCTTATCATTCCGGCGGCAACCGTATTGTTTGTTAGAGGATCGATCAAAATAAAACTTCCGGTGGCATGGTTCAATTTATAAGGATCAAAAAAAATCGGCGACAAAGTATTGAGCTCTATTCTACCGATGTCGTTGAGCTGAAATTCTTCAACAGGCTGGCGATGCAAGGTGTCAACATCAACCCTGTAAATTATCCTGGTTATGTGAGCTTTTACAGACATGGTCGTATGTTTTATGATATATGGCTTGGTCAAGATCATGGGTTGCTCATCCATCCAGCAAATCATGGCCTCCAGTCGATTTTCAATTTGAGGCAGATTTTTCCTCCGGACAATCATATCTCCCCTGCTGACATCAATTTCGTCGTTCAGAGACAAAACAACCGACTGCGGGCAAAAGGCTTCCTGCAAATCACCATTATAAGTCGTTATAGCTTTAATGAAAGATGTCTTTCCGGACGGCAATACAACGACTTCTTCCCCAGGTGTTATCGTTCCCGAAACAATTTTTCCCGCAAAGCCACGGAAACCAAGATGAGGACGGATGACATACTGAACCGGAAAGCGGAAATCCACAAGATTTCTATCCGCTGTCACATGTATGTTTTCCAGATAGTGCAGAAGGGTCATGCCGTCGTACCAAGGCATTTTTTTGCTCTTGGTGACAACATTGTCTCCTTTGAGAGCGGATACAGGAATGTATGCAATATCGTGAATATCCAGTTTTTGGGAAAAACTTTCATACTCCTCGACAATACGGTTAAAAACATCCTCAGCGTAATCAACCAGATCCATTTTGTTAACTGCAACAATCAGGTGAGGAATCTGTAAAAGAGAAATAATGAATCCATGTCTTTTTGACTGAGTTAAAACACCGTTGCGGGCATCAACCAGGATAACTGCGCAATCTGCTTTGGAAGCTCCTGTTAGCATGTTTCTTGTGTACTGCACGTGTCCAGGAGAATCAGCGATGATAAATTTTCTTTTGGGAGTTTCAAAATAGCGGTAAGCAACATCAATTGTTATGCCTTGTTCCCGCTCCGCGGCCAGACCATCCAGAAGATAAGCCAGTTCAACTTCTTTTAATCCCCTCTTCTTTGAAGTTTTTTCGATTGCCGCAAACTGGTCGTCATAGATGGATTTTGTTTCATACAATAAGCGACCAATAATAGTTGACTTGCCGTCATCGACACTGCCGGTGGTCACAAAACGCAGCAAAGATTTTTCGCTCGAACTCACTAAAAATACCCTTCTTTCTTTTTCTGTTCCATGGAACTGTCACTGGTCAGATCAATCACGCGGTTCTCTCTTTCCGATTTTTTCGCAGCCATTACTTCACCGATGATTTCATCTATGGTCGTCGCCGAGGAAGCGATGGCTCCTGTACAGGGAATGCAGCCCAGAGATCGAAAACGGCACAGGACTTTTTTTATTTTTTTT
>LNQE01000300.1_pt1 | contig 12190 bp, 12 predicted proteins | sample 603111 | NCBI WGS metagenome assembly LNQE01 (sample SAMN04260313, study PRJNA301899) | hydrocarbon metagenome | isolation source: hydrocarbon-contaminated ditch | place: Germany: Bremen | collected 1998
ATGCGACGGAAGCCGGCCGGGGGACAGCCCATGATCCAGATACGTCTCAAGCCGCCGTGCCGCAGGGAATTTCGCAAGGACGTCTACGGGCCGGGGGTCATCTCCCTGTCGCGGCTGATCTGGGGATCGGCCGGGGCGGGGCTTTTTCTGTTCCTGGTCGCGGCCGTGTCCGAGGCCTGCCGGGTGGGGGTGCTCTATCCGCCCCTGGCGGCCACCTGCTTCATCAGCGCGGCCTGCGCCTATCTGCGCGTGGCCCGGCCCCGGCAGGTCATCGCCGGGCATTTCGTATCCACCGTGGGCGGGCTTGCCGCGGTTTTCGCCGTGAAATGGGCGGTCTCCGACCCGGCCCTGGCCCTGCCGCTGACCCTCGGGCTGGCCGTGGCCCTGGCGGCGGCGCTCATGCAGGTTTTCGACGCCGACCATCCTCCGGCGGCGGCCACGGCGGCCATCCCGGCCATCCTGCCCCTGCCCGCCGACACGCTGGCCCTGCCCGTGCATATGGCCTGGGGAGCGGTCCTGGTGGTGGGGTTTTCCCTGGCCTGGAACCGGGTGTGGTTCGAGTTTCCGGCCCCGGAAGACGGGGAGTGCGCCTCCCGCAGGCGGTTTGGCCTGGAGCGGGTGGAGCTGGCCGGATTGGCCCTGTGCGCGGCGGCGTTTGCGCTCATGGCCCTGCGGCCGGTGTCCGAGGGCTGCTATCTGGCCGGGATGTGGGTGATGCTGGCCGGGTTGGCGACGCTTCTGGCCCAGCCCTTCGTGTCCGGGGTAGTCGTGGGCGGCGAGGCCCAGGAATGTCCGCCGGACCAGTCGTCCGTTCCCCCTGCCCCCAGCGTCCGGAGGAAAGCGGGATGATCCCCCTTCCGGGTGAGGCTGCTTCTTTTCATGCGGGTTGACCGGTGCTCGTGATGCACTGTGTAAAAAATACGGCAGTATTTTTATAAAAAAATAAGCATTTCAAGTTGTTGCATGCAAAATTCGAGCATACCAATTTCGCGGGTGCCATGCTAGACAGGGGGAACGCGACGCGCCGGGTTCGGCCGCCATGCGGCCGGGCAGGGAGGTTCCCGCCATGAGCATTCAATACCAGACCGACGAACAGGGCAACCGGGTGGCGGTGGTCATCCCGCTGGCCGAGTGGGAGGCCATCCGGGAACGGCTGGCCGGGGAGAGGCCGGTTGCGGCCTTTGGACTGACGCCGGAAGAGGCCCGGCAGACCCGGGCGCGGCTTGAGGCCTTCGCCCCGGATTGGGACGCGCCGGAGATGGACGGCTACGACCGTTACGACGAGGCAAGGCAGGACCGTGAAACGCGGTGACGTGGCTCTGGCGATCTTCCCCAACACGGACGGGCTGACGGCCAAGCTGCGGCCGGTGGTGATCGTTCAGGCGGACGGGCTGGACACGGGGCTGCCGCAGGTTTTGGTGGCGATGGTGACCAGCAATCTGCGCCGGACAGGCAAAACGTTTCGGTTTTTCGTCGCTGCTGACAGCATCCCGGGCCGGGCGTCCGGGCTTTTGTCCGATTCCGTGGTTATGGCCGACTGCCTGGCCACGATTTCCCTCAAAGCCGTGCATCGGATTATTGGAAGTCTGGAGAGAGCGCCGCTGGACGTAGCGCTTCGAGCAGCGCTTGATTTACAGAAGATTTGAATTTCCCCTCGCTCGGGGTCCAGGGGGATGATCCCCCTGGCGGGTGAGGGCTCGGGAGAGGGCGGCGCCCTCTCCCGATCATTTCGTACGGACGTATTTTGGGGGTTACGCCAGCCCCACCTCGGGCGCGATGGCGGCCATGGACGCGATGGCCGTGGCCAAAAATTTATCCAGCTCCATGCCCGCCTTGTCGCATTCGTAAATGTTCTCCCGCCGCACGGCCGCCGCAAAGGCCTTGTCCTTCATCTTCTTCTTGATGCTCTTGGGGGCCAGCCCCTCCATTTTGGTGGGCCGAATCAGCGCCGCCGCCGAGATGATCCCGGTCACGGACTCGGCGCAGCGCAGCGCATAGTCCAGGCGGGTGGCGGGCATGACCCCGGTATGCTCGCTGTTGTGGGCGGCGATGGCGCTTATGGCCTCGGGCGGCAGTTTGCCGTCCAAAAGCGCGGCACACGTAAGGCCGTGCCGGGCCGGGTCGTCCTTGGTGTCGGGGTAGTCCAGGTCGTGCAAAAGCCCGGTCATCCCCCACAGTTCGGGATCTTCGCCGCACTCCCGGGCCATGGCGGCCATGATGGCCTCGGTCTCCAGGGCGTGGCACACCAGATGCCGTTCCGGGTTTCGCGAGGCGAGCAGTTCCAGGGCGGATGCGCGGTCGATCATGGCGGTGACTCCTTGGGGCGGATGGCCGGGGTTATGCGTATGGCTGCAGATGGGGTTCAGGGCGTGTCGTCGCCGGAAAGGGGGCGGCCACAGGACGGACAGCGCGACGCATCGGGGCTCTGGGCGTTTTGGCCGCCCGGTTCGCCCGATTCGTCCATATCGTACGAGGTGCCTGGCGGCGGCAGGGGATGGCCGCAGTGCGGGCAGACGCCCTGTTGTTCCTTGCGGCGCAGGATGTTCTGGATCACCTGGAAGATGACGTTCACGCCGTCTCCTCCCAAAAACGCCGCCTGGATGCGAAGAGCCCGGCCTTGGCCGTGATGTCGGCGTGGGGGCCGAACACGTAGGCCACGTCCCCGGCCGCGAAGCGCAGGGTGCCGTCGGGATTGGCAAAAACCCGCTCCCCCCGGCCCACGGCCACCACGGTCAGGCCGTGGGTGCGGCGCAGCTCGGATTCCTCCAGGGTCTTGCCGTCGAGCACGGAGCCTTCCTCAACGGTCATGGCGCTGACGTCCAGGCCCGTGAAGCCTTTTTTCAGGGCGTCCATGGGCTCGCCCTGGATGTCCAGGTTGCGCAGCATCTCGTAGCTCTCGGAGCGCACCTCCTCCACGAACCTCTCGATCTCCATGCGCGGCACCATGTACTTGGTCATGACCCGGGTGAAGATCTCGATGGAGGTCTCGAACTCCTCGGGGATGACGTCGTTGGCCCCAAGCTCTCGAAGAGGGCCGATCTCGTTCAAAAATCTGGTGCGGGCCACGATGTGCACGGCCGGGTTGGTCTTGCGGGCCGTGTCCGTGATGCGCCGGATGGCCACGGGGTCCGAGACCACAATGGCCAGCACCCGGGCCGTATGGATGCCCGCGTGTTCGAGCACGGCCGGGTGGGTGGCGTCGCCGTAGGCGATGGGTTCGCCCTTGGCGGCCTGGGAGCGCACGGTGTCCGGGTTCATCTCCAGGATGGTGTAGTCCACGCCGGCGGCCTTGGCGGCCCGGGCCAGGTGTTTGCCGCCGATGCCGAAGCCGCAGATGATCAGATGGTCGTTGAGATCGCGGCGCTCGCCTCCAACGTCCAAGCGTTCCCGGTAGGGCGCGGCGGCGGCGGACAAAAGCGGCAGCCGCCCCATGCGGTCGGCCAGGGCCGGGGCGAACATGATGCAAAAGGGCGTGAGCAGCATGGTCAGGATGCTGGCCGACAGGAAGAGCTGGTAGTGGTCCGGGCCGATAAGCCCCTGGGACAGGCCGGACTTGGCCAGGACGAAGGAGAATTCGCCCACCTGGCAGATGCAAAGCCCCACCAGCACGGCCGGGCGCAGGGGATAGCCCAGGATGCGGGCCGCCGTGGCCCCGAGCACGGTTTTGCCCACGATGACTGCGGCCGTGACCAGGAGCACCGTGTCCACATGCTCGATGAAATAGGACATGTTGAGCAGCATGCCCACGGAGACGAAAAAAAGGCTCGTGAACACGTCGCGAAAAGGCAGGATGCCCTCCAGGGCGCTTAGGGAATATTCCGATTCGGACATGATCAGCCCGGCCAGGAAGGCCCCCAGGGAGAGGGACAGCCCCAGGCTCGCGGTCAGAAAGGCCACGGACATGCAGATGCCAAGCGTGGTCAGGAGAAACAATTCCTTGCTGCGGGTGCGCATGACCGCCGCCAGCACCCAGGGCACGATCTTCCTGGCCAGGAAAAAGACCAGGAGCACCACGCCGATGCCCTTGCCGGTCATGATCAGAAGCGACGAACTCAGGGCCGCGCTCTGGCCGGAAAGGAAAGGAACCATGAGCATCATGGGCACGATGATCAAATCCTGGAAAATGAGGATGGCCAGGATGATGCGGCCGTGGGGGGTATTGGTCTCGGCCCGTTCCTGCAAAAGCTTGAGCACGATGGCCGTGCTCGAAAGCGCCACCAGGAACCCGGCGAAGGCGGCCTGGCCGGGGGTGAAGCCCAAAAGCGAGGCCGCGCCGTCGAAGACCAGGATGGTCAGGAGCACCTGGGCCGCGCCGCCTAGAAAAACGGGTTTTCTGAGCTTGACCAGCTCCGAGATGGACAGCTCCAGGCCGATGGTGAAAAGCAGCAGGATGACGCCGATCTCGGCCACGGTCTCGACCTCGTGCACCGAAGCGACAAGGCCCAGCCCATGCGGCCCGGCCAGGACGCCGGTGAGCAGAAAGCCCACGATGGCCGGGATGCGGATCTTGTGGCACAGGAAGATGACCCCGATGGACAGGCAGAAGATGACGACGATTTCTTTGAGCAGTGCGAATTCCATGGAAAAATGATGGCATCCTGAAAAAGGGTTGTCAAAGCCCGGTTGCCGTGCGCTGCCCACAGGCCGCATTCATCCCTTTCAGGGTGCGGCGAAACGCGGCAGGGCGCGGCATCGGGCGGGGAAGGCTCGCCTTCGGTCACGGCCTTGGCCCGGGACGGGTGCCGCCCGCCGTCCGGTCCGTGATCAGGCCTTTTTGGGAGGGGGCTCGGCGGACTTCATGGCTTCAAGCTCCTCCCGGCACTGGTTCAGGACGCGCTCGGCATAGGCCACGGCCACCTTCTTGGCGTCCTCGGCCGTGGCGAACTTGTCCTTGAGGGACCGTTTGCCCACCTGGACCTTCCAGCCCGGCGTGCCCATGCGGTCGAAGACCACGGCCACCAGGAGGGCCTTGGCCAGATTGATGTAGAAGGTGGTGTCGTCGTGTTTTTCCCATTCCACGGCCATGGGATGCTCCTTGCCGCCGGGGCCGGCCTGTCGCGAATGGCGGGACGTAATCTCTTTAGCACCGGGTGGGGCCGGGCGCAAAACGTTTTGCGGCCATGAACATGGAAAACCCGGGGGGACTGGCGTCCACCCCGGGTTTTCACGCTGGCGGGATGTTTGCGGTTATCCGAAGACGGCGGCCCCGGTTTCACCGGTGCGGATGCGGCGGGCGTCGGCGATGTCCAGGACGAAGATCATGCCGTCGCCTTCCTTGCCCGTCTGGGCTCCGGCGCTGATGGCGTCCATGACCTCGGCCACCTTCTCGTCCTTGACCGCGACTTCCAGGCGCACTTTTTTGAGCAGGTTCACCTCGATCATGACCCCGCGGTACGTCTCGGTGTAGCCCTTCTGGCGTCCGGACCCGGCAATGTTGGTGGCGGACATGCTGTGAATGCTTTTGGCGTAGAGGGCCTGCTTGACGGCATTGAGCTGTTCAGGCCTGAAGTAGGCGATTATCAGTTTCATGGTGGTAGCCCCCTTATTCGGTGATGAAGATCTGGAAGCCGCTGTAGGCCTCACTGCCGTGCTCGGTCAGATCCAGCCCCTTGAGCTCTTCCTCGGCCGTCACGCGGATGCCCACGGTGATCTTGAGCAGGGCGAAGAGCACCAGCCCCGCGCCGAAAGACCACACGAAGACCGCGCCCACGCCGATGATCTGGGTGATGAGCTGGCTTAGTCCGCCGCCGTAGAACAGTCCGGCCGTGCCGCCGAAGTCGGGGCTGGCGAACAGGCCCACGCACAGGGTACCGAAGGCGCCGCACACGCCGTGGACCGAGATGGCGCCCACGGGATCGTCGATTTTGAGCACCTTGTCCAAAAACTCGATGGACAGGATCACCAGGACGCCGGCGCCCAGGCCGATGATCAGCGCAGCGCCGGGGGAAACGTTGGCGCAGCCGGCGGTGATGGCCACGAGGCCGGCCAGGACGCCGTTTAAGCTCATGGACACGTCGGGCTTGCCGTAGCGCAGCCAGGCCGTGGCCATGGCGGCCAGGGCGGCCGCGGCGGCGGCCAGGTTGGTGGTCACGGCGATAAGGCCGATGTTGCCGTTGGCGGCGGTGGTGGAGCCGGGGTTGAACCCGAACCAGCCGAACCACAGGATGAACACGCCCAGGGCCACCAGGGGCAGGTTGTGGCCGGGGATGGCCCGGGCCACGCCGTCCTTGGTGTACTTGCCGATGCGCGGCCCAAGGACCAGGGCCCCGGCCATGGCGATCCAGCCGCCCACGGAGTGGACCACGGTGGACCCGGCGAAGTCGATCATGGGCGCTTCAAGCTGGGACAGCCAGCCGCCGCCCCATATCCAGTGGCCGGAGATGGGATAGACCACGGCGGTGACCAGGAAGCTCAAGAAGAGATAGGACACGAACTTGGTGCGTTCGGCGATGGCCCCGGAGACGATGGTCACGGCCGTGGCCGCGAACACGCACTGGAAGAACCAGAAGGTGTAGCCCCACAGGCCGTCGGCGTCGGCCGTATTGGCCTCGGACAGGCCGAAATTGGAGAAGCCGATAAATCCGCCGATGTCGTCGCCGAACATCAGCGCGTAGCCGACCAGGAAAAAGGCCACGCTGCCGGCCGAGAAGTCGAACATGTTCTTCATGAGGATGTTGCCGGCGTTCTTGGCCCGGGTCAGTCCCGTCTCGACCATGGCGAATCCGGCCTGCATGAACATGACCAGGATGGCGGCGATCAGCGTCCACATGACGTTGCCGTTCTGCTGGGACAGAAATTCGGGCGCCTCGTCCTGGGCGAAACCCGCGCCGGGAAGAACCAGCGCCACCAGCGCCGCCAGACCCACGATCGTCAGCGCCTTTGTGGAGAGTGTCCATCTCCGTTTCATAAACCCTACCTCCTCGAAAAGTTGTTTTCCCGCACCACCGGGCCACCACACGCCGCTCCCCGAAGGGCGCGCGCCGCATACGCGCGGGCAATCGGATATTCCATTAAAAGCAAGAATGGAGCCAAGTCGTAACATTTTAAAATAACAAGCTAAATTTATCGGCCTCCGACCATTCCTACAAAAACGTAGGGGGCGCGGTCTTCCGTCCTACATTTTTGTCGCAAATGGTCGGCTGTGCCCCGGCGTACCGGCCGGGCGACGCTCCCCCCTCCCCGGTCGACAGGGCATATCCGGGAGGGGTCGCCGGATCTCTCCAGGCCAGGACGGTTCGGGGCACGCCGATCCGGACCGATCCGGGCCGATTTGGGCCAGGCAGGCAGCCCGGGGAAAAGGCCGCATCCGCGGGGCCGCCCAGGGCTCGCGCCAAGCGGTCGTCCCCTGCCCCACGGCCCGGGCGCGCCGCACGAAAAAAGGCCGCCCCCCGAAGGAGACGGCCTTTGGCAAGTCGGTTCGCATTCAGACGGACTACAGGATGGGCAGGTAGCGCTCGATTTCCCATTCCGTGATCTGCATGCGGTAGGCGTCCCACTCGGCCTTCTTGTTGTCGAGCAGGGCGTTGAAGAGGTGGTCGCCGAGGACTTCACGCATCAGGGCGCTTTTTTCCAGATGGTCGATGGCCTCGCGCAGGCTGCCGGGCAGGGAGGAAATGCCCTTGGCGGCCATCTCGGACTCGCTCATCTTGAAGATGTTTTCCTCGATGGGGGCGGCCAGTTCGTAGCCCGCCTCGATGCCCTTAAGCCCCGCGCCGAGCATGGCCGCGAAGCACAGGTACAGGTTGCAGGCGGGATCGGGGCTGCGCAGTTCGATGCGGGTGGCGGCTTCCTTGCCGGGCTTGTACATGGGCACCCGGATAAGCGCCGAACGGTTGCGGCGGGCCCAGGCGATGTACACCGGGGCTTCGTAACCGGGCACCAGGCGCTTGTAGGAGTTGACCCACTGGTTGTTGACCAGGTTGAACTCGGGGGCGTGCATGAGAAGGCCCGCGATGTAGCTCTTGGCTTCCTTGCTCAGGTGGTACTGGTCGGCGCCGTCGAAGAAGGCGTTCTTCGAGCCCTTGAACAGGGACTGGTGCACGTGCATGCCCGAGCCGTTCTCGCCGAACAGGGGCTTGGGCATGAACGAGGCGTAACAGCCGTGCTTGCGGGCGATTTCCTTGCACACCACGCGGTAGGTGATGGCCATGTCGGCCATGCACACGGCCTCGTTGTAGCGCAGGTCGATCTCGTGCTGGCTGGGGGCCACCTCGTGGTGGCTGTATTCCACGGCGATGCCCATGCTCTCCAGGGCGAAAATGATGTCGCGGCGGACGTCATTGGCCATGTCGCGGGGCGGGGCGTCGAAATAGCCGCCGAGATCCAGGATCTTGGGCTCGTTGGCGTTGGCGAACAGGAAAAATTCCAGTTCCGGGCCGACGTAGTAGGTGTAGCCCAGGTCGGCGGCCTTTTTGGCCATCTTTTTCAGGATGTAGCGGGAATCGGCCACGAAGGGGGTGCCGTCGGGCAGCTTGATGTCGCAGAACAGACGGGCGACGGGACGGTCGGAGGGGCGCCAGGCCACCAGCTGGAAGGTGGTGGGGTCCGGGAAGGCGACCATGTCGCTTTCCTGGATCTTGGTGAACCCGGTGATGGACGAGCCGTCGAAGCCCATGCCTTCCTCGAAGGCGACTTCCAGCTCGCGCGGGGTCACCTGGAAGCTTTTGAGCACGCCCAGGATGTCGATGAACCAGAACTGCACGAACGAAACATTGTAATCCTTGACCGCCTTGAGCACGTCGTCAGCGTTTTTGCAATTGAATACCGCCATATCTCTGTTCCTCCGTCACTGTGTGTTTTGGACCGGAATACGAACCGGCCAGTGTGCGCCAGGGGGTTGTTAAGGGGATTTCCAGACCGAGGCAAGGGAATAAAATGGTAAAATTTTACAATATTGTGACATTTTTTTCGTGACATGTTTGTAACACCACGAATTTTCATGTATTTTTCATCAGGTTTGTTTTTGAAACGCATGAATGTTTGCGGTGCCGCCCCTCACCGCCCGGCCGGGATCAGTCCCCGGAGGCATCGCCGTCCGAATGGGAGCGGCCCAGATGGGCAAGCAGCCGGGCGAAAAAGATCGTGACCGAGCCGCCGAGCCAGTTCGCCGGATAAGGCCAGGGCAAGGTACGACGGCTCCATGCGCGCCCCTTCGCCTATTCCTTGTTGCGCAACACGTCGAGGATCTGCACCGATCCGGCCTGCCAGGCCGGGTAGGCCCCGGCGGCCAGCCCCAGGGCGGCCGATCCGGCCAGGGCCTGGAGGATGAGCCAGGGGTCGAAGACGTAGGGGAAATTGCCGAACCGGTAGACCACGAGCAAAAGGGCCAGGGCGGCCGCCACGCCCCCCGCGCCGCCGAGGCAGGACATGACCCCGGACTCGATGAGAAACTGGCGCACGATGTCCGTCCGGCGCGCCCCCACGGCCCGCCGGATGCCGATCTCCATGCGCCGCGCCCGCACCAGAAGGACCATGATGGACAGGATGCCCAGCCCCCCCACGGCGAACGACAGGCTGGAGCTGATGATCCCCAGGGTCTGCACCAGATCCAGGGCCTCCTGTTTGAGGCGCATGGTGTCCTTGGCCGTGAGCACGGTGAAGTCGTCGGGCTTGGCGGTGTCCGGCCCCACGCCGTGCTGCCGCCGCAGGATGGCCTCGGCCGTGGCCTTGGCGGCCTCGAAGTCCGAGCCGTCGGCAAGCTGGATGTAGACCCCGGTGATGTGCCAGCGGTTGTCCAGGCGGCGCATGAGGGTGGACAGGGGCACGAAGACCTGTTCGTCCTGGTCCGCCCCCGAAAGGTCGGCCCCCTTCTCCTCCATGACCCCGATGACCGTCAGCCCCGCCCGGTAGAGAAACACGCGCTGGCCCATGGCCTTTTCCGGGCCGCCGAAAAGCCGGGTGGCGATGGTGCGCCCCAGCACGCAGACCATGGCCCGGGAATCCTCTTCCTCCTGGGTGAAAAAGCGCCCGATCTCCGGCACGAAGGCCCGCACCAGGGGATAGTCCGGCCAGGTGGCCACCAGCTGGCAGGCCACGCGGGTGTTCCCGGCCCGGATGTGCTCGGTCTTGGAGATGTAGGGCACGCCGCGCACGGCCGCAGGCAGGCCGCGCAGGATGGCCAGGGCGTCGGCCACCCGGAAATTCTTGTGGGAGGGCTGGGTGCGGGAGTCGCCCCGGGAGAAGCGCAGCTTGCCGGACATGGCCATGAGCAGGTTGGGGCCGAGCTTTTCCGTCTCGATCTCGGCCTTGCGCACCATGGCCTCGGAGACGTGGCGCACCCCGGTCAGGGCCAGGGCGCCCAGAAAGACCCCGAGCATGGCCAACACCGTGCGCAGCTTGTGCGTGGAGAGCGAGGAAAGGGCGATGCGCAGGCTTAAGGGCATCAGCAGCGGCGTGATGTATCGGGATCGCCGGGGATATCCGCCGGACACGGCTCGTCAAAGGGCTCCACGGGCCAGGGGAACGTCTGCCGCGCCCGGTCCAGGGCGAAGGCCTCCACCTCGGCGTGCCAGTCCCGGAAGCGCTTCACCAGGTCGCGCCCGAGTTCCGTCAGGCGAAACCCCTGCTTGGGGCCGGACTTCTCCACCAGGGCCGCGCCCAGCACGGATTCCGAGCGTTTGAGCCTGCCCCAGGCGGCCCGGTAGGACATGCCCATGGCCTGGGCGGCCTTGTTCAGGGAACCGTATTCCTCCACGCGCTCAAGGAGCTGGACCCGGCCGAGCCCCAGAAACATGTCCTGGCCGGATTCCAGCCACAGGTGCAGGCGTTGGGTGGGGGTTATGTCGTGCATGACGCTCTCCGCTTGACGTGCAGGGTTGTGCGCCGGGCCGGGTGCCCCTGGCGCATTGGTCTTCATCTTCCTGCATACTCCGGGAAGCCCGCAGACGCAAACCCCCGGATGCGGACCCGCGGTACGCGGCGGCAAACGCCCTTTTGACCCCGGGCCAGCCGCCATGTACACACCAGGGCCATGGGCAACACGGCACATCCCCTGCTCGTCGTCGGCGTGGGCATCGGCGCGCCCGCCATCCCCCCCCAGGCCGCCGCCTCGGTGGACAAGGCCACGGTGTTGGCCGCCGGGAAACGCATCCTGGCCGCTTTCGCCGGGCATCCGGCCGAAAAGATCGCCCTGGCCGCCCCCCTGGCCCCCATCATTGACGCCCTGGCCGAGCGCCGCGCCGCAGGCGGCCAGGTGGCGGTCCTTGCCGACGGCGACCCGCTTTTTTTCGGCATCGGCCACACGCTCCTTTCCCGCTTCACCCCGAACGCCCTGCGCTTTTTCCCCAACGTGACCGCCCTGTCGGCCATTGCCGCCCGCCTGGGGCGTCCCTGGCAGGACATCCCGGCCGTCAGCCTGCACGGCCGCAGCGACCATATCGCCCTGTACCAGGCCCTCATGCGGGCCGGACAGGCCGCCGTGCTGACCGACGCCGTCAACACCCCGCCGGTCCTGGCCCGGGCCGTGCTGCACCGGGCCGGAGACGCCTTTGCCCTGCACGTCTTCGAAAACATGGGCCTGCCCGATGAAAAACACACCCGCCTGACGCTCCCCGTGGCCGCCAACCTGCCACACGACGCCTTCTCGCCCCTGAACCTGGTCCTTCTCGAACGCGTCCGGGCCACGGAAACCACCCTGACCCTGGGCCTCCCGGATGCGTCCCTCTCCCGCGACGACACGGTTTTCACCAAGCTCCCGGCCCGGGCCGCAGCCCTGGCCCTGCTCGGCGTCCGCCGCACGGACGTGGTCTGGGATCTCGGGGCCGGGACCGGTTCCGTGGCCCTGGAGGCCGCCATGCTGTGCCCCGAAGGACGCGTCTTCGCCGTGGAAAAACACCCCGGACGCTTCGAACACCTGCGCCGCAACATCCAGAAAACCGGGGCCCTCACCGTCACCCCCATCCTGGCCGCCCTGCCCGGCGCCCTCGAAAGCCTGCCCGATCCGGATCGCATCTTCCTCGGCGGCGGCCTCTCCCAGGCCCCGCACATCCTGGAGGCCGCCGCCAAACGCCTCGCGCCGAACGGCCGCATCGTCGTAGCCGCCACGCTCCTGGCCACCCTGGAACACGCCCGGGCCTTCTTCGCCCAGCACGCCTGGACATACCGGACCACCCACATCCAGACGTCCACCGAAACCCCCCTGGGCCGCCACCACCGCCTCACCCCCGACAACCCCGTGTTCCTCGTGTCCGCG
>LNQE01000588.1_pt1 | contig 12156 bp, 9 predicted proteins | sample 603111 | NCBI WGS metagenome assembly LNQE01 (sample SAMN04260313, study PRJNA301899) | hydrocarbon metagenome | isolation source: hydrocarbon-contaminated ditch | place: Germany: Bremen | collected 1998
ATTAAATACTACGTCATTATTACTATTTATTGTAACTGATTTTTGAAATAAATATTTCTTCTTTTCATTTTGCATATTAACCTGCTAAAACACTTCCGCCGTTTACATTAAGAATTTCACCGCAAATATGTCTTGCATAATCCGAAGCTAAAAATAAAATCGGATAAGCAATATCATCGGCAGTTGCAATTCTTCCAACAGGAATATCTTTTCTAACTTTTTCTTTGAATGCTTTGTCGGCAAAAACTTGATCATTCATTTCGGTATCAACCCATCCCGGGGCAACCGAGTTAGTTGTAATGCCGAATGGTCCAAGTTCCCAAGCCATTGATTTTGTAAATGAAATCATTCCCCCTTTTGAAGCAGCATAATGAGAATGAAAAGATTCACCTCTTTGACCCGCGGTTGATGAAACATGAATAATTCTTCCCCATTTTTTTTCTTTCATATAAGGAATAACGGCTTTTGTAAACATGAACATTGAATCTAGATTAATTCTAATAAGTTTCTGCCAATGTGCGAGTGACATTTTTTCAAGTGTGCCGTCATTCCAAATACCGGCATTGTGAACAAGTATATCGACACTTCCGAAATCTTTAATTACTGATTCAACCGAACTATTTATTTCCGCTTCGGATTCCATATCAACTTTGTATGCTTTGATTTTATCTCCATATTTATTGCATAATTCATCCGCACGTTTTTTTGCTTTAATATATGTGAAAGCAACATTGCAATTCGCTTTGGCAAATAATTTAACGCAAGAAGCACCGATACCGCGCGATCCGCCGGTTATTAGAACTGTTTTGCTTGATAAATCAATTTTCATTAATACCTCACTTTATATAAAAACAAACCTTTTGCAAGAACCGCTTGTGCAGCTGATTCTCTATCTTTGTTTTCTAAAATTTCTTTAATGTAATTTTCACCCAAGTTATTTCTTTGAGCATGCAGAAGTGTCCCGACAATTGTTCTAACCATACCATGCAAGAATCTATCAGCTTCTACATAAAGAATTATGAAAAAGCCGGTTTTGCGCCAGTGTATATTTGTAATCTTACAATTCTTGTTATTAATTTCTTCATTCTTGCGCGAGAACGACGTGAAATCATTTTCACCAATAAAAAATTTTGAAAGATTGTTCAAATAAACAATTTGCCGAAGAGATAATTCCGGGTAGTCCATAGAGTATCTTTTATAAAAAGGAGTTTTCTTATGAACAAGTAAATAAATATAACTTCTAGTCTTTGCAGAAAACCGTGAATGAAATTCCGGGTTAACTTTTTCGATTTGACTTATTGCGATATCATGAGGTAAAATAGAATTAAGCGAGTATGTAAATTTGTATAAATCAATTTCTTGTTCTGATTGAAAATTGGCAACTTGTCCTAAAGCATGAACACCTGTATCAGTCCTTCCGGAACCAATTAAATTAACTTGATCTTTCAGAAGTATATTAATCCCATCTCTAATTTTTTGCTGAACGGTATCAGCATTTTCTTGAATTTGCCAACCGGAATAATTTGTACCGTCATATTGGATGGTAAGTTTATAATTGTTCATGAAGCAAAATTAAGAAAATGTAAGCAGCCCGCAAAACCTTCAATGTTATCGCCAAGATTGAGAATTAGTAAACATTGAAGGTTGCTTAATACTAAATTCCGTGAAAAGCTAAAAGCAACCATCAAGATCATAAAGCATGTGACCTTGATGGTTTTTCTGAATTATTAAAATTTGGTAACGAAGTTTAAATTTATCGAAGGTGGCAAATTCGGATTTGAAGTCATTCCAACAGAAACATTCCATGAATTATCTTCAATTTTTTGATTGTAAGCAGAGACAAGTCTCACAGCGTTAATTGCACTTGCAAGCCTATTTAAAATTAACGCACCAACCGCAAAACGTACATTATTAAATGCATTCTCAGATGAAGTCCACATTTCCCTATATTCACTTCTCTGAGAATTAGTTTCCCACTGCCAGAAATGAGTAGTCTCGTTATATATTGCACTAAAATTTCTATTCAATTCTTGAGTTCGATTGTATTGATATATATCAACATAGTTACCGATATCTGCAAAATATTTTTCATCTTTCCCATTTATATCTACTCCACCTTGAGATTCTGCAAAAGAACGATAATTATCTTCCTTCCAGCCTCCGTAAATGTTGAATCCGGCAACAGCTCCCCAAAATACACCATCCGCAATTGTAAAATAGAGTCCAGAGTCATATGCATCAGCATAAAGCTCACCCATACCGGGAAGAATAAGAGAATAAATAATAGCTAACCCGGGTTTCTTTTTCTCTCCTTTTGGCTGCAGTTGTAGAGAATATTCTTGATCAACTTCGGTATTAATCTGCTGTTTAAGTTCAGTAATCGATTTGGTTTGTGTTTGCGCAAAAAATAATGCGGGAAATAAACTGATAAACAAGAGTTTTTTCATAATGTTATCCGGCTAATGTTTGAATGTTGTTTTCAATTAAATCAACAGTACAAATATTACCATTTGCCTCCTTAATTTTAACCTTTGTGAACTTGTTAATCAATTCATTATTGTATGGGTACTGTACTCGCAAATAAGATTCCGTAAATCCTTTCATCATTCCGTTTTCGTTTTGTTCTTCAAATAAAACTGTTTGATCTTTGCCAATCATTTTTCTATTGAATTCGGATCTTTTCTTATCGCTTAATATACGAAGCATTTTATTTCTTTTTTTGCGAATTGTTACGTCAACATTACCAGCTAAAAAAATTGCTTTTGTATCTGGTCTTTCCGAATAAGTGAAAACATGTAAATATGAAATCGGAAGTCCTTTAAGAAAATCATAGGTTTCTCTAAAATGCTCATCAGTCTCGCCCGGGAAACCAACAATTACATCAACACCTATTCCCAAATTAGGAATTTTTTCAGTCGCTTTGTAGATCAATTTTTGATACTCTTCAACTTTGTAGCGCCGCTGCATCATTTTTAATATTTCGGGGCTGCCGCTTTGCAAAGGAATATGAAAATGATTTACTAACTTTTCATTATCACGTGTTAAGTTAAGTATATCATTGTTCAGTAAATTTGGTTCAATTGAACTGATTCTAATTCTATAATCACCGTGCACGTATAACATTTTTTGAAGAAGTTCGTATAAATTCATTCCTAAATTTAGGCCGTAATCGCCGACATTCACACCGGTTAGAATAATCTCTTTATAACCCGCATTCAGTAAAGTTTTAAATTCAGAAATAACTTCATCCGGATTCATACTTCTGCTTTTACCGCGGGCAAGTGGAATTGTGCAAAATGAACATTTGTAATCACATCCATCTTGAATTTTGAAAAAAGCACGAGTTCGTTCATTCCCGTCAAGTGAAAGTGATGAATGAAAATCATTCAATTCATTTTTCTCCGAGACGTAAATACATGAGAGTTCGTTTTTAGAAAAATCGCCGGTATAGTTGAATATGTTGAATTTTTCATTGCTGCCGAGAACAACATCAACTCCTTCAATCTTTGATAGCTCTTCAGGTCTAAGTTGAGCATAACAGCCGGTAACAGCAACAAAGGCATCGGGGTTATTTCTGAGTGCGCGCCTTACAATTTGTCGGCATTCTCTATCGGCATTTTCGGTAACCGTACAAGTATTAACAACATATACATCCGCAGCAGAGTCGAAATCGACAATTTCAAATCCTTTGTTCAGAAAATCTTGACCAATTGCGGATGTTTCCGAAAAATTAAGTTTACATCCTAATGTATGGAATGCTACTTTTTTGGACACTTTTTTCCTTTGCAAAAAAAATAGGGCTGCAGTTAAGTTATAAACAAAATTAACTAATTACAGCCCTAAAAAGTCTACCAACTATTACTTGTTTTCTTCTTCTGTTTTATCTTCTGCTTTATCTTCTGTTTTTTCTTTTTTTGGTTCTTCTGCTTTTTCTTGAGCAGGAGTTTCATCCTTTATTTCTGCCGGTTTTTCTTCTTTCTTTATTTCAGCAGGTGATGCAGGAGCCGGTGTTTCTTGTTTGTCTTCGTAAAGGTCAAAATCAGACGGATCGAATTTCCCCGTATCAGCTTGCTTGATATCGTTTACAGAAACTTTATCCAACTTAAATTGCTCAATATATTTTGCAATTTCTTCATCTGATTTTTCTTTCAAAGGAGCAATAGCACTCAAAACAATTTTCTTGTTTTCTTTATCAAACTCAAGAACAATAAGTTCGAGTTTCGTTTCTATTGGGAAACAGTAAGAAAGATTTTTTATTTTTGAAGGTGATAATTGAGTTCCCGGAATAAATCCATCAACTCCCAATGGGAGTTCGGCAATTAATCCTTTTTCAATAATACGAACAATTTTACCATCAGTTTTCTTACCGGTTGCGTATTCTTTTTCAAAGTTATCCCAAGGATTATCGTTTATTTGTTTATGACCGAGTGATATTTTTCTTTGCTCGGTATCAACACTTAATACAACAACTTCAATTTCTTCACCCTTTTTAACAACTTCCCCGGGGTGACGAATTTTTTTCGTCCATGATAAATCCGAAATATGAACTAATCCGTCAATACCTGGTTCAAGTTCAACGAATACACCAAAGTTTGTTAGGTTTCTTGCAATACCGGTATGTTTAGATCCGACGGGGTATTTTTTCAGAAGTTCCTGCCATGGATCCGGAGTAAGCTGTTTCATACCGAGAGAAATTTTCTTTTCGCCTTTATCCAGACTTAAGATAACAGCTTCAACAACTTGTCCCATCGATACGAACTGAGAAGGATGGCTTATATGCTGAGTCCAGCTCATTTCAGAAATGTGAATTAATCCCTCAATACCTTTTTCAATTTCAATGAATGCGCCATAATCGGTAAGTGAAACAACTCTTCCTGAAACTTTATCACCAATTTTAAATTTCTCTTCGATTTTTTCCCAAGGGTGTGGCTGCAGTTGTTTTAAGCTAAGTGAAATTCTTTTCTTTTCTTTATCGAAATCAGTAACAACAACTTTGATTTTTTCATCAAGTTTAACGACTTCACTTGGGTGATTAATTCTACCCCAGCTTAGATCGGTAATGTGAACAAGACCGTCAACACCGCCAAGATCAATGAATACACCGAAATCGGTAATGGCTTTTACAATACCTTCAAGAATTTGACCTTTTTCTAAACCGTCTAGAATTTCTTTTCTTTGATCCGCGATTGTTTCTTCAATAAGTACTTTATGAGAAACAACAATGTTTTCGGTAGGGATGTTAACTTTAACAATTTTGAAATCCATTGTTTGACCAACGAATGCATCAAAATCTCTAACGGGACGAATGTCAATTTGTGAACCGGGTAAAAATGCTTCAATACCGTTTAAGTCAACAACCATTCCGCCTTTAATTCTCTTAAGAATTTTACCGGGAATGATATCATCATTTTCATGCGCTTTAAGTATTCTATCCCATACTTTGAGAAAATCTGCTCGTTTCTTACTTAATACAAGATTTCCATCTTCGTCTTCAACGCTCTCTATAACTATATCAACCTTATTTCCGATTTTTATTTCTTCGGTTGCGTTAAATTCTGTTTTAGAAATAGTACCGTCAGATTTGAATCCAACATCAATCACTACGTTATCGCCGGATACACCGACAATTTTTCCGGTTATGATTTCACCTTCTTTGATGTCGTAAAATGATTCCGAATATAACTTTGTAAGAACTTGTAATTCTTCCTCGGAATATTCATCCTCATTAAATATTTTTGCATCATCAAGTGCTTCTTTAACAGGCACTTTTACTTCTTGCTCTTTTTGCTGCTCGGACATCGGTCCTCCAAATAAATACTATGCTTTCTATCTCCCAGTCATCAAAAGAAATAAAAGCATTAAGTTTAGTTTTACAATTGTTGTTTGTGATGACTTATAAACTTTGTTTTAACTTTCTGCCAGTTGCTTCTTCAATCATATTTAAAATTTTATATATCTCATCCGGTATCGTCATATTGGTAGAATCAACTTCAACGGCATCATCGGCTTTTTTTAACGGGCTGGCTTCTCTGCTGCTGTCAATTCTATCACGCTGAATAATATTTTCTCTTACTTCCTCTAAAGTTAACTCCAATCCTTTTTCAACTAATTCTTTATAACGACGTTTCACTCTTTCATTGAGAGAAGCGGTGAGGTAAACTTTAATAGTTGCATCAGGAAAAACTACAGTTGTTGTATCACGTCCTTCCGCAATTATATTGGTATTTTCACCAAGTTTTCTCTGAATTTTAACCATTTGCTCGCGGACTTCCGGAATTTTGCTTACATCACTTACTTTTGCATTGACTTCAGGTGTTCGAATATTTTCGGTTACCTCTTCACCATTTATAAATACCCTTGTTACACCATTCTCATACCTAAGTTTTATATCAGATTCGTTCGCGATTCTAATAATTTCCGAGATATTATCTTCAACATTATTTTTAAGAACAATAAATGTAATTGCTCTGTACATAGCACCGGTATCGACATAAACGTAATTAAGCAGCTGTGCCAATCCTTTGGCAACAGTGCTTTTACCCGCACCAGCGGGACCGTCGATTGCAATTACAACGTGTTTTGACATAGAAAACAAAATTAAGCATTATCCTTTTTTATAGCAAATAAAAATCCTAATAAATATTTGAAATACAATAACTTAGAGATGATAAGAGATAATTAAGAAATTAAAATTTTGCTCATTTGGAAGTGGATTTTACCATTAGTTGCCAAAATTTCCTCTGAAAAGATATCGATTTCATTTTCATTAAAATCTGTTACTTGTCCACCGGCTTCTTCAACAATTAATTTACCGGCACATAGGTCCCACGGCTGTAATTTCATTTCCCAGAATCCATCAAAAACACCCGCCGCAACATAACAAAAATCTATTGCTGCAGAACCTAATCTTCGTACTGCACGAGATTTTAGAAGTAATTCAGCAAACTTATCTGAAATTTTCGGCATATGAGCTTCCAAGTCATATGGGAAGCCGGTAACTAATAAGCTTTGTTCCAAATCAGCATTACTACTAACATTTATTTTTTCATTATTACGGAAGGAGCCTGAACCAAATTCAGCTGAATAAATAGTATTCATCATAACATCATTAACCACACCGTAAATTGTTTGACCGTTTTTCTGCACCCCAATGGATACGGAGAATATTGGAAGTCCATGAGCAAAATTTGTTGTGCCGTCAATCGGGTCAATAACCCATCTAAATTCTGATAAATTTTTAGATTTACCACTTTCTTCAGCTAATATAGAGTGCGAAGGAAATTCCTTCCGAATAAAATTGATGATCATCGATTCAACTTTTTTATCGTATTCGGTTACGAGATCTGAGTTGTTAGATTTATAACCAATTTCAAGTTTACTATGAAAACCTTCTTTAGCTACTTCTCCGGCTTCTTTAGCAATTTCAATTATTTTGTTTAGCATAACTGTCAATACCCATTAATTGCAATAGAAAACTTAATTAGTTCATCAATAAATAAAAAGTTTTGAGACTCTAATTTTTCCCTTCCTTGTTGACGAAATCTAATATTGGTATATTTGTTAAAGATGATATGAAAATAATTGAGAAAGGTATTATGGAAGAAAAAGTTAAAAAAATTAACATGGAAAATACGATAGTAGATGACATTCCAACCCGATTACCTGTGCTGCCGTTACGTGATACGGTGATTTTCCCTTACATGATCTTTCCTGTATTAGTAGGAAGAGAACAGTCAATTCGTGCAGCAAACTTTTCATTGGAAAATTCAAAATATATTTTCCTTTCTGCTCAAACAAAAGCTAACATAGAAGAACCCACAATTAATGAAATCTATAAAGAAGGAACTATCGCAAAAATTATCCAAATATTAAAGCTTCCAAACGGATTGATGAAAATTCTTGTTGACGGAATTATTCAAGGGAAGATTAAAAACTTTGTAGAAAATAAAAGTTTTTTCGAGGCTGAAATTGAAGTAATCTTACCCGGTGTTGAAGACCCAAAAGAAATGAATGCTTTAGTTCGACAAATGACAAATATGTTTAAAGAGTATGTAAAGATTAACAGAAGCATACCAATCGAAACAATTAGCGCATATGAAAACATAGATGAACTTGACCGCAAATTATTTTATGTAGCTGCAAATATAAATCAAAGTATAGAAGTAAAGCAGCAAATACTTCAGACTTTTTCGTTGAAAGATCAGTTTTATGAAGTAATAAAAATCCTCAGTTCCGAAGTAGATATTCTTAAAGTGGAAAAAGAAATTGAATCTAAGGTTCAAGAAAACATTTCGAAAACCCAACGTAAATTTATTATTCAGGAACAAATAAGAATACTTCAAGATGAATTGGGAGAAGACGATGCAGCTTCACCCGAATTCACAAAAATTCGAGAGAAGATTAAAAAAGCAAAAATGCCCAAACCCGTTGAGGAAAAAGCACTTGAAGAATTTAATAAGTTGAAGAAAACTCCGCCTAGCTCCCCTGAATCTTCGGTGATTAGAAATTATCTGGAGTGGTTAATTGATATTCCGTGGAAGAATAAAACCAAAGATAATCTTGATATCAATAATGTCCGTAAGATTCTTGACGACGACCACTTTAGTTTGGATAAACCGAAGGAAAGAATTGTTGAACATATTGCCGTTCTCAATTTAGTAAAAGAAATGAAAGGACAAATATTATGCTTTGTCGGACCTCCCGGAGTCGGAAAAACTTCACTCGGCAAATCAATTGCACGCGCGTTGGATAGAAAATTTGTGAGAATTAGTTTAGGGGGCGTAAGAGATGAAGCAGAAATTAGAGGGCATCGGAGAACCTATATCGGTTCGATGCCTGGTAAAATTATTCAATCAATGAAACGAGCCGGTACAATCAACCCAGTAATGCTTCTTGATGAAATTGATAAGATGAGCATGGACTTTAGAGGCGACCCTTCTTCGGCAATGTTGGAAGTTCTTGATCCCGAACAGAACCATACTTTTAATGATCACTATCTCGATGTAGATTATGATCTTTCTCAAGTTATGTTTATTACTACTGCAAATATTAGATATAATATTCCTTTGCCCCTTCAGGATAGAATGGAAATAATCGAATTACCGGGATATCTAGAATTCGAAAAGCGAGAAATAGCCAAACGTCATATTATTCCGAAACAGATTGCTGCACACGGTTTAGATAAATTTAAAATCGACTTTAAAGAAGAAGCTATTGCAAAAATCATTAACGAGTATACACGAGAAGCAGGTGTAAGGAATTTGGAAAGAGAAATTTCTTCTACCTTAAGAAAGACTGCTCGATCAATAATTGCAGAATCATCGAAGAATGGGAAGAAAATTAATACAAACAAAAAATTTATTATTGACGAAACTAAAATTGAAAAATTCCTTGGCGTACCGAAAATTCGTGCACAAAAATCCAAAAGCGAACCTACAATAGGCAGCGTCAATGGATTGGCTTGGACGAGTGCAGGAGGTGATATTCTTTTAGTAGAAGCCTCGGTTATGCCTGGTTCAGAAAAGTTAAATGTTACCGGTCAAATTGGTAACGTGATGAAAGAATCTGCAATGGCAGCTTTAAGTTATCTGCGAGCTAATGCTTCCGAATTCGGACTTCAACCACATTTTAACAAAGGAAAAGAAATTCATATTCATTTACCCGAAGGGGCTATTCCAAAAGACGGTCCTTCTGCCGGCATCACATTAGCTATGGCTATGTATTCTGCCGTTTCATCAAAAGTTCCTAAACCTGATGTTGCCATGACAGGGGAAATTACTCTTCGCGGAAAAATTCTTGCTATTGGCGGATTAAATGAAAAACTCCTTGCAGCCAGAAGAAATGGTATGAAGATTGTCCTTATTCCGAAAGAAAACGAAAAAGATCTGACAGAAATTAAACCCGAAGTAAAAGATGGTTTGAAAATTATTCCTGTAAGTACGATAGGCGAGGCAATGCCTTATGTTTTCAGTGATTTCATGAAGAAAAATACGAGAAGCAGTAAAAAGACAAAAAAAGTATGAGTGATAATTTAACAATAGATAAAAATAAATCTGAAGAAGAAATTTATATTCAAATGCTTTCTCAGATAGAAACATTAATAAATCAGAACGAACCAATAATTAGTAATCTCTCGAATGTTACCGCTGCATTGAAAGAAGCATTTGATAAAATTAGCTGGGTCGGTTTTTATCTCGTGAAAAAGGATGCTCTTTATCTTGGACCGTTTCAAGGGAAAACTGCATGTAGTTTCATTAAACTTGGATCGGGGGTATGCGGAACTTCTGCAAAAAAAAGAGAGACAATAATTGTTGATGATGTTAACGAATTCCCGGGGCATATTGCTTGTGATTCAGGTTCCAAATCAGAAATTGTTATCCCGATAATTTCTGATGATAAATTAATTGGTGTGTTGGATGTGGACAGTTACAACCTATCCGCATTCAATAAAAATGATAAATTTTATTTGGAAAAAATAGCCTGCATATTGGTCAGGAAATTGCCTTTGAGTGAATTCACTCTTTTATAGAATACTAATAGTTAATTTCAATTAATATTCACCTCGATGCGTGAAAAATTTGAATGAGTATTTTCTTTTTTCTTAATTGTTTATTGGAATTTATCAAATATTTATTTGTATTTTGAATTTTGTTACTTGGAATTTTCGCAATGGACTTTGTAGTTACTGCTAGAAAATGGCGCCCTCAAACTTTTGATGATGTAGTTGGGCAAGAACACATCACAAAAACACTCAAAAACGCAATTCTTAATAACAGAATTGCTCATGCATTTATATTTGCCGGACCCCGTGGCGTTGGTAAAACTACTACTGCTCGAATACTAGCTAAATCATTAAACTGCTTAAATCCAAAAGAAGGTGAACCTTGCAACACCTGCGAAATGTGCAGATCTTTTCAAAACTCTCAATCGTTGGATGTTATAGAAATAGATGGCGCTTCAAACAGAAGAATCGAAGAGATCAGAACACTTCGTGAATCTGTAAAATACGCTCCTTCAAAAGGAAAGTTCAAGATTTACATTATTGACGAAGTTCATATGCTTACTAATGAATCCTTCAATGCATTGCTAAAAACTTTGGAAGAACCACCGCCTCATACAATATTCGTTTTTGCCACCACTGATATTCACAAAGTTCCTCTTACAATTATTTCTAGATGCCAAAGATTTGATTTCAGAAGAATTGAAATGGATGCTATAAAAAATCAGTTAGCTATTATTGCAGATTCCGAGAAAATAAAAATAGATGATCAATCTCTTACTTTAATTGCTAAAAAAGCTGACGGTTCACTAAGAGATGCACAGAGTTTATTTGATCAAGTGATTTCTTTCTGCGGTAACGATATCGACTCACAAAGTATTTTTCAGATGCTAAATCTGATCAATGAAGAAATTTACTTTGAACTATCCAATGCAATTATTAAGAAAAAGTTTGTTCAAGCTTTTGAAATCTCCAAACAAATTTATGATAACGGTTGGAACTATATTGATTTCGTAAACGGATTGATCGAACACTTTAGAAACATTCTTACAGTAGTGATTACCGAAAATAATAAATTGATTGAATCGGCTGAAATTTTTAAGGAGAAATATCTAGAATATAAAACACAGTTTTCCGAAGGCGATTTGCTTAGGATATTATCATACTTGAATAAAACACTTATTGAGCTTAAGAACACACTAAATCACAAGCTTAAAATTGAAATATCCCTCAGCCACTTAATTGGATTGGAAAGAACTTCTACTATAAGTGATATCCTTTCGAAATTTAACTCAGGCGATTCAACAAATGAAAGCATCGTTTCTCCAAAAGCAAGTTCAAACTTATTTAATACTTCACCAACCCCAAATAAAAATCAATTGAAAACAAATTCGTTAAAGAGTACATCTTCCGATGAGAATTCAAAAATGGCTTCCTTTGAGAAAAAGCAAGCTAAGTTTGAAGTCCCTCAAATTTCTTTAAATACTGATCTCAATTCGGTTGTTTCACAATGGTCCGAGTTTGTAAAATTTGTTGAAATGGATTTTACCTTCGGTCCCCTCCTACATAATTCATCACCGGCAAGTATAAATGAATCAAAACTAGAGATTGTAATTAACAACCAAGAGGATATAGAGCATCTTAACAGTGCAAAAGAT
>LNQE01000386.1_pt1 | contig 12133 bp, 11 predicted proteins | sample 603111 | NCBI WGS metagenome assembly LNQE01 (sample SAMN04260313, study PRJNA301899) | hydrocarbon metagenome | isolation source: hydrocarbon-contaminated ditch | place: Germany: Bremen | collected 1998
TACTTACTCTGAAGGAATATATTCCAAATCGCTAAATCATAACCGCCGCCATAAGTACCATAGAATGGTGCTTGAGGATTGTTATAATAACTACCAATGTAATCATAATAATCGTTTATGCTATCGAAGACAAATTCTTCCATGCTGGTAGATAACAGTTCATAATAGTAACTATCTTCGGGTCTATATTTATAACTGCCTACTTGAATAGCGTGATGAAACTCGTGGGCTAATGTAACTTTAGCCCCGTCAATTCCTTTTGTGTAATGAACATCAAAGTCATTATCAACCACCATAAAACTTGCACTGCTGGATGTAGTAACAAAATCCGTCCAGCCATAAATTGAACCGATATCTTGAATATAAATATCATATTTATCATCACCGCCTTGAGTTCCATCGGAAGGCGGCTGTGGATAACCAAGAAAATCAATTTCAAAACTGTAAACCGAATCAATGGCTTTTGCAAACTCCGCTAGGTCATATTCAACTCGATGCATCCCTGTTGTGTCGTAATGAACACGAAAAAATCCTGACGGAGTAACTATACTTGTTTGAGTTGCCGGGCGCTGCATTATTGATGAAATTACGTCTTGCTGGTGTGAAGAAAGTTTATCAAAGTTTTCTTTCAATGTATAGATGAGATTCACCCCGCATTTAATTACCGGTGGTTTCTCTTCCGTTACTAAACTCTCCCGCTCTGAAAAAGAATGTGCATTTATAAACACGTAAAAAAGTGAATCTAAATTTTGGGCAGTTGCTGTTACTGTACACAAAAATATTGCAAATAGAAATTTAGTCGATTTATTCATTCAATAATTTTATTTCTGTTAGACCCATTTTATTATTCAGCATAAAAATATAACCATAATTTTCGTTAACTAATTCAATTACAAATGAGCCTGTATAATCGGCAATCTCTTTATGTGCTTGAACTCTTCCGTTTTTTAAGTTTAATTCTGCAGAATATATTTTATTTCCATCGCTGTAATAGCATTTCGAAAACGGATTTTTTACAAACGGAATATCGCTTATTTCTTCTATAAAATTATTAATGTTCATTCTAGTTATTTCATTATTTACTACAAGGTAGTTTTGATTTCCGGTAGAAGTAGAAAAAGAGATAACATAATTTGCTTTAGCGTGTGATTGAAAACTGTTGATTTTCAACTTCAGCAATTCGGCATAATTCACATCAATAATTTTTTCATATGAAAGCATTCCATCGGAATCTTTAAAATATTTTTCACCAAATGCCAGTTTATTCTCAGGCAAAACTTTTACATAAACTACCGATCGATGACCTGTTAATTTTGCAGTTAGTATATCGGTTAATAAAATGTTTGGTTGGCTCTTTTGGTATCTTATATTTTTGTATTCAAACTCTTCTATTATAATCTTCCCGTTTTCTTCGGATAAAACAATAATAACCGGAAGATTACTTTCTCTTTCTTCTATAATCAGGTCAATGATATTGTTTTTTGTATAGAATTGTTTAGACCAGGTTGAACCATCAGTTAAGTCTAGTTTAATAAATTCGATTAATTTTGATCCTTCGGTAAAAGCGGCAATACCAAGTGAACTCTCATCAATCGATTCAAAAACAATAGAGCTGTGATTTTTTTTCAGCCGGAATTCGTAATATTTACTTAATGCATTTAAATATAACTTAACACTATAATCGGATGAATCAATTACCGCTAACCCGGCTAAATTATTTGATAACGATTTGAAAGAAAAAATCTTCCGTGGACTTACACCAAGCCTGAGGGATGTATTTTCAATTTTATTAATAGGTGAAATTATTACGATTCCCCCTTCACCTGTTAAACAAACAATTTTATTCTTTCGCCAGCCGACTACGTCGAACGACTTGATATAATTAACTCCGGAAACAAGTATTGGTTTTGATAATTTATTAGAGGAAGAAAAACTGATAAAGAGTTGTGAATTTTCATTATCAACACTTTTCAAGTATACTATATCTGAATAACCATCTTTATTAAAATCACCAACCTGAAAATCAATGATATTGTTCTCCCGGATAAGCAATTCAGCGGTCTCGAAGGTAGTTACGGAATCGCCGTAAAATATCTTTATACCTTCATTTCCTGCATATAGAACATCCTCAAAACCGTCGAAGTCAAAATCATACTTTCGTAGTTTGGTGAGACCGGGGATTGATTTCGAAAAGTTGATTCTATCTAACTGATAGTTACTTTCATTTCTTATTATGTTAAGGGATTCAGAGAATATATCATAATAAACAATATCTGTGTTGGAATCATTATCGAAATCATAAAACAAAGCATTTTCAATAAGCGTCCCTTTTTGTAAATCCAGTCTTTCTTGATTTATAAAATCGACATCGATAAGAGTCAGTCCATTATAATTATTTCCATAAATTAATGCTTTTCTTCCGGTTCGCGTAAGTATAAAATTATCCGGGTAATAATTAAGTTTTACAGATTGTAATGAACCGAGTCTGCCTTTATCATTGATAATAAACGTTCCAAAAACTCTATCCTTTCTAGAGATAAATACAAATAGAGTTTCCTTATCCGATACTTTTCTGACACGTTTAACCGCAGAGATATTGTATGGTGTTTTAATAGTTCTGAGTTTATAATCGCCTGAGGATAAGTGTAAATAAAGATGAGTAGTTGAAGAAGTCAATAAGAAATCATTTTCAGAATCAGAATCAATTGCGGCAGAGATGATTATCGATGCATCTTCAGCGGAGGATAAAGAAGTAATTTCAACGAATCCGTTTATGTTTATTTGGGAATAAAGAGTTGCGGCTAAAAAGGGAGTAAGAAGAAAGAGTTTAACAATCTTTATTACGCTGCGAAAGCCGTCTTTCTCTTCTTGTAAGTGCTTCATCATACCGTCTCTTTTCGTCATCTGTTTGCGGCACTATATCAAATGTTTTAACTGGTTTTGTATTATCATCTACACTAACAAAAGTAAGATAAGCGGTGTTAGTGTGAATTCTTGTTCCTTGCCTATGGTCTTCGGCAAAAACCGTTACGCCTACTTCCATCGAGGTATTAAAAACCCGGTTAACCGAGGCTTTCAAGGTTACTACATTTCCTAATTTTACCGGGTGATGAAAATCAATTCGATCGACTGAAGCGGTAACACAAACCCGTTGAGAATGCTTTGCCGAAGAAAGAGCTGCACAAATATCAATCCAATGCATCAACTGACCGCCGAGTAAATTACCAAGCTGATTAGTGTGATTCGGAAGAACAAGTTCTGTCATAGTTACTATCGAATCGGAAACGGTTTTAACTTTTTGTTCGGTCATTATTGATTCATGTATTGTTCTTCAAGTTGACGTACACTCATACTCGATTCATGGTCCGGGTATTGAGCTAAAAATTTATTGATGTCTCTCTTTGCGGATGCAATTTCATCACGGCTTATTTCTAATTGAATCTTTTTTAACAAAGCCAAAGGACCGAATCGTGTATCGTGATAAATTTCATATACATCACCATAATATTTGATTGCGGCTTTATAATAACTCATCTTTTCGTAAATCACTGCGTTGCTAAAAAGTTTCTCTGCAAGTTTATCATTCATCTCCTTAATTTTTTGCTCTGCTTCCGCTACCTTTGGACTGAGAGGAAAATAATCAATAAAGGCTTGGAATTCTTCAATCGCTTTCCTGCTGTATGATTGATCTAACGGAAACGGCGGTGATAGCTGGTAGTATGATTCAGCCAACATGTATTGAGCATCGGGGACAAACTCGCTTGCAGGAATATCTCTGATTAGTTTACTGAATTCATAAGCGGCTAACAAATACTGTCCTCTTCGGAAATATGTGAGACCTAAATAATATTGTGCATCATCATTAACTGCACTACCGGGGTATTGTAAAAGAATAGATTGGAATTCTAATTGAGCATCTTGATAATCTTCTTTTTGGAAAAGTTCTAATGCATAATTAAAATGTTCATCGGGTGTAAGAAGTGTCGTATCAATTCCCCCCGAACAACCGACTATTAAGACAACTGCTAAAATTGCTAAGAATAATTTCATATATCCAATTTGTTAAGAGTGGTTAAAAATGAATGTGCAAAATAAATAAATTCCTTATACCGTCAAAGTTACAACTATTTGCTGCGAACCGTAAAGAGCAAAATAATTGTTACTATTACTGCTCCTATGGCAATCACCGGTTCCAGCAGACTTTCAAACAGGGGTTCGGATGGTTTTGTTCCATGTGTGATTGAAAGGTTGGGGGTTTCAACATTTTTTATATCTGAATAATAGAGTGTGTCCGAATATTCAGACTCGATTATTTCAGAATGTTTGACATGATTATTTATGCCCAAAGCAAAGGTACTGCTCAAAAAAATATTTCTTTCAACTTTATAATCGCTTAATAAACTCCCCCTAAACGGCTCTGAATATAAAATACCTATTTGATCGAGAGAATATTTTAATAAAAATGAATGAACAGAATCCGTTCTCAATATTCCTTTATTGTTAAGTGTATGAAGAAATCTATTCTCCAAATTTTCATATTCTTTGGGAGAACTAAACTCAATTTCTTTCAAGGTAACTTCATGAGGTAATATAGTTAAGATTTGATTTACGTTTTCTTCAATCAGATCATAAATAATATCAAGATTGGATTTAGGTTGAGCAGATAATAATTGCGGTAAGAAAAAGAATAAAACCGCTAATATGTTAATTGATCTCTTCAAATAGACTAATTCATAAATAATTCTAAATGGAAGTTATAATTAGTTTGCTAAAATAAAAAGGGAGTCAAGCGACTCCCTCAATATTATCTTCTACCGGCAGCAATTTCCTGCAGGCGTTTAATTCTTTCTTCAACGGGAGGATGGGTTGAAAATAATTTCATCATAGACTTTCCGGCAAAGGGACTAACAATAAACATGTGTGCCGAGGAAGTATCTGCATTTCTCATCGGTATTTGTTTATTTGCCGATTGTAATTTTCCCAAAGCACCGGCTAAAGCTAACGGCTGACCGGAAATATTTGCTCCACCTTCATCAGCTATAAACTCACGCGATCTTGAAATTGCAAGTTGAATTAAAACTGCAACAATAGGTGACAGAATAAGTAATACTATCGAAGTAACTGCTTGACCCGAATCTCTATCTCTCCCACCGAATAACATTGCATAACCAGCCATGCGCGCAAGAAATGTTATAGTACCGACTAATGTAGCAGTAATTGTACTAATAAGAATATCTCTATTTTTAATATGAGCAAGTTCGTGTGCCAACACTCCTTCCAATTCTCTTTGATCAAGAATTCTAAGAATACCTGAAGTTACGGCAACTGCAGCATTATCAGGATTTCTTCCGGTTGCAAAAGCATTCGGTGTCGGATTATCAGCTATATATACTTTCGGCATAGGAAGATTCGCTTTTTCAGCAAGCATTGCAACCGAATCGTAAAGCCGCGGATTATCTTCACGCTGAATCTCTTTCGCACGATACATCTTCAAAACAATTTTATCCGAAAACCAATAAGCTCCGAAGTTAAGCGCTAAAGAAAATACAAAAGCAATAATCAATCCCGTTTCTCCTCCTAACACAGAGCCGACAAGTAAGAAGAGAACCATCATTAATGTCATCAAAAAAACTGTCTTAAGTGAATTCATTTTATTCTATCCCTTTCATTATTTTTTCATTGGCAAATTTAACACATTTTAATTTGAGTTTGTTCCTCAAAGAAAGTTATTAAAAGTTAACGAAAGAATTTTACCTTGCCATTCGATGCAAATATAATTAATATCGACAGTTAAAATTGAGGATATTATGAAGCATTATTTCGGGATTTTGATTTTATTTTCAACATTTTCACTCCTCCAGGCACAAAGTATATTTGAATTTTTGCGTTTGGATATGAGTCCGCGTGCAGCTGCATTAGCAGGAAGTTATGTTGCAAACAACGATGATCCGAATGTTATGTTTTATAATCCCGCCGGTATAAATTTCTTAAAAGATAAACCGGCTTCCTTTTCCTTCGTAAAACATTTTGTTGATATTAATTCGGCAAGTTTAACTTATTCACAAGAGTTTGAAGAGATTGGAAGATTCGGAGTTGGAGTTCAATACATAAATTACGGAAGTTTTACAGAAGCAGATGCGAACGGAAATGAACTTGGAGAATTCGGTGCGGGTGAATTTGCTTTGACAATCGGTTACGGAAATAAATTAGAAGAAAATTTTTATTACGGTGCAAACGTTAAATTTATTTATTCCGGTATTGCCGATTATTCAGCTACCGGTATTGCAATGGATGTCGGATTACATTATGAAATTCCCGAAAGTGAATGGAACTTCGGATTTTCTATTTTAAACTTCGGCACACAGCTTTCTTCTTATTTTGATGAAACAGAAGAATTACCATTAGACATTCGAGTTGGTGTTACAAAGCAGCTTGCTTTTACACCTTTCAAATTTTATCTCTCGCTTAACCGTTTGAATGAAAACTATGAGAATTTTGGCGACCGATTTAAACAGATTACCGCAGGTGCCGAAATTAAATTCAGCAGTTCACTAAGAATCCGTTTAGGCTATGACAACGAACGCAGAAAAGATTACAAAATTGGTGCAAGCACAGGTTTAGCCGGATTTAATATCGGGGTTGGTTTTAATGTAAGTGATTACACGGTTGATTATTCATTTTCATCACTCGGTTCAATCGGAGCACTTCATAGATTTGGGATATCTACTACCTTTTAAATGGCTCCTTCAAATATAATTTTGCCTGGTCGTGTGAATCCCGGTGTTTATCGAGTTTCAAAACTTTTTTATAATATGCAATTGCCGTATCTCTCTTTCCAAGCATATCGTATATCTTCCCGATCTGTAATAATGAAATCACACTAAAACCGTCATCTTCCTGATCAAAAGAAACAGATAAATCGGAGCATTCTTTATAATACTTAATTGCTTCGTCAAAGTCGGCATTTCGCCAATGTTCATCAGCAATATAATAAGATGCTTCTCTTCTAATCTTATCGTTATAACCTCTCATATTATGTTCACATCTTCTGTACATTTCCTTAAACTCTTCGGTAGATTTTGTTATATGAGAAGTTCGTCTTAACAATCGAGCATAATGTTTATGAAATACAGGGTTATTTGAAAATTGTTCTATTAGTTCTTCTGCATATTTCAGCGCTTCAATGTCGTTATCTTCAAACTTATAATAGAGGGTCATCAAAAAATATTTTGATTCTGCTTTAGTATACTTTCCATTATATGCTGCGTTTACAAGTTGTTCCAACCCTTTATATCTATCGCCTTTCGGAAAGAAGAACATTACAGGTTTAAGAAAAGGATACTTTTCGGGAATAACATCGGCGTAATAATTATAAATTCCGAATCCAAGCTGCACATCAACATTATTTGAATCCAGAGCATATGCACGATGAACTAAAGGCAATGCATCTTTTCCATCGGCTGCTGCATTTAACCAACTTTCTCTAATAGAATACAATCTACCGCGAAATCCCAATGCACCGCCTTTGAAGAAAATTGCATCAATATTATTTGGATTTTTTTTGAGCAGGTTATCACAAAATTCAATTGTTTCATCAAGTTGTTTGATCAATTGTTTATCATATTTTTCGTTATCGAGATCAGCCATAATTTTCCACCATGTAACCATAGCCGGGAAAAATTTTGTGGCGGGATGTTCGGGCTCGTATTTTTTTATTAAGCTGAAAGTTTCTTCGGCATCTTCAAATTCAAGAGAATAAATTTGGTTAATACCTCTTTGTATTAAAGAATCGAATGGAACTGTCTGCCCAAACAATATATTCGAGCAGACTATAAAAAATATGAGTGTTAGAAATTTCTTCAATGTATATCTACTTAAGAAATTTATTTTCGCTTCGGTCTGTAAATATGTGTTGCTTCGCCGTAGTATGATTCCGCACTCTCCATCACCGTCTCCGAAAGAGTTGGGTGTGCATGAATTGTAAGCGCTACATCTCTTGCAAGAGCAGCCATTTCAACCGCAAGAGCACCTTCGGCAATTAACTCGCCAGCTCCAGCTCCTACAATACCCATCCCCAGAATTCTTTCGGTTTCCGGTTCAATTATTAATTTAGTCATTCCGTCAAGGCGTTCAAGGGTTTTTGCTCTACCGCTTGCAGCCCACGGGAATTTTGCAATTTCTATCTTTATACCCTTTTCTTTGGCTTCGGTTTCATTTAAACCAACCCAAGCTAATTCAGGATCGGTAAATACAACCGCGGGAATTGCATTCGGTTCAAAAGCGGCTTTATGTCCGGCAATTACTTCCGCAACGACTTTCCCTTCTGCAGTAGCTTTATGAGCCAACATCGGATTACCGGCTACATCCCCAACTGCAAAAATATTCGGGTCGTCGGTTCGTTTTTGTAAGTCGGTTTTGATAAATCCTTTTTCATCAAGCTGTACTTTTGTTTTCTCTAATCCGAAACCTTCGGTAACAGGTTTTCTTCCAACCGAAACAAGAACTTTATCAAATGTTTGTTCTTTTTCTTCTACTTTATCCCCTTCGAATGTTACTTTCAATCCATTTTTGACTTCTTTAATTTCAGAAACTTTTGTATTGAGATACACATTTTCCATTGCAGAGTTGACTCTTTTTGAAAGCACGGCGACAAGATCACGATCGGCACCGGGCAGTAAGCCCGAGGTCATTTCAACAACTGTTACCTTACTTCCGAGTGAGGCATAAACAGTTCCAAGTTCTAACCCTATATAACCTCCGCCTACGACTAATAGCTTTTTCGGAATATCTTCGATTTCCAAAGCGGAAGTAGAATCGAGAATTCGTTTTGAACCGATATCAAAACTTTGAATTTTTGCGGGAATAGAACCGGTTGCAATTACGGCATAGTCGAAAGATAATTCTTCGTTACCGCCATCTGCTTTATCAACTTTAATTTTATTTGAATTTACAAACTGAGCAGTACCTTGAATGAAGTTAATTTTCCTTTGTTTGATAAGCTGCTTAAGTCCGCCTGTCATATGCGATATTACTTCATTTTTCCAAGCACGAATTCTATCAATGTCTATTTCTGGTTTACCGAATTTAATTCCCCAATGCTCGGCTTCTTTAGCTTCATTTAGAAGTTTGGCAATATGCAATAAGGCTTTCGAAGGGATACATCCTCGTTGTAAGCATACTCCCCCGGCTTGATCATTTTTATCGATTAAAGTTACTTCCATTCCTAAATCGGCAGCCATAAAAGCCGCGCCGTATCCGCCTGTACCAGCACCAATGATTATTATTTTTTTTGACATAATGTTATTTCCAGTATTTTATTATTATCCATCTTAATCTTACTCATACTCTTAATCGCTTTCAACTACTTCGTAATCTTCGCCTTTTTCATATACCCGATTAGAGTTGCTTTTTATTAAACCGACAAGCATTGAGATAACATCTTTAAAATTACTTTGCCTTCTAGATTATCAGCCTCGGATATTAGAGTTTTTCTTAGTAATACATCTAAAGCAGCCGCTGATTCTAATGCACTGCCCCTTGAAATATCAAAATAATTACATCTATCTTTACTTGTATATTTTCCATTCCCTTCGGCAATATTTAATACTATGGAGTTAGATGCATCATCAAGATGTTCGATTACTTTCGGTCTTGGCTTTACTTGTTTTATTTCAAGTTTGGATACCCATTCAACAAAGTCTAAGGCTCTTTGATAGACTTTTAGTTTTTCATGATCAAACATAATCAGCCTCGTTTTGATTAAGAGTAAGATTATGATTAAGATTAAGATTAAGATTAAGAAACAACTTTCATTTTTTTACATCCTACAATAACATCCTAAACGGATTTTCTAAAGATTCAACTACCCATCTTAAAAATCTGATTGCATCGGCTCCGTCAATTATTCTATGATCATACGATAAAGATAAAGGAAGCATCAATCTTGGAACAAACTCACCATCTTTATAAACAGGTTCATAGTTCCCTCTCGAAACACCAAGTATCGCAACTTCGGGAGAATTAACAATTGGGGTAAAGTAAGTCCCGCCTATACCACCGAGATTACTAATTGAAAAGTTACCACCTTGCATTTCATCAAGAGATAGTTTTTTATCTCGCGCTTTTGCAGCAAGCTCACCAAGTTCAACTGAAATTTCTGTAACATTCTTTTTGTCTGCATCTTTAATCACCGGAACGAGCAAACCGCGGTCTGTATCAACCGCAATGCCTACATTGTAATATTTTTTGTAAATGATTTCTTTCTTATCCATATCGATGCTGCAATTGAACTGCGGAAATTTTTTCAATGCCTCTGCAATAATTTTTACAAGAATTGCGGTAACAGTAAGTTTTCCGCCTGCTGCATCGACTTCTTTAGAATATTGTTTTCTTAACTTTTCGAGTTCAGTAATGTCGGCTTTATCAAATTGAGTAACGTGAGGAATAACCGACCAAGCATAGGATAAGTGTTCGGCAGTAATCTTCCTTATGTTAGACATCTCTTCTCGTTGAATTTTACCCCATTTTGAAAAATCCGGCAGAGGTTCGGCTGATACACCGATTGTTCCTTTTCCTTTACTAATCTTTTCATTGAGATTTTTTGCGAATACTTTAACATCTTCGACAGAAATTCTTCCACCAGGTCCTGTTCCCCTAACTTGATGAATATTGATACCAATCTCGCGAGAGAATCTTCTAACACTCGGGGATGCCGGGGCAATTTTATCCGGTAATTCTTTTTTGAATTGCCTAGCCGAATGAGTAGAATCGGAAATTTGTGGAATTGAAAGTGGTTTTGTATCTGTTTCCTCTTTGGTTTCAGTTTTTTCTTCTTTCTTTTCCTCAACAGCTTTTTCTTCTGGTTCGGTGAGTGATTCTTCTTCTTCGGAGACACTATCAGTTAATTCAATAACTATAACAGTTTCACCGATTTTAGCTTTTTGTCCTTCTTTTATCTTTACTTCTTTCACTTTACCGCTTTTATCAATAGGGACTTCAACCGTTGCTTTATCGGTCTCAATTTCCAAAACGGGATCATCTTCATTAATTTGATCACCAACTTTAACTAATACAGCGGTTACATCAGCACTTTCAATATTTTCACCGAGTTCAGGTAATTTGAATTCGTAAATACCGCCTTCTGCTTTTTGCTTTTGTTTTGAAGATTCCTTTTTTGTTTCTTCCTTTTTAGGTTCTTCTTTTTTGTCTTCTTTTTTAGCTTCCTCTTTTTTTACTTCATGTTTCTTTTCTTCTTTTGGTTCGGGTTTTTCTTCTTTCGCATCACCAGCTTCTAAGGTTAATATTATCTGACCAACTTTAGCCGTATCACCATCTTTAACATGCATCTTTGAAACTTTACCGCCAACGTCCGAAGGGACTTCAACTGTTGCTTTGTCAGTTTCGATTTCAAGAATAATATCATCTTCTTTAATAACATCACCTTCGGAAACAATTACTTTTACAATCTGTGCTGTTTCTATATTTTCTCCGAGTTCCGGTAATTTAAATTCGATAGCCATTTTAATACCTGCGTTTAATTTTCAAATTAAGATTTCAGTGGATTTGGTTTTTCCGAATTGATTTTCAAATCCTTTACAGCTTTTTTTAATACATCGGCTTTAAGTTTACCGTCCTGCACCAAAGTATGAAGTGCTGCATAAGCAATATGTTTCGCATCAACTTCAAAGAAATCACGAAGAGATGTTCTTCCTTCACTTCGTCCAAAACCAAAAGTACCGAGTGATGCAAATTGTCCCGGCAAATATCTCGAAATAGAATCGGCTAAAACCTGAACATAATCAGAAGCAGCAATAAAAATACCTTTTTCATTTTTTGTTATTTCTTTTACAAAAGGTTCTTTCGCTTTCTTCGTCGGGGTCATGCGATTGTACCTTTCGATATCCATTATATCACGGTGTAACTCTTTATAACTTGTAACGCTCCAAATATCGGCAGCAATATTAAATTGTTTTTCAAGAATTTCGGCAGCTTTCCTTACTTCGTTAAGAATTGTTCCGCTTCCCATTAAATGAGCTTTTGCTTTTGCATTTTTCTTTTTTGATTCCTGGAATTTATACATTCCCTTTAGTATGTTCTCTTTTGTTGCAGTCTTCGGCATCGGCGGTTGTTTTTA
>LNQE01000870.1_pt1 | contig 12129 bp, 11 predicted proteins | sample 603111 | NCBI WGS metagenome assembly LNQE01 (sample SAMN04260313, study PRJNA301899) | hydrocarbon metagenome | isolation source: hydrocarbon-contaminated ditch | place: Germany: Bremen | collected 1998
TCGGCATTGGCGGGACAGGCCTATTTTATAGGACAGGAAAGGCCAGTTGTCCTGTGGGATTTCATTAATGAAATTTTATCGCGACACAATTTGCCCAAAATAACAAAAAAAGTTCCTGAAGCCATCGCTTTTGGTGTTGGATTATTCTGTGAATCTTGGTATAGATTTTTTAGAATTAAAGGAGAGCCGCCGATGACGCGTTTTGTTTCATTGCAATTTTCGCGCTCCCATTATTTTTCCCATCAAAAGGCTAATGAACATTTTGGTTATAAACCCAGAATATCTATAGAACAGGCACTGGATTTAACCACAGGTAAATAAAATGCTTATTAATAAGAATGACAAGATTACGCAAAGCTATGATGTAATTATAATTGGCGGCGGGTTAGGAGGAATGACTGCCGCCAATAAGCTGGCAAAGAACGGCAGAAAAGTTCTCTTGCTGGAAGCTCATGACAAACTGGGAGGATTTGCCACCTGGTTTTATCGAAAAGGAAGACACATTTTTGATGTTTCACTCCATGGATTTCCCGTGGGAATGATAAAAACCTGTCGGAAGTATTGGAGCAAAGCAATAGCCGATAAGATCATTCAACTTAAAAGGGTTCGTTTTATAAATCCCATGTATCAGCTCGAAACCGATTTTACGGTGGATGATTTCACAAGCAAGCTGATTAATAATTTTAAAGTTTCATCCGAGCAGGTTGATAATTTTTTTCGGCTCATCATGAATATGAATTATTACGATAATAAGGAAATGACCAACGGCGAACTGCTGGAGGGTTTTTTCCCCGGCAGAAAAGATGTTCACCGCTTTTTGATTGAACCTATTGTCTACGCCAACGGTTCAACGCTGGAGGATCCGGCTATTACCTATGGAATCGTCTTTTCCAATTTTATGAGCAAAGGTGTTTATTCTTTTGAAGGCGGGACCGAACTTGTGGTCAAGATGATGCAGGACGAACTTTTGAAGAACGATGTTGATATCCGTCTGCGGTCAAAAGTGGGGAAAATTATGATAAAAGATAATGTGTGCCAGGGAGTATTGATTGGCGACGAATTTATCAGATCCAGAGCGGTTCTTTCCAATGGAAATCTCATCGGTACAATTTTCAATCTGGCCGGCGAAGAAAACTTTACCCCTTCATTTATTGAAAAAGTTAAAAAAGTCAGACTCAACACCAGCTCCTGTCAGGTTTATATGGGAATTAAGGAAGGTGAAGTTATTGAGGATGTCGGTGATCTGATATTCTATTCAGAAGCAAAAGAATTCCAAACGGATGAACTTCTATCCATGAATACGACAAGCCGCACCTTTTCCATATACTATCCCCGACTCAGACCACAGTTGAAAAATGCGGGCTACTCAATAGTTTCATCTACCAACGCGCGTTACGAAGACTGGGTGACTTTAAATAAGGAAGAGTATAAGGCAAAGAAAGAATATCTGGTCAAGGCAACGCTGATAAGTCTGGAAAAAGTTATTCCCGGTATCGGTAAAAAGATTGATTATATCGAAGCTGCAACACCTCTGACTATAAAGAGATATACTCACCACGAGCAGGGTTCCTCTTTCGGGACCAAGCATGAAGGGCTGGAAATTTCCATGGGACTGGACAAAGAAATCAAAGGTTTATTCCATACCGGTTCCGTCGGCATTATTATGTCCGGATGGCTTGGCGCTGCCAATTATGGTGTAATTCAGTCTTATGAAGTGGAAAACTATTTGGATAAATTAAACTGAGGTGATGCTATGTTTGATTTCAGCAATCAGAGAGTTATCGTCACAGGCGGCACCCGTGGAATCGGAGCGGGAATTTCTTTAGCGTTTCTTCAAGCCGGTGCGATGGTTATCTCCACCTATTCATTCAACGATGATGCTGCGAATGAATTTAAAAATAAAAATGAACAATATTCGTCAAGACTCGATATTCAGAAATATGATGTTTCTTCTTCAAAAGAAGTCAAAAATTTTTTCAAATACCTTGATGAAAAATATCCGTCGCTGGAAGTGCTGGTGAATAATTCCGGAGTCAGGCAGGACGCGATTGCAGCCTTAATGAGTGATGAGCAGTGGGAAAAAGTTCTCGATGTCAATCTTACCGGAACTTTCTACATGTCGCGGGAAATCATCCCCCGCTTCATGGCCAATCGTTTCGGAAGAATAATCAACATCAGTTCCCTGGGGGCAGATATCGGATTTCAGGGACAGGCGAATTACGCGGCATCAAAAGCCGGACAATTAGCACTCACCAAATCATTGTCTAAAGAAGTAGCCAAAAAAGGTATTACCGTAAACTGTGTCACGCCTGGATTTATTGATACGGAACTAATCAGCGATCTTCCTGAAGAACAACGCAAAGAATATCTCAAGATGATCCCGCAGAAACGTTTCGGTAAGGTGGAGGAAGTGGCTTATGCGGTTATGTTTTTAGCGACCCGTGAAGCATCATACATTAACGGAACATCTATAACTGTGGCGGGAGGACTGTAATGGAAAACGTTCTTGCCGCTATTCCGCAGCGTCCGCCGTTTCTTTTTGTTGATAAGATTATTAGTAGAGAAGGTAATTCCATAACAACGCAAAGGACGTTGAGAGAAGATGATTATTTTTTTCAGGGACACTTTCCGGGCAATCCCATTATGCCGGGGGCTCTTTTGTGTGAAGCGTGCTTTCAGACCGGTGCTATTTTAATGGGAAAAGATGAGCAAAGACATGGCATTGGTGTTGTAACCCGTATAAAAGATACCAAATTTAAAAATTTTGCCCGACCGGGAGATACTCTAACCATTACGGTTGTCTTGGACGATAAAATCGATAATGCTTATTATATGAATGGAACAGTTTATGTAAGTGATAAATTAATCATGAAAATTGTATTTCAAGGAGCATTGCTCCCCATGGACATTTAAGGAGTGGAGATGGACTTTATACAACTTTCGGGCAAGAAATATTTGGTCAGTGGTGTCGCCAATAAAAAAAGTGTTGCTTTCTTTGTTGCCAAGGGTCTGATTGATAATGGCGCGGAGGTAATATTCTCCGTTCAAAATGAAGATAATCATCTCAAGGCTCAGAAGCTGTTTCCTGACAGCACTATTCTGATATGTAACGTGGAAAGTGATGAAAGTATTCGTCAGTTAGGCGAATATTTTGAAAAAAATAATATCAGGCTTTCCGGTTTCGTTCATTCCATAGCTTTTGCCAATTACAGCGAGGGAATAAAACCGTTTCATGAAACAAAAACTGATGATTTTCTTCAGGCGACAAATATTTCCTGTTTTTCATTGGTGACCATGGCAAATGCTTTGAAGAATTATTTTGAAGAAAGCGCTTCCATTGTCACCATTTCCATCAGCAACACGAGGGCGACCGCTTACGGTTATATGGGACCGATCAAAGCCGCTCTTGATGCCACAGTGGCGTTTCTGGCGAAATCATTATCGGAAATATCCAAAGTCAGGGTAAACGCGGTCTGTGCGGGACCGCTGAAAACTTCAGCGTCTGCCGGCATTCCCGGCTATGTTAATAATTATCTTTTTGCCGAACAACTGACTTTGCGAAAAGAGGCTCTAAAAACAGAGGAAGTCGCTAACACTGTAATATTCATGCTTTCGCCGGTCTCCAGCGGGATTAATGCTACTGGTATTGTGGTTGATGCCGGAATGTCCTGCAATTATTTTGATCAGCAAATCGTTACTATGGCGACTCGTTAATTGATTTTCTAATATTTTTAAATCTGCAAAATGTAAATTAGAAGAAAGGGGTAGGGGTATGTTGAAAAAATTGCTTATTGCCGTCGGTATTTTCGTCACGATAATTATCATTTTTATTGTTGTTGCCGGAGTTATCGTATATACAAAAGTGGATAAGACATTTGTTTCATCCCAGATGTCAAAGGCACTAAACAGACAAGTCTATATCGAAAAAATTGATGTTAGTATTTTTTCCATTCTCTCCGGAATCGAAATTAAAAATGTTGCCATTTCTAATTTTAAACCACCGCAACAGCTTGAGAGTTTACAAGGCAAACCGGTTGTGACAGATGTTTTTGCCGGTATGGAATCTCTGCGTTTTAAAGTAAAAATATTACCCCTTTTAAAACGGCAGATCGAACTCAAAGAACTTGTTTTGTACAATCCTGTTATTAACCTGTCTAAAAGCAAGCAGGGTGTTCTAAATATTGACGATCTTATTAAATCCAAAAAACAGAAAGAACCTCAGGTCAAAGAACCGGCAAACCCGATTTCCGTAGATGATATTCCAGTGGCTATTGCAGTGGGTGAAATCGGTATGAAAAACGGCACGATTAATTATTATGATGGCGAATACGATCAGAAATTCCAGATTTACAAACTGACAACATTACTGCACGACATAAATATAGATCCGAAGAACTTGGAGAAGAAAGACGAAATCAAATTAGACGTTGGCATGGGAATCAGAACAGTCGGCGCTCTGAAAACAGGCAGTGTTCGAAGTTTTGATATCACGATAGATGCCGCAGGAAAGATAATCCCCTTTGATGTTAAAACACGATTGTTGGAACCGGAGGCGATAATTCATGTGGCTGTTCCTGATGGTGAAATCACCGGCTTACAGGTTTTTAACTCCATCGCGGCCATTCCAATTTTGGGTGACTATCTGGGTGAATACGTCTCTTTCCTTAAAGACAAACAACAATGGAAAGGTGCTAAAGAAAACGGTTTGGATCTGAAATATAAGGCGGACAGGGCTGAAGTTACCAATGGCAAACTTAACCTCAAGGAGGCCAAAGTTCTTTTTGACGGTACGATGAATATGCAATCCAAAGCCATTGATATGAATACAGGCGTTATTATGAAAAAAGAAATCAATGATGCCGTTAAAACGTCTCTGGCAAAGAAAATAGATTCTCTGATTAAGAATCCGGAAATAAAAAAATATACCGATTCCGATAAGCTTGCGTCCGCAGCCATGCAGCCGCTGCTCAATAAAGATGGCATGATTGATTTAAAAACAAAGATAACCGGTACAACAAAAAATCCTGCTGTCCGGCTTACGCAGCCGCAGCTGGATTCTCTGGGCAGTGTCGTCAAGGATGCGGCAGGCAGTTTGGCCATTGAAGCGGGTAAAAGCGCTGCCAAAGAAGCTGTCAGGAAAGTCCTTAATGAAGATCAGCAAAAAGTTTTGGAAGGAGTAGAGGGATTATTTAATAAGAGATAAACAATCCCTCTTACTTCTATTTTACAGTATATCCGCGGCCGTCAAGGCACGCTGCCATAGCCCTTTGATAATCCGCCCGTGCCCGCATAGCCTGATTGGCAGACGTTCCCAGGGGGACTGTTGCCGTCGGATCGTAATTTGTCTGATCTGCCGCCCATCTATGACATTCATAACGGTCATTATCCTGTTGTGCCTGACTCTGGCCTTTACGTGGATAAACAAAAAGCCTGTTTTCCATACTTTCACTTGAGGCCGGAGGTGCCTCACTTACATCACCTTGAGGCGGATCTACGACAACATAACCTCCCGGTGTTGACCTGTAATATATGTCGTTTGCATAGTAGTAAGGCATGCCGTGAAACCAGATCGTTGTGTAAAAAAGAGGTAAAAAAGGAACAAATAATCCGATAGGCGGAGCAACCACAACATATCGTCTACCATAGTGATGATACCATACGCCGTGGTGATGGTAGTACCTGGAATGACCATGTCTTACTATACGGTGATCCCGGGGAATGTTCCTGAAGGACTCACCGCGCACAGGATACGACCTATTGTGACGATAACGGGAGTCAACAAAACTTCTTTGTCCGGAAGGAGGAGGGGACTTTTTAAAAGTCTGTGCCGGTGCTCGTCCGGGACCTTTAGAATCTCCTCTTTGCCACGTTTCGGCAAAACCGGAAATACTGATTGCTAACAGCATAATTATAGATAGCACAATAGCTAAATTTTTTTTCAAATTAAAATTACATGACATGACAGTAACCCCCTTTTTATCTATTTTACGGTATATCCGCGCCCTTCCATACAGGCCGACATTGCCCGACGAAAATGCAGCGCCATTTTTTCATTATGCAGATCACGTGCCTGGTCTCGGTTCTGATAAGCTTCTTCCAATTGCCTTGCCGATTCAGCGCGTGATGCGTCAGACACAGCGCCAGCCATGGCACCGCCGGCTGCACCCATTAAAGCTCCTCCCCCGGCATGTCGTGGTCCCGCTATTAAGGCTCCCAGAACAGCACCGGCAATAGACATTATAACAGTATCATGTCCCGGCGGCGGCATCGGTACAACCCGGACACGCTGTTCGGGAACAATAGATGAAACGCTTGGATCAAAGCCTGTTTGATCCACCGCCCAATTGTAGCAAGCATAATGATCGCGCGATTGCTGTTCGGTTGACTGTCCCTTAGTCGGATAGAAATAAATTTGCGTAACGGCAGTACTATTTTGTTGATTCCGTGCCGGATGTGTAACAACCTGCTCGTTTGGATAGTAATAACAGGAACTTAGCAAGAGAATTGCTGCAAGAAGAAAGAACTTCGACCAATGTGTAGATAAGCAGCTTATATTTTTAATGATTTTATTAGTCATAGTTTTTTCTCCATTTTGTAGTTTATTATTCTTAACTGAAGATATTATAAGAACAACACTCTTGTATGTCAATGCAATATAAATTTCTGAAAAATTCAATAAACTGTTTTAAGCTGTGTCGCAATACTCACATTTACACAAAACATTGCGACACAGCTTTTCCCAAGGAGGGAAGGGATATCTTCAGCTATGGACAGTATACAACCCGACTATGTCCGCCGTGACCCCTCATTCCGCCACGAGGTACAAATCCGGGACCTCTGCCCCAATAAGAATTTGCCAGTTTTTCATTTTGTTCTTGCGTAAGAATCTTGCGAATTTCCAATCTCATGGCCATTCTTTTATCTTGCATTTCATCGCGTAATGCCCGAACCTCTTTTTGAGCGGCGTAAATTTTATTTCTGTCCGGATTTGTCTGCGACCATAGCCTTCGCAGTTCTAGCGACTTGTCAAACATTTTGTCTCTTAGCGGCTTTGTAGATTTCTGATTTTCGGATATCAGTGCTTCAATTTTCGTTTTCTGTTCAGCAGAAAGATTTAGATTCCTCAATGCCGGGGTATTGCAGTAACGCTCACCATTCCAATAACCTGGCCCCCTACCTCCAAACATGCCGAAAGCAAATGCCGGCGTAGTTAAGATTATTCCCGTAAGAACAATCATTGATAAAGATATTAATTTTTTCATAATCAATTTCCCTTCATAAGTTTTATTATTCAAGATTATTTTTCTAATAATCTTCAGATAATTTGAATAATGTTAATGTTTTTTCATGCTTTAACTTTCAATATATTGGTTTCCATACTCTCAGTTTCTTTAAACAGCAAGACGTATGCCAATTAAATTTATACTAATTAACATATTGTTTTTAATAGATAAATTAAGAACAAGCAAAAATATCATTTGTCTTTTAGCCAGGTTGAGTGGATAATATATACCCATTTTGCTGCATCCAGGTGGATACAAAGTATCCGCCTAACAGTGAGGATTCAAGAAGTGATGACAAAGGCTAAGAAAAAAATTTGGTTTAATATCTCGTTTTGGTTAGTTGTATGTGCAATTACCCTTATGGCGATTGTTTCCGCTGTAATGACGTTTACGTTTGTTCAGCAGAAAAGAGGTCAGGCAGTTGAACTTCTGGTAGAGAAAGGCGCGACATTAATCAGATCGTTCGAAACCGGCATGAACAGTACTCAAGGTATAGAGGCAGAAATTTTCAGACTGCAAAAACTACTGCTGGAAACAGTCCAACAACCCGATATAGATTATATAGTTGTTACCGATCAGAATGGCAACATCGTTGCCGATGGTGACCCTGCCCAAGTCGAAGATAAATACGGTTTAGATTTAGAAATAAAATCATTGTCCCTATCAAAAAAAATTAGATGGCGTCAGGTGACTAATCCAGGTGGGGCGGGTACATTTGAAGTTTACCGCGGTTTTTTCCCTTTTGGAAAAGATGTGGAAGACAAATTTTCTTTAAAAGATGAAATTAAAAGTAAGGAAACTAACAAATGGATGATCTACATCGGCCTGAATATGGCAACGATAGAAAAAGCAACTCAAGAGGACAAACGGGCACATACCATTATTGTTTTAATTCTTTTATTAATCGGTTCTTCGGCAATCATTTCCCTTTACCTGGCGCAAGCTTATCGTTTTACCCGGACATCTTTATCCCGTGTCAAAGTATTCTCAGAAGCACTGGTAAAGAATATGCCCATTGGCCTGATTGCCCTTGATAATCAGGATAAAATTATTGCGTGCAACGAAAAAGCACAAGTTATGTTGGGAATGGCCAGCCGTAACACTTCAGGTAAGCAAGATATGAAGCTATTGCCTGATCCATTGAAAAAAATGCTCGTGGATATTCCTTCTAGTAACGGCTTTTTAGAACGCGACGTTAAACTGAGTTTTGCTGACGGTAAGGAGCGGATTTGGGAAGCCGTTGCTGCGGGGCTTATAGATGAAGGATCTCCGACAGGTAAAATCTTATTGATACGGGATATTACGGACATTCGTCAAATGGAAAATGAAATCACCAAAAGCAGGCATCTGAGTTCTATTGGTTCTTTGGCAGCAGGAGTTGCCCATGAAATCCGTAATCCGCTCAGCTCCATTAAAGGATTTGCGGTCTACTTTAAAGAAAAGCTGTCCGGTAATGAAGAAGATGAGCAGACAGTGGATGTTATGATTGCTGAAACAGAAAGACTCAATCGCGTAATAAGTCAGCTAATTGAATTTGCTAAACCGTTGGAGTTAAATAAAGAAACAGTGCAGTTCGTAGAATTAGTACGGCATGCAATAAAGTTAATTGATGTTGAAGCGAAAAAAAATAAAATCAACATTGAAGTTGATATTACCGTTGATTTACCGGCAGTAGAGGTTGATTCCGATAAGATCAAGCAGGTTCTGCTCAACATTTTCCTCAATGCTCTTGAGGCAATGAAGGATGGCGGTAATTTGAGAATTGAAGTAAAACGCGAAACGGACAATCTGACTGTAACAATTTCCGATACCGGTATGGGAATAGAAAAAACGGATTTGCCCCGAATATATGATCCTTATTTTACTTCGAAACCGGCAGGAACCGGACTGGGATTGGCGATAGTACAGAAAATTATGGAAGCACACGGCGGCAGGATAAATGTGGAAAGCGTTACCGGAAAAGGTACGAAAGTAATTCTGTGTTTCCCTTTAAAGCACATTAAACATTAAGGAATGTACATGAAAATAAATCAATCGATTTTAATTGTGGATGACGATTTTGCCCACCGTACCATGCTCAAGAAACTGCTGGGGGGGTGGGGCTATGAGATATTCGAAGCCGATGATGGTTCATGTGCAATTGAAAAGGTGCATAAACGATCATTTGATTTAATTTTGATGGATATCAGAATGCTTAATGTTTCCGGTATTGAGGCGCTGGAAAAAATCAAGATTATCAATCCTGCTATTCCCGTTATCATTATGACTGCTTATGCTTCCGTTGATACAGCAGTTGCCGCTTTGAAGAAAGGAGCTTATGATTATCTAACCAAACCACTGAATTTCGATGAGCTCAAAATTGCCATCAGTCATGCCACTGAACACAGCCAGCTCAAAAAAGAAAATGAATATTTGAGAGAAAAATTGGATGAGAAATTCGACAGACAAAAGATGATCGGCCACAGTCCCTTGATGGTTAATCTTCTGGAAACCGTTGCGCAGGTAGCTGCAACAGAAGCCACTGTCCTGATTACCGGTGAATCGGGCACAGGAAAGGAAATGATTGCCAATATTATTCATTATAACAGTTCGCGCAAAGACGCGCCGTTTATAAAAATAAATTGTGCAGCGCTGACCGAATCGCTCTTGGAATCAGAACTTTTCGGACATGAGAAGGGAGCTTTTACCGGAGCGGATAGAAAAAGGGAAGGCAAATTCCGGCAGGCGGAAGGCGGCAGCATTTTTCTGGATGAAGTCAGCGAAATGTCGCCGGCGATGCAGGTAAAGCTCTTGCGGATTTTACAGGAAAGAGAATTAACCCCCGTAGGCAGTGCTGAAGTAATCGCTGTAAATGTGCGCGTGATTGCCGCTTCCAATAAGGATTTGAGAAAAGAAATGGAGCAGAAACGTTTTCGCGAAGATCTTTTTTACAGACTCAATGTTGTGATGTTAAATGTGCCGCCATTAAGAGATAGAAAAGAAGATATCCCTCTCTTGGCCCAGCATTTTCTGGAAATGTTTACTATAAAAAATAAGAAAAGTATCAAGGGCTTTACGCCGCAATCGCTCGGAAAGCTTACGCAATATAAATGGCCTGGTAATGTTCGTGAACTGATGAACGCGGTGGAGCGGGCTGTTGTCCTGTCCCGTTCAGAATATATTGATGCTGATGAACTCGTACCACTGATGACGGATAGTTTAGTTGCCGACGCTGAACTGTCTGATTCTACCGATAATATGTCGCTGGATAAAATGGAAAAAAGAAGTATACTGGAAATGATTAATACCTGCGGCGGCAATAAAAGCGAAGCTGCCCGCCGCCTGGGCATTACGCGCAAGACCCTCCGGAAAAAACTGGATAAATATGAAAAAACTGGTTAACTTAAAACAAGATTTTATGTATATTCACACCCGAATATTTTTATTGACTAAAGATAAGTATCTGTAAAAATAAAACCGGCAGGTATTAACTAAACTAATATAAAACCATTTTAAGCATAAAACATAAAGGAGAATCGTTATGAAAAATAAAAGTAAACTGATTCAACTTTTTATAATTGTCTTTGCAATTATTTTAGCTTTGCCGGTTTACGCTAAATCGCCAGACGTTGCCAATGATAAAGATGTGCAGGAAATATTGGAACAGGGCTGGCAGTTATTGAGCGTAATGCACAAGGATAAAACCAGTCTGGATAAGGGTATCGCCGTATACAAGAGCGCTCTGGAAAAATATCCTCAGGAGAAAGAGCTTCTTTCCTGGAAAGTGGCCGAGATGACGTTTAAGAAAGCTGATGAAGAACTAGACAAGAAGAAAAAAGAAAATCTCTATAAAGAAACACTGAGCTATTCACAAAAAGCGATACAACTTAATCCTCAATCAAGTGGGGGTCATTACTGGGCAGGATTAGCATACGTAAGAATTGCTGAGCTTTCCGGTGTGATAAGTGCCATAGGGCAGGTAAATAAAGCAAAAAAAGAGTTTGAAAAAACGATAAACATTAATCCTGATCACAGGTTCGCGATACTTTCTAATGCCGTTCTGGCGGCTATATATCTTGGAATGCCGTGGCCTATGAACGACAATAAAAAAGCGGAGAAATATGCTGAAGAAGCAGTTAAAAAAGATCCCAATCTTACCCTTGCCAGTGTGAACCTTGGTAAATCTTATCTAAATCTCAAAAAATACGACAAGGCAAAAGATGAACTTAATCGGTGTTTATCGACAAAAAGCCCTACTTATGTCTGGGACGCTGAATTGTATGACTGGCCTGGGGCCAGAAAGCTTCTCAAAGAAATCGAAAACAAAAAATAACAAGCTTATTAACAGTCCAACAATAGTAACGACATTGGGGACGTGACCACTACAATCGTCACCCCGGCGGAGCAGACTGTGTCACAATAGCTGTTTGTCATTGCGAAACGCCTCTCAGGCGATGCCTGCCCTCGATGCAATCGGGGTGGCAATCTAATATTATCAAAGGCTTATGAGATTGCTTCGCTCATTATATTCGCAAAGACATTACGACACAGTCTCGGAGGCCGGAGTCCAGTTTAAATAATTTTGGATTCCGGCTAGACCCATGCCGGAATGACCAATGTATAGACTATTATGGGACAATTAATAATTGGTTTGTTGTCACTACTGTCCGGAATAATCCGTGAATAAGTTCAGCTGGTTACTGTTTTCGTCCATGTCCCTTGAGTAATCATAAAATGTAAGTAGCTGAAACATGGACGCTCTTTCAAATAGGGAGATACTCAAAACCTGTAATATTGTGTAGAGACTTTCCTGGAGCTTCAGCCGTTTCTTGATAATCGCCACGATCAGATAAACGGAAACAGCAAT
>LNQE01000910.1_pt1 | contig 12119 bp, 5 predicted proteins | sample 603111 | NCBI WGS metagenome assembly LNQE01 (sample SAMN04260313, study PRJNA301899) | hydrocarbon metagenome | isolation source: hydrocarbon-contaminated ditch | place: Germany: Bremen | collected 1998
CACCAGCCGGTAGCAACGGCAGTATTAGTCCATCAGGCACAACTACGATAAACTCCGGCTCTAATCAGACATTTACCATAACGCCAAACAGTGGCTATGTTGTATCAAATGTTCTGGTCGATGGAACTTCTGTAGGCGCGGTTACAAGTTATACATTTAGTAATGTAACAGCCAATCATACAATAAGTGCAAGTTTTGTTCAGGCAGGTGGTGGCAGTGTTCAATATACATCACAATACCCACCTGCGCAGTCGGATACTTACATAAAAGCAACCAGTTTTTACAATTCTAATTATGCGCCGTATTTAGCGACGGATCCGACAAAACCTTTAACCGGTACGGACACTGGAAACATTTGGCAGAGCGCAGTATACGCAAGTGCCAATCAGCGTTTTCATATTGATTTAGGTTCGGCAAAAATTATCAGAAGAATATATTACGAGAATGAACATTACTATGGAAGTTATACGAATTATGGCGTTAAAAACTTTACACTTTGGGGATCGAATGACGCGAATGCGTTTGCCGATTTGACTTACGGAAATGACACCAATTGGACACAATTAACTACATCAGCTAATTCTTTTGATATACATGTTTCCGCAGACCAGACTGATCCCAAATATATAACGGTTACGAATACAGCTGCTTACCGTTATTATGCTTTCAAATTTGCGGATACTTGGGGTGCGACAGAAGGCATGGCGGTTCGCCGTATAGAATTACAAACAGAAGATGGTTATAGTGGCACAAATTATACAATAACGGCATCTGCCGGTAGCAACGGCAGCATTAGTCCACCAGGTACGGTTACAGTTAATTCCGGTGGGAGTCAGACATTTACGATCACACCGAACAGCGGATATGCGGTAGCCGATGTTTTGGTAGACGGAGCTTCTGTGGGTGCTGTGACAAGTTATACCTTCAGTAACGTAACAGCGAACCACACAATTAGTGCAGTGTTTGTTCCGTGGAGCATGACCATTGATATTATTTCACCTACAGATGGAGCCAGTATAAATGCCAAAAGCAAATTGGTCACAGGCGCAATAGCTAATAATTCCAATGTTGAAACAGGCATTACAGTAAACGGAATTGCTACGGCAGTGGTAAATAATACGTTTGCTGTTAATCATGTGCCGTTAATTGCCGGACAAAATACAATTACGGCCACGGCGACAGATGCAAATGGGAGAACTGCAACGAAACCAATCACTGTTGATGCAACAATACCGGATAATTATATCAAAATCAGCGCAAGTCCGGTTTCCGGCGTAACGCCTCTGGAAGTTACTTTAACCGTTAATGGTTCTTTCAGTGTAACAAATCCGATAATTACATCAACCGGTCCGGGAACCGTGGAGCAATTGGCCAGTGACAATTCTGATGAGTTCAAATATAAAATGAATACAGAAGGTATTTATTATTTTACTGCGCAGACTACAGGTCCTGATGGCAATACTTATCAAGACACTATTGCCATTACCGTTTCATCTTTACCCCAAGTTGATACACTGGTCAGGACAAAATGGGCATTATTAAGTACTGCACTTACCAATAAGGATGTTTCTACCGCTTTAACGCTGCTATTACCTGCCAGCAGGGACAGCTACCAGACGATGTTTAGCGCTTTAGCCGATCAACTACCGGTTATAATCGGTTCTCAGACGGAACTTGTTTTTAAATCCGTTGAGGAAGAATTTGCCTTTTATGAACTAAAGACCTTGGAGGACGGATCCAATTTCAGTTATCAGGTAATATTTGCCAGAGACCCATCCACAGGTTTATGGCTCATTCAGGAATTTTAAGGAGAAAACCTATGACAAAGATGAACAAAATTATCCTGCTTTCGTTGATAGTATTAACTGTTTGTTTGTGCTTTTCATCTTCTGCTTATGCCTGGCTATATTACAGTAAACCGGACTTCCGCGGCAGGGTAATTGATGCGCAGACGAGGCAACCGATAAAAGACGCAGTTGTTGTGGTTCTATATTATAAATACGAATTCGGCTGGCCGGGCGGTGGCAGTTCTGTGCCCATGAATGCGAAAGAAACGTTAACGGATAATAAAGGCGAGTTTTATTTTCCCTCCTATAAAACCATGATCAGTCCTTTATCAGGAGGAAGCTACGCCGACTTCATTATTTTTAAACCAGGATATAAGGCTATTGATAATCTTAATGGATTACCAATAAACATAGCCTGTGAAAAATACTTTGCGATAAAGCAGGACATGATCGGAAAGGAAGGCGAAATTAAATATGTTGAAAGAGATACTGTGTATTCATACAAAGGCCCGCTTGGGATTGTGAAGTTAGAGCGGGCGCTAACTAGGAAAGAAAGACTAGACACAATGCCATCTCCACCAACTAATTACACTTCAAAAGAATTACCAATGTTAATAAAAATACTAAATGAAGAAGATAAAAATCTTGGATTGAAGGGGGAATATAAATGACTGTTCGCGCAAATAATATTCTCAAAAGATTCTTTGTACTGATGATTTTAATATCGGTTTTTACTTCTACCAATATCATGGCTTTAGAAATAGAAACACATAAGGAAATAAATAAATCTATTGCTAAGAATTCATTTAGCTATGCTGCTAATGGCAATCTTTTTAGCTTTTCTCTCGATGATTATTTAAAAAATCAATTAGATATGCGAGAAGGAAAAGATACTAAAATTAATAATAAAAAGATATTCGAGATAATTGGAGACGGCGGTGAGTTTGAAGACAACCCACCCGAGTGTATTAATCTTTTGCAGCGTCCGCGCAATCATTTTCATAATCCGATAGATAACAGCGGTTACAATAGTCTATTACTATCCGGCCTATCTGCAGTTGACTGGATTAATCAGCCAACTCATATACAGGATTGCGGTTGGTATTCATGGAATGATGTACGGTCATACTTTTATTATGCCTTAAAAGGTCAAGACAAGGCAACGAGAGATTATTATTTTGCTGAAACATTCAGGGGTCTGGGACAATTAATGCATCTGGTACAGGATATGTCTGTGCCGGAACATACCCGCAACGATGGTCACATTTTCTTCAATTATGAAAAATGGGTAAATAGAGCGGCAAATAGAAACCGCATTACTACCCAATATTCTATTAATATTAAATATTTTACTTTTGATTCTGCATATCCATTGAACGTTGAGAATCTTTTCGATACACAACAGTATGATGGAACTAACCCCGATATTACTTATAATAACAATGTCGGCCTTTCCGAATACACAAATGCCAATTTTTTCGGTCGTGATACCATCTTTAAGAATTTTCCTTATCCGGCATTGGCCCAAACCGAACTGGATTCAAGTGGTTCATATTTGATAAAGAAAGGTCATGGTGAAACGAATGGTGCTGGTGAAAGAATAGAACATCTGGCATGCACCACGGGGAAATTGTTTTATAAATACCTCCCTGCATCGCTAAAAAGCTGGGCTCTAAAGCTTGATGATACGGTATATGAAGAGTATGCATCTAAGCTCATGCCCCGCGCCATCGGCTATTCCTCGCAGCTTCTGCAATATTTTTTCCGTGGAAAACTGGAAGCGGAACTCGGTGAGGTAAACGGAACTTTGCGGACTTTAAAGATTAAAAATGTTTCGAATGAAACAATCGTTGGTGGCAATGTCTATAATAGATTTGAGCTTTATTATGATAATACCAGTGATGTAAGGACTCTTTTAACAAGTGCGCAGGCCAACACTCTTGCGCCGGGAGATGAACAGACAATTAACTTTAATATGCCGAATCAAGAGGTAAAATCCTTTATGCTGGTGTATCAAGGCCAGCTTGGTAATGAACCTAATGCCGTAATTCCGCTTTATATTGATAAAGGAGGACCTGTATGGGTAGCGGGGAAAAATATTTTCGGTTGCTTGGGCACAGGTGAAGATTATAAGTTAATCAACAAACCTATACCTTATCAAGAAGTTAAGAATGAAACAATAACGTGGACTCAAGAATTTGAGCTTGGTCTAGCTGCCAATGGTGATGAATGGTGGGCGATTTGGAACGCAAAGGCTAATTACAATCTTGCGCACTATCAAGAGCTTATAGCATCGGGTTGTAGGCAAATTTCATATGAGTTAGCTGATACCATTCAGCTTGAATACTGGACAGATTGGAACGGTGTTGCTTATGTGGGTATATGTCCAAATCCTGCCCCCAATGAGTGGGGAACAGGCGACAGGCCAGAGTCACATTATTATCTTTATTCTGGAGTTCAAGCGACCTCCCCCTTTATCGAATATATTTATAAATATACCTTTAATAGGCCTTATGGGGTTACAAAATATAATAATAATTATTCAATCTCTTGGCCGGCTGTATCTGCATACAAAAGCATAAACAGTCCTCCGAACGGCAAGTGGGCTTCCATTGTAGAAGGTACGAGTTTTATAATAGATTCATCCGGTAATATGTATTGTGCTGGCGGGAATATATATGGTCAGCTAGGAATTGGAGAAGCTACCGGATGGAAATATATTGATACGAGCACCGGAGGGTTTATTGAAGGCTCAGGTGAAGCAGAAATAACTTCCGATCCGCAAATATTGCCTAACTATTACAGTAAAACATTTATTCCTGTGCCGGGTTCATGGAAGATGGTTTCTACAGACGGTAAAACAACCTTGGCCTTGGATAGTAATGGTAAACTATGGGTTGCCGGAAAAGGTTATACATCGACGTTTACAAAGTACAGCGACGATGTATGGTTGGCATTATTTATGGGACTGTATCTTATCAGAGAGACCGAAAATTCATATGAATTCTATACCATCGTAGAAGGTGGAACTTTTTCTCTCTACACCTCAATGACCAAAGCCGAATGGGATAGCAATTATCCAGGACTTACTCCAGAAAACTGTGCGGCAGCCATGCAGGGAGGTGGAAGAACCTTTATTGGCGGTGATTATGTTGATAAAACGCATGGTTTTAATAAACCGGTAGGAACTTTATGGTTATGGAATGCTGAATCATCTAGTCTTGCTCAGCTAATGCCCGGAACCACCTGGATTTTTACTGCTGGTTATCCAAAGTATGCAGGACCGGTAATAGATAATGGCGGTACAATCGCAATAAAAGCAACGCCATAAATAGAGATTTCTCTATTTCCCTGCAACTTGGATTTAGATAAATTAGAGTTAGACCGGTTTCTATCTGGCTTTATTTTATGGAAAAGACTCTGCACGCTTTGAATGAAATCAAATTTTGCATAAATTAGTTTAAATTTAAAGCGGCTGGAAAAATAAATTCCAGCAGCTTTTATTATTGCTTTTTAAAATTAATGCTAGATAGTGAATACACAAAATTATAATTTTCTTTAAGAATCTAAGATTCTACCCAGGCTTTCAGGAAATATTCTTTTGCTTTTTGAAAATTGTTTAATACATTTTCTTTAGAAATGTTCTGCGTGCCTGATGTACTACCTGCCCGGAGATAATTAAAATATCTTTTTGCCCTACCGTATCTGTATAATTCTGCAATGATCAGAAGATTTTGCCATCATATAGTTCACCGATGAAGCCACGGACAGGAATTACCGTGACATTATCGAACTGATATTTTTTGGTGCCACAATAGATAGCGATCATCCGTTCAACCGTCACTCTATTGTTTGCGGCGAGGCTCCTCATCGGTTTTTCCCACGACCTGTCCCATTTTTCAGATCGTTTCACTTCAATCGCTACAATTCGCTGCTTGCTTTCCGGTCGTTTGTGTGCAGTTTCCACGACAAAGTCGATTTCCACTCCGGCAGGCGTCCGGTAATAGTATATAGGTCGATGTTTTCCACTGACCTCATTGTAAACACGTAGCTCATGATAAATCAACGTTTCCAGTGCAGCTCCCTGCCAAAGCCTATCGGCCGGATCACGCAGAAGACCGGCGGCGGCACGCGCTACTCCCGAATCAAACCAGAAAAACTTCGGTTGCGCTGTTTCTCTGACCTTTAAACCCGGCCGCCAGGCGGGAAGAAAGTGCCCAATGAGCGTATCCTGCAGAACAGAGAAGTAAGTATCCACCGTACTGCGTGCGACTGAGGCATCGCGGGCAATGTTTTGAGCATTAACGACCTGACCATTCAATTGACCGGCAACGGCAAGAAATCGCAAAAACGGCGGAACACTACGAATGATGCCTTCGGTCTGCAATTCTTCTTTGAGATAGGTATTCACATAGGCTGCCAAGATATCAGCAGCAGCGGCCGGATCATTCCAAACAAAAGGAAGCATTCCCCAATCCAAAGCAAAATCGAGTTTAAACGTGTCTTTTAATTCAAAAGCTGAAAAACTTTCCATTGCCAATGTCAATGCTCTTCCGGCAAGAAGATTGGCGCCACCCCGGCGAAGTTTCCTTGCGGATGATCCGCAGAGAGCAAAGTTCCATTTGCGCTTTTCCATAAGACGGTGGACCTCGTCAAGCAAAGGCGGGATCTTTTGAATTTCATCAAGAATTATCCATGCACCTTGTTTTTGATTGCTGATGAGGGCTTCGATCCTGTGGGGCTCACGTGACAACTCCAGATATAAGGACGCATCGAGCAGATCAAAACTAAAAGCATTGGGCAGGGCTTGGTGTAGCCATGTACTTTTTCCAGTTCCCCGCGGACCGAAAAGGAAGAATGATCTATCGGGACGTTGAAGCAGTCGATTTATTATTTTATTTGTCGCCATTGCTATTTTCCTTTGCTATTGTAAAAATGCAATAGAATATTACATTAGTAATGTAATTATGTCAATAGAAAAACACAGATATATTAGCGGTAGGCCTAATAGGTCTATATGAGCGCTCATTCCTAATACCTATCAATTTCCAAAAGCGTGAATTTTATTTTAGAGAGTTCTTTAAATTTAGTTTGGTCGATAAAAGTGTTATCATCTTTTTTCAGGTCGTCGGCTGTAATGTACTTGTTGACAATGTCAGTGGCTTCCTGAAGCAGTGCAAGAAATTTATCCGGCGGAATATAACCAATGGACATCTGATATACAGACAAATTGTCTTTAATGAGCTTTTCTGTTCTGATGCGTGCCTCATTTAATGAATCTAAAATATACTTACATGTTCCTACGGTCAAACATGGAACAAGATCCCAGAAAAGGATACACCACGCATATTTGACATAAGGGATATAGCCTTCTGCCAGTATCGAATTTTCAAATCTTGCAATTCCATTTCTTAATGCTAATAATAAAACATGTAAAGACGATTCATTTATATTCCCTTCCGGAGAGACATAATTTCTTAACCAGCCGATTTCGGTAAAAAAACAAATAGCAACTTTTTTAAAAATATTATGGTTGTCGGTAAGAAAGGCATATTTCCTTTTATCAAAAAGCTTTTCGCCTGAAGAAAACAGTTCAATTAAACAGAGAGTACACGCATAGAAAAACATTGCGGTGCCATCTTTGCCTGCTGGAGACGCAACCAAAGCTTTTAAGAAATATTCTTTTGCTTTTTGAAAATTATTTAATACATCTTCTTTAGTAACGTTCTGCGCATCTGATGCATTATCTGACCGGAGATAATTAACATATCTTTTTGCTCTACCGTAATAGAGAAGTCCGATTTCATTCCAGCTTATTTCATCGTTATGGCAACGTCTGACTATAAACTCACTTTCCGCTATTGCCCGCTCAAAGGCCAGTTCGGAAGTAAAAAAATCATTATTTATGTGAGCTATATTTTCAAATGTAAGCATTCGCACGAGTCTGGCAATAACATTACGAGGATCTGACAATAATATATTAGAAATAATTGTCTCCGCTTCATATAGCATCTGCCGGCCGCGGAGTACCTTGGCAATTTCAATTAACAGCAGGCTGCTATGAGGGAAATGTTGCAATGCCCGGAGCGCTTCAAACGGGCTTTCTGAAAACATTTCCGGAAAGTAAAGGGCTTGCTGGAATTTTATGTAGGATGGCGCTGTTTTATGTATAGGAAGCATTTTCTCTTCCAGTAAATAAGGAATATAGGTGTAATAGTTGTAAGACATAAAATATTTGACAGCCCAAATGTCGCTAATATTACTTTCGTCAGCAAGGGAATTATTCTTGTAGCGTTCAAACCCGACTTTGACTTCGGCAACACGCGCGCATAAGCGGGCATAATCAGTCAGATATATACCTGTTTCCCCTGTAAGTTTTGTTTCTAAAAGAGGTTGTATTATCAGATTAGTTTCGGCAACCAAACCGGCATGAATGATAACAACAAGTTTTTTTTGAGGACTGCTATATTCACAAAGAAGCCATCGGACAGCCATCTGGTGGGCAATAGCCAAACTATCGCGTATAGCTCTGTCATAGAGGCGTGGTTGCTCCATCGGTCCCTGTTTTTTCGGTAACTTTAGGCTGAAAGCAGCCGCGCCGCTGGAGATAATGTTTTTATTGCTAATATGACTGACAAGATTGAGGTACTCGATGCACTTTGATAATTCAATTTTTAGCCAGTTTATATCTACGGGAGTAATTATTTCACCTTTGCCCTGAAGATGCAGTGTAATGGTTACTCCGACTTTTTCTTTTGCAGTATCAGCTTTTGCCGAACCGATTGTTATTTTAGATAACATTTCATAATGCCAGTTTAAGTCCGGTCGTTTCTGAGCCAGTCTGTATGCGAGTATCCTGAGCAAAGAGCGCTGTTTGGCCGTATTCAGTATAAAGTGCTTTTTCAATCTTGTAATCATCGTCGCTTTAATTATCGGCAGAGATAATTCTTTTGTTATTTTTTCTAATTGCATGATGAGAGAGTTTACAGAAGAACTACCACAGAGGGCATCAACAACATCGGAAAAAGTCAATTCTTCAGGCAGAGGTTTGTCTATATCAATGTTTTTGTTACCGGCAAGAAATTCAATAAATGCTTTTTCAGTCTCTTTTGGAATAATATTATTTTTGTACGCAAACTTTATAATTCGGGGAATTGCCCGTACGGAAACTTCACGATCCGTTTCTTTAAAGTCGATAAAACTGGCTACCGAAGGAAAAGCATTCCATAACGCGTTCATTGTTACGCTTAAATCTACTTTATCTTCTTCCATCGTTTCATCTCCTTAATATCAATTCAGTCCTGTTTCATTAAAATACGATTTGTATTTCATGCATCGCTCTATCCGGAATAAGGGGCGTAAACGTACTTAAGTGCTGTATTTATTATTATATTTATGTTCAATAAAAAATTTGCTTAGCACAAGCATGATGAAATGACAATGTTATTTCATCATGAAATGGTATTTTGTTTCATGATCAGTTTTATTATTGACAACGTTTATTATATTTTATAATTGTGTTCACAATTAGATTTCCAGTTGCACTATTTTATTACTCCGGCAATTAGACATGTTAATAATTGTACCCATTATGCGTGTCCCCCGCTGGCGGGGGATTAAGGGGGTGGATGCTTTTAAGGCAGTTATAATATTCATAAGTTACATCAACACTCTTTGTCCACCTCCGTCACTACGTGACACCTCCGCCAGCGGAGGATAGGGAAGGAAACACTGTATATATTTAATTGCCGAAGTAATAAAATTGATAAAATAAGTCAGAACGAAAATTAATTGTTGCTCAAATTTTTGAGCGAGTATTTTTTAGTACGAGGCACCAAATTCCCAGAAAGAGTAGTTAGATTCATCGTAGCAGCAAGAGGGGAAGTGTTCTTTTGCAAGGGGTGGGTATTACTGCGCTTTGAACAGGGATAATAAAAACATTGATTATATTCAGGAGTGTAAACGCAATTTGTTAATTTGATTTAAGAAATAAAAAGCAGGAGCGTAAAAATGAGAACCAAATCTTTTGTTGTGAGACTAAAATTTCAAAAACGAAGTGCATTGAAATTTGTAAGTCGAACAATCCCGCATAGCGGAGGGTATAATACCCCGAATTTTATTTGGGGTGTCATACCCGTGATTTCGATGCTTGTTCTGATTACTTTTTTAAGCGGTGTATTTCTTGTTCCCAACTCTTTTGCCGACTCCAAAGAACGGGATGAAATAATCAAATTCATCAAGCAGAAAAAAGCCCGCTGGAGCGCGAAAGATACAAAAATATCGCGGTTCACAAAAGCTGAAAGAAAAAAACGTCTTGGTTCACAAATTCCCACTCAAACAATTCAAGAGAAAATCCTGGCAATCACTTCCGCACCGGTTCCATCTCAGCTTGACTGGCGCAATTATAACGGCAACAGCTATGTAACACCGGTAAAAGAACAAAGTGAATGCAGCGATTGCTGGGCTTTTGCATCGACAGCCGCCCTTGAATCCAACAAATTGATTTCCGGCAACACACCCGGCGTATTTCTCGATCTTTCCGAGCAGACCCTTAATTCCTGCAGCGGCGCGGGCAGTTGCAGCGGCGGTTATATAGACGCGGCCGCCAATTTTTTACGGGACATAGGCTTGCCTCTGGAGGCCTGCAATCCCTACACCGCAACAGACGGAATGTGTTCTGTCAGTTGTTCCGACTGGCTTATTAATCCGTATAAAATATCCGGCTGGTACAAAGTTAATCCTGCTGTAGAAGCCATTAAATACGCCCTTTATAACTATGGACCTGTTGTTGCGCTCATGGCAGTCAACACGGATTATTATTATTACAGCACGGGTGTTTATGAATATTCATGGGGCAGTTTTGAAGGCTATCACGCGGTACTTGTCGTCGGATATGACGACGCTGAACAATGTTTTATTATTAAAAGCAGCTGGGGTGAAGATTGGGGTGAAGCCGGTTACGGCAAGATCGCTTATAGCGAAGTAGCCGGTAATTCACAATTTGGTTTTTGGACAATTGCTTATGAAAATGCCATTCCCACAGGCTTTCCGACACAAGATAACATTCCACGTGATCCCAATAACCCAAATACTACCACCCAAAATGGAAACAGCAACGAGCAACTGTCTATCTTAACCGGCAGTGTCAAGGATGAATCAGGAAACACCGTCAGCGGCGCAGAAATCAAAATAGACAAATACAAAGCAACTTCCAATGCCGCTGGTAGTTATGTTTTTTCTTCGTTACCGGCAGGGAGTTATATCGCGACCGTCAGTAAAAAAGGTTATTCAACACTCAGCGCAAACTTAACCGTGACAGCAAAAGAGACGGTGACGAAGAATTTTGTTATTTATTCATCGGGAACTGGCGATAAGTCTAACGATAAAAAAGATGATTCAGAAGAAATACAAGATGAAGTTTATGGTCCTGGTTGGATTAACGTCAGAGGCGAACACGTCACTTTAGAAAAAGCAGGTAAATTTTTCAAGGCCAGAAAAGAAAAGATGCTTGCTGAAGCTTCAGAAAAAGCGCCATTGGCGGGTGCGGCGGCGGATTATGAAACAGATGAAATAAAAGAACTTGCCTACGCGCTTCGTTATGATCCCAAGTTGATATACGAATACGTTCACAACAATATAGATTACGTACCTTATTTTGGATCTGTTAAAGGAGCACAGCTTACATATTTGGACGGCAGCGGTAACGATTTTGATCAGGCATCTCTAATGATTGCGCTGTTGCGTGCCAGTAGTGGAAAAAATGCCAACCAAACTATCTATACCGCCGAGTACGTGTTTAAATTTTTGAATATTCCCGCGGACAATTTGGCCAACTGGTTCCGTGTCCCAAAATCTAAAGTTGCTTTTGTATTAAATGGAGGTTTTGTTCCTTATGCGACTAACAATGGTGGCCAGAGTTATCTTATGGCTCGTGCATATGTAAAATTAATCGTAAACGGGCAGGATTATTTTTTTGATCCGGCATATAAAACATATAATAATTATGACAATGATAACAAGAGTCCTATGTCTACATCCGATTTTGGTACAGCGATGGAATACGATAGAAATGCTTTTTTAAATGTGGCACTCTCCGGGGCAACAGTTGAGCCTAATGGTTATTTGTTGAGTGCCAAGACATCGTAGACACTTTTTAGTGCCAGGACATCGTGGACACTCAAAGTTAATTAACGTAATTTGTATTTAATTTCCTCGACCTGAACTTTATCCAGGAAGAGTTTAAGTTTTTGCTCTTTGACATTAATCGTAGCTATTACGTATTCATATTGTAGTTCCGGCGGTACGGGAAAACTCTCACCGAAAACATTTAGT